>Ga0209415_10004109_pt1 | contig 26778 bp, 19 predicted proteins | sample PeaSoiSIISIP2007_FD_187696 | JGI IMG/M metagenome (GOLD analysis project Ga0209415, IMG submission 187696) | Peat soil microbial communities from Weissenstadt, Germany - SII-SIP-2007 (SPAdes) (version 2) | ecosystem: Environmental > Terrestrial > Soil > Wetlands > Peat | place: Germany... | reverse complement strand
AACCAGACCCTGAGCGGCTCTGCCAACAGCGCCACTGCCACCTGCCTGGTGACCTACGGATCGACCGCGACGCCAAACCCGCACTCGATCACGGCTGTCTACGTTCCGGGCTCGGACCCGAACTACACCGCGGGGGCCGCGTCGAATACCGTCAGCGTGACCGTGGGCCGAGCCACCACAACGACCTCTCTGAGCGTGTCGGCTTCCTATGCCGTGTACGGCAGTGAGCAGTCGATCACCTTCACCTCCACTGTGATCCCAGAATTCCCGGGCACTGCGCCAACAGGAACCATCACGGTCATGGACGGGTCGACAACCCTCTGCACCATCTCCCTACCCAAGACCAGTTGCACGACCACGGCCAGCGCGCTTGGCGCCTCAGTAAGCGCCTACTCGATCACCGCCAACTATGGCGGTGACGGCAACTTCACGAGCTCGAGCTCGACCTCGGTGCCGCTCTACGTTTTCAGCCAAGCCTGCACCACCACGACGGTCAGCGGACCGCTCACCGTCGCAAAGGGGCAGGTGATCTGTATGGCATCCGGGGGAAAGATCACGGGGTCCATCACTGTCGCGGCTGGCGGAGGCCTCTGGGTGAGCGGTGGGACGATCACTGGATCGCTCAGTTCGACCGGTGCTGTGGGGATCACGCTCTGCGGGGCGAGCATTACTGGATCGGTCTCTGTAACGGGCTCCAGCGGGCCTGTCCTGATCGGCGGCACGTCCTGCACCGGCGACACGCTCACCGGCAACGTGACGTTGACGAGTAATACCGGAGGCGTGTCCTTTGACAACAACCACCTAACCGGTTCGCTCAACATCTCCAACAACTCTGGAGGGGTGGCAATCACTGGCAACACCGAGAGCGGAAACGCCACTGTCTCGAGCAACACCGGCGGCGTCGTGTTCACCAACAACACCGTGTCCGGTTCGCTGGTTATCACGAACAATTCCGGCGGCTTCACATATTCAGGAAACTCCATCAGCGGAACCGTCACGAATTCGGGGAATCACTGAGGCAAGAGACCATTTCGCCGTGACAACATGAGCTGTGCGAGTGGTGGACCTCTCCGAACGCCGGCTGGTGAGCGAGCTCGAACCGAATAGGTCGTTGCCCATGGTCGAGGGCAACACGGCGGACGTGCTAGCCCCGTATCTGCCGCGAGTGGCGCTCGAGTGGCTGGCGGGCTCGCCCGAGGCGGCCCACCGCCGCCTCGAGGGCACGCTGCTGTTCGTTGACGTCTCTGGGTTCACGGCTCTCACCGAGCGGCTGGCAGCTCGGGGCAAGGTGGGCGCCGAGGAGATCACCGATGTCATCGGCACGGTCTTCGGCGAGCTGCTCGGCGTCGCCACCTCCTACGGCGCGGACTTGCTGAAATGGGGCGGGGACGCCGTGCTCCTGTTCTTCGCCGAGCCCGACTCTGCCCCCCGCGCGTGCCGAGCCGCGGCCCTCATGTCGCGGGCGATGGACAGGATCGGGCGGTTCCGGACCTCGGCTGGGCGAGTCTCGCTCGGGGTGTCGATCGGAGCCCACAGCGGCGGGTTCGACTTCTACTTGCTCGGCGAACACCACCGCGAGCTCATCGTCACGGGGCCAGCGGCAAGCGTGACCGCCCGCATGGAGCAGGCCGCCGAATCGGGAGAAGTGGTCGTCAGCCAGGACACCGCGCGCCGCCTCAGGCCCGGTGTTCTCGGCACACCGAAGCTCGAGGGCGTTCTGCTCGCCAACGCTCCCGATGCCGAAACGGTGCCCCCGCGCCCCGCACCCGCCGTGGCCACGCTCGACGTCGCTTCTCTCCTACCGGCCGACACCCGGGCGCATCTGCTCGGCGGGGGCGAAGAGGCCGAGCACCGGCAGGCGACCGTCGCCTTCCTCGAGTTCTCCGGGATCGACGCCCTCTCGCTGACCCGGGGACCGGAGGTCGTGGCAGCCTGCCTGCATCCGCTCGTCGCGGCCGCCGAGGAAGCGGCCGAGCGCTACAGGGTCAATTTCCACGCGACCGACATCGGACCCGACGGCGGCAAGATCATCCTTGTCGGAGGCGTGCCGGTGCTCCGCGGCAACGACGCAGAGCGCGTGCTCGGCGCCGTGCAGGACGTCGTGGCCGGTCACCCCGCGAGCTCACCGGTCGGGCTTCGCGCGGGCATCAACGCCGGGAGAGTGTTCGTCTTCTCGCACGATTTCGTCCCCGCGCACCGCCGCATCTTCTCGATCACCGGCGATGCCGTGAACCTCGCAGCCCGCGTCATGGGCCATGCCGAGCGGCGTCAGGTGCTCGCGACCCAGACCGTGCTCGTCCGCGCACGCAACCCCTTCGAGACCGAAGCGGTGCCGCCGTTCAAGGTCAAGGGCAAGTCGGAGGCAGTCGTCGCCTTCGTCGTGGGAGCGCCCCGCCACGCGATCTCCGAAGAGGTCGGCGACGGCCTCCCCTTCGTCGGCCGGGAGAAGGAGCTCGAGGAGGTGCTGAGCCACGCGGCCGCTGCCGCGAGCGGCTCGGGGAGTGTGGTCGAGATCATCGGTGCGCCGGGAATCGGCAAGTCCCGGCTCGTCTCTGAGGCGATGGACCGATGGACCCTCGACACGCTCAGGGTGGCGTGCGAGGAGTACGGGAGCGCGACCCCCTACCTGCCGTTTCGACGGATCTTTCGCCGGTTGCTCGGGCTTGTCGACGAGGCTCCTCACGACGTTGCCGCGGCCGAGCTCCGAAGGGCTGTCGTCGAGCGCGCCCCAGAGTTGGAGCCGTTTCTCCCTCTTCTCGCCGACGTCATCGACGTCGCCGTTCCCTCGACCCGCGAGGTCGACGAGCTCGAACCGCGCTTTCGGCGCACGCGCCTCGAGACCTGCGCCGTGCAGCTGCTGCGGGCCTTTGTCTCCGGTCCGTCGGCTCTCGTCTTCGAAGACGCTCATGCCATCGACGAGGCCTCGGCGAGCCTGCTCGGCAGGGTTGCCCTCGAAACAACCGAACTTTCCCTGCTCGTCGTCCTCACACGTGGTCTCGAGGATCGCACGGCCCTGCCCGAGGGTGCCGCCGGCGTACTGGTCCTCGAGCTCAAGCCGCTCGCGGGCGACGCTGCCACTCAACTGGCTGGAGGCAGGACTGGTCCTCTGCTCGCGCCGACACAGATCGCCGCGATCGTGGAGCGGGCCAACGGAAACCCCCTGTTTCTCCGTGAATTGCTGCGCACCGCCGGCGAGGCGGGCGGCATCGAAGGGTTGCCCGAGTCCATCGAACCACTGCTGGCAGCCGAGATCGACCACCTCTCGCCCGCCGACCGGCAGGTCCTGCGCGCTGCTGCTGTGCTCGGTGCTCATTTCGAACCTGGCCTTCTGCCCGAGCTGCTGGAAGAAGGGACGACGCTCGACGAGACGGTGTGGGCCCGCCTCAGTGCGTTCGTCGCCCCGACGGCCCATGGCCGGCGGTTCGCCCACGGCCTCATGCGCGACGCCGCTTACGAGGGACTGTCGTTCAAGCGGCGCAAGGATCTGCACGCCCGCGCCGCGAAGGCAATCGAGACAAGGACGACCACCCCGGACGAAGCGGCCGAGCTGCTCTCGCTCCACTGGCTGCACGCCGAAGGGTACGACCAGGCGTGGCGTTACTCGCGCCTTGCCGGTGACCGAGCCCAGGCCTTGTGGGCGAACGCGGACGCTGCCACGTTCTATGCGCGGGCGCTCGAAGCCGCGGGCCGGCTCGGCACCCTGCCCCGGTCCGAGGTTCTGTCAGTCGCCGAAGCCCTAGGCGACGCCTGCGAGCTGACCGCGAGCTATGACCGGTCGCGCCACGCGTACGCCCAAGCGAGGCGGCTCGGTAGCAACGAGGTGGACCGGGCGCGGCTCTTGCGGAAGACCGGCGTCCTCTACGAGCGCCAAGGCCGCTACCGGGAAGCGCTCGGCTGTTATACGAGGGGCCGGCGGCTCCTTGCGGGCGGGGGACGGCCAGCCGGGACCGAGCGTTCGGAGCTCGACCTCGCCTCGGCCGGCGTCCGGTCGCGCCAGGGCCAGCATCGTGAGTGCTCCCGTTTTGCCACCGAGGCGGCCGGTGAGGCCGCCCGGGTGGGTCATCGCTCCGGGTATGCCCACGCGCTCTATCTGCAGCATGCGACGTCGGTCTACTTGAGCCAGCCCGAGGATGACCTCGCTTTTCAAGCGCTCGAGGTCTTCGAGGAGCTCGGCGATCTCGTCGGCCAAGGCAACGTGCTCAACAACCTCGGTATGAGTGCCTATTGGCGGGGAAACTGGGAGGCTTCCCTCGAGTACTACGAACGGAGCCGGGAGGCGCGCGTCCGTTCAGGGGACGTTGTCGGCGCAGCGACCGAGGAGAACAACATCGCGGAGATCCTCTCCGATCAAGGAGACCTCGGGGCTGCACGCTCGCTGTTCGAGTCCGCTCGGGCGACGTGGGTCGCGGCCGGCTATCGCGTCGGGGCGGCGCTCGCCACGTCGAACCTCGGTCGCCTCGAAGCGAGAGCTGGAGAAATGGCCCGCGGCCGCCAGCTGCTCGACGAGGCGCTCGAGGACTTTCGGGAGATCCGCTCGCCCGTCTTCTCCGCCGAAACCCGGGTTCGCCTCGCCGAGTGCCACGTGCTCGAGGGCGACTTCGCCGCGGCGACTGCCTCGTCGCAAGAGCTGCTGCGAAGCATCCAGGGGAGGCCGGGTCTCGAGCAGGTCGAGCTGATGACCCTGCGCCTCCTCGGCACCGCTTCGTCTCTGGCCACTCTCGTCGAGGGACAACCTACGCGGCCCGCCGAATCGAGCCGGGCGCTGGACCAGGCCGTGGAGCGGGCGACGGCGATGGAGGCACCTTATGAGCTCGCGCTTTGTCTGGCGAGCAGGGCGGCGCTCGGTCGCCTGACCGAGCGGGCCGAGGGGGTCGAGGGGGTCGAGCGGCGCCGGCCCGGCACCTCTCCTGACCGCGTCACAACCGATCAAGCGCGAGCCGAGGCCATCTTCGACCAGCTCGGCGTCACAAAGGCCGTCATCACCTGGTCGACTGAGGTCCCCGGCGGACCGATCTTCGCTCGCCACGCCAGGAATGAGCGGCATTAGTTGAAATTCGTCGGAAACTTGCCTCGCCAAAACATAGCGAGCGCTCGCTATGTTTTCAGGAGACAAGTCGCGATGAAATTCGAACAGTCCCGGCGGAGGCAGGATCTGCAACCGGGCAACAGGGCCAGCGGCAGCGGCAGGGCCAGCGGCAGCGGCAGGGCCAGCGGCAGCGGCAGGGCCAGCGGCAGCGGCAGGGCCAGCGGCAGCGGCAGCGGGAGCGGCAGGGCCAGCGGCAGCGGCAGCGGGAGCGGCAGGGCCAGCGGCAGCGGGAGCGGCAGGGCCAGCGGCAGCGGCAGCCGCAGCACTGAGTCCGCCCCCGGAGACCTCGACCCGGCTGGCCGGCCCTCACAGGGATCTCCCAGCAGCGGCGGCTTAAATGGTGCAGCAAGTCAAGTCACGATGGAGTTGTTCACATGATGTTTCGCCACGTCTTCGGGTTGCACCGGGGCCCGGGTGTCTTTGCTTGGCTCCTCCTGGTGCTGCTGATCGCCGCGCTGGCGCTCGGTGCCGTCGCGCTCGTCCGGCTCTGGAAGCGCACGCCCAACCGCGCGCAGGCCGGACCGTCGGCCCCGCTCGCTCCCCCGATGGATCCCGCCTTCACCGAGCTGCGCATCCGGTACGCACGAGGCGACCTCACGTGGGAGGAGTACGTGCAACGTGCCACGAACCTCGGCTACCCCATCCAGCCGGGATCCGGCTCTCACACCGATCCGTTCCAGCCGCCTCCGCCCCGTTCCACCGCGTAGCGGTCCCACCTGACGGCCCCGAGCAAACTTGGCTCGCGGCTCTGCAGGTCCTCGACGCGGCTGAGCAAGCGCCGCCTCGACCCGGACGAGCGCGCTCGTGACGAGCGGATCGACGCGATGCCAACGAAGCAACCGTCACAACGCGTCCGATTCTGCTTTCCGTTTGGGATTCTTGGAATGCCGCGATGCTCAAGTGGGCGGTGGGGGCAATCTTGAAGGGCGATGTTTCGAGTAGCCAAAGCGGAGGAGACTATGAGATCTCGATGATGAACTCGAAAAGGCGGTTGCTCTCGGTCCTGACCCTTCTCGCCAGCGCGGTTGTGCTTGTGGCCTGCAGCACTGCTCCGGTTCACCATTCGGAAGGACCGCGCCCGAGCACCTCGACGACTCTTCCGAGCCCGACCAACAGCTCGACCAGTACCACGACGCCCGCCTCGATCACTCCGGCACAGCCCTGCGGCTACCGAGTCGCCAACCCGTCCTACCGGCACGTGATGTGGATCTGGATGGAGAACGAGAGCTACCAATTCATCATCGGAGCCGCTGACGCGCCGTACGAGACGGCACTTGCCCATCGCTGTGGCCTCGCGACCAACTACCACGCGATCAGCCACCCGTCGTTGCCGAACTACCTCGCGGCGACGGGCGGAACAACGGCCGGGGTCTCCGATGACGGCGAACCGTCGGTGCATCCCCTGAGCGGCGACTCGATCTTCTCCCAGGTCGACACCGGCGGGCTCACCTGGCGGGGGTATGTCGAGTCGATGCCTACCCCGTGCGACACGGTGACGAGCGGTCTGTACGCCGCCCGCCACAACCCGGCCGTGTACTACATCGCTCTTCGCCCCGCTTGCGCCATCGACGATGTTCCGATGGGTTCGATCGCCGGCGGGGCCCTGCACGTGGCTCTGCAGGACAACACGCTGGCGAATTTCGTTTTCGTCACGCCGAACATCTGCGATGACGCGCACAGCTGCCCCGTTCAGCACGGAGATGCGTGGCTGTCTGGCTTCCTCTCGATGGTCTTCGCCAGCGTCACGTACCGGCTTGGGCACCTGGCGGTGTTCGTCACCTTTGACGAAGGCAACGCCGACAATCACGTCCCGACGATCGTCGCCGCTCCGTCGGTGCCGAGCGGGACCACATCCGCGACCTACTTCGATCACTACTCGCTGCTCAGGACGGCCGAGGAGCTGCTCGGTCTTCCTCCGATCCACAACGCCTCGAGCGCGAATTCGATGGTGGCCGCCTTTCACCTCTGAGTGCCACGCTGCGGTCTTGGTTCCGGCGGCCTCCTCGAGGACATGGCGGCGCAGCGATTCGCCCTCCCCATGCGTTTACCCTGCAGTGGGACCGCCCCTTGAGGAGAGGCCCGTGAAGCCAGATGGGGATGCCGAAGGCTTCGAGGAGTTCTTCCGCGCCGTCGAGCCGACGCTTCGCCGCGCCGCCTTCCTCTATACGGGCAACCCGGAGCAAGCGCACGATCTCGTCCAGGAGACCCTCGTTCGGGCCTGGCAACACTGGCCGCGGGTGTCACGTCACCCGCATCCCGACGCGTGGTGCCGCACGGTCCTCCGCAACCTCGCGACGAGTCGCTGGCGCCGAACGAGACTGGAGCAGTCGCGGCGGACGGACAGGACCGGAACGTCGCGCGGGCCCAGTGCCGATCACCTCGACGTCGTCGCTGCGCTTCGCCGGCTTCCTGCCAGTCAGCTGCAGGCGATCATTCTCCACGACGTCATGGGCTACACGGCCGAGGAGGTCGCCGAGGAGCTCCGCACGTCGCCCGGGACCGTGCGGTCATGGCTCAGCAGGGCTCGACAGACGCTGTCCCACGATCTCGCCGACCGCCTGCCGGAGAAGGCCAAGGGAGGGACAGCGTGACGCAACCTGATGAGTTCATCGCATCTTCGCTGCGGGAGACCGCCGACCAAGCAGCCTCTCGGGTGAGAGCGATCGACCTCGACGTCGTCCTGGCTGAGGGTTCGAGGCGAGCCCGGAGGCGAAGCAAGCAGCGGCGGGCCAGTGCGACTGTCGCCCTGGTCGCAGCCATCGTCGTGGTGTTCGTCGTGCCCCTGCCCCATTTGTGGCTGCGGCGCCAGACGACTACCACGACGACTCCGACACACAAGGTGACCAAGAGCGCCGCCACGGTCTCCGTGGCGCGACTGATCGCGGGCCACTGGTCCAAGATGTCGCCGGCGCCGATCGCTCCGCGGGCTGGCGAAGCGGTGGTCTGGACCGGTCAAGAGCTGCTCGTCTGGGGCGGTTCCACGACGGCAGTGGGCGGTTCGAAGCTCTACGGGACCGGAGCCGCCTACGACCCGTCGACCAACAGCTGGCGGATGCTGCCACCGGCACCGTTGTCTCCGAGGACCGACGCCAGCGCCGTCTGGACCGGGAACGAGATGGTGATCTTCGGCGGCTACGACTACGAGTCCTCGATCGGTGGCACCCGAGTCACGAACAACGCCGCTTCGTACGACCCGTCGACCAACAGCTGGCGGATGCTCCCTCCAGCACCTCTGTCACCGCGCGCCGGAGCGATCGCAGTCTGGACGGGGAAGGAGGTGATCGTGCTCGGCGGCCAGCCAGCGTCCGGAGCGGGGAGCGACGGCGACGGGGCCGCGTTCGATCCGACGACGAACACCTGGCAGCACATCGCGGCGCCCCTCCCGCCACGGGGACATCCTCTCGCGTGGCAGACCGCCGTGCGAGCGGGCAACGAACTGATCGCCTTCTCGTTGTGGTGGGAAGTTCACTCACTCGGCAGCGGCGGCTTTACGGTGTCCGGTGGCGCCGATCTGTTCACCTACGACCTGGCGACCGGCCGCTGGCGCTGGGTCCCTGCTCGCGCCAACGCACTCGGCGACCCGGCGGAGACGCTTTGGACAGGTCGGTTGCTGATCGTTCGCGGAGAGCCGTACTACTGCCATGCATGCAAGATCGCCGAGATAGCGCCGGAGGTCACCGACCTCTACGATCCTGCCCGCAACAGCTGGACCCGCATCGTTCCGGACCCGCTCGCGGTGAGCGTCAACCTCTCGTCGGTGTGGGTGGGAAATGCGTTGTTCTCCTTCAACCCGAGCGCAGGATTCTCCTTCCACCCAAACCGCACGATCCGGCCAGGCGACGCCAGCCTCTACGACCCTTCGACCGGACGCTGGAGCCGGCTTCCCACGGCGCCGTTCGGCTGCAGCAACCCTCAATCCCCCATCTGGACCGAGCGCCAGATCCTCATCTACTGCCCGCAGTCCACAGGTCCCGGCATCACAGCCGCTGGGCTCGTCTACACGCCGGCGCCGTTGACTCGCCCCGCGCCAGCGAAAGTCGTTCGGGGCTTCCTTCTTGCCGTCGCGTGCAACGGGACAACGAGCTGCATGGCGGTGGGCTCATCGAATCGGCCGGGGTCTGCCCTGGCCGAGCACTGGAACGGTTCGGAGTGGTCAACCGTGAGCACCCCGACGCGGGCGACCTATCGCGACGCAATCTTGTACGGCCTCGCGTGCGTCAGCGCCTCAGACTGCACGGCCGTCGGGCGTGTCACCGTGACCGGCCCCGTCGCGACTACGACCTACACCCACACCCTCGTCGAGCACTGGAACGGCCAGCGATGGGCCATCGTGGCGAGCCCGAACCGCTCCGAACCCGACAACCAGTTGAACGGCATTTCGTGCACGAGTGCCGCGAACTGCACAGCCGTTGGCTGGAGCGGTGTTGCAGCGCCGATGGACATCCGCCTCGACTCGCTGATCGAGCACTGGAACGGCTCGAAGTGGACGATCCTGAACAGCCCGAATCCTCCGACGTCGACGACCACCTTCATCACGAGCATCGCCTGTATCAAGGTCTCGGCGTGCATGGCCGTGGGCGAGTACCTCCCCGCCGAGAAGTTTCCCTATTCGAAGAACTACACCGCGATCGAACGCTGGGATGGCGCTCGATGGTCCGTAGTCACGAGCCCCGACCCGTCGGGATCGACGGACTTCTACCTCTCGTCGGTCGCATGCCCGAGCTCGTCAAGCTGTACGGCCGTGGGCGTGTACATCGGCGCCGGCTCCATCGGCTACACGCTGGTGGAGCATTGGAACGGCACGGCGTGGTCGATCGTGAGAAGCCCGAGTCCACCGAGCGCAGGCAAACTTCGAACGAGCGAGCTCAAGGCGATCGCCTGTGTTGGTACCTCGAACTGCAACGCGGTCGGCGACGCCTTCAACGGCGTGATCCTGGTGGAGCATTGGAACGGCTCGAGCTGGTCGATCGTACAGAGCCGGCAGCCGGGTGGTCTCTCGGCGGTGGCATGTGCCAGTGCCACCAACTGCACGGCAGTCGGCGGCACCAGGACCGACGCTCTCATCGAGAGCTGGAACGGCTCGAGCTGGTCGATCGTGCAGCAATAGCGGGCCGGATCGGCAACGGGCGTCAGCTGTCAGGCCCGAGGAGACGGCTGCCGGCGGAGGCGGCCGCCGGCGGCGGCGGCACTGGCGGAGACGGCCGCCGGCTGAGACGGCCGCCGGGCGCGGCGCCTAGGCGACGATGGTCCCGTACATCTCGCGGAGCGGATCCTTGATGAGCTCGAGCCGCTCACCGTCGGGCCCGTTGAAGTAGATCGACGACCCGCTCATCTCCCGCGTCGGTACGCCCGCGGCGGCGAGCTTCGTCCGCAGGTGCTCCCAGCGGTCCGGCACAACGGAAATCGCGATGTGATGCAAGCCTCCGAGCACCTCGGCGTACTCTCCGAGATCGAGGCCCGGGAAGTCGAAGAACGCGAGAAGGTTGCCGTTGCCGATGTCGAAGAAGAAGTGCGTCGATCCCTGGTAGTCGCGATTCTCGAACAACTCGGTGAGCGGGAACTCGAGCAGTCCCTGATAGAAGTCGATGGTCTGCTCGACGTCGGTCGCGAGCAGCGCGAGATGGTGAAGGCCGCGAGCCGACGACGGCGCCCGCTCCCCCGAAGCCTTCAGGTGCCGCGCCCGCAGGGCGGCCCACTCCTCGCTGCGATCGACGTCCGCGCCGTGTCGGGCCATGCCAACCACCTCCCGAAAGCGGACTGTAACGCGGGCAGCACTCCAAGCGTGGGCCTGCCTCCTGCCCACCCCGTGGTCGGGCCGACCGAGCCGGGAGCGGGCGCCATATTCAAACGCCCCGTGTGGACCGCGGAGCACCTCTCAGTATGATGTTGCTCGAGCGGGGGTTGGCCGCGGAGGACCGGCTGTTTGATCCGGCCAGGCCCGAGAGCCGTGCACCACCTCGAGATGAGTTGCGAGTCGGGACGGTCTTCGCTGGCGAAATCTCTGTCATCGCTCCGCGAGGAGGAAAGACGCAGGATGAACCACGACGCTCGAGCGGCGATTGAGCGCCCTGACGCCTTCGTGGGCAATCGGAGCATCAGAGCAGTCGTCGCTTTGGCAACGGGAGGCTTGATCGCCCTCGGGCTCACGAGCTGTGCCGGCTCCAGCTCGTCCACCACGACCACGACAGCTCTTTCTGGAGGCGCGCGACCGACCACCGCTGAGCGGATCACCACGATTGGCTACGTCCTCTCCGGGCCGGCTGACGACCACGGCTATTACCAGGCACAGGCTCAGGAGATCGAAGCTCTCGGCAAGCACTACGGGATCAGGATCATCCTGGTACAGAACGCCAACCCTGATTCGGCCCAAGTATTCGAAGACCTCGCTCGAGAGGGAGCACAGGTCGTCATTGCGGACGGCTCCGAGTTCACGCCGGGAATGCTCCCGTTCGCGAGCAACCCGGCCTTCTCGGGCACGCTGCCGCTCATGATCTCCGGAGACCCTCCGGTGTTGCCGGAGTACGCGACAGCCGGCGGCAACGAACTGCAAGCGCATTTCCTCGGCGGTGTGGCGGCCGGATTGCTCCTTCAGCAGTTCGGCGGCAACACGGCCTGTGACGTGGCCGGGCCGAACCTGACCTTCGTGAAGAACGCCGCGACGGCGATGGAAGAAGGGCTGCACTACGTCGACCCCCGATTCCACTTCCTCGTGACCTACACGGGCGACTTCAACAACGCTGCGCTTGCAGCCTCGGCGACGCACAGCCTGCTGGCCCAAGGCTGCAAGGTGCTCTACCCATACCTCGGAGGCGCCATTTCGGCCGCGCTGAACACGGCACGAGTCGGTGGCGCCCTGCTCGTCGCGACCTCGTATGACCGGTGCTCGTCGACCAGCCCGCCGATCGCCCTGGACATCTTGTACAACCCGGCCCTCTACCTCCCCGAGATCGTTCCCGCCCTCGAAGCCGGCGAGATCCACCGGGGAAGGCAGTGGAAGCTCTTCTCCGTCGGTGGCCCGGTCGGGATCGGGGCAAGGATCTGCCACCCGACGGCACACGAGGCGGTGATCATGGCCGCAGTGAGCGCAAGGCTCGCCTCGGGCCGGATCGATGTGCCCAAGCTCGTCGGAAGCGACATCCAAGGGTAGGCCCCAGCCGGCCACTCGGCCACTCGGCCAGCCGTCCAGCCGGCCGACCCCGACCGGCTGACCGTGCGGCTCGGTTCGGCTCGGTTCGGCTCGACTGTGAGGCGCGTTGACGGCCGGTTTCCTCGGGGCAGCGCGAGTCGCCACGCCGCCTTACGCTGGCGCGTCTCGGAGGGGAAGACTTGACGTACGGGCGACCGACGGCGGGCACAACACTCGAAGCTCGCGGAGTAACGAAGACCTACGGCCGGATCGTGGCCTGCCACGAGGTGTCTCTGCGGGTCGAGCCGGGAGAGGTCGTCGGTCTCCTCGGCCAGAACGGCGCCGGGAAGTCGACGCTCCTGAAGGTGATCCGCGGCCTCGAGCCGCACGACTCGGGGTCGATCACCTACGCAGGCGAGACACTCCGCTCGGGCGACCACCGACGGGCACACGACCTCGGCATCGCGATGGTCCACCAAGAGCTCAGTCTGGTCGGGGCGCTCTCGGTCTGGGAGAACGTGGCGCTCGCGCAGGGAGGCACCCTCCGGCGGAACCGAACGATCGAGCGGATCTGTCAGTTGAGCGACGAGTTCTCACTCGGTCTCGGCAAGGAAGTCGATTCACGAGTCGACAGCCTCCCCGTGGCGATCCGCCAGAGGATCGAGATCGCAAAATGCCTCGTCACCGAGCCTCGACTCATGTTGCTGGACGAGCCGACGGCCACTCTCTCGCGTGAGGAGGCGACTCATCTCTTCGGCATCGTCCGACGCCTGGTGGACGACTCGAGTATCGCGGTGCTCGTCAGCAGCCACCGGCTGGGCGAGATCCTCGACGTCGCCGATCGCGTGGTCGTGCTCCGAAATGGTGCCGTGACCGGAGAGATGCCCACTTCTCGAGCCACCGAGGCGATCCTCGCTCGTGAGATGCTCGGCGGCGACCTCGCCGCAGTGCCCGAGGTGACGACGCTGCTCGGCTTCGGGAAGCTGTCAGTCACCGCGAACGCGCCCGCGATGCGGGGACGCCAGCGTGCGCGCTTCGAGCAGGAGGTACCCGGCCCGCTGGTAGCGAACGCGTCCGTCGATGGCGGCATCGCTCTCGAAATTCACGGTCTCTCGCTTGCCCGGCCGAACGGTGCGACGGCCCTCAGCGACCTCAGCCTCACGGTGGCTAGGGGCGAGATCGTCGGGATCGTGGGTGCAGATGGCAACGGGCAGACCGAACTGGTCGACGTTCTGTCGAACCGCCGCCGAGCCGAGCGAGGGACGGTCGTCCTCGCTCCGCTGCCCCATGCGGACCGGAGCACCTTCCAATCCCCCGCCATCGGCGTGGTGCCGTCAGATCGGCACCGTCACGGATGCGTCCTCGGAATGAGCGTGGCGGAGAACCTCTTCCTGGGGAACGCGCGAGGCATCAGCAGGCATCACCTCATGCGAAAGAAGGAGTTGAGCAGGAGGGCACGGCAGCTCATAACGGAGTACGGGATCGAATGCGAAGGCCCGGATGCTCCCCTGTGGACACTGTCGGGTGGGCACCAACAACGAGTCGTGCTCGCAAGGGAGCTCGCAGGCCACCCGTCCTTGCTCGTCGTGGACCAGCCGACTCGGGGTCTCGACGTCGCCGCCGTCGAGGCGGTCTGGTCGCGGCTTCGCAAGGCCGCGGCGGATGGCGCCGGAGTCCTCCTCATCTCGAGTGATCTCATCGAGGTCCTTCACCTTGCGGCGCGAATCCTCGTCATCAGTCGAGGTTCGATCACTGGCCAGCTCACGCCGGAGTCTCTCGATGCGGAGACGCTCGGCCTGATGATCGGCGGGTCCGAGACGAGCGTCGCCCGGTGAGCGGCGTGGATCCTCTCCGAAGTCGCTTTGGGCCGTGGCTCATCTACGCGCTCCTCTTCGCGCTCGCGCTTGGTGGGGCCATCGCGATCTCGCTCGGACTCGTCGCTGCGACCGGCGGGTCACCTCTCGCCGCGCTCTCGGCGATGTTCGACGGAAGCCTGCGCTCGGTCAGCGCGGTCGTGACTTCGATCGACAGGGCTGTCCCCTTGTTGCTCGTCGCGGGCGGAACCGCCATCGCCGGTAATGCGGGCCTCGTCAATGTCGGGCAAGAGGGACAGGTACTGATCGGTGCGCTCGCCGGTACGGCATTCGGGCTCAAGGTCGCCGGGAGCGGCGCGATCGGCGATGTCGGCATTCTTGTTGCCTCCGCGGTCGGCGGGGCGTGCTGGGTCGGCATCGCCGTGCTGCTCAAGACACGAGCGCGCGTGAACGAGACGGTCAGCACCTTGCTGCTCAATTACGTGGCGGTTCAGCTGGTTGCCTTCCTGGTCTCCCGGCAGTCCCTGTTGCAGGCACCGCCCGGTTCGCAGCCGATCACTCCAGCGCTTCGGCCAAGTGGCGAGCTTCCGTCGCTCGCGAGCGGAGTCGGTTTCTCGCTCTCGAGCGGCATCGTTGTGGCGCTCCTTCTCGCAGCGCTCGCGATCGTCGCCCTCCGATCGACTCGCTTCGGGTTCGAGTTGCGGATCTTCGGCATGAACCCCTCTTGCGTGGAGTCGTTCGGGATCCGCCGGCAGCGCATCGTTGCCACGAGCCTTCTCATCTCCGGAGCGGCGGCAGGACTCGCCGGCGGTGTCATGTTGTCGCTCAACCCGGGTGGCATGACGCCGACATTCTCTGGTGGAGTCGGCTGGGAGGGCCTTCTCGTCGCCCTCGTCTCGGGGTACAACCCGATCGTGGTGATCCCGGTGGCCTTTGGGTTCGGCGCTCTCGATGCGGGTGCGTCCTTCCTGGTGGCCAGCGGGATCAACGCGACGGTCGCCGCGGTTTTCGAAGGCGCCGTTGCTCTCGCCGTACTCGTGCCGAGGGCGATGCTCGACCAGATGCGTCAACGCACCATGACAGCAAGCCTGGAAAGTTTCGAGCGGGCCGAGAAACCGACAACTCCATCGACTTCTTCGGTCGGTATGCAACCTGGCGGGATCTTCACCGAACTCGCCACCCAATCGGATGCGGCGCTCGGGACCGACCGGGGAGCCTGAGGTGCACAGCCTGACTGTCATCATCTCAAGCGGCGTCCCGCTCATTGCGCTGCTCTTGATCGCGGCGTTGGGCGAGCTCGTCGCCGAGCGTGCTGGGACCCTCAACATCTCGGTCGAGGCCATGATGCTCGCCGGCGCGTACGCGGCAGGTGCAAGTGCACTTGCCAGCCACAGTGTCCTCGTCGGTCTCGTCACGGGAAGCGCCGCCGGCCTGCTCATCGGTGTCCTGCAGGCGAATCTCAGTCACCGGATCTCGATCGACCAGTTCGTGGTCGGGATCGTGCTCGTGATCCTGGTGCAAGGTTTGACGAGCTTCCTGATCGACTCGACGCAGCTCGACGTCGTGCCTGTGGCGGCATCGTGGCATCTCCCCCTGCTCAGCAGGATCCCGATCGTCGGTCAGGCACTCTTTGCTGAACCGTGGCCCTTCGACGCGGTCTACGTGGTGATTCCGCTCGTCGCCTACCTTCTCCACCGGACGCGATGGGGCTTGGAAGTGCGATCGGCAGGCGAGGACCCCGTCGCGGCCCGGGCAACGGGCGTGGCGTCGAACCGGCGGCGGCGACAAGCGGTGGAACTGTGTGGCCTACTGAGCGGCTACGCCGGGGCCATGCTCGCTGTCGCGATCGTCGGGGCGGTGAGCGATGACATGACTGCGGGGGTGGGGTACATCGCGATCGCGGCCGTCCTGCTCGGAGGTTGGAGCGTACGCGGCACCGTGCTCGGGTGTGTTCTCTTCGGCACGGTGGAGGGACTCTCGGTCGCGCTACCCACTCTCGGCGTGCCGGTGAACGGCCAGCTGCTCGTTGTCGCACCGTACGTCGTGGTGCTACTCGCCGCCCCGCTGGTTGCATGGCGACGCCATCGGCCGGAGGCACTTGGTGTGAGCTTTGTCGGCAGGTGACCTGGACTGTGCTGGAACAGGCCTTCTCCGACTCAGAACCCTTCGCTCACTGTCGTTGTACCTGGGATCCATGGTCCGATTTGATCTCGCTACTTTCAACCCTGCGCACCAATGCCTTGAGAGAAGTGATCTCCTGGCGCAGAGCAAGCCGGCCCGTCTTGGTGATCGCAATCCACGTTCTCGGCCGGCGGCCTTCGACACCTTTCTCGATGCGAACGAGGCCTGCGTTCTCCAGGACCCGAAGGTGCTGTGACAGGTTCCCTGCAGTGAGACCCAATGAGTCGAGCAAGAACCGGAACTCGACCCGCGTGGCTTCATTGGTGATGGTCAAGATCCCGAGCCGAACTCGCTGATGAACGACGTCGTCGAGACCATCGGTTGGGCCCGCTGCACGCCCGGATGCTCCGGTGGGCTCAGTTTGCAGGTCAGGATCCATGTCGAGCCCATCGACGGCCGACCCTGAATCCAACCCCTCCCAAGAGCAGGTAGAGCCCTGGCAGCAGGAGATTTGGCAGCTGGTTCCCGCTGTCGGCGAACGGTGCGCCGAGCCCGATGCGCTGCAGGATGTTCACATCGTCATATAAGCAAGAGAGCAGCGCCAAACCGAAGAAGCCGACGGCGAAGAGTCCGAGCGAGCGGTCACGTTCGAGCAACGCGAGGGCGATGATGGCCATGGCGATGATCAGCAGCGCCTGGGTTCCCCGCATCCAGAAATCTGGAATCTGTGGAATCGCAACCCAGCCGCCGCTGAAGATGGCAAGCAGAAGCAGCCCGAGCCCAACGACGACGAACGGCCACAGTCGACCCTTCACTCCGACCGACCTCGAGCGACGCCAGTAGTAGAGGACAACGGCGGCAAGTGCCAAGACCATTGAGATCGTCCAATAGACGGTCACCCACCGATTCAGGCTTGACCACACAAATGGTGAGCCGAGACCGCCGCCGAGCGGCACTGTGGTCGACGCACTGCTGATGCACGTGACACCCGGACCTGTCGCCGTGCAACCGGGTGAGCTCGCAGAAAGAATGGGCGAGATGTAAAACGGCATCGAGCCTAGGACGACGAGCCCGAAGACCAGCAGGGCAAACCAGTCCCCGTTGCGGGCCAAGCGAGTACGTACCCTCAGGTCGCTCGCGTACTGGAGATCTCCCGTTGCCGAATCCTTCAACTCTGTCATGCCAACTAGTCTGCATTACAAACTTCAATGGGTCAAGAGCCGACCACCGAGCGTCCGCGAGATGGCTGGTCGTACGATGGATGTGGCCGGTGAGGCCGGGGTCTGCTGGCGGACCTACCGATGCCAGGAGCGCACGCTGCGATACGGCGAGCGGCCAGGTCGGGCTCCCGATCGACTCTTAGGGGGCGCGACCTCGATCGGTTTCTCGGGCGGCGGCGCGTTGCTGAAGGTCGCTCGCTTTCTGCTGCAGCTCGCTCGCCTTGGCATGGAGCTTGCGTGCGGTTCGCTCCAGCCTCTCCATCGCCTCGGCCTTCGCCTGCGCCTTGACGGCCTCCTTGATGAGTGCTCTGCCGACGGCCGTACGCGACTCGGTCTCGGAAGGAAGCTGCGACCGCAGCACCGGGATCTGGGCCTCGTAGACTTTGGTCCCTTCTCTGAGAAACGCGAGGACGCGCTGGAGGTCGGACACCGAGAACTGTCGCGCCGACGCGCGCCACGCCTCGACGAGCGGGGCATGGAGCTCGAAGACCCGCTCGCTCGCGAGCGGCTCAAGCTCGACGAGTACCCGCCTACGGTCTTGCAAGTCCCGCACCCTGCGCACGAATCCGGCGTACTCGAGCCGGTCGAGCAGGAACGTCACCGCGCCGGTGCTGAGGCCCGCCAGGTCGGCGAGAGCACCCGCTGTCATGGTGCCGTGCTGATCGAGGAGGTCCACGCACCTGACGTCAGTCGGGTTCAGGCCGAGCACCTTTCCCAGCGCCTCGTCGAAGGCGTCCGATGCGGACAGAAAGACCCGAAGCGCTCGGGCCAGCTCCTCCATGCTCCGCTTGCGTTCCTCGGTGCTCATCATCTACCTTAGCTACTAAGATATTTATCCCCTAAGATACCACGGACAGCCGGCCGGTCTCCGGGGGCTGCCGTGCCCGCAAGGAGACGGTCGCATGACCCTGGCCATTCAGCTGGAGGACTTGCGCAAGACCTTCGCTGGCGAAGTGCGGGCGCTCGACGGTGTCAGCTTTGGCGTCGAGCCGGGCACGATCTTCGGGCTGCTCGGTCCGAATGGCGCAGGCAAGACCACCGTCGTGCGCATTCTCACGACCGTGCTCCGGGCTGACAGTGGGCGGGCGTACGTGCTCGGCCACGACGTCATGACCGAGCCCGTGGTCGTGCGCACCCTGATCGGGCTTGCCGGGCAGAACGCAGCAGTCGACGAAAACCTCACGGGCGCCGAGAACCTCTGGATGGTCGGAAGGCTGAACCACATGTCCAGAGCCCACGTGAGTGAGCGCTCGGCGCAGCTTCTCGAGCAGTTCAGCCTGGCCGACGCGGCAAATCGACCCACCAAGACGTACTCCGGCGGGATGCGCAGGCGCCTGGACGTCGCTGCGTCGCTCGTCGCAAACCCGAAGGTGCTCTTCCTCGACGAGCCGACGACGGGCCTCGACCCCGAAGGCCGTGCGGATGTGTGGGCGATGATCGAGAGCCGCGTCGCCGAGGGGACGACCGTGCTCCTCACCACGCAGTATCTCGAAGAGGCGGACCGTCTCGCCGAGCATCTGGTCGTCATCGACCACGGCAAGGTGATCGCGTCGGGGACGCCCGCCAGCTTGAAGGCGGGCATGGGTGCGACGGTTCTCGACCTCGGCCTGGCCGACGAGCCGACGGCGCTTCGCGCCGGGGAAGCCCTCAAGGGAGTGAACGAGAAAGCCCCGGCCGTCTACGGCCGCACCGTGGAAGTGAACGTGAACGATGGCCCGCGCGTCGTCACCGAGGCGCTGAGGATTCTCGAGGCACACGGCATCGTCCCGACGACCCTCGCCTTGCGCGAACCGAGCCTCGACGACGTGTTCCTTGCTCTCACTGGCAAGCGGACCGAAGTAGAGGAGGCCGAAGGCCTCGACGGTGCTCCGAGCTCGGACGGGCGCCGGTCAAGAAAGAGGAGAAGCCGGAGCTCATGACCACGACCGCAGTACCTGTGCCGGAAGCCCCCCTCGCCGCTCCCTCGTCTGGCGGTGGCCGGCTGTACTGGGCCGTCGCCGACACTCTGACAGTGACCAAGCGCAACCTGATCGCCTACACGCGCCTGCCCGAAGCCGTGTTCTTCTCGAGTGTGCAACCGGTCATGTTCGTGTTGTTGTTTCGCTACGTATTCGGGGGAGCGATCCCGACGCCCGGGTATCACTACGTGCAGTTTCTCATGCCGGGCATCTTCGTCCAGACGGTCGTGTTCACCTCGATCGGCACGTCGATCGGCCTCGCGGAGGACTTGCAAAAGGGCCTCATCGAGCGGTTCCGGGCGCTTCCGATGTCGCGCTGGGCGGTGCTCGCGGGCCGAACGACGGCCGACCTGTGCCGCAGCCTGTTCGTGATGGTTCTCATGACCGCAGTCGGCTATGCCGTGGGCTATCGCATCGGGACGAACGTCTTCGAGTATCTCCTCGGGATCTTGCTGCTGTTGCTCTTTTCCTATGCGCTGAGCTGGGGCTTCGCGTTCATCGGGCTTTCGGCACCCAACAGCGAGACTGCTCAGTTGATGGCCTTCCCGATTTTGTTCCCGCTCGTCTTTGCATCCTCGGCATTCGTGCCGTTGCAGTCGATGCCGGGCTGGATGCAGGTGTGGGCAAAGCACCAGCCGGTCAGCATCGTCGTGAGCGCCGCACGCGATCTCATGTCCGGCACGCCGAAGCCGGACCTCGTCTTCCCGCCGTTCACCAGCATCGTGAGCACCGGCCCGACCGCCTCGACGGTCCTGTGGGCTGTCGTGTGGTCGCTCGGGATCCTCGCCGTCCTTGCGCCGGTCTCGGTGCGCCGCTACCGCCGTCGGGCGCTCTGAAGGACGCCCCTACTGGCGACGGTCCGATCCGTTGACACGTCGCACCCGCCGACCAAGGAACGCACCGATCCCGACGGCCGCCCCGTAGGGCGTGAGCGCCACGTACTCGTCAGGAGCGCCCGGCTCTGACCCGCAAGGCCGGCGATGCCCTGAACGCGCGAGCCCGGCTCATTTCGAGACGGGCACTCCGGCCAGTTCGTCACGAGAGAAGAGGAACGCTGCGATCATGCACTCGCCGAGGATCAACGGCATCAACAGGCGCGGTGCCTCAGACCAGATGCCCCACACGATGCATACCACCAGGTACGGAGCAGAAAGCAGCCAAACGAGCCGGCGCCGCACGACCATTTCCCGCCTGGGGGCTACCGCCCTGTAGGAGCGCCGGACCGCCAGCATGATGACCGCGGCCAACGCGAATCCGAAGGCCGCTCGCCCACTCAGATGGCCCCTCACGGAGATGTGCTGGACCAGTGCCGCGCCATCGCCGGACGGCCGCGTCAGGAACTTGAGCATCACATAGGTGGCGGCGCCGACGAGCACGGTCATCTGCACGGCAGGCTCGCGGACAACCGCGACGAAGGCACGCTTCCAGCTCTCCGTCCTCGCCCCGGCCGAGCCAGGCGGGGCAAGGGGCACCAGCGTGGCGGCGAGGATCGGCACTATCAGCAATGCGGACTCCCGAGTGGCAACGGCGAGTGCCATCAACAGCGCGCCGAGCGACCAGATGAGGCGACGGTCCCTGCTCGTCGCCACGAGGAAGGCCCCGAAGATGAGCGCGTAGCTCAACAGGTCATAGGGCGTGACGACCGCAGACGAGGTCGCCACGACCACGAGCGTCGCGACGTAGAGGACGACCAGCCGCGGGGAACGGCGCGCGGTGAGCCAGTACAAGAGCCAGGCGGTCGCCAAGAACGCGCAGCCGTTGGTGATGAACCAGCCCGGCATCAACCCGCTCGGCCCGCGGTGACCCAGGAGCGACGCCAGCTTGTAGAAGCCGTTCGCCGTGCCGAGCACGAGCTCGCGCCCGAGGATCCGCGAGCGGTAAACGCCGTTGAAGTACTCGGTCAGGGAACCCCGAAGGTTGAGCCGCCGAGGATACGTCGCAAGGATGAGCACGAGGAGCAAGGGCGGGAGAAGCCACATGAACAACAGCCGTTGTCCGTTCGGCTCCGGCTCGAGGGCCGGGTCCGACGACGACGCAACCTGCGAATGACCTCCGCGACGTAACAACCAAACGTTGCGGGCAGGTCGTCCGCTCACATCGGGCCCGGCCGCCGTGTCACGTTGAGCGGCCGGCGGGACCGTGCTTTCCGCCTGGGCGTTCATCTCTGGAGCGCCCTTGCCTACGTCAGCCCGTCTGGGCATGTAGCTCGGTCACGACTCGAGTCGTCAGCTCGTCGACCGAGGTGAGATTGGAGGAAGACGTGGCCACGATGACTGCTACATCAGGGCTCTGCCAGAAGCACTCGCCAACGTAGATCTGTGACGAGGTGACGCTCCCACATGCGATCGTGCCACCGAACTTGGAAGAACGCGCTGACATCTCCGCGTACCGTGAGTGCGAGATCTTTGCGGCGGCGGCTTGCCCTCGCTCGCTTGCCACCAGCCCGGACCCTGCGAAAGCTCGCTCACGGCTCTCCCGTCAACTCTCGAGCAGTCTAGGTGTGTGTGCCCCGAGCAGGCCTCATCGAGCAGGCCTCATCGACCGCCTGCTCGGCTCATGTGACGACCTGCGCGTTCGCTTGCGCGAGATCGCCGGCGTGGGAGCCGCCGTTCCGTCCTCCCGCCTCGTGCCAGCCGACTTCTTGGTCAGCCGGCTGCGAAGATGCCCCAATGCGGGTGCTGCTGACTGACGGCTCGGGATTGACTTCGCGACAGGTGGCGACGCGCTTGTCGATCTCGGGCCATGTCGTGGAGGTGTTGACTCCCGACCCACTCGCGTTGACGCGCTTCACGCGTCACGTGAGGCGAACACACCGCGTGCCGCCTTATGGCGCCGATCCCTTCGCGTGGCTGGAGGCTGCCCTCGGTGTCTACAAGGCGGGCCACTTCGACGTACTGTTCCCGACCCAAGAGCAAGTCGCGGTCTTGGCCAGATCGGAGGACCGGTTGCGATCCCTCGGTGTGGCGACCGCGGTGCCTTCGTTCGATGCGCTCGTACGCGTGCAGGACAAACTCGCCGCGTTCGCAACGCTTGGCGCCCTCGACATTCCCCAGCCCCGTGCTGCGGTCCTCACCACGCCCGATGAGCTCACGAGATGGGAATCCGTGCCAGCCTTCGTCAAGACCCCGATCGGGACGGCCACGACCGGCGTGCGTTTCGTCACCGAGCAAGCAGAGCTCAGCACTCTCGCCTCTGTCTGGGGAGACGCCGGCGTGTTCAGCGATGGCGGCGTGTTGGTCCAGTCCCCGGTGGAAGGCCAGCTGATCATGGTGCAGTCGGTGTTCTTCGAAGGCCGGATGGTTGCCTCGCACGCGAACTTGCGCGTCCGCGAAGGGGTCAGTGGTAGCGCCAGCCACAAAGAAGGCGTCGACCTTCCGGACGTCCGTGAACATCTCACGCTGCTCGGTGGCCGGCTGGGATGGCACGGGGCACTGTCGGCTGATGCCATCCTCACCGACAGAGGCCCCCTGTACATCGACATCAACCCGCGCCTCGTCGAGCCGGGCAACGCGTGGCAAGCCGGGGTCGATCTGGTCGGTGCGCTACTCGAGGTCGCCCTGGGCAGGTCACCCGTGGTCCAGCCCCCGGCCAGAGCGGGGGTGGCCACTCACCAGCTGCTCCTGGCCGTTCTCGGTGCCGCTCAGCACCGTCAAACTCGAAAAGCGGTGAGCGCCGAGCTCGTCTCTGCGGCCCTGCACCGGGCTACCTACCGCGACAGCTTCGAGGAGTTGACGCCGATGCGGCGCGACTTGCGCACGGTGGTCCCGGTGGCTGCCGCCTCACTCGCGACGCTGACCCGCCCGGCGACATGGCGATGGTTCTCCTCGGGTGCTGTCGCCAACTATGCGCTCACGCCGCAAGCCTGGCGCAGCATCGTCGCTGGGCTCCCAAGATGAGCGTGAGCGCCTTCGCTTCGGGCAACGGCGGAGGGGTTCCGGCAGCGACCACTCAAGGACCAAAGGGAGAAGCGGTACCGAGGGCAAACGTGCCATTCCCTGTGGCGATACTGGCGCTCGGATCGTCGATCGCGGTGAACTTGCCCGCCTGATCTGCGAAGCCGTGGGCGACGCCGTTGATGTCGATGAAATACCCGATGACAATTCCCTCATTGCCAATCGCGCTCGGAAGCGTGCCTTGTCCGCCGGCGGTCCCGGCGAACGGGTCGTCGATTGCCGAGAGCTTGCCGGCCCGATCCAAGAAGCCGTGGGTGACGCCGTTGCTGTCGGCGTAGTAGCCGACCATGACCCCCGAGTTCCTGACGTCGTCGATGGCGCTGCCCTCTCCGCTCGAGCCTCCGGCGCTGGGGTCGTCGAGAGTGGTGTAGCGGCCGGCGACCTCCTCGAACCCGTGGGCGACGCCGATGTTGTCGACGTACTCGCCGAAGAGCACTCCCTTGTCGTTGACCCCGTAGACGTAGGTGCCGAGGTCCGGGTTTCCGAACAGGTATGACCCCGTGGCGTTCTTGGTGCCGGCACTCGGATCGCTGAACGTCGAGAACTTGCCGGCGACCTCCTCGAATCCGTGCGCGACGTTCTTCGAGTCAAAGAAGTACCCGCTGATGATTCCCAGGCCGTTGATGCTGACGATTTCGGTTCCCTGGCCGGCGGCGATGCCCGCACTTGGATCGGTGACGGTAGTGAACCTGTCCCCGTTGTCGACAAAGCCGTGAGCTACGCCTTTGGCGTCGAAGTAATACCCGGCGACCGCTCCCCCATTGGTCAGAGTGACGGCCCATGTTCCTTCTAGCGAGGCGCTGTTCGCGTGCGGATCGTTGATGGTGGTGAACTTGCCCCCGTTGTCGACAAAGCCGTGGCCAACGCCGTTGCTGTCGAGGTAGGTCCCGCTCACAACGGAGCTACCCGAATAGATAGGCATACTCGTCAAACCCGATGTGCATGCCGCGATCGTGCCGGCAAGGAGGACCATGGCGAGCAGATGCGGCCAGGCGGTGATTGGCCTACGCCATACTCGAGCTCCTCCTCGGGCCATCGCCGAGCTCCCCCCGATCCACCCAACCTTCGGATGCTACGGCTTCTGGCATACCTGTGCCCCGAACCGCTGCAGGCCGCGTAGAGCACGGAGATCAGCTCGCTGTAACGTTTTCGGAACGCTTCGAGCGTACGGTTCTGCTTCGTGGGCGGGGTGCAGCTTCATGGGGGCGAGGTGCAGCCGGCAGGGGCACGGACGGCGATGACGGCGGAGGTCGGGGCGCACCACATTCGATTGGCGTCTCGCACGACGGCGGTCACCTTGGGCGCATTGAACCTGGCACTTGCGGTCGCCTACGTGCCGCTCACTCATCTGACCCATGTCCGGATCTCCGCGTTCGGGCTGGGCTTGCTAGGCGTCGTGGCAATCGTTGGGCTCTTGGGGCTGGGGTTTGTAGTGGCGCTCCGCCAGCCGGGCAATCCCGTCGGCTGGATCTTGCTCGGCATTGGCGTGTCTGCCGGCTTCTACTCTGACGCGGGGCGTTACGCCGTACTCGACTACCGCTTCCACGACGGCAGCCTGCCCTTGGGGCCGGCTGCAGCCCTGGTGGCCTCAGAGTTGTGGGCGGCTCTCTTCTTCGCGCTCCCGCCTATCGTCCTGCTCTTCCCCGACGGTCGCGTGTCGCGGCGCTGGCGATGGGTGCTGTGGGCCTATCTCGTCGTCTGTGCGCTGGGGGTGGCGGGCCTCTTCCTCGGGAATGGCTCGGAGATGACCGGTAAGCCGTTCTCGGTTGACCTGAATGGCCAGCTCATCGACACCAACCCCTCAAGCGTCGCGAACATGGTGCTACGCGTCCTGCCAATCGTCGCTCTCGGGTTCTGGCTTTCCTTTGTGGGTCGCCAGGTCGTCAGTTGGCGACTACAGAAGGGGAATCCGCGCAAAGGTCCACGAAGCTCTCGGACGGCAGGCGGCCGGCCAGTGAGCGCTGTCGAGGCGATGTTCGAGGCGTGTTCACTGTCGACCGACCCCAGGTTCGTGGAGAGCTGACGACCGCACCAACCGGAGATCGGGTCCTTACCCCCGAAGGTGCTCAGATCCGCTCGGAGTGACCGCTTTGGACTGCGGTGACGGCGGCCCGGTCCCGTTGACGTTGATGGCGGCGACGGTGAAGGTGTACTTGGTGCCGTTGGTCAGCCCGGTGAACGTCTCGGACGTGGCCGTCGAGTGGAAGGTGCGCGTGATCTTGGCCACGCCTGCGACATACGCGATGACCACGTAGCCCTTGATTGCAAACCCGTTGGAGGCCGGGGCCTTCCACTTGAGGCTGACCTGGTGGCTCCCTGGCATGACCGTAGGTGCGGCCATCGTCAGCGGTGCACCGACGGTTACGGCGCGGGAATGCAGGGAGGCCGCCCCGGTCCCGTTGGCGTTGATCGCGGCCACGGTGAAGGTGTAGGTCGTGCCGTTCTTCAGGCCATTGACCGTTATCGGAGACGACCCGCCCCAGACCGTCACTCCACCAGGGCTAGCCGTGACCATGTACAACTCGATCGCGGCTCCGCCGTTGGTGGCCGGAGCGGTGAAGCTGACGACGGCGCGGCCGTTCCCTGCGACAGCCGTGACCCCCTTGGGGGCGCCCGGAGCGCGCGCGACCTTCGCGATAGTGATCGTGGTGATGGCTCTCGCGATCGTGGAATCAAGGCTGTTCCCGGAGAGGTTCAGCGTGAACGTCCCCGGGGTGGCCAGCTCGCAGTTGTTGATGTCAACACGAACGACCTGGGTCCTCACTCCCGGGGTGAATGTCAGCGTTCCGCTCGCAACCATGTAGGCGTAGGTGGGACAGGGGGCGGAGTTGGGGTTGGAGCCGAAGGCGGTGCCGTCGACGGTTGTGTAGTTCACCGTTACGGTGCTCGTCCCGGGGGCGCTCAGCGTCACCGGCAGGTCGATGTAGCCGTCGGTCGCGCCGACGACGACGTCGGGGGGCGCTGAGATTCCGGGCGAGGAGGCAGCGGGGGCGCCGCTGGCCCCGATGGTCACGACCCCGGTGCCGTCCGCGATCGTGGCGTGGACGGGTGTGCCCAAAGTCACGGTGAAGCTCCGAGCCGGCGCCGATCCGGGGCGATCGATGATCCGCACGGTGATGTTCTGGGCGGTCTCACCTGGTGTGAACGTGAGCGTGCCGCTCGTGTTCGTGAAGTCGGTCCCGCCAATGGCTGAGGCGCTGTGCGTGGAATATGGGACGGTGACAGTGCTGGCCGAGGCGACGCCCGAGGGCCCGCCCAGGATCACAGGGACGCTCACGGTGCCGGCGCGGTTGTCGACGACGGCATCACGCACGTACAGCGCCGGCGTCTTGCCCGTGTCGTTGTCGCCGGTGATGTCAACCTCGGTGATGGCCCTCGTGATTGTGGAGTCGACCGAGCTTGCGGAGAGGTTCAGCCTGAAGCTCTGGAAGCCGCTCGCGACGCTGAGGCCGCAGTTGTTGAGGTCCACACGCACGACCTGGGTCGTCACACCGGGGGTG
>Ga0209415_10004108_pt1 | contig 26787 bp, 34 predicted proteins | sample PeaSoiSIISIP2007_FD_187696 | JGI IMG/M metagenome (GOLD analysis project Ga0209415, IMG submission 187696) | Peat soil microbial communities from Weissenstadt, Germany - SII-SIP-2007 (SPAdes) (version 2) | ecosystem: Environmental > Terrestrial > Soil > Wetlands > Peat | place: Germany... | reverse complement strand
AGTAAACGTCCAACTCAATCATTTCGGAGTCCTTCAGCCTGCGGGCGGGAACCCAGCAGGGTAAGACGTAGGGCAATGGCACGATGAATCTCCTTTTGAGTTTTCATCGGCAATGAACTACTGATCCCATCATCCGCTTACCGGAGTGGTGGAGCCAAGTAATTTATTGCCGTCAGCGGCCTACGCCGATCGAGCGCCTCTTCGACCAGGATCATTAGCATCGCTGAGAGGCTGCGGCGTTCTTTTCCCGCCAGTGCTTCGACTTGATCCTTAAGCTGCGCTGGGAGCCGGAGAGTGGCAACTCCGATCTTTTTCTGTCTGACGTTCTTTTGTTTCATTGCGCTGATATTCGCAGCACACGTCTACATTGTCAAGTGGAAAGAGAGGCGCTGATTTTCACAGCGAGAAAAAGAGGCGGGAAGGCCGGGATCGGGCAGGATCCGCGGCCGTGGTTTTGGGAAAGGCGATTAGAGCTTGAGGAAGCCGGCCAGGACCGACCCGATCTTGGCGCCGAATTCGAGCACGGCACCGCCGAACCGTTTCGCGAAGCTCGCCGGACGCGTGAGCTTGTGGACCTCGACTTCGATATCGGCCGTCGTGTGTGCCAGGTGATCGCTCGTCAGCTCCAGGCCGGCACTCGCCTGGTCCAGATTGCCGGCGATCGCGGTCAGGTGCGGATCGCTGAGCTGCGCTGCGAGCAGATCTGCCGAGTGTCCGAGACTGTCGAGCGCAGTCGTCGCCGCGGCCGCGACCTGGTCCTGCTGCAGCTGCAGGTCCGGAAGTAGACCGTCGTTGAGTTTGCGATCGGTCCGGTCGATCAGCTGACGCGCCGCGCGCATCGTGAGCGCGGTCTCGTGACTCGTGCGAAGCCAGTGCGCGCGCTCTTCGGTCGCTGCGCGCCGGACCTCGTCGGCCGTGATCCCGAGCTGCAGCAAGACGGCGTTCGCATTCTGTGCTGCGCCGTGCAGATCCGCAGTCGTCTGCACGGTCAGCTTGTCCAGATTGACGAGGTCCTGATGCAGTTGCTGCACGAGGATCACGACCGAGAGCGTCAGGACCAGGACGAAAAGCGCAATGCAGCTGAGGACGAAGCGCTTCATTTTGCCGGCGGCTTCTGTCCCTGGCCGGCCGCGAAGGCTTCGATCTGCGGAATCAGACCCTGGACGTCAGCCACGAAGGCGGCGTCTAGCGTCAAGCTGAGGCCGTTCTGCGCTGCCGCTGAGCCGGCGCCCTTCGCTGTCGCCGCAACTTTCCCGAGTAACGCGAAGGCTGCATCTTCGAGCGGCTTCGCCGGCGGATAAAAGAGCGCGGTCGCGCCTTCGATCGTCGCCTGGACTTTCGGATCCTCGATCTTGGAAGCGACGTTTGTGATCGTGCGCGCGGCCTTGACGATATCCTGCGCGCTTGCGGTAAAAAAGTGCTCGAGACTTTTCCATCCGAATCCCATAGGCTTTTTCTCCTTTAAGGCGCGGCCGTTGCCTTCGGCGGCGCCGGCTGAGGGACCGGCGGCGGCGCCGGTCCGGTGTAGGTTGACGACGATCGACTCGGCTCTTCGCCGGTCATCGTTTTGAATAAGGCGCCATTGACGTTGCCGAAGGCCTGGCCGCTCAGCATCGCGAAGAGGACCGTTACGACGGTGTGCTGTGGATCCACGCCGCGGATAATGACCCATACGCCGAGACCGACCTGCAGCGTGAGCGTCAGGATCCAGAGCGAGGTCAGCAGCATAATGATCCCGCCCTTTGTGTTAAAGATCGAAGAGAAGTCCTGAATCGCCGCGAGCGTCGGCAGTTGTTTCCTTGCGGCTAGAAACATCGTGAGGCCGAAGGTCGAGATCCAGGCCAGAATGACCAGACCGTAAACGTCGCCGCGGCTGATCCCTGCAGTAATCGCACTCATAGGCTTCCCCCTTTGAAAACTTCGCCGGCCGGGACCTCGATCGCCGGCCGCGCTGCAGCTCGCGGCTCTTCGACCGAGCCTAGTGTCGCAGACGTCGGCGTCAGCTCTTCGCAGCGCGTGATCTTCCATCTGTGCCGCGGATATCGCCGCCGACCTTCCTCGTTTGCGATTCGCAGCGCCTCGAGGTCGGTCTGACTGTCCGCGATCGCAAACGTGAAAGTGTCAGTCCTCAGCCGACCTTTGTGATATCGCGGCCGCGTGTGGAATTCGTAGTCTGCGCGGAAGTAACGCATTAGAGCTCGAGTCGTTTGATCCAGGGATCGAGATCCTTCGCCGGCCGACGGCCGCTCGCGACTAGACCCTCGAAAAAGATCTTCCCCTGCTCTTTGATCGCGGGAAGTAGGCGCTCGGGCTCGCAGGCATTCATCGCGGCGATCGTGCGCGCGCCAGGGATCCCATCAATCGTCAGACCGATCGGGGCCGGGTTTCCGGTCACTGAATTGACGGCGCGCTGGACGATCTCGCTCGCTTCCTTGACCCCGGCCTCGAAGGCCAGATCGGAGAACTTGTTCGCGACGTCCTGGTCGTCGATCGCGTAGCCGCCGAGATACATGAAATAGTCGTATTTGAAACAGTCCTCGGCGAGCGCCAGCGCCGAGGTCGCATCCATCGACGGCGTTCCGTCCTTCTTGTCGAAAAACTTGAGCGCGACGAGCTCGGGATGCGCCGCGGAATTGACGCCGAAGCGCGCGACCGCGGTCGGATCCTTCTCGGTTGGATCCGGAACGATCACGCCGGAAAGTGTCGAGTCTTCGTGTCGTAGAACGTAGTCGCAGGCCTTGCGGAAGTCAGCCATTTTTTTCTTTCCTTTCCTTTTGCTCGTCCTGCTCGTGTTTCACTCCGGCCGCGAAGCCAGACTCATTCGCGAGCTTCAGGAATTGATCAAAGCGGTGATTGATGGAAACCTGTACTTTGTGGACCTTGTGCCACAGCAGCGAGCCGACCGCGATCAGCGCAGTGACATAAGGCGCAAAGCTATCTAGCCATTCTCTTAAAATCTGCCGAGTGGTCATTCGATCCCCGTCGCGCCGTAAGGCGAGTAATCGCCGTAGCCGTTGCTGCCGTTCGGATAAGTGAAAGAGTAGACGCTCGGATCCGTCTGACGCAGGACCAGGTCGACGCCGAGCGTCGGGACCCCGTTCTCGATCGCCTGGACCAGCGTCAGGCCGGTAACGAGGAAGGTCCCGAGGCCGGCGCCGAACCATCTCGGATGCGAAAACTGCACAGTATCGCCGGCCTGCAGCCGCAGAGCTACCAGCTTGCACGGCAGCGTTATGGTCTGCTGAAAGCGCAGCCGCATCAGAATAATTTTAGCGAGCCGCTGCGCGAGCCACAGCGAGGTACAAAAGCTGAGCGTGACGTCCTTCCAGATGACTTGTCCGCCATCTTCGGCGAGGTAAGTCGCGCTCTGGAAAGGCGGGAAGTCGGTCAGCTGATAGAGCGCCGGCGGCGAGTTCGGGATGACGACCGGAATAAACGCCGGCAGAAACTTCCCGCGGACGCCGTTGCACACGTCGCGCGCGGAAAGCCGGAAATCTCCCTTGATCTTGTCTCGCAGATCGTCGTCGGTCAGCAGAATGCTCGCGCCGGCGAAGGCGCCGGCATACACGCGCCAGAGATCGCCAGGCGCGACGACATAGCCGGCCATCGCGTCGCAAAGCGCCTTGAGGACCTGGCCGCGCGTCGACGTGCTTTCCCACATCCCGTTAGTCGAGTAACGCGGCTCGGTCTGATTCACATATTGCAGCGTGACCTGCTCGTCGCAGATGTTCGCCGCAGCATTGAGCGCGTCGAGATCGATCGTCGAGGGATCCGCTCCCATCCCGCCGGCCGCCGCCGGCGTCGTCAGAAAGTCGTAGACGCACAGCGCGCTATTACTCAGCGCCTGGCCGGTCGCCGGCGTGTTCGTGCGTGTGTCGAGGATCGGCTTCCCGGTCACGATAAAGACCAGCTTCGGCAGACGTCCGCCGCTGAAAGGGACGAAGGCGCCGCCGGGATTCTCGGCGAGCGGCGCGTTATACCTGTACCAGACATGAACTTTCGCGCGGCCGCGCTGCAGGCAGGTCCCTTGACCTGGCTGATCCCACTGGTGACTATTCGCCGCCAGCTGCGGGAAAGGCTGCGCCGTGTTCGCCGGATTGCCGAGATCGAACTCGAAAAATAAATAGCCGGCGTATGGACTGCCGGCGTGCGGGACCCAATAGCCGTTGGTCTCCTGCAGCGTCTGCGACGCGGAGCCGCCGAAGGTATAAGTCGCGTCGTCGATCAGGACCGTGTTAAAAGACGTAATCTGATGCGCCGCGATCGTGATGACCTGATGCAGATACTGATGACCCGTGTCCGGATTCTGAAAGGTCCCGCCGCCTTGTGGAAACTCCTCGAAGGTCAGGATCCCCGAGACGCCGAGCGTGCCGTAAATGAAGCGCCAGGGACTGATCGAGGTCTGCAGCGTCTGACCGCCGGCGACCGCGGTCGGCGTTATGTCATTAAATAGGCCGATGAATCCGGCGAGCGAAGTCGTCAGGCCGACGGCGATCATCGTGTTGCAGAGCGTTGCACTGACGAAGATCCCGATCCCGATCGGACCGGACGCGAGCGCGAGCGCCAGGCCGCCGACGATCTCGCCGATCGCGAGGATAGTCTTCGACATTACCTTCCGACCTTCCAGGCCCGGCGCCAGCGTTTCATCGCGACGCGCGTCAGACCTTTTTCGCCGGGACAGTACGCGAAGCGGCCCTCGAGCCCGACGATCGCGAGCGCCGGCTTCTCGGCCCGATCCGGATTCTCGATCAGGACCAGATCGCCGCGGGACGCGAGCGTCGTCGGCTGGATCTCTTCCATCCCGAATTCAGCAGCGAGCTGCTCGACCAGCTGCTCGATCGCGCCGAGCTGATCTGCTTCCTCGCGCGTCGAGTACTTGCCGCGGAAGGCGGCGCCGGCGTCCGTGCCGGTTATGGCGAGAACGCAGTCGGCTGCGAAGGTAAAGCAATCGAAGCGGCCGAAGTCGAAGGCCTTCCCATCGTTCGCCTGGCGCATGACGCCGTAGAGCTCGAGCTCCCATTCTGCGCGTCGTTTTAGAGCGGATTCGGCCATTGTATGTAAGCGAACTGCAGACCGACGACGAAACTCATTCCCAGGTCGCCGGGATAGTCTAGTTGCTGATCGCAGTCGGTAAAGCGGCGCTCTTGCGCCAGGTTGAGCGAGATCAGCGGATTCTCAGCCGTGATCGAGATTGTCGCATCGGCGGCGCCGTCCATGATCGTTGGCACGTCAAGGTGTCCCTGAAACATCTGGACCGGATCCGCGATCAGATTCCCGTTCGTGTCGAAGAGACCGAACCAGACTGTGGCTTCGGAATACTGCCGAACCGCATTGATCGTATCGCTCACGAGTTCCGGCGGGATCCCGCTGAGCGTCAAGGTCACATTCTGCGCGACGACGTCCACCGTTTCCGGGATCGCCGAGATCGAGCCTAGCCATCCGACGCCGGTAAAAGTTTGCCCGTAAGGAAAGGCTGAGCCGTCGCCATGCGGCCGGCCAGGTGTAAAGCTGGTCGCGCCTGACCAGATGTAAAGCGTCTCATTCGCGAATTCTATCGTGACGAAGATCGCGACGACTTTGACGGCCTGCTCGATCGCATTGTTAAAGTCGACCGTGAGGAAGCGCGGCATCAGAGCGCCTCGCGTGCTTTCAGGTCGATCGTAAAAAGGTTTGTGTAGTCGACGCTGAATCCGTCGCGGTTCGTCGTGAGCCGGAACGTCCCGGCCGGCCGGATCAGGACGATCGGCGTTCCGGCGACCAAGCTCTCGCGCAGCGCGGGGTAAATATCGAGCGCAGAATTTCCGCCTGGTCCGCTGCCGGCGAGCGTCAGGTTTTGATAAAGCCGCTGCGGCGCGCCGGCGGCCTGGACCTGCACATAATCGCCAGGAAGTAAAATCCCGCTCTGACTCGGCGTCCAGCCGCTCGAGTTCAAGACAATGCTGCCGGCAGCATTCGGCGCGCCGGCGACGGGATTCCCTGGCGCCGATCCTTGCGGCGCGGGACAGCTCGGATCTCCCATCAGGAAAGTCCCGAGCTTGCCCCGCAGCGCATTGATAAACGCGATCCACGGCGCCGCCTGCGCGCGCGTCATCACAGGAAGCGAAAACTCGAGTTCCCACCACTCGCCCGGCCATTGCTGCTCTTCCGCGGTCCCGGTGAAAGGCGAGATATTTTCCGCGACCAGGTTCGAGCGGTACATTTTGAAAGTCCGCGGACCAGGCCACGCCGGCGGCGTCAGAGGATAAACGATCGACATTTAGCTGAGCGTCCTCTTTGCGAGCTCACTGCTGTAAGTGACGGAGCGCGCGACGGCCGAGTCGTGCGCCGCGCGCATCGCGTTTAGCATTCTGGCCTCGACCGACGCATCTGCGCCGCGCGCGTCGATATAGATATCGCCGCCGGCGCCCCCGCGGCCGGCGCTGAGCAGCGACGAGTTCGGACTGACAAAGCCCCGGCCGGACGGATCCACGGTCAGCGGTTCGGGACCTTGCTCCCCGACGATATAGGTATAACCCGGTGTCAGATCCCCGCCGGCCGCGTGACCGCCGCCGAAGGCGCCGAACAAGTTTCCGAAAAAGCCGCCGCCGCCGCCGAGGCTCGCGAGCTCGCGCAGCAGCAGCGACCAGGCCTGATGCTCGGCGAACTTTATGAGATCCTCCTCGAGACTCAAGAAAAAGCTGTGCCAGCTTGATTTTTGGCCGGTGAGGATCTTCGCCATATTATCGTCGAAGCCCTCCATCGCCTTCGTGAGCTCCTGGAAAGTGAAAGCTCCTTTCTGCTGCGCGTCGATCTGCAGCTGCAGGTAAAAAGCGGCGAAGCCGGCGCGGACCGAGTCGGTTTGCTTGAGCGCTTTCTCGAGCGCCTTCTGCATCTCGGTCAGGTGATTGCTGGCTTCGGCGTATGCAGTCGCCGCTTGTCCCATCGCGGCGTTATATTGCTGCTGAGTGAGGTAGCCGTCGGCGAGAATGGTCTTTAGCCGCTGTTGCGTCGTCAGGTATCGCTCCATCGGCGGCTCGATCGAGTCGATTACCTTTTGCGCGTCCTCCCAGGCTGCGGTTTGGTCGGTCTGGATCTTCGCTAATTGCGTTTGATCGGCACTCGTCGGCGAGACGCTCGGCGGTGCCACCGTGCCCCCTGGCGCTGAAGGTGCTTGATGCCGTGCCGTTGGTAGTTTTCCGATCGCGGCGACGAGATCGTTGTATTCCTTTACCAGCTCGCCCGCGTACATTTTCTGCTTGAACATCAGCTCGTTGAACGCAGCAAGGTTCTCCGACGCTTTTTTCTGAGTCTCCGCCGCTGCGTCGACCTGGTCGCGGTACTCTGTCCAGCCCGCGACCTTAATCGCGTCCTGTATCTGCTGTAACGCCTGCTTTAGCGGCTCGAGCGCCTTCTTAGCCTCGTCGATCTTGTCCGTGTCGAGCCCTGGCGCTAGCTTCCCCATCCCAGGTAAAGTGCTGAACAGTTCCTGCCACTGACGAAAGGTTCCGTGCCAAGAAGTCTGCCCGACTATCGACGTCGTCGCCTGCTGGATGCTGAGCTGCAGCTGCTTTTGCAGCTCGGCGCTCTCTTCCCGTAGGATCTTCAAGTGGCCGGCTTCGTAATCGCCGCCTGTTAGACCTAGCACGAGCTTGTTGTAAGCATCCTGCAGTTCCGCTTTGCGTTTGAGACCGTCGATTACTTGTTTGTCGCTGTCCGTGATCGCGCGCGCAGTTTCCTCAGCCGACGCGCTGACTAGGCCGTAGTGCTTCGCGACGTTCTCGATCAGCGGAGCAAGCCTCTCAAAGCCGACGCCGATCAGCGCTGCGATTCCGGCGACGCCGGCGATTCCGCCGAGCGCGCTAAATGCGGCGCTGAATCCCGGCAACTGAGCGATCACGCGCGCGAGCGGCCGGGAAATATGCACGCCGATCGCTTCGTCGATCAGCCGGACCGATTCTGCGGCTTCTCGGCTGCTGGTCCGCATTCCCGCAGACATCAGCGCGGCGTTCGAGTTCGCGAGCGCGGTCGCCTTCGCCATCCCCGCCTGAAACTCGGCGAGGTCGACATTCATCCCGACGTTGATCGAGCCCAGGTTAAGACTCATGTTATGATTGTGCTCTCCCCTACCGAGGTGACCTTATGCGTCAATTCCTTCGATTTGTTGCTGGATTGGTCGTCGTGCTTTCCGTCGTGGCTTTCGTCGTGTCCGTACTTGCACTCGGGAGCAATCTGCCTGCAGCAGCTGTCGGCACAGCGACCGCGCTGATCAGCGTTTTACTGGCCGGAATACTCTGGTGTCTGTTGGACCTGGCGACTGCGCTCGCGCCGGCAAAGGAAGAAGAAACCGCCTCAAATCCGGACAGTGAGCTCGCTAAGTACGGCCTCTAGCCCAGCGCGACAGTAAGCGACGAACGTCTCGAGCGCCGCGTCTTTCGACGCCTCCCAGGCCGGCCGCAGCCACGGATGCGGCGGCATCTTGTGCGTCCCGAGCTCTAGAAATTTTCCGTAAACTCCCGGCGACCTGGTTGTGTCGGATCGGCCAGCGAAGCGGCCGCGCTTGCGGACTGGAAGACCGGCGCGATCGTACCCTGGACCGATCCGCACGAAGTTCCGCGTCAGATCTCCGGACACATAGACCTTTACGATCACGTCCTCGCGCAGCGCGCCGGTCCGGACCGGCGCCGTCGCTTCGGCAGCCACGGCGACGACGTCGCCGAAAGCGTGCAGAGCTTCGCGCATGATCCGCCGTGAGAGCGTCGCCGGGATCGCGAGCATCGCGCGCGAAAGCTCGGCGAGGCCGGTGACGTGCATCTGGACGAGTTCGTCAGGCATAGCCGATACCTTTTTCCGGCGCGGGAATCATCAGGTCGGCCTTGTCCCCGCTGCAGTTTCTGTGCCGGTGATGAATTCCGACCTCGCGCGCGACTTCCCGGACGAAAGCGACGACGTCCTCGCCGTCCCGGCGCTCGCGGACCGTGACCTTGACCTTCTCGGCGCCGCATTTATGACAGCTGTAGAGGACCGAGATCATTCTCGCGGCTTCTCCTGTATCCGGAACGTCTCTTTTAAGTGGCGCTTAAAGTCCTCGAGCTCTTCGTCGCTCGGCTTCGCGACCTCGCCGCGCTCGACCTCTTCGATAAACCGGCGCAGATCTTCGTCGTCCGTGAGCCGCGCGGCGCCGCCTGGCATAAAGTCGGACGGCTCGAAGCCGCGCGGATTTTTCTCGAAATTGTTATTGACGGTAAAGATCGCCCACAGCACGAGCGCGGTGTTATAGCGCAGCTTGAGGTCCGCGGCGTGCTGCCGTTCGATCAGACGATCGAGCGTGATCGGCGCGATCGCAAGAAATTCCGCGTCGCTCAGCCCGAGGTCATACCGCGCTATACAATAGAGCTCGGCGATTGTGATTCGCTCGCCGGCAGGTCCGCCGCCGGCGCCGGCGCGTTTGGGCTCTTGCCCTTGTCCTTCGGCTGCGGTAGGTAACTCTTGAGCGTCTCGAACATAGCGGCAGAGACGGCGCTGACGTTGCCGAAGTCTACCCACAGCTCGAGCTGCTCGCGCGTGACCTCCGGATGATGCTGCTGCAGCGCAGCCTCGAGACACGAAAGCCAGCGCTCGGGATCCTTCTGCGGATTGACCTGCTCGAGCGCGCCTTCGACGAAGAGATTATCGCCGGTCAGCTTCTTGTAGAGCAGGACCGCGCGCATCGGAAAGGCGAGCTTATAGCGCCGGCCGTCGAGCAGAACAAAGCCAGGTTGCGCGAGCTCTTCCTGCAGCAGTTCGCTCGCGGTCGGAAGTGCTACGACGGTTGTCATGTTTTCCCCTTTTTGTTTCGGCCGAGCGTCCTCCATAACGTCGTCAGGAATCCCGGCGCGGTTTCGTCATCTTCCGGATAAGCGGCCGGCACGATCGCGAACTCTCCCGAGATCGTCAGCACACGGCCGCCGCGGATCACGACGCCCTGGTCCTGCTGCTCGAGCTGATGACCGGAGAACTGCAGAGTCGTGCCATCGGCGAGAGTGTAAACGCAGCCGACACCGGCGAGATCCGAGAGCGTGTCGCGCAGCTCCTCGTAATCGTCCGGCGCCAGGACCAGCGCGGTCAGTGTCGGCACGGCTTGTTTACCAGGCCGCGGTCACGGCGCCGACGATCATAATCTTCCCCGAGTAGACGAGCGCCTTCGAGTACTCGACGCTGACCGGCATCAGCTCAGAGACGTAACCCTGGAAGGTAAGCACGCTGCCGTTCGTCAGCGTAATTTGCCAGTAGTAGAGGGACGTTGCTCCCGACGTCTGCAGCTGCGTCAGCAGGCCCTGCACGCCGGCGGGATTCGAGGGATCGAGCACGCCGGTAAAGCTGACGTCTTTCGCGTCGACGATCGTCTTCATCCACTCTTTGAAAATCGACGGCGAGTCCAGATTCGTTATGTCCTCGAAGGCGGCCGACATGCCGGCGAAGGCGAACTTCTGCAGCTGCGCGACGTTAACGTAATTCGAGTTGGTCGAGCTCGTCGCGAGCTTCGAGCCGCGGCCGGGATATGCGGTCGTCCCGAACAGGAAGAGCAGCGCCGCGGCGATCGCGGCCGCGACCTTGCGCTTGACCGCGAACTTGAGAACGAGGATCCCGAGCGCGAGCAGCGCAAGGACAGGAGTCGCAACGAAAGTCAGAGCGAGCAAAGCGAGCGGTGTCATGGTTTGAGTTCTCCTTTTTTTACTCGAAAGCGGTCTGGAAGCCCGGCGACTGGAAACCGGGAAATTGAAAGCCGGCAGATCCGAACTGGACCGGCCCTGAGAGCGTCAGCTTCCCGGTAAACGTCAGGACCTTCGCGTAGTCGATCCGCGGCAGCGGCGTGAATTCTGAGACGTAGGCCTGGAAGAGCGTTTGTGTCCCGTCCGTCAGGATCAACTTGAACCAGGTCAGCTGCAGCCGGCGCTGGTAGGTCCCGAGCGCGGCGATCGTCGGGTTCTGCGGATCCGCGATCCCGGTGAAAGCGATATCGCCGCCGTCGACCAGGCTCGCGAGGACCTGGCGAAACTTTCCCGGCGAGCTCAGATTCGTTTGATCGACGATCGACGACTTCTGTCCGCTCGGGATGACCTGCTGCAGCTGTCCGACTTTGGTAAAAGTCGCGCCGTCCGGCGAGCTGAGCAGCTGCGAGCCGCGGCCTGGATATGCGGTCGTCATGCGGCCTCGGTATTGAAAAGTGACACGTCGAGGATCGCGCGGAAAATATAGCCGGTCCCGCCGGCCTCGAAGTTCCCGTCCTGGTCCAGATTGACCTCGGTCCCTTGAATGATCGAGCCGTCGCTCAGCGCGCCGTGATAGTCCTGCAGCAGCTTTTTGATCGTCTTCGAGAGCTTGCGCGCCGTCGGCTGATCGTTCGCGTAAGAGTCGAACTGAAAGCGGCCGTCCGCCTGGTCCGTCGTCCCGTCGAGCGTCCCGATCCCTGGATTGTGGACGACATGGATCACGACCGCCGGCAGCAAGGCGCCTTTCGGCAGCACGCTAAAAAAGACTGACGTCTGCGCACCGAGCAGCGGCGCGACCGTTGGATCCGTCGTCAGCAGACCGAACAGTCCCGAGAGGATCACGGCATCCCCGCGACCTTGACGTAAATCCCCGCATACTTGACGTCGAGCCGCATGGTGCGGCCTGGCCGCAGCGACGCCGGCGGGATCTCGCAGTAGCCGACGCCGTGCTTCGTCCAGAGCGAGCGCCAGGTCCGCCGATGAATCCGGTCCTCGCAGCGGTACACGCTGCCGATCGAATCCGCGGGATCAATAGGAATCTGAAAGCGTCGGCCGTGACGCGGGACGCCGGTGATCGTGCCGGCTCCGGCGAGCGTGCAAAAGATCAGGATCGTCGTGAAGGTTCGCATCAGCTCCTCAGTAGTTAAAATACGAAGTCGGATTCGCCGGAAAAGTGAGATCCGCCGGCCCGAAATTCAGCACGTCGTAAGTGATGTAAGCGCGCTCGAGCGTCGCTGCGGTAAAGGTCGCGATCGTCGGCGTAAAGGTCACGGTCTGCGCGGTCGCACTTCCGCCGGTCCCGACGGTCGCGGTCAGCGTATAGGTCGACGTGCAAGCGACCGATGGGCTCGAGGCCGGCACATTGATCGCAGACGCGACCGCGGTCGCGGCCGAGTTCTCGAGCGAGAAGGAAATAATTCCAGTGAGAACGCAGTTGTGCGTCCCGTCCCAAAAGTTCGCCGAGTAAAAGACGAAGCCGCTCGTCCGGTTGAGTCCCTGCGCGCCGGCCGTTGTGCCAGCCGTGAATAGCGTCGCCGCGGATCCGCCCACGAGCGGGACGACATGGCCGCCGGTGAAATGGTGAAAGGTAAAGCCCGAACTCGCGCCGTTGCTGACCGGATCCGGACCGGCCAGGTTGCGAAACGTCTGACCGACGTTGTTCGCCGGCGCGAGCGTCGTGTTTCCTGTGCCGAAATTGACGAAGCCGGTCGGCACGTTCGCGCCAGCCCAAGGCTTGTAAGGCGTCGCCGCGGCGCCGAGATTGTTGTCGTCGATATTGACGTCGAAGATCCAATTCGTCGGATAGGTCACAGAGAGCGCCGAGAGCGTCCCGGTCGCCGTCACGGCGCCGTTCGTAAAGTGGAAGCCGGTACACCAGCCGTTACCGTCATGACCGTTCGCGCCGCCGGTCGCGTTCGTGACTGACGTCAGCACAAAGTCGCCATTTAGATTCCCTGGCGCGCTTCCTCCGATCACGCCGTCGACGTGCCACACGTCGCCGACCTGACAGTCGCAATTCTGCTGTCCCGCAGCGCTGCCGCAACTACCGAGCCCGGTAAAACTGACGACGCAGGCGCCGGCGCTGCAGGAATAGGATCCACCGTTGAGCGTCGCCGGCCCGGCGAAGTTTGCCTGCAGCGCGAGCCCTTGCGCCAGTTGCGGATAACCGAAGCTCGACTGACCCACATTGTTGTGGTCTATGTCGATATGCGACTCGGTCCCATTGATCGAGCCCTGACCCATCGCGAGCAGGATGCCGATCGGCGCGTCGTAAATATTGTTGTGATGCGCGTGCAGGTTAGACTGCGGCCCGTTTCCGCCGCGGCCGCCGGTGATGTTTAGCGGCGAGAGGTTGACGCCGAGCAGCGTGATCCCGGTACAGCCAGGGCACTCCTCGCCGGCGCCGACAACGGTACTGTCGGCGACCTCTTGCTGATTCCCGGTGATGACGAAGGCCTCCGAGGGACAGTGAAAAGCGCTATTCCCGATCAGGGATCCGTTCTGAATCGTCGGCAGGACCTGGAAACACTCTGACGCCGCGGTGTCGTTTGCATTCTGGCCGCCGGTGAAAGCGCCGGACGCGCCACCCCATGTGATCGTGCCGGCAGAGGAGTAGGTCGGCGTCGTCGCGTTCGTGATGGTGATCGAGGTCGTCAGCGCGCCGGTCCCGGCGGCGGCCGTATAGATTCCGTTGTAGCAAGGCGAGCCGGTGCAGACGACTCCCGAAATGTTTAGATACTGGCCGGACCAGACATTGATCCCGCTGCCGCTGAGCGTCAGCGTCCAGGTCGAGCCGTTGTTCGTGATGTTCGTGATCGTGTCGGTCTGAGCATAGAAAAGATTGCGCGCCGTGTTCCCGATCGCCTTGAATCCCGAGAGATAACCGAGGCCGCCGCTCGCCAGAAAATTGAATTGACCGTTGCCAGGTAGGCCGGTGTTTATGTTGCAGTCGAGGCAGGTGTCATCCTGAAAAACGTCGTCCGTCACGCCGGGAATCGTGGCATTCATGTTAAAGCCGACCGAGTAGGACTGCGCCGCCGTGCTTCGCAGGACCTTGGAGCGGCTGGAGTTGGTCAGCGTGAAGGCCTGGCCGCCCGAATTGTGGACGAAGACATGATCGACGACGTTGTCGAAGATAACTCCCGCGCCGACGAAGTTCTCGCCGTTGCCGGAACTGCCGGACGCGATCCGGCTTCCGAGCACCGCGAAGTTAAAGTCGTAATTGCCGCTCGACGTGGTATTGAGGTCGATCGCGGATCCGTTCGCCGAGAAGTCGAGGATCGAGCCGGTGTCGGATCCGCCTGGTCCGCCGATCGACCAGCCGCAGCCCTGGATCGAATTCTGCTGGCCCGTCCGATTGATCCCGAAGCCGTTTCCGAAAGTGATCGAGCCCTTGCAAGGCAGCTTCCAGGTCACGCCGCTGTAGGTCCAGGCGATCGAGCCCTGGACCGCGGAAGGGACCGGCTCGCTGATCGAATCGACGATCCCGCCACTCGCAAGCGACGCCGCGGCGGCGACGAAGCGCTGGTCGATCTTATTCGAGCCGCTCACGAGAGAGAGCGTCGAGATCTCAGCCGGTCCGAGCGTCCCGAGCGACGTCGAGCTCGGCGCGCGAGCTCGTGAGTTATTGCAGGGACTATTCGACTCGAGCAGCACGAAGGTAAAAGGTCCCGCGCTCGTTGCGACGATCGTCCCGAGGATCGTCCCGGCTTTGAACTGGCCGCCGCCGGCGCAGAAGTTGTATTCGCCGCCGGACGCGATATTGACCGCGACGCTCTGGCCGGCCGGCGTCACGCTAAACACGGCCGACGGCGGGACCGTGTTCTCGCGCACGATCACGGACGAGACGGCATTCGTGATCGTGATATTCCCCGACACGTTTGTAACCGTCAGCGACTCGGTAAAGTTCGCCTGCGCGCTTGCGAGCGTCGACCAGGTCAGCGCCGCGGCGATCGCGAGCAGCTGGAAAATTCTCTTTCGCATGGATCTGACTCCTTTCGTTTTTTTGTTAGAAGGCTTCTGCGACCAGGTGCGGGACCCATGTCAGGACCGTTCCGCCGCTCGACTGATAGGTCGTCCCGGTCGTGTAGCTGACCGCGGTCGCGCTCGTCGGGAAAATGATGACGCAGCCCGAGAGGATCAGCCCGGCCGTGTTCGCCGTGCTCGTCGCTGTGATCGTATTTAGGACCGTGCCGGCGTAATCGTTGTCAGTGTAAGAGACCGAGATGCTCGGCAGCGTCGACGAGCTCGAGGCCGGGACCTTTATCAGAGCGGACGCGCAGACGCGATATTTTCCGCCGTTCGCGGACGAGATCAGCGTCGCCGGTCCAGTGTTCCCGGTCAGAGGACCGGGATCCGCCTTCGCGACCTCGTGCGCGACGCCGGCGTTAACCGTCGCGTCGCCATTGACCGAGGTCACGGCGCCGCCGATCGAGAGCGTCGACGATCCGTCGAGCTTGACCAGGCCGTGAGGGATCTCGATCAGGCCGGCCGATCCGAACGTCTCGAAGTCGATCTCGCCCGGCGCCGTAACCGTGCCGGCGTAAACTTGAAAGCCGCCGGTCTTCGTTGCGCTCGAGAGCGCGGCATTCTGTACGGCGAATTGAATCATGCCAGGAAAGCCGCCGGCGACCGTGAAAGTACCGGACGCCGTCGCGCCATTCCCGCAGCTCGCGCTATTGCAGCCGAGATTCGAGCCGGTCTGCGCGAACTTCATCGCGACCATTCCGCCGGCGAAGCTGACGTTCGTGATCGTAAAAGTTCCATCGAACACGTTATAGGGACTGCTGAATCCCGCGAGCGTAATCTGTGACGTGCCAGCGACGACCCACGACCAGTCATAACCGCAGCAGGTCGAGAGATTCACGGTCACGACGTTACTCAGCCGGTTGACTGTGCAGAGGCTGCAATAGGAATTCCGCAGCTGCTCGGTCACAGTCGAGCTTCCGCCGCCGGTCCCGCCGAGGCCGGTCTGGACCGTAAAAGTTCCGCCGATCCCGCCGTTGGCTTCGGCGCCAAGACTAAAACCGATGTTCCCGCCGTCGCCTGGCGCCGCGCTGCAGCAGGCGTCTGCGGTCGTTACCGAGAAGTTGCCGGTCCTGGTCAGCTGCGTCGCGGATCCGCCATTGACCCCGGTCAGGAAGCCGATATCGCCGCCGTTGTAGACGTTCGGCGAGCCATAATTCGCGCCGCCGCTCTGCACGAAAAAGCCGCCGCCTGGACCGTACCGGCCGCCGAGCCCTCCGAGATAGTTGAAGCCGCCGGCCGGCAGCGTGTCGCCGCCATTATTGTCCTGCTCGGTTTGAATGTTAAAGCCGGCGTTGCCCTGGTCTCCCAAGCTCGTATTGATCGCGACGCTCGCCAGGTTCGAGAGCGAGGCATTCGCGCAGCCCGAACAGGTTCCGCCGGATCCGACGCCGAACGGTCCGACCCATTGTCCCGAGCTCGTGCAGGTCGGAGAATGCAGGCAGACGTAAAGACCAGGCGAGCCGGAATTCAGGACATACGCGCTCGCATTGTTCGCGGGATTCGGCAGCGGACCAGGTCCGTTCTTGATCTGCGTCGTCGCGCCGGCCTGGCCGAAAGCGGCCGCGGCCGCGAGCAGGAGAAAGAGAACCGCTGCGCTGATTCGTTTCGTCATAGTTCGTTACACTCCGAAGCAGTACCAGTAAGTCCCGTCGCAGATCAGGCGGACCCATTGACCTTGATTCACGAGCTCGTAAGAGCTCACGAGGCCGGCGCCTGGCGCGAGCAGAACAGGATTCCCGCTCGCGTCAACAAAGCTCACGACGCCGGCGCCCGAATCGACCTTCATCGCGTAATAGCCGACGCCGGCGCTCTGCGCCGCCGCGGGAAGCGTGATTGTGACCGTCCCGCCGCCGGACGTTCCGAGGATGACGTCGTGGACCGTGTCCGCGTTTCCGTTCGCCGCGAAGCTCTGAAAGAGCAGGTTCGCGACGTGCGTGTCATTCCAGTTGGTCGTCGTGACGTCACCGACGAGCCCGGCCGGCGGGACCTGCGAGACGAACTTATGCGTGATCTGCATCGCGTCTTTTTATCCGTTCTGGCCGGCATTCTGGCCGCGCTCGATCGCCAGTATCCGCAGCTCGATCTTCCGCTCGTCCGGATCTTGGACCGCGCCGATCAGGAAAGTCCGGCCACCGAAGCCGATCGACATTCCCGGCGCGACCCCGACCTGGTACGGGATCGTAACCAGGTGCGTGACCTGCTGCACGATCAGCTGCGCCTTGTAAAGCTCCTGGCCGGTGAGCGCGCGGATCGCCGCCCAGGTCGTCAGGAAGACGCTCGCCGGCGCCGACGTTCCGTCCGTGTTCCTGGCGCCTGGCGCGAGGATCTGGACCGTCTTGTCCATCGCGCCTGCGGCCGTGTAGGCGCCGGCCGCCGGCGGCCGGAACGTGAGTCGAGGAAGCGGCATCTAAAGGGACCTCGACGCTCTAGGTAAAGCGCAGGACCGAGATCTTGAGCAGCGCCGACGACGACGTGAGCAAGACGAGACCGCCGCTTTGCCAGCCCGTGAGCTGACTCATCTCGATCATTATGATCGAGCTCAGCGGGACGCTGTAATTTTGCAGTGAGCTGTCCGTCCGGCCGTAAGGATCCGCGACGCTCGTGATCGAGAACGTGTGCGCGCCGGCGCCGTCCGTGTTCTGAATCAAGAGGATCTCTTTCCCGGTCGGAACGAACGAGTTCCCATTGACGTTATCCATCGCGACCGGCGCGACCGCGAGATCGCCGGCGACGACGGCGTAATTGTTTTGTTTGAGTTGCGTGATCGTGAGCGGTGTAGGTGCGGCCATAGTTTTTTCTCCTGTATTTTTGTGCGAAAATACTTCGCATGTTTCCCGTCTTCGACGAACGCGGACGACTGGTCGACGAGCTCAGCGCAGCAGAGCGCGCGCAGCTCGAGGCTCGCCTGCGATGGCGAGAACTGGAAGCGCCGGTCGCCGCGGCGCCGGCGTCTGCAGCTGACGGCAGCGGACCGGACCGAGAGCTTCCTGCTGCTCGTTAAGCCGGCGCAGCGGACAGCTCTTCGCGCCGTGTCCTGGCATCCCGCAGATCTCGCAGACCTGGTAACGCATTCAGTCCTCATATCCTCTGCGCGCGCGCATCGCGCGCAGCATGTCGCGCCGCAAGATCAGGCTGCAGCGCGCGAAGTTCCATCGCTTCTCGATCACGGCGCGCCGATGCAGATCGAGCAGTAGCTCGGACGTCAGCACGCGCGCGACCAGCAGCTCGTGAGCCATTTAGCCGGCCGTCGGCGCCAGGTCGACGACTCTCTCATTCCAGAGCAGCGATTCGACGTGCTGCGGGATCTCCGCGGCCGAGCCCGCCGCCACCGGCTCGCGGTTAAAATACCAGTGAGCGATCAGCTGCAGCAGCGCGACCTTGATTCCCGCCGGCACAGCGGCGCCGTCGGCGCCATAGCCTGCCGTAAAAAAAATCTGGACGGCGTTCGGAACGTAGAGGACCGGCGGCCAGAAACTTCCCGGCATCGGGAAGAGCCGCGGCGGACAGCCGACCGAGTCGAACACGAAGCCAGGCGTCGGAACGGGTCCCATGCAGGTCCAGGTCAGCATCCCGTCGGTCGTCGTGCCGTTGAGGACAACGGACCAGGCCGGCGTATTCTGTCCCGAGAGCGAGGTCGAATCCTCGTCGCCTTCTGTGACCGCCGTGACGACCTGCAGATTCCCGTTCGAGTCTTCGATCTCGAAGCCGAGCGTATATTCCGTGAGCGCTTGCCAGTTCGGCAGCGCCGGCAGCAGTGTCAGATTGTTCCCTGACTGCGCGTCGACATAAACGATCTTGCTGACCTGGACGAGCGGCGATCGCAGCAGCTTTATCATCTGCGAATAGTTCCAGAGCGTGGTCGAGTACTGCGGCAGCGAGTAGTAGGAAGGCGGATAGGCCCGCTGCGACATGATCGTGTCGACGAAATAGGGGAAGCTGTCGATCGCCTGGACGTAACCCTTGTTGACCAGGCTTCGCGCCAGGAAGCCCTCGACGCGCTCGCGCGCCGCCTGGATCAGCGTCTTGACCAGGACCGAGTCGCTCGAGTTCGGCGGCTGTTTGACGAACGAAAGCGCATCCGTGAGCGCGATCGGTTCGGCCGCCGGCGGACTGACGACTCTCAGATACATTTATGCGCGCTTTCTCCTGCGATTGCGGCCGGCGACGAGATCCTTGAGCTTCTGCGTCGTCGTGCCTTGCGGCGGCTTGACCGCCATCTGCGCGGGACCGCGGTCGACCGCGAGCGCGTTCTCGATAACCTTCTCGTCTGTGACTTCCTCGCCGCGGCCGCTGTCGATCAGTACACGCGCCGCGCGCGGGACCATCTCGAGGACTTGGCCGCTTGCCTTGACTCTCACGACTGTCATCTGTGCGAATCCTTTCCGGTAAAAAGCTCAGCCCGGCGCGCGCCGCTGCCCCGAGGGAATGACGGCGCGCGCGGACTGAGGCTTCTCTGCAAGGGGAAAAAGCAGAGCTTAGCTGTGCTGGATCAGGTAATTGATCGGATGCGTCCCGGCGTCCAGGACCTGTCCGTCGTAACGCGAGAAGCCGATAAATGCGACCTGACCGTAATCGGCGAAGCGCTCGCGAAGCACGAGGACCGAGAGCTCCTTGACTCTGCGGATCAGGTACTTCTCGAAGTTGCCGAAGCCGACCGTAACCGCCGAGGCTGCGATCGTCGCCATGTCGTTATTGATCGAGTACTCGTGACCGTTGATCTCGTCCGGCGTGTCGGCCATCATGCCCGGCTGCCAGAGCGGTCGCCCATATTTATCGAGCAGCGTCTTCGCGAAGCGCAGCGTCCCGTCGTGCATCGCGTACTTTGCGCCGCGGCGATAGAGCGGATCGACGGCCATTGAGAGATTGACGAAATCTCCATAGCCGATCGAGTTCGTGCCGGTGTTTCCCGAGCCGTCATTCGCAGCACTGCCGGCCGCGATCACTGGCGTCCCGTAAGGCTGCTGCGTCGCCCAGGCGTTCGGCGTCGGATTAAGCGCGACGATCTCCGGAACGAAGCCGTAAGGTCCCGGCCCGATTGGCGTGCTCGAGGACGTTCCGGCGGCGCCTGGGCCTAGAGTGAAATAGGTATTCAGGATGCGTCCGATCCGCAGTGCGAACTTCTTTTTGAGGTAGGTCTCGAGGTCGAAGGCCGAGTCCTGCAGCAGCTGCAGCGAGACTTTGACCATCTTGGTCGAGAACATATAAGCGCCGAGCACGATATGCCCGACGGTGACGTCGGCATCGCTGACTTGCTGACCTTCTGCGATCAGCTCGCCGGTGATCGTCGTATCGTTGTCGGTCGGGTAGGGAAGAGGCTGTCCGGTCGCGGTGTCGAGAATGTCCGCGATCCCGAGCATGTCGCCGTAATACTTCATGGCCTCTTCGATCTCATAGACGAAGCCCTGCGGGACAAAGTAACCGCCGAGCGTCGAGACTGAGATCCCCATGTCGCGCCGCTCGGCCTCGTTGAAAGCGTCGCGGGTATTGATCTGGACCTGGCCGCAGCCGAAGCCACGGAAGGCCGGATCCGATCCGGTCAGGACCGCGCGGTCCTGCTCGTTGTCGATCTTGAGAGCATAGCGCCGCATCACGTCCCAATATTCCGCGGTCATGCCCTCCATGATCGCGCGCTTTTCCGCAGCCATCTGCGGCAGGCCTTTAAGGCCGTACCGTTTCAGAATCTGTCGGTACTCGCGCACCGTTGCCTGACGATCTTCGTTGCTGACCTGGCCGATCCGGCTTTCTCCTGGCCGGTGAGTCACGCGCAGCTCGCGATCGAGCTCAGCGAGGCCTTCGGTCCGGCGCAGGTCGTCGATCTGCGTCTTGTAGCCGTCGCCTTCGGTCATCAGCGCGTCGAACTTCGTCCGCACGTCAGTCGTCCAGACGCCGTTCGCGGGAATGAGAGCTTGCGCGCGCTTGACGACGTCGACGCGCTTCTCGTTGAGTTCCCGCATAGTGAGATTGCCGGCCAGGAAGATCCCCGGCGTCAGCAGATGGTGAGCGTGAGCATGTGCAGCGCCGGCGGGATGCTGCAGCGCGATTGTTAAGCCGATCGCGAGCAGCACGAGCAGGCCGATCGGACAGAACGCCGCGAGCTGCAGACCGAGGACGCCAAGCGTCCGCGCGCTGCGCTCGAATTGCATGTTCCGGTAGAACTTTCGTTTTTCTCCTGCGGTCATAAGACCGTTCTCCTCAGTTCTGAATTGCTGCCCCGCTCGCCGCCCCGCGGCGAGCTGCTCGCTTCTCTGACGTTAGGCTTCGACTATCACGTCGAGCCGCATCCGGCGCCGTTCGGTCAGTAGCAAAATTGTTAACTCGCGGAACTCGCGTTGCGCGAGTGCGCGAGTAAATCGTTTTTATTCGGCCAGCAGGATCCGCAGCCGCGCTTGCGCGGTTTCGTTCGTCATCGGCTTGGAGTCCTGCTCGGAATCTTCGTCGTCTTCCTCGTGGTCGCAGTTCCATCCGTCCTCGAGGCCTTGACAGTCCGGTTCCGAGCACTCGGTATGGTTTCCGACCTGGCACTCGGGACAATCACACTGGCATTCGTCGCCGGATCCGATCAGGCCGCGGACGTCTGCGCGCTGCTCGGCCGTGAATCCCCAGGCCTTCGACTCTTCGCTCGAGACCTGGACGCCGTACTTTTTGCACTTCGCGACGAGCTTCTTCCAGACGCCGGCCTTTTTGTCGGCGGGAATGTTTTTCGTCTGATTGAATCGCGCGAGCGCGTTTCGCAGATGCGATTTGATCTTCGCGACCGTCGAGAACTTCCACGGCAACGACCAGGTCGCGGTCTTCTCGGGATCGCCGACATGGAGGAAAGACGACGCCGGCAGGTCCTCGCCGTCGACGCGCTTGGTCTTCTTGCCGTCGGCGCGTCGGCTGCGGTCCTGGTCGTTCGTGTGATCGCAGCGCTCAGAGTCGCCGCAGTCCGCCATGTGCTGATCGCATTCGTTGCACTCGGCCGAGTAGCACGCGCGGCAGCTGCAGCGGCAGGCGCGCAGGCTCGGATTGATATCGTCGCCGTCGCCGCCGCCCGCCCTAGTCAAGACCGCGGCGATCCCAGGGACGTGACTCCGAATCTCGGCCGGCAGCCCCTCGGGAAAGCAGCGCACGAGCTGTAAAGATCGCGCCTGCACGGACGTGTCTTCGTATGCCGGGAAAGTGACCGGACCGACGTCGAAGATCTGCTCGAACTCCTCGATATCGCGGAAAAGCAGCTTGCGCTTCGGATCGTTCGGATCCGGCTCTTCCCGCCAGGTCTGACGCGACGGAATAAACGAGAAGCTGCAGCCGTCGATATCGCCGCGATCTACCAGCGCGTGAACTTCGTCGCCGCGCGGCGTCGCCGGCAGATCGTTAGTAAAGTGCAGGCCTTTATTGTCCTGATCGAGCGTCAGTGTTTTGCTCTTCGTGCGACCGAGAACGTGGTCCGGATTATGATTAAAAAGCGCGCGAACGTCCGGAGTCGATCCGAGGACCTTTCCGAAGGCGCCCGACTTGATCGTCTCGATAAACCATCCGTTGTCATACTGCGCGCCGAATACGGCAGCATAGCCGTCGAGGCTCTTTTTGCCGTTTTCGTTTTTCGCGCGCAGCTGCGTCCCCTGACGGAAAAATCTGCGTTCGATCATGGCTCTCCCTCCGTTAACCGTTTCGCCCTGGCCGTCGCCATCGAGCGGTAAACTTCGATCGCGATCGCGCGGACGGCGCGCCGCAGCTCGTGCTCGCAGACTTGCTCGGTGTTACCGTTCGCTGATTGCCACTCCGGAAAGCGTGACGTCATGCCGGCGATATAGTCGGCCAGGAAGCGCGACTCCTCGAGGCCTTCGCGCTCGAATTCCTGCAGTCCCGAGCCGCGGCATTCGCGACATTTGACGCGCCGATCCGCGGGATCCTTGCCGCGGCCCTGGCATACACTGCAGCGCGGGACCAGTTGCTCACCGGCCAGGCCCGTTAGCTCCTCGCCGATCGAGCAAAAAACGGGTAAAAAAGCACGCCGAAAGACGACCGGATCGGCCTTCCCTCGCGTCAAAACTCGGCCGAAAGCATCGCGAAACAGGCGGGAAAAGATCCGGACGAAGCGATCGCCGACCTTATCGTCCTGGCCGGCGGCGTTCGGATCCGCGGGACCTGGCCCCTGCGCCGGCTCGTTGTAGGCCTGCGCCGCGTTCTGCATATTGATCGGGATCCAGAATGTGTCCGCCCACGGCTCCTCGACCGGATTGAGGCCTTCCATCGCGAGGATCATATTGGTATTGAGATAGCCCCACTGCTTCCCGCTCGAGTAGAAGGCGCGCCGGCTCTCGGCGTCCGGCATCGTCAGCGGCCGAGTGTCGAAGCTCGCCAGGAAGTAACGCGACGCGCTGCGGCCGATCGCCGGCGTCGGCAGTACCTTCCGCTTGAGCTCCTGCTCCCAGGCGCGCAGCCACGGTCGCATCGTAAAGGTTACGAACTCAGTCCCGAGCTGCTCAGTGTTCGCGCGGTTCGTCTTTTCCGTCTCGCCGATCATGTGCGGCGCGACGCCGAAGAGCGAGCAGACTTCCTCTTTCTGATAGCGCCGCGACTCGATAAATTGACCTTCGTTCGGCTTTGTGCTGGTCGGCGTGTACTTCATGCCCTTTTCGAGCACGAGCGGCCGATGTGCGTTCTCGCCGCCCCAGGCCTCAGAGAATGACTGCTTAAACTTCTCGCGCGCTTCCGGCGTCATTTGGCCGGGATACTCGAGCACGCCGAAGCCGACTGCGCCATTCCCGAAAAACTTCCCGCCGAACTTTTCCGTCGCGAGCGCGAGGCCGATCGCATTCCGCGCGAGCTGGATCACAGACTGGCCGAGCCGGCCGTCGATCGCCAGGCCTGGGATATGAATCATGTCCTTCGGATTGATGACGCGCTCGGGACCTTCGTTCGGGACCTCGTGATCCGGATCCAGCTGGACGTCGTCCATTCCCTCGGTCGTCGTGTAGACGACTTCGCCGGCCGCGAGCTTCTCGTCGCCGACGAGTCGCGGCTGCGTCAGACGCCGCGGACGGCAGCGGTTCGGATTCCGCGGCCAGATATAGACGACGCGGCCGCCTTTGTCGCGCTGGATCTCGGCGTATAGATTGCCCCACAGCAGCGCGTGACATTGCAGCGTCTTCCGGAAAGTGACCGAGGTCATCTCCGGATTCGGCTGATGCTCGAGCACGTCATAAAGATCGTGATCGTAAGAGATCTTTCTCGCGGCCCGGCCGGCGTCGTCGATCGTGCGCTCGAAAATGTGCAGGTCCAGCGCCGCCACGGCGCCGGCGATCAGCGAGACACAGGCGAAGACCGTCGAGACCTGCAGCGCCGTCATCTCCGAGACGCGGATCCCCGAGTCAGTTCTTCCTCCAACAAAAATGTCAAGTAATCTGGGAGTGGTGACCCTGTCCCCCGCTCGCTAGAGCAGGGGACGGGTCACCATTCCGCAGGGGTTGAGAGCGGCGTCGAAGGATTCTCGAGCGACGTGCGAAGTTCTGCGATCAGTCCCATTTGCGGATCAGGCCCCCCTTTCACTGGATTTGGTGAATCGGCCGGTCGCCCTACATCGCGGCGGAATCTTGAACACTTTCTTGTTCCGCTGCTGCTGGCTCCTAGTCGCCCAGCGGACGTTCCCCAGCTCATAGTGGCCGTCAGCCTCAATGCGATCAAGACTCGACCCCTGCGGTCGATAACCTATCTCCCGAATGAGTTCCCGCACTGATGCGAAGCGGAACTCGATGCCGCGGAATCGCAACGGCTCGCCGGCGACGCGGCCTAGAGTGCGGTTCGTCACGACCGGAACCGGACTAGCTCGACCGCAGCCACATTCGCAATACATTTCAGCGGATCCCTTTGACGAAGCTGCTGAGCATCCCGAGGACCGGAAAGACCAGGCAGCTGCAGCCGGCAGCGATCAGTGCGCGCTCGAAGCCGTCCGGACCTCCGAGCGCCAGGCCGATGACGATCAGCGCGGATCCGGACCAGTAAAGCAGCTCGAGCCGGTCCGGCCCTTTCTTCGTTTCTTTCGTTTCTTTCGTTTCGGCCGTCATCAGATTCCGGTCACGCGGATCCGCTCCTTCGCTGTGACGAGCTCGCGCATTCGGCGGCTTCGCCGACCTTGCTCGTCGCGGCGTCATAGTCTATAGACCGCCGGCGCGTCGTCGTCCTCGAGCGACTGCGCGATCGAGCGGCTGATCGCGTCGATAAAGGCGACGATCCCGTCGATCTTCTCCCGCGCCTTTTCCTTGTCCGGCTTTATCAGACCGGCGGGATCGCTGCGCGTCACGAAATTGTCGGCCATCCAGGTCAGGACCGGGTTTCCGCCGTGCCAGAATTCCGACGCGACGACCATCTTGAGGAATTCCTTCGTCGCGGCCGAGATCCCGACGAAGCCCTGTCCGACACGGACCATTGTCAGACCGTCGTCTTCCTCGAGCTGCGTCACGAGCTGAGAAACTTCGTAACGATCGAAGCCGGTCTCGAGGATCTGATATTGCTCGTTGCAGTCGAGGAAGGTTTGACGGATCGCCTTGTAGTCGATGACCTGGCCCGGCGTCATCGTTATGAATCCCTGCTCGTTCCAGACGTCGTAAGGGACGCGCGCTTTTTTCGAGCGTTCGAGGATCGCTTCGGCCGGACAGAAAAAGAAAGGGATCACTCGCGCGTGAGGATTGTCGTCGGCCTTCGGAAAATAGAGGACCAGGGACGCGACGTCGTCGACCGTCGCAGCGTCCAGGCCGGCGTAACATCGGCAGCCGACGAGCTCGCGCTTCCAGCGCTCGAGTACCTGCTGCGGCGTCTCGCCGTCCAGCAGTTCGCCGGTACAGAGCCGCCATTTTTCCGGCGAGAGCGCGCGGTTCGATCCTTGCGTCCAGACGTTGAGCCGGAAGCGTAAAAAATCGTTGAGCATCGTCGGCTGATCTTTCGCCTGACGTGCTTCCTCTTCCAGCTTGTCGACCTTGACCGACCGCCCATAACTCGGGTTGGCGCGTTCCCATTGTTCCGGCTCTTGCCAGTGATCGCGCCAGGATCCGTTCTCGTCGAGATCCATCGCGGATATATAGACGAAAAAAGAGTCGTTCTCGAGGACGCGATTGAGAATTTTCTCGGCGTAGTCGTGCTGCTGATAGCAGAACGACACGCGATCCGTCCCGGCCGTCGTGATCCCGATCATCAGCGGCTGCCGGCGGGATGCGCCGGACATTGAGATTAGATTCCATAGCGCGTTAGTCGGATGACGGTGCAGCTCGTCGCCAAGTCCGCAGCTCGGATTAAGGCCGTCATTTGTTCCCTCGTCGCTGGAAAGAGGCTCGAACTTGGAATTCGACGAACGGACGTGCAGGTTATTGCGAAACTTTCCGACGCGCCGCTGCAAGCTCTCAGACTTCTCCCACATTCGGACGGCTTCCTCGTGGATAATCTTCGCCTGGTCCTTCGTGGTGGCGAAGGCGTACACTTCCGCGCCTGGCTCGCCGTCGGCGACGAGCATCTCGAGCCCGATCCCGGCGCAAAAAGTACTCTTTCCGTTTTTCTTCGGAATCTCGATATAGGCTTCGCGAAAGCGCCGCGTCCCGTCGGCGCGGATCCAGCCGAACAGGTTCGCGAGGATGAATTGCTCCCAGGGATCCGGCACGAACGGACGGCCGGCCCATTCGCCCTTGGAGTGACAGAGGAAGAGCTCGAAGAAAAGGATCGCGCGCTCGGCGCGGACCGCGTCGAAGCGCAGGCCGCGCTCGCCGGCGTGCTCAAGATCGTCAAGATAACGATCGCAGGCCAGGCGCACGAGCTTATTCGATCGGATCCGGTCCGCGAGAACGTCGAGCGCGTATTCGTGCCAGATCTTCGGACGGTCATCAGTTCGGCTTTTTTCCTGAATCGCCGGCGACGCCGACGGCGTTCGCCGTCGCGAGGAAGCGCTCGAGCGCGTCGTTTGTTTGCGGCGGCGCGTATTTGCCCTTGTCATCGTTCGTTGTCAGTCGAGCTCGGGACGCCGGCGTCAGGCCGAAGTCGTTTAGGAAGGCGCGCATCAGTC
>Ga0209415_10004107_pt1 | contig 26804 bp, 25 predicted proteins | sample PeaSoiSIISIP2007_FD_187696 | JGI IMG/M metagenome (GOLD analysis project Ga0209415, IMG submission 187696) | Peat soil microbial communities from Weissenstadt, Germany - SII-SIP-2007 (SPAdes) (version 2) | ecosystem: Environmental > Terrestrial > Soil > Wetlands > Peat | place: Germany... | reverse complement strand
TTCCAAGCTTGTCTTCCGGAAGCGATTCGATGGCCGCGGTACATTCGTCGGCGGATGCAGGCGAACGAACGCCAACCTGAAGAGCGCGACGTCTATGACGATCTACTACGCGAGACGCGTGGTCTTCGCCGGGAACAGGCCCTCGCACGTGAGGCGTGGCTGGCGCATCTCCAAGTGGACCGCAAGCTCGAGCATCTCTTCGAGCTCGAAGTTCTCCTCAAGGGCCTCGTCTGCTTTGCAAACCCGCGGAACCACCCCGGACCGCCGCGAAGAACCCCTGTGGTGGCGCAGGACTTTCGGGAGCATGCCGCGCTCGTCCGTGAGGCGCTGGGCCGGATCGCGCGAAATTACAACAACGACAAGAAAAAGCTGGCGACGTTTCACATTTTCTTTTACGCGCTGAATAAGGATGGGGCGCATGGAGCGGCTTCGCTCTGGCGCAATCATTATTCAGAGAAGGGACACTCGGTTTACGCGGTGCATGATGGGACGCAAGCGAGCCTTTCGGAGTGCAAACCATTTTTCGACGAAATCAATACGAATGGATAAGAGGCGCGGATAAAATAGAGTCATGGACCAAGCGAACATTTTAATTATCGGCGGTGGAGTGGTGGGATGCGCGATCGCGCGGGCGGTTTCTGCACGCTGGGAAGATGTTTTTCTGGTGGAGCAAAATCCGAAGCTGGGGATGGCGACGAGTACGCGGAACAGCGGCGTGGTCCACTCTGGGATTTATTATCCGAAGAATTCGTTGAAGGCGCGGCATTGCGTGGAGGGCAACCGGCTGACGTATGAGTTCTGCAAGAAACACAATGTGCCGTTCCGGCATACGGGGAAGCTGGTGGTGGCAGCGGACGCGCACGAAGAGCCGGCACTGGAGGCGCTGAAGAAGAAGGGCGAAGACAACGGCGTGGAGGGTTTGCGGCTGATCGGGCCGGAGGAGATTCGCAAGCGCGAGCCGCATATTCGCGGATCTGCGGCGATGGTGGTGCCTTCGACGGGGATCGTTTCGGCGGAAGAGTTGGTGCACGCGTTTGCGCGCGTGGCCGTGGGGCAAGGCGCGGAGATCGTGAACCACGCGAAGGTGGTTTCGCTGGAGCCGGTGGCGGGCGCGATTCGGGTTGGGCTGCGGATCGGCGACGAGGAAGATGTGCAGGACGAGACGATTGAGGCGCGGTGCGTGATCAACGCGGCGGGGCTTTATGCGGATGAAGTTGCGGCGCTAATGGGGAATAACTCGTGGAAGATTTATCCGGTGCGCGGAGAGTATTGCGAGGTGCGCGGGGCGCGGGCGTCGTTGATCAACGATCTGGTGTATCCGTTGCCGCATAGCGACGGGTTGAGCCTGGGCGTGCATTTTACGAAGACGCTGTGGGGGATGTTTTTGCTGGGGCCGACGGCGACCTACGTGGACGGAAAAGAAAATTACGAGAAGAACCGGTTGCCGATTGCGGATTTTGCGGAGAGTGCGAAGACGCTTTTGCCGGAAGTCGAAGAGAGTGATTTGCATTTGGGGTATTCGGGGTTGCGGCCGAAGCTGGTGCCGCCTACCGGACATGGGATTGCGGATTTTGTGATTGAGCGGGATCCGGTGGTGGAGCGGGCGATTCAGTTGGTGGGGATTGAGTCGCCGGGATTGACGGCGGCGCCGGCGATTGCGGAGCAGGTGGCTGGGTTGGTGGCAGGCGTTTTGGCGTGACGACCGCGGCGCGTTTGCAACAGTAGGGCACGATGAATCGTGCCCCTACAAGTGTGTCATTCGACGATGATGCGGAGGAATTTTTTCTTGCCTAGACGGATCTCGTATGAGCGAGGCTGGTCAACATCCAGTTTCGTTGTGGGGTCAACGACAGGCCGCCCATCTACCTCAAACCCGTTTTGCTTCATCACCCGTTCCGCCTCAGACGTTGAGCTGACCTGGCCAAGGTCTGATAGGAATTTGGACCATTTTACTAATCCGCTGGGAATTGAAACTGTGTTCTGTTCGACGACGTTTGCACTCTCTCTGCGCGAAAACATTAGTCCACCTGGCACTCGCATAACCCGAAGCTCTTCCATCGTTGTAGGTGCCTGACGGTCGCGAAAGATGCGGTTAAACTCCGCTGCCGTATTTGTTCCAATAGTGGCTGTCACTTCAGCTGTTCCAGATACGCTTCCCGAGATAAAGCGCATTGATTCGTCGGGCTTAACAAGCGGGGCGTGAAAATCATCGACGATTTGAGTGGCCAGTTGCACCTTTGCCTCCCGTGGATGCAACGCACCAGACTCAACTCTTTTCTTGAGTGCCGAGACTTCATCGGGCGAAAGGTCAGTCAATAACTCGTAGTAGGTCCACATTAATTCGTCGGGGATGGACATGAGCTTGCCGAAGATTTCGGCGGGAGGCTCGGTGATGCCGATGTAGTTGCTGAGGCTCTTCGACATTTTGCGCTGGCCATCGAGGCCAACGAGGATGGGCATGGTGACGGCGACTTCGCCGGGGAGGCCGTAGGCGCGTTGAATGTCGCGGTGGACGAGAATATTGAACTTCTGCTCGGTGGCGCCGAGTTCGACGTCGGATTTGAGGGCGACGGCGTCGTAGGCAGTGAGGAGCGGATAGAGAAGTTCGTGGACGGAGATGGGCTGGTGGTTTTCGAGGCGGGAGCGGAAGTCTTCGCGCTCGAGCATGCGCGCGAGGCTGTAGTGGCCGCAGATGCGGACGATGTCGTAGCTGGAAAGTTTGTCGAGCCACTCGGAGTTGTAGCGGACTTCGGTTTTTTGCGGGTCGAGGAGTTTGAAGACCTGTGCGAGGTAGGTTTCTGCGTTGGCGTTGACTTCTTCGCGGGAGAGCGGCGGGCGCGTTTCAGAGCGGCCGGTGGGGTCGCCGATCATGGCGGAAAAATCGCCGATGAGGAATATGGCGGTGTGGCCGAGGTCTTGAAAGTGTTTCAGTTTGCGCAGAACGACGGTGTGGCCGAGGTGGATGTCGGGAGCGGTGGGGTCGACGCCGAGGTAGACGCGGAGGGGCGTGCTGGTTTTGAAGGAGTGTTCGAGTTTCGACTTCAGCTCGGCTTCGGGAATGATTTCGGCGACGCCTTTTTTGAGGTAGGCGAGCTGTTCTTCGACGGATTTGAAATTTGTTGGTGTCATTTCAGATTATTGGTAGCGGCTGCGGATCGACTTTTGCATTGTAACGGGGCGGGCGGCTGTTGCGAAAGCGTTGGAGGGGGAAGCCCGTTTGGGGCCGAGAGATTCGGCCCCAAAAGAGCACGACAGGGCGAGTTTCACCGACCGTTGGTGTCACTTGGCTACCAGTACGCGGCGACCAGCGATTTTGTAACGGCCTTCGAGGACGATTCGAACGGCTTGGGAATAGATTTTGTGTTCCTCCTGCAGAATTCGCGCAGAAAGCGTGTCCTCGGTGTCGTCGTCGGTTACGGGAACGACGGATTGGAGGACGATGGGGCCGGCGTCGAGATTTTCGTCGACGAAATGGACGGTACAGCCGGCGAACTTTACGCCGTATTCGAGAGCCTGGCGCTGGGACTCGAGGCCAGGGAAAGAGGGGAGGAGCGACGGGTGGATGTTAAGGATGCGGTTGGGGAAGGCGGCGACGAAATACGGAGAGAGAAGGCGCATGTAGCCGGCGAGGCAGACGAGGTCGACTTTGTGTTCGTTGAGGACGGCGACGACCTGGCGGTCGTAGGCTTCGCGCTCGAGGCCTTTGGAGGGGATGGCACGGGAGGGGATGCCGCGGGATTTGGCGCGGTCGAGGCCTGGAGCGCCTTCGCGATTGCTGACGACGATGGCGATATCGGCGTTGGGGATGCGGGCGGCGGCAATGCTGTCCGCGAGGGCTTCGAAGTTCGAGCCGCGGCCGCTTAAGAGCACGCCTATGCGTTTGTTCATGGACAAAAAACGTTAGCATAGTCGGGGGTGCGGGCAAAACTCGCCGGGGCAGGGAAAAACGGAAGAAAAAGAATTTACACAGAGCACACAGAGTTCGCAGAGAGCATGGAGAGTTGGGTGGGAAATTCTTTCGCTGTGAGATGCTTGGCGCGCTAGAATGCCGGGGCTGAGGAAAGAAGCTTGTACCGGAAAGTGAAGACGATGAAACGACTTGGGATTGTTGGTGTAACGAGTTTGTTGTGCGTGGCGTTGGCAGGGGCGCAGACGGGCGCGCCTAGCGGTGCGAAGAGTGGGACATCGAGCACGATGGCTGGGGCCGGGTCGCACGATCCGGCGGAGCCATTGACGGGCGCGCCGCATCCGAAGATTCTGCCGAGGCCGTCGGGAGCGATCACGCGGGCGAGCATCGATGAGAAGTCCATGCGCAAACTGATTCAAGAGGAAGTAAGCTGCGGTACGCGGTTGACGCTTTCTTCGTTGACGGATGCGAAGCGCGGGATTGGCTGCGGGCGGGATTTCGTTGTGGCGCGGATGAATGAGGTCGCCAAGGATTCCGGCGGGAAGCTACAGGTGGTGGTGGACAAGTTTGAATCGAAGTCGGAGCGTACGGGGCCGAATCCGATTCCGCTGGAAAATATCTACGCGATTTTGCCGGGGACGGATGAGAAGCTGGCGAAGACGGTTTACATCGTCGTGGGCGATTACGATTCGCGGCCTTCAGACGTGATGGACCCCAACGCGGACGCGCCAGGGGCGGATGACGATGCCTCGGGGACGGCGGTCAGCGTGGAATGCGCGCGGCTGCTGAGCAGCCCCTCGGCGAATGGGCATGGGAAGTTCGGGAAGTTTCGCGGGACGATTATTTTTGGAGTGCTTTCGGGCGAAGAGCAGGGGCTGCTCGGCGCGTATCGTCTGCTGGATTGGGTGAAGGAGCAGGGGTACACGGTGGGAGCGATGATGGATAACGACATCGTCGGAGCAGATACGGCGCCGGGCGGGCCGCATCGCGTGCGCGTGTTTTCGGGGAACGGCGAGATTGAGGACGCGGATTCGCCGGCGCGGGAACTGGCGCGAGCGATCGAAGAGATTGATGGGCGTTCGGCGATTCGCATGATTTTCCGGCAGGACCGCTACGGACGCGGCGGAGATCACTTTCCGTTTTACAAAGCAGGGCTGCCTGCGGTGCGGTTCACGGAGCCGCTGGAGGATTACAACCACCAGCACCAGACGCCGCGTACGGAGAATGGCGTGGAGTACGGCGACTTCGAAAAATATTTGAATTTTGCGTTTATGGGGAATGTGGCGCGGGACAACGCCGAGGTGTTTCGGCAATTGGCGCTGGCACCGGCGGCGCCGACGAATGTGAAATTGACGGGCGCGGTTACACCGGATGCGAAAGTGAGCTGGGCAGCGGAGGACGACTCGGAGCGAGCAGGATTCGAGATTTTGTGGAGAGAAACGAGCGAGGCGCGCTGGAGCGTGTTTGATTTTGCGGAAGCGGCGGGAAAGAACGTGCTGAAAGGCGTTTCGACGGATAATCACTTTTTTGCGGTGCGGTCGGTTGGGAAGAATGGAGCGCGATCGATTGCAGTGATTGCCGAGGCGGAGAGGCGTGCGCCGCCGCTGCCGAGCAACGCGCCGAAGCAGTAGCAGGCTTGCTTCAGCTTGCATTCGGCCTAAACAGCAGGCCGAAAGAGGTACCAATTGACCCCAGCGAGGACATGCAGGACATTGTCTCTGCCAATCACCGTTGCTACCGATAAATCCTCATCGGGTGGAAGAGTCAGGCAGACTCTTCCGGCTAGCTTTGCGGCGCCGTTTTCAAGGCGAAGTAATTTGCAGTTCGTTTTTTCCTGGCCGTAGCCACCGTAAAGTAATAGTTGTTTTCCGTGGACGGCAAATTCTCGTGCACCACTTGTCTCGGAATTCCACGCCTTAACATCCCAGTTGTCGTCCACGCGTACAAAAGGAAAACCAGTGTAGTAATAGGCCCACACGCCGTCTTTCGAGACGTTGAGGGCATAGCAGTCGGCGATGAAATCTGTTCCTGATGGAGGTTGGAAATCCCAAAGCTTGCGGCCTTCGCTGTCAAAGCACGACAGACCCGCCGCCCCAAAGTGGTCGTTGCCATGTCCCCAGCCGTAGTTTCCGAACACTCCCTCGTCGAAGTAACCAACCCAGATTTTGCCGTTTTTGTCGATTTGCACGTGTTCGATTCCATCGCCAAGCAGGAATTCGCGGCAGAGATTTCCGGCAGTGTCATACACCCTTGCGTTGAGTTCATGGCTGCCATCCGTGAAACGGCGACAGCGTGCAGCAACAATAAGAATCTCGCCGTTCGGAGAGACCTGTACTTGTGGGAAACTGGCATTGAGGGCTGTAAGTTGTAACTCCTGGCTTCCATATGAGTCGGAAATCTCCAGGATTGCAGAATATTCCCCGGCGCTCTGAGTTCCGGCAAAAAGTGCTGGGGCAATATTCGCGTCGACGAGTAGACGAAGTACTTCTCCTTTCCCACTGACCGCCAGTGCAAGCGTAGTTTGGCCTTTACGCGGAGGCAGGATGCGTGCAGGTTCGGAAGGAAAGAGTGCAATGTCGCGAAGTGGTTCATTCACGAAAAAACTCCACGCGGCGCGCATCCTGCCTTCGCCGCGACTCGGGATAGGCAGCGCAATCGTACCGCACGAGACGCGAACGGTGTTACTTCGCTAGAGCGGCCGGTTGGGCGAAAGTGATGAAGTGGCCGGCGGGATCCTGGACGGCGAACTCGCGCATGCCGTAGAAGGCGGTGCGTTCGGGCATGACTTTGTTAATGTCTTTCATGGCGGCCAGGACGGCGTCCAGATTGTCGACTTCCAGGTAGAGATAGGTGGGGCCTCTTCTGGCGGCGGCTCGCATTTCCGGCGGAGCGTCCTTTTCCACGCTGGCGTAAGTCTGATACATCACTTCAACGCGGCCTTTTTGAAAATCAACAAAGGCGAGTTTGTTGCCGTCGGGGACTTCGATGGCTTTGGTGAAGCCGAGGCGATCGATCCAAAAAGGCAGGATAGGTTCGATCTGGTCGACGAGCAGTACTGGCGTGATTTTCTTGACGTTCATGGGTTTCTTCTCCTCGATTGGATTGGCTTGCGGGATTCCGAATACGAGAGCTAACGCAGCGGCGAAAACAGCGGAGGCAATGACTTGCATGTCTAAATTTCTCCTTGCAACGGCATCTAGTATTATTTAGACTAGATAAGTATACTGGATTGGGATTTCACTGTCAAGGAGGTTTCTATGACGGCAAAGACGAGGGAGCTTGGGGACCTGATTTCGATCGGACCGGCGATGCTGAAGGATTTCGAGATGCTGGGGATTCGCAGCGTGAAGGAATTGGCGCGGAAGGATCCGCAGCGGATGTATGAAAGGATGGAGCGCCTGACGGGGCAGCGGCAGGACCCGTGCGTGCTGGATACGTTTTGCGCAGCAGTGGCGCAAGCAAAGAATCCGCGGCTACCGGCGGAGAAATGCCAATGGTGGTGGTGGAGCAAGAAGAGGAAGCAACGAAGCAAGGATGTGAAGATGTAGGGAATAAACTACGGAAACGGAATCTACACAGAGACTGCAGAGCGCACAGAGTTCACGGAGAAGAGAAGGACCAGGCGAAGCTGAAAAGATGACGAAGAAACCCAAGACAAACCTGACTACGCCGGATTTGGTGCTCCTGAGTTTGCTGGCGGAGCGGCCGATGCATGGGTATCAGGCGAATGCGGAATTGGTGAGGCGCGAGATAAAGGATTGGGCGGGGATCTCGCGGCCACAGGTTTACTATTCACTAGAAAAACTGGATCGAGCGCGGATGATACGTTCGCTGGAGACGGGGGAGCCTGCTTCGGGGCCGGAGCGGAGCAGCTTTGAGACAACGGCCAAGGGGCGCGCGGCACTAGCGGACTCTCTCGAACGCGAAGATTGGACGACGCAGCGGGACCGGCCTACGTTCTTGACTTGGGTGGCGCTCTCCTGGCAGGCGCGGCCGGGAGTGTTTCAGGAGCAGATTCGGCGGCGGCAGAAATTTCTCGAGCTGGAAGTGGCGCGAGAAAAAGAAGTCTTGCGCTCGATCCTGGAAGAAGTGGGACATCCGTACCATGAGGCTGTGTGGATGGTGAGCTTGATGATCGAGCATTTTAAGACGGAGCTGCGATGGTTGAAACGAGTGGCGCGAGAGATCAAGAAGCGGGGAAGCGCGCGGCATCCAGATTATGCTGATCCAGATCGCGGATAAGGGCTGCGGATCCGTGCGGACGGAGAAATATTGAAGAATAGGAGTTTACACAGAGGACGCAGAGGGCACAGAGAAGAAATTGATTGGCAGGAACGCCAGACCTACGACAAGTTAAAAGAATCGGAGTGGGCGACGCGGGGTTTGCCGGACTCGGCACGTTCGATGCGGCCAATGCGGAAGAATTTTTCGCGGCGGCGCTTCAGGTCGGCTTCGACGGATTTCACGTGGGCAGGCGGCACAACAAGGACCATGCCGACGCCCATATTGAAGGATTGCAGCAATTCGTTGGTTTCGATTTTTCCGAGGTTGGCGAGAAATTTGAAAATGGGCGGGACGGGCCAAGAGGCCAAGTCAATTTGTGCTTTTACGCCGGCGGGAAGGACACGCGGCAAGTTGCCGGGGATGCCTCCGCCAGTGATGTGCGCGAGGGCGGAAACCCATCCGCGCGCGACGATATTTTTGAGCGCGGGGGCGTAGCACAGATGGGGTTTCAAGAGCTCCGCGCCAATTTTGTTTCCTACCTCCGCGACATACGTGTCCGGCTTCAGGTTGGCGACTTCGAAGACCAGCTTACGGGCCAGCGAGTAACCGTTGGTGTGCAAGCCGGAGGACGGAAGAGCGAGTAGCGCGTCACCAGGCTTGACCGATTTGCCCGTGAGAATTTTCTTGCGTTCGACCACGCCAACGATGAAGCCAGCGAGATCGTATTCTCCAGGAGGATAAAACCCCGGCATCTCGGCGGTTTCGCCGCCAATCAGAGCGCATCCCGCTTTGCGGCAGGAACGGCTCATGCCCTCGACAAGCTGCTCGATCACCGCGGGATCAAGTTTCCCCATGGCGAGGTAGTCGAGGAAGAAGAGCGGCGTCGCGCCCTGGACGAGAATGTCGTTGACGCAATGATTGACGAGGTCGCCGCCGACAGTGGAATGCACACCCATGGCCATGGCGATTTTCAGCTTGGTGCCGACGCCATCGGCGCTGGAAACGAGGACCGGCTCTTTCCACTTTGTGCTGTCGAGGGCGAAGAGAGCGCCGAAACCGCCGATACCACCGAGCACTCCGCTGGTAAAGGTACGGTTGGCGTGGTGCCGGATGCGCTGCTTCACTTCGTCGGCGACAGCGATGTTCACTCCGGCATCGGCGTATTTCATTGTGGGCAAATCGCTTTCGTTTTAATCCGGGCGCAGATTCACGTCCGTCGTGCTCCATGCGGAATGAACTGCAAACTGCCGTGGCGGGGCTCACGGCGAAAACTCTTCAGCGCAAAAGCAATACCATTTAGCGGCTGCGCGCCTCGAACAAGGTTAGCCACTCACCCGGCTCAAAACAAACGGAACAAGCGCCTCCAGCGCACAGTGCCAGGATGGATGATGGCGTTCGCGTAGGCAAAAAATCGTTCGCGAATCTGGCCTGGCTCCCAGGCATCTTGCCCGACATCGAGGGACATGTAAATCATCACGGGCGTGCCGATAATGTCGTTTCGAGGAACGCAGCCCCAGAAGCGGCTGTCGTAGGAATTGCCACGATTGTCGCCCATCACAAAATAACACTTGTCCGGAACTTTGAAGGGGATCTTGATATCACCCGGCTCGCTGCGGCCCAGCGTGTAGTTTTCGTTGAGCTTCTGGCCATTGATCCAGACAGCGCCGTCGTGAATGTCCACGGTGTCGCCCGGCAGTCCGATGACGCGCTTAACGTAGTCCGGCTGATCGGGCGCGAAAGGCGGCTTGAAGATGATGATCTGCTGGCGTTTGGGATTGCGCCAAAGCGAGACGTGCCAGTTGGTGAAGGGGACGCCGGCGTCGTAGCCGATGCGGCTCATGATGAGATGGTCGCCGATGAGAAGAGTATCTTCCATCGAGCCGGATGGAATGACGCGAGCCTGGCCAATGGTGCCGTTGATCAAGAGAAACGCGAGCCCTACCCAAAACCATGCAATGACTTCGCGCTGCACGCGCTGGCCCATGGGGAGTTTCGGCTCTTCGACCTTTTTGCCGGGAGCTTTGCCCTTTTCTTTGACGGCATCTTTGCCGACTGATTCTTGCATTGCGTCAGCCTTCACGTTCCACCGTCACAGGCCTTTCGATCAGCGCGTCTTCCGGAGCGTGTCCATTTTTCCCGTCATGCGCGTTGCCGTTGCTCTCCCGGACTTCCAGCTGCACGAGATCGGTGGGATAGACGCCGGTATAACAAGACGTACAGAACTTGCCTTCGGTGTCATTCACGGCCTGGCGCAGGGCAGGGAGCGAAACATAGCCGAGCGAATCCGCGCCGAGGAACTTGCAAATTTCTTCCGGAGAGTTCGAGGAGGCGATGAGCTCTTCGCGCGTAGGCGTGTCCACTCCGTAGTAACAGGGGGAAATCGTGGGCGGGCAGCTGATGCGCACGTGCACTTCGCGGGCGCCGGCTTCGCGAACCATGCGCACGATTTTGCGGCTGGTGGTGCCGCGGACGATGGAGTCGTCCACGAGAATGACGCGCTGGCCTTCGATCAGGCCGCGAATGGGATTGAGTTTCAACTTCACACCGAAATTTCGGATGGCCTGGGAAGGCTCGATGAAGGTGCGCCCGATGTAGTGATTGCGAATCAGTCCCATGCGGAACGGAATTTTTGATTCGAGCGCGTAGCCGACGGCAGCAGGAACCCCGGAATCGGGAACGGGCACGACGATATCGGCGTCGACGGGATGCTCGCGCGCGAGCAGGCGGCCAAGAGCTTCGCGGCTTTCGTTGACGCTGCGGCCGAAAATAATGCTATCGGGACGCGCGAAATAGACATGCTCGAAAATGCACTGCTGGCGCTGTTTTTCGGGTGCGAAGTGGATGGACTCGATGCCGGAGCGCGAGATACGAACCATTTCACCGGGTTCGATTTCGCGGACGTATTGGGCGTTGAGCAGATCGAACGCGCAGGTTTCGGAGGCGACCAGCCAAGCTTCGCCACCGGTGGGCAGATGCAGTCGGCCGAGAACGAGCGGGCGGAAGCCGCGCGGGTCGCGCACGGCAATGAGTTCATCTTGCGTAAGGACAAGCAGAGAGTACGCGCCTTCGACTTGATTGAGGGCGTCGCCGAGCGCGCCGGAGAGATTGCGGGCTTGCGAGCGCGCGATCAGATGAACGATTACTTCGGTGTCGCTGTTGGTCTGGAAGATGGAGCCGCGATGCTCAAGTTTGCGGCGCCATTCGGCGGCGTTGGTGAGGTTGCCGTTGTGCCCGAGAGCGACTTTGCCCTTGTTGCAATCGATCATGATGGGCTGGGCGTTGAGCAGGGCTTTATCGCCAGCGGTAGAATAGCGCGTGTGGCCGATAGCTAGACTGCCCGGAAGCTCGGCGAGCACAGTGGGCTGAAAAATTTCTTCGACTTCGCCCATAGCGCGATGGAGGAAGAGATCAGAGCCGTCGCTGGAAACGATGCCAGCGGATTCCTGGCCGCGATGCTGGAGCGCGTAAAGGCCGAGATAAGCGAGATTCGCGGCTTCGGGATGGCCGAAGACGCCGAACACACCACACTCGTCGTGAAAGTGATCGTCGGCGAAAGCGAGCTTATTCGTCATTTTGCGGCTAACGTGTTCTCGAGCGAATTGGCCCAGATGCTGCGCAATGCGTCGAGGGGGGAATCGACGACTGCGCTCCCCTTATATTCGATGCGGAGCGCGTTGCCAAGATGCACTTTGCCGATCTCTCGCGCGCCGACACCATATTGTCTCGCAGTTGCGAGAACGGCGGCAAGTTTTGTCGGGGAGACGGAGACGACGCAACGGGCGCCGCGTTCGTGGAAGAGGGCAAATTCGGGCGATCCGTCTTCGTCCAGAGATATGTGGGCACCCAGGCCCGGTGTGGCAAAACAGGATTCGGCGAGCGTGACGGCAACGCCTCCGTCGGAGACGTCGTGGGAAGATTGCACGGAGCCGTCAGAGGCGAGCGCGACCAGGCAATCGATCAAGCGTTTTTCGGCGGCTAGATCAATGGCTGGGGGTTCGCCGGAGACAATGCCACCGACAGACTTGGAATATTCAGATGAGGAGAATTCGCGCGCAGGTTCGGCATTGGGGACGAGACTCGCCCCCGCGGCGCCATCAAGCAGCACGATGACGTCGCCTTCTGCGCGGAAAGCAATTTTCAGGACGCGGGAAGCGTCATCGAGAATTCCGAGAATGCCGATGACTGGAGTCGGGTAAATGGACTTGCCGAGGGTCTCGTTGTAGAAGCTGACGTTGCCGCCGGTGATGGGCGTGCCGAGTTCGTTGCAGGCGACGGTGAGCCCGTCGATGGCTTCGCTGAATTGCCACATGACTTCGGGTTTTTCCGGGCTGCCGAAATTGAGGCAATTCGTGGCGGCAATGGGTCGCGCGCCGGAGGTGGCAACGTTGCGCGCGGCTTCGGCGACGGCATGCATTGCGCCGACGCGGGGATTCAACTGGCACCAGCGGCCGTTACCGTCGGTCGCAAGTGCCAATGCACGCTTGACGATGCCCGTTTGCGGATCCTTGATGCGCACGACGGCAGCATCACTCGCGCCGGGGCCGGCGAGCGTGTTGGTGCGAACGCTCGTGTCGTATTGCTCGGTGATCCACCGCTTTGAGGCGATAGCTGGTGACGCAAGCAGCTTTGCAAAATTCGCGGTGAGGTTGGTGCCTTCGGGCGCAAACGAAAACCAGTCGGCCGACGTTTCGTGGCGCAGGGGGGGTTGCGCGATGGGCCGGCGGTAGACCGGGCCTTCTTCGGCGAGCGGGTGCGCGGGGATTTCCGCAGCCACCTGTCCGTGATTCAAAACTTTTGCGATGCCGCCGTCGGTGACCGTGCCGACGACAACCGCATCAAGCCCCCACTTTTTGAAAACGTCGAGAACTTCGCGCTCGCATCCTTTTTCCGCGACGAGGAGCATGCGTTCCTGCGATTCGCTGAGCATGATTTCGTAAGGTGTCATCCCGGTTTCGCGCTGGGGGACTTTGGCGAGATCAATCTCGATACCGGTGCCGCCGCGTGAGGCCATCTCCATGGTCGAGCAGGTGAGTCCGGCGGCGCCCATGTCCTGAATGGCGACAACCGCGCCCGTCTGCATGGCTTCGAGGCAGGCTTCAAGCAGCAATTTTTCCATGAACGGGTCGCCGACTTGCACGTTTGGGCGTTTTTGTTTGGATTCTTCGGTGAACTCCGCCGAGGCGAGAAGCGACGCGCCGTGAATACCGTCGCGGCCGGTTTTCGCGCCGACATAAATGACGGGATTGCCGATACCTTTCGCTTTGGCCAGGAAAATTTCTTCCTTGCGAGCGATGCCCAGCGCCAGTGCGTTAACAAGCGGATTTTGCGAATAGCACGGCTCGAACCCGACTTCTCCGCCGATAGTTGGCACTCCAAAGCAATTTCCGTAGTGCCCAACGCCGCGAATCACGCCATCGAGAATGCGGCGATTCTTGGCGGCGTCTTCATCACTGGTGCCTTTGCCCGGAGAAATTTCGCCGAAACGCAGCGAATCGAGAATCGCAATCGGGCGCGCGCCCATTGTGAAAATGTCGCGGAGAATGCCGCCGACGCCCGTCGTCGCGCCCTGAAACGGTTCGACGAAGCTGGGATGGTTGTGCGATTCGATCTTGAACGCTGCGACGAGACCATCGCCGATATCCACAACACCGGCATTTTCTCCCGGACCTTGCACGACGAGTTTGCCCCGGGTGGGCAAGCGCTTCAGATGCACTTTGCTGGATTTGTAGGAGCAGTGCTCGCTCCACATCACGCTGAAAATGCCGAGTTCCGTGATGTTGGGATCGCGGCCGAGAATTTGCTGAATGCGCGCGTACTCGTCACGCGTCACGCCATGTTCGGCAGCGATTTCCGGAGTCACTTTGATTTCGGCGCTAGCAGTAGCCATTTTTACGTTTCGTGGCCCTTCATTCGATTTTCTTTTCCTGGTAACGCTCGAAGCCAGCAGGCCATTCGCCGGCCGGAATGCCGCGCTCCTCGGCGTCCATCACCGGTTTTCGCATTGCCAGATCGTTCGAGATTCCGAGAAACGCGCGAAACTCGCCCCATACAGCGAGACCGCAAGCCGAGCCATCCGCCGCCCAGCCAATGTCCACGACGTCTTCATCAACAATAACGTTCGCGCGATTGTAGATGTGTGCGGACTTCAAGATCGCGCGCTGCTTCGCACTATAGAGATAAAACCAACCGGTCTCCGCGGCATCTTCAAAGACTGCAAAAACCCCTTCCGCTCCCGGTGCGTACAGCATGAAACTGCTGTCCTGCTCTCCGAGCGGTACATCCTGGAACTTCGGAAGGGTTACATCCGACCCAACCTTCTTTGCTTCTCCCTGCCAATGCAACTTCCGCGCGCGGACAAATTCTTCGTAACTTAGTTCAAGGAGTTCTTCATTCATCGCATCGCCCAAAGCGAGAGTGATTTGAGTACGTCTGAGAAGTGTTCCGTAGTACAGTTGCACGCCTCACGCCGTCGCCTTTGCAGCACCAACAAGCGCTTCGACCATCGACTTGAAGATGACCAGGCCGTCGGAAGAGCCGAGGGCGGATTCCACAGCGCGCTCGGGATGCGGCATAAGGCCGGCAACGTTGCGCTCACGATTGCAGATGCCGGCGATGTTGTTCATCGAGCCGTTGGGATTACCTGCGGCGTCATCCGATCCGTCCGGCGTCGTGTAGCGGAAAATGACCTGTCGGTTTTTCTCCAGCTCTGCCATCGTCGCTTCATCGCAGGTGTAGTTTCCGTCATTGTGCGCAATGGGAACTTTCAGAATTTGGCCGCGCTGCGCCGCGTTGGTGAAGGGCGTGTCGGTCTGCTCTACGCGAATGTAGACGTGCCGGCAGATGTAACGAAGGCCGCTGTTGCGCATCATCGCACCGGGCAGCAGGCCTGCTTCGAGCAAAATCTGGAAGCCATTGCAAATGCCGAGGACCATGCCGCCGTTGTTGGCGAAGGTTTCGACGGACTTCATCACCGGGGAAAAACGAGCGATCGCTCCGGTACGCAAATAATCGCCATGAGCGAATCCACCTGGCAGGATAATCGCGTCGCAGTTCGCGAGGTCTTGCGATTGGTGCCAGATAAATTCAACCGGCTTGTGCAGGACATTTCCGATGGCGTAAAACGCGTCGTGGTCGCAATTGGACCCGGGAAAAACGACGACTCCGAATTTCATTGCGTGTTGGCTCCGTATGGCATTCGGGGAAATCCTATTTTAGCACACGCGTATCCCGGAAAAGCATTTTGAAGTTTGCAAGGATGGGCCGCTCGAATAAACAGCTTGTCTTGTAAAAATCAAGGCGAGATCAATCAAGAATCCCATCACGACAAATACTCCAAGAATGGCATAAGCCAGCATTCTCACCTTCCTTCTTGAGGAGTTCTCGCTGGCTCAGATTCTCCCGGCGCCTTTGTTCGCAAAAGTACTTGAGCCAGCTAAATAGTTCAAACAGTGCCAAAAATCAGTTCCTTTCGTCCCGATTCTCGCGCTAAACGGATCGGCCGCCGGGCCCTGAAGCGGGCGAAGCGGGAGCATCGGGGGAGCTCTTGGGCAGCGCTTGGACAGCACTATCCAAGCCGAGAACATTCACGAGGCTCGAATTCGACGGGACGATGTATTTCGTGTTTTGCGCCAGAGTGTTGTTGAGAACTTCCAGGCGGCGCATGGTCTCGGCGCGCTCTTTGAAATATGTCTCCGCCGCCGTTGAGACGAGCTTGATGGCTTCGGCTTCCGCGTTCGCACGTGTCACGCGAGCCTGCGCATCTCCTTCTGCCTTCAGAATTTCGGATTGCTTCTTGCCTTCAGCCTGCAAAATCTGGCTCTGCTTGATGCCTTCCGCCTCCAGAACGGCAGCCCGCTTTTCGCGTTCCGCTTTCATCTGGCGAGACATGGCGTCCGTAATGTCGCGCGGCGGTTCGATTTTCTGCACCTCCACTCGGGTGACTTTCACGCCCCAGCCGTTGGTAGCTTCGTCCAGGACCTCTCGCAAATTCGTATTGATCATGTCGCGGGCCACCAGCGTTTCGTCCAGCGTACGGTCGCCGATCAGGTTGCGCAGGTTTGTCTGTGCCAGCGTCGTGCACGCATAGCCAAAATCCTGCACTTCATATTGCGATTTCAACGGGTCGATCACTTTGTAATACACCACGGCATCCACTTCGACTGTCACGTTATCCTTGGTAATGAGCTTTTGCGGCGGCACGGTGATGACTTGCTCGCGCATATCCACGCGCACGATGTCGTCCACGAACGGCAGGATGAACGTCAGCCCCGATGGCGCCATGCCGTGATATTTGCCGAGGCGCGTGATCAGCCCCTTCTCATACTGTTTGACGGTCCGCGCTCCCTTCGCCAGCGCCACCAATCCCAATACAAGGAACACAAAAATCGCCAGCATCACCAGTCCGCCAAATGGATCCATCGCCGCTCACCTCACTTTGAGTGTCACGCCTTCAACCGATTGCACCGTCACCTTGGCACCAGCGTCTCGCGCGGCATCATCAGCGCCCGCCAACTCGGCCCGCCACACTTCCGCGCCGACCTTCACCATTCCAGCTTCGCTCGGAGCGATGCGTTTTGTCACGACGCCCGTTTTTCCCACCACCGCATCCACATTGCTCGCTACATTTTTCACCGTGAGCTTGTTTTTCAGCCAGCTTCGAAATATCGCCAGGTAAACGAAGGCGAGCACTCCTCCAGCGAGCAATCCGATTCGCGCCGACCCCGCCAACAGGCCGATCACTCCGCCGGCCGTCAGAGAGCCGCCGACGAGCGCAAGGTCCAGGCCCGTGAGCGCTCCGAGCGCCAGTTCGATGATGACGCAGATGAGGCCGCCAATGATCAACAGCCAGTTCACCCAATTGCCCACGAGCGCGCTCCTTCGGAATTACGTACCGCGGACGATAGCATCCGCTGGAGTTGTATTCAATGTTTGTAGCGGCGCCTGGATGGAGAATCGGAATTCTGACTTGGCTTCGCCGATGGACGACTTACTTTCGTTTTTTCGCCGAGCGCCGCGTTTTCGCTTTTTTTCGGGAAGGCTTGGACTTCTTTGGTTTTTCGGTAGCGGCCAATTCGCGCCGTTTTTTGGAGGCCCAGCCCTTCTTGTTGGCTTGGCGGCCGCGCGCGATCGCCAGCGCGTCTGCAGGAACATTGTCCGTGATCGTGGAACCCGCTGCTACATACGCGCCATCGCCGATGCGTACGGGCGCCACCAACGCGCTATCGCTTCCGATGAAAACCTTGTTGCCGATCGATGTCGGAAACTTGTGGAAACCGTCGTAGTTGCAGGTAATCGTCCCCGCTCCAATATTCGATTTTGCGCCTATTTTCGTATCGCCGAGATACGTCAGATGCATCGCCTTGGTGCCCTCGCCGATGGTGCTCTTTTTCAGCTCGACGAAATTGCCGATGCGCGCGCCGGCCTTCAAGTGATTGTCCGGGCGCAAACGCGCAAACGGTCCGATGATCACACCGTCATCCAGGCGGCTCTGCGCCACAACGCAGTGCGGCTCGACAGTCACTCCCTCGCCCAGCAGCGCATCTATGAGCACACTGCCAGTGCGAATCGTGCACCTCGCGCCTATTTTCGTTTTTCCGAGAAGTTGGACCCCGGCCTCTATCACCGTGTCTTCGCCCGCGGTGACTTCCGGATCGACCAGCACTGTCTCCGGCAATTGAATTGTGACACCAGCATCCATCAGCGCCGCGCGCTTCCGCTCGCGAAATACTCGGTCGACTTCCGCCAAATCCGCGCGCGTGTTGCAACCCAGAATTTCGCGCGAATCCGGAGCGACTTCGGCAAGCACCGTCTCCCCGGCGGCGGTCAGAGTGGCGATCGTATCGGTAAGATACAGCTCGCGATGCTTGTTATTGGGCTTTACGTGAGCCAGGGCCGGCCAAAGTTTGTCCAGCGTAAAGCAGTAGATCGCGGAGTTGATTTCGTTCAGCTCGCGCTGATCCGGCGTGAGCTGTGATTCTTCGACAATCGCTCCAACCGCCGTTTCGGACTTGCGTAATATGCGCCCGTAGCCCGAGGGATCGGCCAGCACCGCCGTCAAGATCGTGGCGGCCGCGTTTCCGGCGCGATGCGCGGAGACAAGCGCTTTAAGCGTTTGCGTGCGTATCAGCGGGGCATCCCCTGGTAACACGACTGCAAGTTTCGCCCTTCCCAGCGCCCTCCGCGCCACCTGCATCGCGTGCCCAGTTCCGTGCTGCGGCTGCTGCAGAATCGTCTCCGCCCCAAGCGGCTCAACCACCGGCGTTACCTGCTCCGCTTGATGCCCCACGACTACCAGTATCTGTTTCGCGCCCAACGGCGCGCATGCGCGCACCACATGCTCGACGAGCGTGCGTCCTCCCACACGGTGCAATACCTTCGCAAGGCTGGACTTAAGCCGCGTGCCTTTTCCTGCTGCAAGTATGACAATGGCCAGATCGTGATTAGACATGAGGGTTCTATTCTCGCCTCACAGCCTCGATTTTGACAATCGCGGTAAGAAAACCTGCGTCACAATGTGTTCTGGGCGTCATCCAGCTCGTCGAACGGGCCGTGCTCCATTGCGTCCTCTCGCGTCCAAGAATGGCGAATGCCCCTGTAAGGAGATATCAGCATGCAAACCTGCACTCGATGTTCTTCGTCCATCCCAGACGGCATTGCATTTTGCTCCTCGTGCGGAAATAGCTTGAGTGGAGTGGCAAGTCTAAGGCCTGCGGGAATTCCCGTATCCCCTTCGGTTGCAATGGCTTACACCGGCCCACAAGAGACCAGCGGCAAGGCCACCGCGAGCCTGATCTGCGGGATCGTCGCGTACATCATTCTGCCCTTTTTCGCCGCCATTCCGGCGATCATTTTGGGACACCTGGCGCTCTCAGACATCAAGAAAAGGGCGGGCCAGTTAAAAGGAAACGGCCTCGCGATAGCAGGCATGGTTATGGGCTATGCCCAGATCGTGCTCATTCCGGTGATACTGATCATTGCAGCAATAGCCATCCCAAATCTGTTGCGCGCAAGGATGGCCGCCAACGAAGCTTCCACGGTAGCTTCCTTGCGTACTTACAACAGCGCGATGGTGATCTATGCGACCCAGTGCCAGAACGTTGGCTTCCCGGCCTCGGTGCAGAACCTAGGTCCGGGGAATGGCGACTGTGATGGCGCTAACCTCGTTGGCGTGCAACTTTCCATGCCGGCTACGATAAGGAACGGCTATAGATTCTTTTACTCTCCAGGCCCTGCGAACAATCTCGGCCACGTCGTCAACTACACCATAACCGCCGATCCTGTCAGCGAGAATGCCTCAGGCATCCGCCATTTCTTTACGGATGAGAGCGGAATCATTCGCGCCAATCGGGGCGAGCAGGCAACAGCAGACAGTCCACCGCTCCAATAACTTTCTTCCTTTCTCTCACGACGTGAAGCTTTTTGGGAGAATCGCCGAGTGTGACTAATCGGTGGCAGGCGCAGGAGAGAGCGTGGTCAGACGGACTTCACGTTCCACGGTGGCTGTTTCTCCCGTCGTAATCGTCCAAAGCGTAGGGTCGGCCAGTAGGCGGCTTACAAGCTGCGTGTGGAGCGCGTGACCGGCCTTGTAGGCTTCGACGCGAGCCAGCAGTGGCAAGCCCGCTAGCGCCAAATCGCCGATCAAATCCAGCGCTTTGTGCCGCCCAAACTCATCCGGAAAGCGCAGCGGTCCGTTCATCACGCCATCGTTGGTCAAAACGATCGCGTTTTCCAGCGATCCCCCGCGAATCAAGCCCATCGAGCGCAAAGGCTCGATATCCCGCTCGAAACAAAACGTCCGCGCCCGCGCCAGCAGGTGCCGGAAAGTCTCCGGATTGACCACCATCTCGACTTCTTGCTGACCCACCAGCGGATGCGGAAAATCCACGTAGCAGCGCACCCGAAATTCGTCCGCGGGATAAATGCCGATGCGGCGGTCGCCTTCCTCGACTTCTAACGGCTTCAAAATCTTCAAAAATCGGCGCTTGCGGCGGAGTTTGCGCACTCCGGATTTTTCCAGCAATTGCATGAACGGCTCGGCCGAACCATCCAAAATGGGAATCTCGATCGAATCAATGTCGATGAAAATGTTGTCAATGCCGCAGGAATAGATCGCTGCCAGAAGATGTTCCGTTGTGGAAAGCAGCACGCCCTGCTTCATCAAACTGGTGGCGTAGCTGACGCGGGCAACATTGTGCCCCTGAGCCTCAATCGGAAAATTATCGAGATCTGTGCGGCGAAAGACAATTCCCGTGTCGGCGGGCGCAGGAAGAAGGCGGACGTGCCCGAACACTCCGGTGTGAAGACCCACACCTTCAGCGGAGGCCCCTCGCGCTATCGTGGATTGATACATTGTCCCCGGCTCAGAGTAGCATGTTGTTGACCAGCATTTCACCTGTTTGTCCATATTTTTCAGTAACTTATAGGAACACCGGGGCCTGATTTTTGTCCCAGTGTGTCTATTTAGCATCATTTGGCCTGTTGGACGTGTCTTCCGCCCAACCCCACCTTCCCCGCCGCCTCTGACCTGGCCGCAACCTCGCGTTATTCTCAGGCTTCCTTTCTCATTCCCCGCGCGTCCCATCTCCTGAGAGTGATATAATTGGAGTTCTGTTTTTGGCAAGCTCCGCGTTGGATTTAGAAGGGCAAAGGTGAGGCATGAATCGAGCGGCTCGCATCGGGGTTCTTTGCGTATCGGTCGTCATTTTTTGTTACGCCGGACTGGGTCATGTCCTCGGCCGCACGCCGGATGACAAAGCCTACAAATCGCTGACCGTCTACAGCGAAGTCCTGCAAAAAATTCAGCAGGATTATGTCGATGAACCGAACCTGCATCTAGTGACGACGGGCTCCCTCCACGGACTTTTGGAATCGCTTGACGCTCAGTCCAGTTATTTGACCGCGCGCGAGTACGCCGAATACAAGCAAAAACAGACTGCCAATGTCACTGGCGACGCCGGTCTCACTCTGAGCAAGCGCTTCGGCTACATCATCGTGGTTTCTGTTTTGCCGGATAGCCCTGGCGAAAAAGCAGGCATCCACAGCGGCGACATTTTTGAATCCGTCGCGGGCTTTACGACGCGCGATATGTCCGTGGGCCAAGCCGTGAATTTTCTGCGGGGCCAGGCCGGTACAGGAGTGAAAGTGGGCGTCATCCGCCGCGGCAAAGCCGATCCCGATGCGGTAGATCTTGTGCGCGAGAAGCTCAGTCCCTCGAAGCTCGTGGTTGCAAAGGCTGATCCGGACATTCTTGTCCTTCGCCTGCCTTCGCTCGAAACAGGACGCGCCGACGAAATTCGCTCCCGCCTGCTGGACGCGGAAAAGCAAGGCATCCACAAAGTGATTCTGGATGTTCGCGAATGCGGGCGCGGCCCGGTTTCGGAAGCTATTGCCGTCGCGAAGCTTTTTGTCTCTTCCGGGAATCTGTCAGCGATGCGCGGCCAAACAGTATCACCGCAAATATTCGCCGCCGATCCGAGTAAAGTGGTCTGGAAGGCTCCTGTTTCCGTCCTGATTGACGCCACGACCTCCGGCGCCGCGGAAGTATTGGCATCCTCCATGATAGCCACCCACCGCGGTGATGTCGTAGGCGAGCGCACGTTTGGACTGGCCTCCGAACAAAAGCTGATTTCGCTGGATGACGGCGCGGCGCTCTTCCTGACGGTCGCGAATTATTACAATGCTGACGGAAAGTCCATCCTTGAGGAAGGCGTTCTGCCCTCGGAAGTCGTACGTGCTACCGCAGAGGACGAATCCGACGCCAGCGATGACGACAACGGTTCGGCAGATGCTCAGAAAGAACCCGTTCCGCCTCGCCCGTTGTCGCCCGAAGATCCCATCTACCGCAAAGCCCTCGAACTCTTGAAGGCTCCGCAGAAAAAAGCCGCCTAGCGTTCTGTGTTCGTTCGGCGCCCTGCTACAACTCATGTCCTCGCGTTCCAAACCGAGCGCCGCATAAACCTGTGCGCGGCGATCCCGATGGTCTTGCTATTTGCCGTAGCTCTTTTCTCCTGGGGCTGTAAGAAGGAGTCGCAAAGACATCTCTCGCCCGGGCAGGTCCACGCCATCACCCGCGAAATGATGCACGCCTCCGCAGGCTTCGGCAAGCAGCCCGGAGACATCGCCTCACACCTACAGTTTGACGGCACGCACGCCGGCCGGGCGGATTACCTGTTTGTTGTACTGCCCCCAAGCACGTCCGACCAGACACAGCGCGAATCCATCGCCAGTCTCATCCAGGCGCTGGACGGCGTCGCCACTTCAAATAACCTAACCCGCGATGAAGAAACTAGTTCCGGCGCGCTGCTTCGGCTCGATTACCGCAGCGCTGGCGTCATCACCAATTCGGTCCACATCATCCTGTCCCGGGCTGCTCGCGCTCCTGCCTCTGGCTCTTCCCGCCAGGGCGAGAAGAACGGCTCTGCGCAGTTGGCAATCATTCTGGATGACTTAGGCAGCGATCGCGCCGCAGCCGATGCGATTTTCGCTTTGCCCTTTCCCCTGACCATCTCCGTCCTGCCCAATCACGCGCACTCCACCGAGATCGCCAAAGAAGCGCATCGCCGCGGCTATGAAGTCATGCTGCATCTGCCCATGCAGTCGGTTGCAAACGAAACACCCGAAGCTCAAGAACTCCATCCAGGCATGCCTGCCGACGATGTTCCCGTGCTTTTCGAACAGATGATGCAGAGCGTTCCGAACGCGGCCGGCGTCAATAACCATCAAGGCTCGCAAGCCACCGCGGATGCAGCGCTCATGGAGGAGCTCATGCCGGTTCTTCAAAAATGGAATCTCTTCTATGTGGATAGTCGAACGACCGCCGCAACCGTCGCCTTCGACACCGCGCAACGTCTCGGAGTGCGCTCAGCGTTTCGCAATGTTCCCTTCCTCGATGATGTCGCTGAAGTTTCGGCAGTGCGCAAACAACTCGAACTGGCTCTCCGAGGCGCAAAAGAAAAAGGGCAAGCCATCGCCATTGGTCACCCCCATCCCGCGACTCTACAGGCGCTCAGCGAAGTTCTGCCGCAAGCAGAGGCGCGCGGCGTACATCTCGTATACGTTTCGGAGCTTGTGCACTGAAATTCTTAGCTTGGCGCGTATTTGAACGGCTTCTTTGCTGGATACATCCGGTCAAAAACAAAAAAGAAAGCAGCCAGTATCAGGAAGTCGATAACGCTGCCTTCAGGTCCAGGTGTTCCACCTGTCAGCCAGTTTGGCCCATGCAGTGTCGCGTTTGAAAGATGTCCCGGGAAGATCATTCCGCTGTCCGGAACGGAAAAAAGAAAAGTCTCGCCGAAATCGAACGTCGCATGCATGCCGAGCGCGAACCACAAGCTCCCGGTTCGCTTCAGCGTGAAACTCCAGAAAAGCCCAACGAAAACGACGCCCGCCACCCCAATCCAGCCTTCGCCGGGATTTTGCAAATGCACAGCTCCAAACGAAACGGACATCAGAATGGCCGCCGGCCAAAAACCGATGCCATCCGCCACCGTATATAGCGCATACCCGCGAAAGAAAAATTCCTCGAAAAAGCCCACCACTAGAAAAAATGCACCCCAAAACAAAGCCCACTTGGCGATTGCTGCCCCATGCTCTGCCAGGCTTCCGAAAGAATACCCGCCGAATGCAGCAATAAGGCCGATCAGCACCAGAATCTCGCACAAGCCAAACGAGCAACCCACCCAAAAGTGTTTCCCGAATGCGCCAGCTAACGGCAATCCATACTCGCCAATTTGCCGTCTCTCGATCCTGGACATGACCCAAGCCGCGAAAAACGCCGATAGAAACCTTGCTAGTTCGCCGAAGAATTGAAATCGGGAAGAGAGGACGCCGCGAGCGGGATGCATCAGCGTGCTGAGAAGAAACGTGGAAACAATCATGAATGCAAAAAAAAGGAAGGCGTAAATCAGCAACCGCCACCCTGCTCGCAGGCCCGTTTCATTCCAGAACAGATTGCCGCGAAATTCGCTTGAGGACCGCGTTGTAGCTGTCTCTACTTCGCGCGGGGTGCCAAAAAAGTCGTCGCCCATTCATCGCTCCAACGAAACTCGCACCAGCCGCTTCACTTTCAGACGCCCGTCGAAGTGCCACGTAAGCAAGTACTAGTGCTCATGCGAAGCACCTCCTCCGGCCCTGGATATAATGGATCTCCTGAGCGGGGACTAAAATAGCACAGACTTGCGAAGCTGCCCGGGGTTCCGTTTCCTTGAACCAACTGGTTGCTTGGTTCGTTGTTCTTTAGCGCGAGAGAAGGTTAGCCTGCGTCAAACGGATTGCCGCCGCTCCTAGAATGCGCCGGCTCTTTTTTTCTTGAATAAAAACGACAGCCCGCAAATTCGCTACATTCCATTTTGCATCCAGTTTCACGGATGGTTGTGCAGTGAAACTCTCCTCGCCGCTCTTTCCAGCTGCGCCGATCACCCGGAACTCCCGCAGCACCGGCGAATGCTGCAACTCTTTTCCGTTGTTCTCTCCACCTTTTACAGAAGAGCGCAAACCGCTTTCCGTAATCGCCACAATGACTTCCGCCGTATCCTTAGGACTGACGCTCAGTGACTTCTCAACATTCACCTTGAGACTCACTGCTCTGCTCTCGACCGACGAAACTTGGCTGATCTCTACCCTGGCTTTTCGGTTGGTCGCTGCTTTCTCAATCTCCTGCCGGGCCGTTCCTCCCCGGCCCCCAACAAATCCCGTCGTCCCATCCACCACCATTTGAGGTGTGTAGGCACTGCCATTGTGGAGCGTCCCGGCGTAGTCATTCTGGCGGGCAGTCCAAGTAGACGATGAATAGGGATCTTTCCAACCCAATTCGTCCCAGTAATCTACGTGCTCCTCTATTGCTATGATCTCGGCCGAGCCTAGGGGCTGCTTGGCATCAAGCTCCGCCAAAAGTGCGTCAGCCGGGGGGCAACTCGAACATCCCTCCGAAGTGAACAGCTCAACAACCACAGGTTCCCGGCCGGCTGCCGTTTGCGTGCCTTGCCCTCGGATTCCCGGGAAGGCCCCGAAACTCAAAGCCAAAACAGCCCCGAGTACGATCAAAGTCGACCCCGCTGATTTATTTCTCATAGAACAGAGCTCCAGCCCCACCAACCCAATCTGATGCGGCACAATTCACGAAGGAATCTTTTTGTGAGAGGAAAAGAAGCTGGGTTTCATTAACCGCCATGTTATATTTAACCGGTTATGAGAGAAAACCGGAATAATAACTCTTTCTAACCGGTTTCGCGAGGCACACCCCATGCCCTTCCCATCAACTTCTTCGGATCTAATCGGTGGCAGGCTCTCCCTTGACTTCCTCAATGAACTCACTCCTTCCTCCGATTTTTCCTGGGAAGAACTGCTCCGATTCCTTCTTATCACTCGAATCATCTCCTCGGAACGAAGCGCCCAACTACTCGCCTTGCCCGATTCCGACCCTCATAGCGCCGGCACGCTCCTCGGCAAGGCCCAAAGGCTTCACGCTGCTCTTCATCAGTCCTTAGCTGCACTTCTCGATAAAGAGCCACTGGAGCGAGATTGGGTAGAGTCAATCAATGAAGTCCTCCGCATTACCGAAGGCCATGACGAACTTCTACAGCAGAACGGGAAATGGGGCTTGGAATTCGTCGCACGGGAGGGTGGTCTGGACTGGCTCCTTGCCGCCATCGCCCGTTCGGCCGCCGAGCTCATCGCGGAAGGTGCAACCTCTCGCCTTCGTGTCTGTTCCAACCCGGACTGCGGCCTCTTTTTCTACGACACCTCTCGCACCCGCCGGCGCCGCTGGTGCTCCATGTCCCGCTGCGGCAATCGCCACAAAGTAGCCGCCTTCTCTCGCCGCCATTCGGCAACCCATCACTAAGCAAGAAAGATAGGCAGTCGCCGCGAATTCTCGCGCGCCTACTTTACATACCTTGGCGATTCGCCCTTGGACCACGGATCGTAGCTGTGTGCGAACACCAGTCTATCCGCCAAAGGTGGGTGAGAGTAAAGCCAGATCGTTATGAATTCAGGTGGATTGGGGTCCGCCAAATCCACCTCTCCCAGCACTTGAAAGGATTGCGCCGCAACCTCCGAGGCATCCGGGATAATCCCGTGTATTACTTCAAGTCCGTAGACATCGGCGGCATGCTCCTGCATCCGCGAAAACCCGTTCGACACCGGTGCTAGCAAGAACACTCCGATCTCCACCAGCATCAACAGCAAGGCAAGCGCCGCCCAATCCTCCGGTCCGTAGATTCTCCAATCCCCGCCCCAACGGCCCAGCGCCCAGTGTAGCGACCGAAACAGCGCGTAAAACCCCACAAGCATGAGGGCCGCGGCAAACAAGAATCCCTTCCAAATGTGCCCGAGCACATAATGTCCCAGCTCATGCCCCACAATGAATAGCGTCTCATTGGGCGTCGCCTTCTGAATCGTTGTGTCCCAAACAACCACGCGCTTCGACGCACCTACTCCCGTCACATAGGCATCCACCGCGTTGGTCTTCTCGCTGGCCCTCATCAAAAACATGCGCTCCGCCGGAATCGGCACGCCTGCATGCTTCGTCAAATTTTCGATTGCCGCAACCAGCTCCGGATTTGTAGCTTGCAAGGGCTCGAATTTATTGAACATCGGATCGATGAGCCACGGACTGATGAACACGAAGAAAAGCACCACCGGCAACGCTGCAAACCACAGATACAGCCACCAGCGC
>Ga0209415_10004106_pt1 | contig 26807 bp, 18 predicted proteins | sample PeaSoiSIISIP2007_FD_187696 | JGI IMG/M metagenome (GOLD analysis project Ga0209415, IMG submission 187696) | Peat soil microbial communities from Weissenstadt, Germany - SII-SIP-2007 (SPAdes) (version 2) | ecosystem: Environmental > Terrestrial > Soil > Wetlands > Peat | place: Germany... | reverse complement strand
GTCGTCACCAAGTCGGGCACCAACGCCTTCCACGGCGACGTGTACGAGTTCTTCCGCAACAACGTGCTCAACGCGCGCGGATTCTTTGACACCGCAATTCCCGACTTTAAGCAAAACCAGTTTGGCGGCACCCTCGGCGGACCCATGCGCAAAGATCAAACCTTCTTTTTTGCCTCCTATGAGGGACGCCGCATCCGGGAGGGGACTTCTTCGCCGGCATTTCCTGTGCCGACCGTCGCCGAGCGCGGCGGCGATTTTTCTGCCGGGCAGCCCTTTACGGGCACTTTAAGCGATCCTAACGGTACGGTCTCCGCGCTTATGAACGCGCGCCCAGGATGCGCCGCGGCGGTGGCTGCAGAAGGCGGAGCGCCGATCGCTCCCGGAACTGCTTACTCCGCCATTTTTCCCAACAACCAGATCCCTCCGCAATGCTTTGATCCCACGGCGCTGGATTTGATGAATCAGTACGTGCCCCAGGCGAACTTGAACGGCACGGAGTATCAGTCCGTCCCCACCTCGCGTGAGTACGATGATCAGTTAACAGGCCGCATCGATCACAAGCTGAGCGACCACCAGCAATTCAACGCTTACTATTATTTTGACGTCCAGTTTTACACCCAGCCTTTTTCGTACTTTCAGGGCGCGGGCGCTAACGTCCCGGGCTTCGGAGGGCTTTACAACAACCGCTACCAGCAAGTGAACCTCACGCATACGTGGGTGATCAGCCCCAGCACGGTTAACGAGTTTCGCTTTTCCGCCTTCCGCGAGGCGCAAGGCGAATTCAACCATCCTCAGCATACCAACCTCGTCCAGGACTCCTGCAAGACGGTTCCGGCGGACCAATGCTTCTCGGATCCGAATAATCCCGCGCTCGGCATCAACCCCCACCTGGGGGCTCAGCACGAGGGCGTGCCGTTCATGACGGTTTCCGGGGGATTCGCCCTTGGGAACAACTACGAAGGTGAACTTCCGCAAATCGGGAACACTTTCCAGTGGATGGACAATCTGAGTAAGGTAGTCGGCAACCACAGCCTGAAATTCGGCGCCGACGCGCGCCGCCAGCGCTTTGACCAGCTTTTGTATTTTAACGTTAACGGCGATTTCTCCTTCCTGGGCGGCGGCCCGAATGATCCCGGGTACTCGGATCTTTACCCGAATTATCTTCTCGGACTTCCTGACTCGTATTTGCAGGGTTCGGCGCAGAACGAAACGGTGCGCAGCTCTTCGCTCTATTTTTACGCGCAGGATAGCTGGAAAATCCGCCCCGCCCTGACCATGAACTACGGCTTGCGTTGGGAATTGAACACCCCGCTCGCCGACATCGGCGCGCGCACCCAAACTTTCCGGCCGGGTCAAAACACCACCGTCTACCCTTGCCAACTCAGCGCCAATAATCCCTTTGTGGGTGAGTTTGGGACCACCAATTGCGGCCCTGGAAGCGCAGGCGAGGCGGTGTTCCCGCAAGGGTTGGTGGTGCCGGGGGACAAAGGTATCACCGACGCCTTGACGCAGACTTACTACAAGGCTTTTGCGCCACGCATCGGCCTTGCCTGGAGCCCTTCCTGGAACAGCGGAACACTCGCCAAGCTCACCGGTGGGCCAGGCATGACGAGCCTCCGGGCCGGGTGGGGACTTTTCTACAATCCCATGGAGCAGCTTGTGCTCGAGCAGTTCAGCGGCGAGCCCCCGTTCGGCGGCAGCATCAACCTCTCGGAAACCATGTTCAATACGCCCTTCCTCGGCCAGGACGGTTCGGTCTATCCGAATCCATTCAACGGAATACTTCACCCGCCTCGTGGTCAGCCGGTAGATTGGTCCACGTTCCGCCCGATCCTGATGTTCGGCGAACTCCAACCGAATCTTCGCGCTCAATACGCGGCTCAATACAATTTCAACGTGCAGCGCGAACTTACCGGGGACATGGTTCTGCAAGCGGCGTACGTGGGCTCGCAAGGGCATCGCCTGTTGGCTACTCATGACTTGAACTACGGTAACGCACAAACCTGCCTGGATCTCGAGAACATCTCGAACTTCTACTCCAGTTCCAATCCTGCACTTGCCTCCAGCTTTACCTGCGGGCCGTTCTACGCTGACAGTTCTTTCCAGATTCCCGCCAACTCTATCCCCGTGGGCATGAGCGTGCACCTTCCCTATGGCTCCGTGCCTGTGGTGACCGGGCCGAATAACCCCGCTATAAACTTGGTTGGGCTGCGCCGATACTCGTCGCCGTTTTGCGAGCCGACCACCGGCGCCGGATGCCCTCCGGACGGTACTCCGGTCTTCGCGAGCATCTTCGCCCAGGACACGATAGCCAACTCGGCGTACAACTCGCTGCAAGTCTCTCTCGAGCGGCGCTTCGCGAAAGGCCTGCAATTCCTCGCCGCTTACACCTGGAGCAAGTCGTTCGATGAGGCCTCGAGCTTCGAGAATACCCTCGATCCGCTCTGCTTCCGCTGCAGCCGCGCGCTTTCTCTGTTCAACGCCCCACAGCGCTTCGTCCTGAGCTACTACTGGGAGTTCCCCGTGCCGGAAAAGCACGGGCTGGTGGGGAAGGCGGTGAATGGCTGGGGCATGTCAGGCATCTTCAGTTTACAGAGCGGCTTCCCCGTCAGGATCACTTCCTGGAGCGACCTCGAACTCGAGAACAGCCAGGACTTCGAGTATCCCGGCGAGCCTGACCTGGTGAGCAAATTCGCAACTCAGAACCCGCGCAAATCTGGCTGCGCGATGGGAACCGGTCCCACGGCCGGGGCCGGTGCACCCGACTGCCAGTCGGTCGCCAATCAGTACTTTGACCCCAATTCGTTCGCTCCGCAGGCTCTCGGAACCATCGGCGACTCCCCGCGCTCGGTTTGCTGCGGCCCCGGAATCAACGAGGCCGACCTGGCTTTGCTGAAGACCACCCGGCTCGCCGAGCACAAAGAACTCCAGTTCCGGGCCGAGTTCTTTAACGCCTTCAACCACGCCCAGTTCTACGTGCCGGACGGGAATATCACCGACGGCCCAACCTTCGGCCAAGTCTCGAAAGCCCGTGACCCAAGGCTGATCCAGTTTGCGTTGAAGCTGCTTTTCTAAGTCGGGCGGAGACATCCGGCCACGCTCCCGAAGGGTTGGCGCAAACCTGCGGTCCAGGTCTGCAGCCCGCCCCGGGGGGCATCCCCTAGCCATTGCAGAAATAGCTACCCCCCTTCCCCTACCGAGAATGACAACATTCGGAGGTCTCGGATGTGGTATCGTAATCTGTCAACGCAACAACCCATGTCGCATCGGGAGAGTGGGACAAAGCTCGAGGTAATTTACGGCATTCACGCGGTCAAGGAAGCCGTGCTCAGCCATCCGGTTGAATACGTGCTGGTTGCGCAAGGGCAGCACAACCCGCGGGTGCAGGAAATCATTGACGCTTGCCGAGCCGGTGGCATCGGCGTGCGATTTGCTCCCCGGCCCGCGGTAGAGCGCATGGCGGGCAACACCCAACATCAGAACGTCGTGGCAGTCTGTGCCCCTCGAGCCTACGACGACCTCGAGACCCTGCTCGGCAGTTCCGCGCGGCCGCTGCTGGTGGTACTGGACGGGGTGGAAGACCCAGCCAATCTGGGAGCTATTGTGCGCACGTCAGTGGCTGCCGGGTGCGAGGGGGTCATTATTCCAGAGCGTCGCGCCGCAGGCATATCGCCCGCTGTGGCAAGGGCTTCCGCCGGGGCGCTCGAGCACGCCAAGGTTGCACGCGTCACCAACCTGGTCCGCGCCTTGGCGGAGATCAAAGAGCGCCGGATCTGGGTCTACGGTTTTGAGGCAAGAGCCGACAAGTCATACCTGGAGTTGGACTATGGCCAGGGCTGTGCGCTGGTCTTGGGGGGAGAGGGGGCGGGCCTGCACCGTTTGGTACGCGAAACTTGCGATCAACTGGCCCACATTCCCCTGCGCGGCCCTGTACCCTCACTAAACGTCTCCGTGGCCGCCGCTGTGGTGCTTTTTGAGGCCTTGCGGCAACGGGGGCTAAGGGCGGAAAATGGAAATTGGAAAATGGAAACTGGCCGCCCGTAAGCCCAAACATAGCCCTCATTTACGAGTTTCCAACTTCCATTTTCCACTTTCCAGTTTCCAGCTTTCGCGGCAACTTTGGGACGCGCGCGGACATCTAATCACGCGGGGACGTGCAGGGAGGGGCGAATGACTGTGAATGGCACTTATGCTTTCCTGAAATCAGCCTGGACGGTGATGCTGGTGGCCGGTTTTCTTAGCCTGGCGAGTCTTGTCTACTGCCAGGAAGGTGCGCAAAGCCCGCCGCGCCCAACCTCCGAGCATGAGTCTGCAACCGAAGCCAAGCCCCCCGAGGCTGACACGCGGATTCGGGTCCAAGCGAACATTGTGACCGCTCCGGTGACGGTAATCAATTCCAAGGGCGATTACGTTTTCGACTTGCAGGAGAAGGACTTTGAGGTGCTGGACAATGGAGTACGCCAGAAAATCGAACAGTTCAGCCTCGAGCAGCGTCCTCTGGCGGCAGTCATCGTGGTGGAGGCCAATGGCACGTCGGAGCCTTTGCTCAGCGAAGTCCGCCCTCTTGGTCCGGTTTTCTCGAGTTTGATGCTGGGACCGCAGGGGCAAGCGGCAGTCGTCACCTATGGCGATCAGATTCGCACCCTCCAGGACTTCACCCAAAACGGAGACGAACTGGAAACTGCTCTGCGCCGCGTCGAGGCGCGGGGCGGCTCTCAGCATCTGAACGACGCCTTGACGCAGGCCGTCACCATGCTTGAAAGCCAGCCGAAGGACGACCGCCGCATCATCGTAGCTTTTTCGGATGGCCACGACATAGGGAGCAGGACGACTAAGGAGGAAGTAGTGCAGCGGGCGCTGAATGCCGGCATCACGATCTATGGTCTGGGATTCAGCCAGTCGCACGCGCTGCTAACGAAACAGCCAAAGGCTCCCTCGCAGAGTGTCCTGGCTAGCAGCATGGCTCTGCCCGCCCCTCCTAACCAGGCGCAAACGCCCTCGAACGTTGAGAACACCTACGACAACATGGCCAACTTGCCGATCGTCCCCGTCATCCTGGCAAGCGGGGAGATGATCCGATCCATTGTGGCCAAGGACCCCCTCGAGTTCTATGCGGGGTACACCGGCGGGCTGAGTTACGGGGCCTGGTCAAAGAAGCCGATGCAGGATGAGCTCAACAAGATTGCCGACGAAATCCAGAGCCAATACGAGATCGCCTACGTTCCCCACGCGCCCGACAACAACGGCTTTCATCGCATCGAGGTGCACGTCGACCGGAGTGGAGTCAAGGTGCGGACCAGGGCGGGCTATTTCTTGGGCGGGGCCGGGAGCAATCCCGGGCAGTGAGGCGGTCAGCCGTCAGCTTTCACGAATAATCCTCGTAAGGCATCACTTCGACGCGCTTACCCGATTTCAACTCGATCTCGGCGAGGTAGGGCCGCATGGAAAGCGGGTCAACTTGCAAGACCATCACGTGGGTTACGCCTTGCTTTTTGCACACCACAGTGAAAAACCTATTGCGCTTGCCCGCTACCAGAATGCTGGGGTAGGTCTTCCACTTGAGCTTCAGGTTGCGGACGAGGGGGCTAATGTCGGGGCGGAACTGCATAAGCGTTATCGTCGAAAACGGCATATCCACTGACGCCCCCGGACATTTGAACAGCAGGCCGCTATCGGAGACTTCCAACTTCCCGGCACAATCGATTTCGATTTTCTCGGTTCCGCCCGCGTATTGAAAAATGGCTTCCTTGGCCTGCTCGGTTCCAGTCGTCGCGCCGCGCGGGGTCAGGAAGACGAAGACTAGTGGCCAGATTTTCCAAGTCCGTTTTGCCCAATCTAATATCATTAAACGCTCACTCCACCGGCGTTAAACGCCCGGCCGGTGGTCCACCTTCGGCCTACTTCCTGATTTTAGCGCCGGATTACCTTTTGGGGAAGGACTTCTCGGGCGCCGCAACCTCCTGCGACTACCCAACACCGGCCTGGACACTAGCGTGCTCGACGGGGACGTCAACGTCAAGGTACCACGGAACCGCGAGCGTGCCCCATCTTGCCGGCCGGAACGACCATCGCGTGATGACCCTCGTCGCCTTTTCCAACAGAGAGGGTATGCCCTTCAGAATCTCTGAGTCGATAACTCTGCCGTCGGCGCCGACCAGCAAGCGCAGCCGAACGGAAGCATTAGTCGTGGCGCTTGTCCCTGGCCCGTTCAAGACCTCGGGAGGCTTCACTTGACGGCCGAAATCCGTTTCCGCTTGCGTGGGCATCAGGTCCATCCGGTTCGTGCGGAGAGAGAAGTTCACTTCCAGCCTGGTCTCGAAAGCGGTAGGGGCGTTCCCGCCCTTTGCCACATACGGGCGGTAGCGCCAAGCGGCAACAGCATTGAGGACAGCAGCAGCCAAGAGCGGATTGCCGCTCAGCACGTGCACGTTCACAACTTTGCCTTCGGCGTCAATTGTGAGCCGCACGCGAACTTGGCCCCGAATGTAATTTACTTTGGCCAGGACGGGGTACTCAGGAGGAATTTGGGTCACAAGCAGACGGGAAGCTTCTTTGGCGCCCAGTTCCGGTAGGTGCTGGTCTTCTCCAATCGCCTCGGCAGGCGCGGGCAACAACTTTAATACGCAAAGCCACACGATGCCCAGGCCTAGACAGCAACGGCACACTCTTTGAAGAAAGCTAGCCATCGGATTCAAATATTACCTGAGCAACCACGAATCGCCCGGCGTGTGAGATCGAGACGGCGGTCCGGACGACTCCCATTTGACGCGCAATTTCCTCCGCTTGACCTCGCAGTATCAATTCCGGCTTCCCGCTCGCGGTGTGGGTGATTTCCACATCGACCCATCGTACGCCGTGGCTCCAGCCCGTCCCCAGGGCCTTAAAGGCCGCCTCTTTGGCCGCGAAGCGCGCCGCGAACCGCTCCGCGGAGTTCTTAAACCTATTGCAGTAAGCGATCTCCGCCGGCGTGCATACGCGGTTCGCGAAACGTTCGCCGTGCTTCTGGAGAGCTTCTTCGACACGAGAAGTCTCCATGATGTCAACACCAGTGCCCACGATCATGTGCCACAAGCCGGGGCTGACTCGAAGTCCAGAGCGTTCATTGCGTTGCGCTGGCTGTTGTCTGAAGGCTCGCTGCGCGCTCGTAGGCCCGGACGGTGTAGTAGACTGCCTTATCGAAAAACTGGCCCAATAGGCGCTGCAACTCCAACGCGTGATATAGATCTATGGCAGAATCAGCTAAACCGGCGGCTCGAATATAGTCTCGTAGATGATACTTCGTCAAGGTGAGGGCGTAGACAACTTCGCTAAGCGGCACTCCCTCAGTCTGGCGTTGCTTCCCCAACTCGGTGTATCTCGCTTCGATGTCCTCTTCGGCCTTGCTGTTCAGCCACAAGCCGAGGTCCTTGTACACGTTATAGGTGCGAAGGTGAATCGCTTCCCGAGGGAATCTGTGGTAAGAGACGGTACGCGGGTTGGACTGAAGGTCTTCAACCAAAGCGCGGGTCAACTCATCTGCGTGGTGTTCGATTACACGCACCAGGCGATCCGATAACATCGTGCTCCTTTCTCACTACGTTGGATGTCTCAGTTTCGCTTCATGGTTGCAGTGCGTCATATAAGCGGTCGCAGAGCGAGACTTTTTTTCCTCAAATATCAGTCGTCCCTCTTCTGCAGAAAAGAGACTTTACAGGCCCCGGTCAAAGGCGTAGATTGCGTGATTGGTTGAACGGCCCCGTTAAGCCTAAGTCAGAATACCAGAGTGGCACGCAAGGTTCAACTGGCATCCGTGCGCACGGAACCTCGCTGAACAACCCGCGCGGGCGGGCTCAGGAAAACGGCCGGCGTATGCTATATTCGACTCTTGGGTCACCCTACTTCACATCTCGTCTCGCGGGGCGGGCTAGCATGGATTGAACACCCGCTCCTCACCCGCGATCCCTGGCTGGTCCATGCCTTTAGTACTCGCCGTGGCGGGGTGAGCCGCGGACCCTCCGCCGGCCTCAATCTGGGACTCACGAAGGGCAAGCCGCAGCTTGGAGTGCGGAAGAACCGGGATCTTTTCTTTCGGCAACTTGGCGCGGAACCCTTTGCGCTTGCGTCGGTACGGCAAGTCCATTCCACGGTCATTTATCAAGTTGGTCACTCCAGGGGCCGCGAACTTGAGTACCGCCTTGCCGGGAGCCCGTCGTCCAGTCAATCCGGCCTTGCTCAGCCTGAAGGCGATGCGTTGCTGACTGATCAAGCCGGCATCCTCCTGTCGGTGCGAACTGCCGACTGCCTGCTCTTGCTCCTGGCAGATCCAAAACATCGGGCGGTGGCGGCAGTTCATGCCGGGTGGCGCGGCGCACTAGGGCGCATCATTGAAAAAACGGTGGGGGAGATGCGCCGCATGTATGGTTCCTCGCCCTCGAGCTTGCTCGCCGTGCTGGGTCCTTCCATCCGCGCCTGTTGTTACGAGGTGGGAGAAGATGTGGAAGAAGCCTTTCGAGGCCGCTTCCCGAACGCGGATGAGTTCTTTCGCAAGCCGCCGGGACGCCCGGCGTCCCGTCCCCAGCGCTACTCCCTCTCATTCCCGATTGTGCAGCCGCCTGGGCACAGCGCCGATCCAAGACCCTCAGCGCATCTTGACCTGATTGCGGTGGCAAGAGATCAACTCCATGGCGCGGGGCTCGCGCCTCGCCATGTCGCCGCAGTCGATTTCTGCACCGCTTGCCACCCGGACCTCTTTTATTCCTATCGGCGCGACGGAAGCGGTACGGGCCGCATGGCGGCGGTCATCGGAATTCGGCCGGCAACCCTTCGCTAGCCTCGCGCGAACCACCCCGCCCCCCTTGCTAATCACGGAGGGGAATCGGCTCCCTTCCCCTTTGAGGAGGGGTCAGGGGGCAGTGTCGCCATTTCGCATTCCTTTCAAACGGAGCTGGCCGCAGGCGGCGCCAATATCCTGTCCTCGTGAAATACGGATGTAGGCTGGAATCCTGCATTCCGCCAGAACCTGTTGGAAGGCCAAAACTCTCTCCATGGGAGAGGCACGATAGGGAAGCTCGGTGCCGGAGTTGTAGGGGATGAGGTTGACCTTGGCGCGCAATCCGCCCAGCAGTTTTCCCAGGCGCTGGGCATCGGCGTCCGCATCGTTGAAGCCGTCGAGAAGAACATACTCGAAGGTCAGCAGTTCGCGGGGGCGCAGCGGGTAGGCGCGGCAGGCGCGCAGGAGGTCGCGCAGCGGGTACTTCCGGTTGATCGGCATCAGCTCCGTTCGCTGTTCTTCGGTCGAAGCATTCAACGAGACGGCCAGTTTCGGACGCCCCGGGTCACGCGCCATCTCGTTGATGCGCGGGACGATGCCCGAGGTCGAGATTGTGATGCGACGCAGCGGAATGCCAAAAGCTTGCGGATCGGCGAGTATATGGACGGCTTTCATCACCTGGGCAAGGTTCAGGAGCGGCTCGCCCATTCCCATGAAGACCAGATTGAGCCGAGTGCGAGGGAGAATCTCGCGCGCATTAGTTACCGCCATTACCTGGCCAAGAATTTCTCCCGCCGAGAGGTTTCGCTGCAGCCCCAAGAGCGCGGTGAAGCAAAAGCGGCAATCTACGGCGCAGCCCGCCTGACTCGAAAGGCAAAGCGTCGCCCGCGACTCCTCCGGCATATAGACGGTCTCGATCAGCGTTTTGTCTCGAAGACGCAGTAGGTGCCTGGCGGAGCCGTCCGTCGAGGTGAACACGGCCTGGACGCGTGGGTAGTCGACATCGTACTGAGCTGAGAGGGCCCCTTTGAAATCCCTATCGAGGTCCGTCAAGCCGGCGATGGCCGTTGCGCGGCGGCGGTAAATGGCATGATAGAGTTGGCGGCCGCGATACGGCGCCTTCCCCAGGGACTGTGCCAGTCGCTCCAACTCCTGGCGATCAAGCCCCACAAGGTTCTGCATTGCCGTGTTCATTGGATGCCCCGGTCTCAACTCATGCTATCATTCTGGCGATAGTGCCTCAAGCGCTTGCAGCATTGCGGCGTAACGCTAGGGGAATCGCTCGTGCTCCAACCACCCCTAGCCCTTCCTTATCCAAGGGGGGGAGTTCGCTCTCCCCTCCTCACCTGAGGAGGGGTTAGGGGTGGTGGGGCCGGGTCATTCTCACGGAAGCAACTGAATGAGTCCACGCCGAGTCAATCCCGAGCTCATCGGTCGACGACGAGAAGCCCTTCAGCGCGCAGGTTACGCGGAAGTTTTGGACCGTGGAATCGAGGCCACGACGCTGGATTCTGTCGTAGCCAGGGCGGAATCGAGTAAGGGCGGGGCGCTCTATTACTTCCGGACCAAGGAAGACCTCCTCTTCGGCGTTCTGGAGTGGCTGCTGCGCCAATTGAATCGCAGCCTGGACGAGGTTGTCCATTCTCAGGAGCCGGCGCGCACGCGGTTGGGAGCAGAACTGGAAGTCTTGTTCCATAGTACCGAGGTTAATCGCAAGCTTTACCTGGTCTTTTTCGATTTTGTCAGCCGCGGGGCACGCTACCCGCGATTTCGTAAGCTCTTTTCGGAGTTCTTCGAGGGGTGCCGACAGCGAGATCGGAAAATCGTGGAAGACGGAATCAGTGAACAGCAGTTCCGCCGGGTAAATCCTCTGGAGGCGGCTTCCACCATACGCGCCCTCGTCGACGGCTATTGTCTGCAATGGCTTTTGGGCCCTGACGACGTGCCGGTGGAAGTGTATCGTGACCGTTGCCGAGCGGTGCTGGGAGCGTATCTCTTGCGTGGTCCGAAGAGCCGGGAGACGTGACCACCCGCACTCGCGAATGGTCGGCAACCTACGCTCGTTTCGGAGTGCAAATGGCTGCGAGGATAGTCTCGGACCTCTTCGTACTCCTCTTAGTTGTTGGAGTCCCGGTCCTTTCCCTATCCACAGCTCGCGATGACCGGCTTCGTCAAATGCGACGGCTCGAGCTTTATGTCTCCGCTGCGATTTCGCAGTGGGCCTTGGCGGCCGTCGGGGTGGGTGTCTTTTTTCTCGGCTCGCTGAGTGCTCTTTCCGTAGGCTTCAGAAGGCTCGCACCCGCCACTGCTCTCATCTGGGCAAGCGCTTTGGTTGCGCTGTCCGTGGCCGCCATTCTCGTAAGCCTATTCCTGGAACGCCATGGGTGGTGGCCGGCAGAAAGCGAGCTGACCTACCTCTTGATTCCCAGGACGCGCCAGGAAAAAGCCTGGTCGCTGCTTCTGCTGGTTCCCACGGCCGCGCTCTGCGAGGAATTCTTGTATCGCGGCCTGCTTCTTGCTCAAGTCAGTCAATGGCTGCGTACCGGCGCCTGGGCGTGCGCTGTTTCATCGCTGGCGTTTGGATTGGCGCATGTTTATCAAGGTTGGAGCGGGATCGTGCGAGCCTCTCTGCTAGGGGCCTTGCTTGCCTATCCCGTCATTCATTTCGGGAGTCTCTATCCTTCCATGCTCGCGCACGGCCTGATCGATGCCGTGGCCTTGGCGTGGCTGGGTCCAAAGTTCCTTGCAGGGAATAGGGAATAGGGAACAGATCACAGGGAACAGCCGAGATGACTAGCACTATTCCCTGTTCCCTGACCTTAAGCTCCGCCGTCGGAGACAGGCGCCAGCTTATAGAATATTTCAGCGTCCTCGAGTAGCTCCTCTGCAACTTTCAGGCACGCTACGCGCAAGCACTTGTTATCCAGGCAGGTTGGGCAGTTTACAATAATGCGATCAAAGAGGTAATCGGCAAGCTCTTGTTCCCCAAATGTGTGGGACATATGACTGGTCCTCCGGAATATAGCAAGACCTCAGAAACTGAATTAGTTTCTCGCCCCCAGCGCATTATACTTCTGTTCCAAGAACGAAACCACTACTTAAATCGATAGTAGCTCAGCTTGACGTTGTCACCTCGATCCTGCGGTTAACGGCTGCATTTAAATGAGTCTGGAGTTACGGCCGGAAACCGGCTAAAATGAAAGAATTATGGATGAGCGCGAATTTTTCGATGAAAACGAGAGTCTAAAGCCCGCCACCTTCTCCTGCCTGCATTGTCACCAGACGGAGGCGTACGAGATTCGCTGGCTGGTGAGAACCAAAAAGAAGAGGCTTCCGGGTCACGCCGATGAACGAGACCGAGCGCGGTTCGCCAAATCCAGGGACTACATGATCCGGCGAGACGATGTCGTTCAATGCAAGAATCCCCGCTGCCGGAAGCGGTTCGAGGTTTACGGTATCCAGTCGGTGGTTTTTATGTGAGCACGCCCTTCCTACTTACCTTGTGCCACTTGGTGCAAGGTGGGCAGAGTGGAAGTGTCCCACCCCCCGCCCAGCGCTTCGATGAGGAGAAGGCTGGCGCTCATACGGCGAGTCAGAATGTTCACGGCTTGCACTTGGTCCTGAAGCAGAATGGCTTGTTCGGTGATTACCGTGAGGTAGTTGACGGTGCCAGCCTTGTACTGGTAGGTCGAGATGTCGAGGGCGTTCTGGGCGGCTTTCACCGCCTGGTCCTCAGCCTGCGCTTCGTCCTCGAGCACGCGTAATGCCGCCACGTTATCCTCGACTTGTTGGAAAGCCGTGAGAACGGTCTGGCGGTAACTGGCCACCGTAGCGTCGTAGGCAGCAATGTTCTGATTTAGCGTGGCTCGGCGCTTGCCGGCATCGTAGACCGTCTCCGCCAGACCTGGCCCTACGGACCAGAATCGGCTGGGCCAGGAGATCCAATGTTTGAATGATGTGCTTTCAAGGCCTATCGGCGCGCTATTCGTGGTGAGACCGATGGACGGGTAAAAAGCAGCTTTGGCAATACCGATCTGCTCGTTGGCCTCGGCCATTTGACGTTCGGCGTTGGCGATATCGGGTCGCCGTTCCAGCAGTTGGGAAGGCAGCCCCACCGGCACGACTGGCGGAATGATCTTGATGGAATTGTAAGAAATGTTGACTTCCGTGGGAGCTTTGCCCGCCAAGACGGCGATGGCGTGCTCATATTGCGCTCGCGCCACGTCAAAATCAATCAACTGGGCCCGCGCCGTTTCAAACTGAGTCTGCGCTTGCGCAACGTCCGAGCCCGACGCCACTCCGCTACTGAACCTGTCCTGGGTGAGTTTGAGGTAATCCTGGTAGGATTTCACGGTGGTCTCGAGCAGTTCTTTCTCGCCATCCGTACCGCGCAACTCGAAATAATCCTGTGCGAGCTCTGCCTGGTAAGAAAGCCGGGCATTTTCCAACTCGGCGTCGCTCGCTTGCGCGGCCTCCTCGCTCGACAGAATGCTCCGCCGGACACTTCCCCAAATATCGGCTTCCCAAGACACATTCACGGGCAGGTCATAAGTCGTTTGTTGTCCGGTATGCGTTTGTTGCCCGGATGCAAAAAGCACATTGGTTGACGCTCGCGCGTTCACTATGGTAGGAGTGACGGAAATGGTCGGAAACAGGTTCGAGTGAGCAATCCTCACTGCGAACTTGGCCTCGCGAAACTGCGCTTCCGCCATTTTCAGATTCTGGTTGGAAATACTCACCTGTTCTTCCAGCGCGTTGAGCTCGGCATCGTTATAGATTTCCCACCACTTTCCGCGCTTCACTCCTTCACTGGGCTGAGCTTGCTTCCACTCCTGCGTTTCGGCCCAGGTGGCAGGCGGGGTTTCCTTGTACGCGGCGGGGGCTGGCGCGGTGGGCCGATGGTACTTCGGGCCGACCATGCAAGCGGCCGAGAAGAACAGAAGGCAGAAGACAGAGAGCAGTAGGCAGTAGGCAGTGGGCAGTAGGCAGTAAGAAACAAGCAGTTTGGCCTTACGGTGGTTCATAGTTTGCATCTCAGGGCTAGGTAATCTCCGATCCGTTATCTTCGAGACGCCGAGCACCTACGTGCCTCCACCACCAATGTTGTACCCGGTCGAAGTAGAGGTACACCACCGGGGTGGTGTACAGAGTCAGCAACTGGCTCACCGCCAAGCCGCCGATGATGGCGATTCCCAACGGACGGCGAAACTCCGAGCCCATGCCGGTGCCGAGGGCAAGCGGCACGGCGCCGAGCATAGCCGCCATGGTGGTCATCATGATGGGGCGGAAACGCAACAAGCACGCTTCGTAAATCGAGTCTCGGGAAGACTTTCCTTCGTTGCGCTGGGCGCCCAGCGCAAAGTCAATCATCAGGATGGCGTTCTTTTTCACAAGTCCGATCAGCAGAATGATTCCGATGATGGCGATCACCGTGAGCTCGGTCCGCGTGAGCAAAAGCGCCAGCAGCGCGCCCACCCCCGCCGAGGGCAAGGTGGAGAGAATGGTAACGGGATGAACGTAGCTTTCGTAAAGGATGCCCAGGACCAGGTAAACCGAAGCGAGAGCGGCGGCGATCAACAGCGGCTCGCTGGAAAGCGAATCCACATAAGCTTGCGCGTTCCCTGAGAAACCAGTGTGAATGGTCGAGGGCAAACCAATCTGGGTGGCCTTTTGCAATATGGCCTCCGCCGCATCCCCCAGAGGCACGCCTGGTTGGAGATTGAAGGAAATCATTACCGAGGGTGAGAGGCCCTGGTGATTTACCGCGAGTGGCGCGGTGATGGAACTAAAACGCGAGAACGCGCTTAAGGGAACCTCCTTCCCGTTCGGCGCATAGGCGTAAACCTGGCGCAGGAACAAGGGGTTCTGCCAAAATGCGTGCCCCACCAGCATGACCACATAATATTGGTTGAGCGGAGTGTAGATGGTTGAGACCTCGCGCTCACCGAAGGCGTCGTAAAGGACGTTGTCAACGAGTTGCGAGGAAATGCCGAAGCGGGCGGCGGTGGAGCGATCCACCTGCACGTAACTTTGCAAGCCGCTGTTCTGCTGATCGGTATTCACATCCACGATCAACGGGACAGTCCTTAATTCGTGCAACATGCGCGGGCCATAGACTTGCAGGTCACGAAGACTATCACCCTGCATGGTGAACTGATACTGGGCGGCGCCGAAGCGTCCCCCGACGCGAATGTCCTGCGAGGATTGCATATAAAGCGCCGCGCCCGGCACGCGCGCCAACTTTGGGCGTAAACGCGCAATCACCAGGTCGGCGGTGATTTTTCGCTCGGCGGGGGGCTTGAGCATGATAAACATTCGCGCTTGGTTGATGGCCCCGCCACCGGGGCCGCCTCCGCCGCAGAAACCGCTTACGGCATCTACGGCCGGGTCATCCTTGATGATTCCAATCATCTGCTGCAGAATCTTGTCCATGGCCTGATAGGAGGTATCCTGATCGGCGATGATCGATCCCATCATGCGCCCGTTATCCTGCTGCGGGAAGAATCCCTTGGGAACATGAATGTAAAGGTAAACATTCAGGGCGATGGTGGCCAGCAACACGGCCAGGGTGGTGGCCGGGAAACGAAGCACGATCGCCAAGGTCTTTCCATAAGACCCTACCACCGCATTGAAGGCTCGTTCGGAGGCCCGGTAAAGCCGGCCGTGGGACTCATGCTGCTTCAGGAGATGCGCGCACATGGAAGGCGTCGCGGTGAGCGAGACCACCAAGGAGACCAGAATGGCCGCGGACAGGGTCACGGCAAACTCGCGAAACAACCGGCCGACGATCCCCCCCATCAGCAGCAAGGGGATAAACACCGCCACCAGAGAAATGCTCATGGTCAGCACGGTGAAGCCAATCTCCTGCGCGCCCTTAAGGGCCGCCTGGAAGGGCGCCATGCCCTTCTCCAGATAGCGGGTGATGTTCTCAATGACCACAATGGCGTCATCCACGACAAACCCGGTAGAAATGCAGAGGGCCATAAGGGAAAGGTTGTCGATACTATAGCCCAGCATGTACATGACCCCGAAAGTCCCCACCAGGGAGACCGGAACGGCGATGCTGGGAATGAACGTGCTCCGTGCATTGCGCAGAAAGACGAAAACCACCATGATCACCAGAAGCACCGAAATGATCAGCGTCCGCTCCACGTCCCGCACCGAACTGCGGATGGTCAGGGTCTGATCCATGGCGATGCCCGTATTAATGGAGGGGGGAATTTCCGCTTTGAGCTGCGGCAGCATGGCCCGGACGCGGTCCACGGTGTCGATGATATTTGCGCCCGGCTGGCGAAAGATGACGAGCAAAATGGAAGGCTTTCCATTGGTATAGCCCGAGGACATGATCGTCTGCGGCCCGTCACGCACTTCCGCAATATCGACGAGCCGCACGGGCGAGCCGCTCCGATAGGCCACAACCAGCGGCCGATAGTCCACCGCGTGGAAGAGTTGGTCGTTGGCCCCCACCTGCCACATGCGATGCCCGTCGGAAAAGTATCCTTTGGGAGAGTTCGAGTTGGCGTTACTCAGCACACCCCGGACTTGCTCCAGCCCGATCCCGTACTTGTTGAGCAAAGTGGGGTTCACTTCCACGCGTACCCCGGGCAGCGCGCCGCCTCCCGCGAAAACTTGCCCCACCCCGCTCACTTGCGACAACTTTTGCGCCATGATCGTGGAGGCATAATCGTAAATCTGGCTTTTGGAAAGGACGTCGGACGTCAGAGAAATGATGAGAATAGGCGAATCAGCCGGGTTCACTTTCCGATAGGTCGGGTTGCTGGGAAGATTGGTGGGGAGGTATCCGCGGGCCGCATTGATGGCGGCCTGAACATCGCGCGCCGCGGCGTCGATGTTGCGGTCCAAATTGAATTGCAAGGTGACACTGGACGATCCGAGGGCGCTCGAGGAAGTCATCTCACTGATCGCCGCAACGCGCCCAAACTGGCGCTCGAGCGGGGTGGCGACGGAGGAGGCCATGATCTCCGGGCTCGCGCCGGGCAAACCTGCGCTGATGGAGATCGTGGGAAAATCCACCTGCGGCAGCGGCGCCACCGGCAACAACCGAAAAGCCACGGCGCCCGCTAAAAGGATGGCAATGACGAGGAGCGTCGTCGCCACGGGCCGTCGGATGAAGGGCTCTGAAATATTCATGCTAATTCGATTCGGGACGTAGCACTTGCCGATTGTCGGTTTTGTCGATCGGCCATCGAAAATCGGGTATCCTGCTCGTCACTTGTCACTCTTCACTTGTCACTGTTTTATTGCGGCCGCGCCACTCGGAAAGGCCATGCGCCAAGCGATCAAACCAGAGATAAATGACCGGGGTCGTATAAAGGGTCAGCAACTGGCTCAAAACGAGTCCGCCGACCATGGTGATTCCCAAAGGCCGGCGCAGTTCCGAACCCATGCCGGTGCCCAGCGCCAACGGGATACCGGCGAGCAGCGCCGCCATCGTGGTCATCATGATGGGCCTGAAGCGCAGCAAGCAGGCCTGATAGATGGCGTTTACGGGCGTCATCCCTTCCTTGCGCTCCGCGTCCAAAGCAAAATCGATCATCATAATGCCGTTCTTCTTTACAATCCCAATGAGCAGAACCAAACCGATCAGGGCAATTACGCTGAAATCAGTCCGCACGATCATGAGTGACAGCAGGGCGCCCACACCCGCCGAGGGCAGCGTGGACAGGATGGTGACGGGGTGAATGTAGCTTTCATACAAGACGCCCAAAACGATGTAGACCGTGATGAGCGCGGCCAGGATCAGCACAGGTTCATTGGAGAGGGAGGCCAGGAACGACGCCGCCGTGCCTTGAAAGGCCGCCTGAACGGCGGCGGGCATGTGGCTCTCGTCCTTCACCTTGTTCACGGCCTTCACCGCATCTCCCAGCGAAGCCCCCGGGGCCAGATTAAAAGAGAGCGTGACCACCGGGAATTGGCCCTGGTGGTTCACGGTGATGGGAACGTTCGTCTCCTCCACGTGAGTGAAGGCTGACAGCGGCACCTGGCCGCCGTTGGGGAAATGCGCAGTAGAAGCGATCTGACTGCCGCCGAAGGCGTTATCCGAGGCAATAATGGCGGAGGAAAGCGCAGAAGAAGAGGTAGAATTCGAGAGGCTGGTATTGGCCGCGGTCAGCGAGCTGGTAGGTCCATATAACTGGGAAGCGGACGAGCCGCCCGCTATCAACCCCGTGGATCCGGCAGTGCTGCCTTCGTTGGTGCGAATGAAGAGGTCGCGCAGGTCCAGAGGATTTTTCATATAAGACGGATCTACTTCCAAGACCACGTGGTATTGGTTCAACTGGGTGTAGATTGTGGACACCTCCCGCTGTCCGTAAGCGTCGTAAAGCGTTTGGTCGATGGTCGAGGGGGAGATGCCGAAACGGTATGATGTGGCGCGGTCGAATATCAATCGGGTAGAAAGCCCGCCCACCTCCTGGTCGCTCGCCACATCGCGCAACAACGGTGACTCCTGCAGTCTCCTGAGCATGCGGGGGGCAAAGGCATTAAGCTCGTCGGTGTTAGGATCCTCGAGGGTGTATTGGAACTGCGTGCGGCTGACGCGGTCCTCCACCGTGATATCTTGCACCGGCTGCATAAACAGGGTGATTCCCGCCACCTGAGCGAGCTCCGGCTGCAAGCGGCGGATGACCTCGCTGGCGGTCATCTTTCGTTCGTCGAGTGGCTTCAGGTTGATGAGGATGCGCCCGCTATTGAGCGTGGTGTTGGTCCCGTCGATCCCGATGAACGAGGAGAGGCTTTCGACGGCGGGATCCTTCAGAATGATCTTGCCCAGCTCCTGCTGCAAGGTGGCCATTTCCGGAAAAGACACCGTCTCCGCGGCCTCCGATATGCCTTGGATGACCCCGGTATCTTGAATCGGAAAGAAACCCTTGGGCACATAGATGTAGAGCACAATGGTGAGGACGAGTGTCGCGGCGGCCACCAGCAGCGTCGTGGTCTGATGGCGCAGGACGACCTGAAGCGTCCGGTCATAGAAGGAAATGATCGACTTCCAACCGTGCTCGGTGACCCGATAGAAGCGGGTCTGCTCGGCTTCCGGGGAATGCTTGAGCAGCTTCGAGCACATCATGGGAGTGAGCGTCAAGGACACGATCGCGGAAACCAAGATGGTGACCGCCAGGGTGACGGCAAACTCACGGAAGAGCCGCCCGACAATGTCGCCCATGAACAACAGGGGAATGAGCACGGCAATCAAGGAAATGGTCAACGAAACAATGGTGAAGCCAATCTGCGCCGAACCTTTCAGCGCCGCCTGAAGCGGCGGCTCACCTTCTTCGATGTAGCGGGTGATGTTCTCGATCATCACGATGGCGTCGTCCACCACGAATCCGGTAGAGATGGTCAAGGCCATCAAGCTCAGGTTATTCAAGCTATACCCGAGCAAATACATCACTCCGAAGGTTCCCACCAGCGAGAGGGGCACGGCGACGCTAGGAATGACGGTAGCGGCGAAGTTGCGCAGGAAGAGGAAAATGACCATGACGACCAGAGCCACCGTCAGCATCAATTCGAATTCGACGTCGTGGACGGAGGCGCGAATCGTGGTGGTCCGGTCCGTCAGTATCTGGACCTTCACCGAGGACGGCAGCGATTTCATCAGCTGATCAAGCAGCGTCTTGATGCGGTCCACCACAGCGATGACGTTGGCGCCCGGCTGGCGCTGAATATTCACGATCACCGCGGGAGTATCATTCATCCAGGCAGCCTGGCGGACGTTCTCGACGTCGTCCTCGACGCTCGCCACGTTGGTCAACTTAACGGGGGAGCCGTTTCGGTAGGCCACAATCAGCGGTCGGTAATCCGCGCTGGAGATCAACTGGTCGTTAGCGCCAATCTGATAGTTCTGGTGGGGGCCATCAAAACTGCCCTTGGCCTGGTCCACGTTGGCGGCAACGATGGCGCTCCGCAGATCCTCGAGGTTAATGCCGTAGGAGGCCATTAAGGTGGGATTGGCGCGAATCCGCACCGCAGGTTTTTGCCCGCCACTGATGCTCACCAAGCCCACTCCCGGCAACTGCGAAATCTTCGGCGCCAGGCGGGTATCCGCAAGGTCCTCGACTTTCGATAAGGGCAAGGTGTTAGAACTGAGCGCCAGCGTCAGCACCGGGGCGTCGGCAGGATTGCTCTTGCTGTAAATGGGCGGGGTGGGAAGGTCCGGCGGGAGGTAAGTCCCGGCAGCATTGATGGACTCTTGCACTTCCTGCTCGGCCACGTCGATATTCAGGCTAAGGTTAAACTGCAAGGTGACGATGGAACTGCCGTTCGAGCTCGTCGAGGTCATCTGCTGGAGCCCGGGCACCTGGCCGAATTGGCGCTCCAGCGGCGCCGTCACCGAAGACGCCATCACATCCGGGCTGGCCCCAGGATAAAAGGTGATGACCTGGATAGTCGGATAATCCACCTCCGGCAGCGCTGAAACCGGCAATTGCTTGAATCCTACCGCGCCCGCCAGCAAAATGGCCACCATGAGCAGCGAGGTGGCTACGGGCCGGATAATAAAGATCCGAGACGGACTCATTGTTTAATTGCAGTGATGAGTGACGAGTGACGAGTGACGAGCAAGAACACTTTATTGCTTATCACGCCCCACTTGGCCCCTCTCACTGTTCCTTCGCTCCTTCAAGAACAGTGACAAGTGACGACGCCTTTTCTGGCTAGTCACTCGTCACTGGTCACTCGTCACTGTTGTTTCGTCTTCTGAAATCGGACTTTCGTCCCTTCTTGCAGTCGGTCCACACCAGTCATCACTACCTCGTCACCCGGCTTCAGCCCTGAGCTGACCTCGGAGTCATCCCCTTCCGTGGTGCCGATGGTAATCGTCCGCACGGTCACGGTGGAATCAGGTTTCACAAAAAACACGTACGTCCTTTGGGAGTTCCGTTGCACGGCCGCCGTGGGGACGAGAGTCACCCCATTCTTCTCCTCCACCAGCAGCTTGGCATTGATAAACTGATTGGGAAACAAGGCCCCGTCTCGATTGTCGAAATTGGCGCGCAGCTTGAACGTTCCCGTGGTGGGATCGATCTGATTATCGAACGTCGCGAGCCAACCTTGGGCGATTTTCGTCTTCATTTCGCGATCATAGGCTTCGACTCTGAGCCGGTGTCCTGCATCCATTTGCTTAACAATGGCCGGGAGCTGATCTTCGGCAAGCGTAAAGATCACGCTGATCGGCTCAATCTGGGTAATGACCACCAACCCGGTGGCGTCGGTCGGGGTCACGTAATTCCCGGGATCGACCAGCCGCAGGCCCACGCGGCCGCTGATGGGCGCCGTAATATGGCAGTAGACGAGGTCAAGCTTGGCCGTATCCATTTGCGCCTGGTCCGTTTTGACGACTCCTTCGGTTGACTTCACCAACGCCTCTTGGGTGGCCAGTTGTTGTTCCGGGACGGCGTGCAGAGGGACGAGCGTTTGATAACGCTTTAAATCGACCTGGGCATTGTCGAGGTTGGCCTGGTCTCTGAGCAATCCCGCCTCCGCGTTCTCCAGCATGACCTGATAAGGCCGTGGATCGATTTCCGCCAGCGGATCGCCTTTGTTCACAAGCTGGCCTTCCTGGTAGAGGACCTGCATCAGATAACCGGCAATTTGGCTTTTTACCGCTACGGTATGAATCGGCGTGACAGCGCCCAGTCCGGTAAAATAGACGCCGATGGCGCCTTTGGTGGCCTCGACGGCAACCACCGGAACGTCGCCGAAATTCCGCCCCGGCGCTCCCCCTGCCGGGCTGGTGTTCGCGGCTTGCGGCGCCACCATCCCCTTGTGAACGCGGTATGCTCCAAAAGCCAAAATCGCCAGCGCCAACAGCCAAAGCCACCACCGCCGCTTGGGTTCTTTGCCCGGAACCCCTGGCGAAGCGCTTGGTCGAATCTGGGCCTCGTCATTTCGCTCTAGTGTACTGGGCGTACTCATGGTTCAATCCTTATTTAGTGCAGATTGTAAGCCGGTCCTTATTTGAACTCTTACTTACCATTGGGTTTAGGCCTTTTCGACTGACACTCATCCCCCGATGAATGCCGCAATATAAATGGACGGTCAATAGGTCGGCTTGGTTACCAGCGGAACCCACTATCAACGCTGCCAACCGATTCCGGTGCGCGGCTGCCCGCACAAATTCTTAGGCTTCAGCCGCACACACCGGAGACCCAAGATAACCGAGTCACTGTGGGATGGTCAACTGCCAGAATTCCCACGTATTGTTGTGGTTTGAACGTAGCGCCCGCCTTTAGAGCCTGCCCTGAGCGAAGCGAAGGGTCGGCAATTGTTGGCCTGAGGGCCACTGCTGCAAGTTGAAATAGGACACTGCCGATTCCTAATTCAGGATTAGGGCCGAAATACATCGCGGCGCAGGGGTTGGCACCGCCAGCAAGCACGCGCCAAAGGCGAAATGTGGTTGCCTGGTCCACAAGGAAAGGATACGATTCAAGACGGATTCGGATTTTCCCCGAATCTTGAATTCTGACTCCTGCATCCTGAATTCTTGCATGTTGCTCAATCCTGAACAACTTCGGGCGGTTCAACATGGCGACGGGCCGCTGCTGGTCATTGCGGGTCCGGGCAGCGGCAAGACCCGAGTAATAACGCAGCGGATCGTTCATTTGCTCGAGCATTACCCCGGCCTCGCACCGCGCAACATTCTGGCCTTAACCTTCACTGAGAAGGCTGCCGGCGAGATGCAATTTCGCGTCCGCCAAGTCTTGCCAGATCTTGTCGCCAACCCTCACATCTCCACTTTTCATGCCTTTGCCTACGAAGTGGTCCGCAGTCAAAGCACTCAGGCATCTTCCGGCTCTGACCTGAAGGTCGCGACGGCGCTGAACGTTGACGCTGGCGTCGCGCCCGGCGAGCGCATGTTGTTGAATAAAGAGGATGTGTGGGTCTTCCTCCGCCAGCGCCTGGACCGTCTCGAGCTCGAGTTCTTTCAGAAGTTGGCCGAACCTGGGGCATTCCTGCACGCACTTAATGATTTCTTTTCTCGCTGCCAAGACGAGCTCATCGAGCCGGAAGACTTCGAGAAATATGTCCAAGCGGCCGAAAGAGCTTTCCTGGAGAAAGCCGGCAAACTCGGTGCCGGGGAACGGGCCCTGGAAGAGGAGGAGATTCAAAAGAAAAAGGAGTTATCCCGTGTCTTCCGCAATAGCCGCAGTCTGATCGCGCGGGCGGGCAGTTCCAGCCTCGGCAGCCTGATTCCGGAGGCGGTGCGCCTTCTCGACAGCGACCCCGGAGTCTGCCAAGCTTACCGCAATCAGTTCCGTGTTGTCCTGGTCGATGAGTTCCAAGACACAAACTACGCCCAAGTGGAGCTGCTCAGGCGGTTGGTGGCTCCGCCCTTTAACATCACTGCTGTCGGTGACGACGACCAGGCTATCTACCGTTTTCGCGGCGCTTCCCATGGCGCCTTTGACATGTTTGGGAAGGTGTTCCCGGGTCACGAGACTATCTTTTTGAATCGCAATTACCGTTCCACTGAGCGTGTGCTGCACGTCGCGGACGTGGCGATCAAAAAGAATGGTACCCGGTATCCCGGCAAGCCTGAATTGATACCTGAACGTGAAGAAGGCTGCCCGGTTTATCTGCCCACTAGCCCAGACTACGTTAGCGAGGCGAATTGGGTTGCCGATGAAATACAGCGACTCCTCGATGACGGGACTTTCTATGGCGACATCGCCGTCCTGTACCGTGCGCATAGCTATCGCGACCGGCTCGTCGAGGAATTCAAGCGCCGGGGGATACCATTCTCCATTCGCGGCCTCTCGGTTCTTTCCACAGTGATTATTCGCGACCTCCTCGCCTATCTCAACTTGATCCATTCGCCCCACGACAATATCAGCTTGACCCGCGTGCTGCTGGCTCCGCGCTGGAACTTTCCGGAAGAACTCGCCCTCGAAGTCCGCGTCGAGGCGGACAGGCGGCGCTGCTCGCTCTACGATGTCCTTACCACATTCCGCAGGGGCGGTTCGCGAACCGCCCCTACTGCAGACCCCCTCGAGGCTACCAACTGGGGGGCGTTGAAACAACTCCTTCACGACCTACACTGGGCGGCCCAGAATGTCACCGTGACGCCGTTGTTCAGCCTGCTTTGTGAGCGCCTTCAAGTACTTTCGTTTCTTGACGAAAGGGACCTCCGATACGTGAATGCGTTCGCTGAGTTCCTGCGCGAGTGGGAAGAAAAGATCTCGAAATTCCCGGCCCTGGCCGGCCCTGAGTGGGAAGAGGAACACGAGGGGAAGAAACCAGCCAAGAACTTGCATGAATTCCTCTTCTATTTCGAGCATTACCTCGAGGCGGGAGGAAAGATTGAGGCGCCTGTCGTTGAAGACCGCACCGGCGCGGTCCAGATGATGACCGTCCACGCCGCCAAGGGGCTTGAGTTCCCTGTGGTTTTCTCGCTCAGCGTGGCCTCTCGCCGCTTCCCCAGCGTCGAGCGCAAAGCAGTCATTGAGTTTCCTGACGAGCTTCGCAAGGGGCCTTTGCCGCCCAAGAATATCCACACGCAAGAGGAACGCCGGTTGTTTTTTGTGGCCCTTACACGCGCCAAGGACCGCCTTTATGTTTCCAGCGTGGCGGCGCCTGGGAAAAAGCCGTCGACATTCATCGACGACCTTCTCCGCGACCCGGTGGTGGCCGCTCGGGACATTGAGCGTCTGACCGTTACTTCCTACCGCCCCGTCGATGTCATTCCGAGCCCCCCTGCTGTCATTCTTCGCTCCGCTCGGAATGACAGAAGTCCTGCACAGCAAGAACTCTTCGGCGATCTGTCTGAACTTCCTGGCGTGCACCCTCCGATTGCGGCATGGGCGGGCCGCGGGCCGGAGACCAAGCCGGGGGAAAGGCTGCGCCTGAGTGCTTCTTCGATTGAGGATTACGAGGCCTGCCCTCTCAAGTTCAAGTTTGGCCACTTTCTGAAGATCCCCACCGGGCCGCAGGCCGCCCTCACCTTCGGGCATATCATGCATCGTTCCGTAAGGCGCTATTTCGAGTTGCGGGCCAAGGGCGAAGCCAGTTTCGACGCGGTGAGGGATTTCTACGAGGCGTCCTGGAGGAACACCGGGTTCGAAGACGAGTACCAGGAGCAGACTTACAAGCAAATTGGGCTGGAACAGTTGCGCGCCTTCGTAGAAAAGCAGGGACGCACCGAGATACTTCCTCTGAGCATGGAGACATCTTTCTCGCTTGATCTGGGCGAAGTCTTGTTGGAAGGGCGCATCGACCAGATCAGTCCCATGACGCCGCGCGCGGGCGAGAACGAGGACGTAGTTGAACTCATTGACTACAAAACTGGAAAGCCTCGCTCGCAAAAGGATGCCGACGGCAGTTTGCAGCTTTCCGTGTACGCTCTAGCGGCGCAGGAAGAATTGAAGTTGAAGCCCCGCCTCTTGACCTTCTATTGCCTGTCCAACAACCAAACTGTCCACACCGCACGGACCGATTCAGACCTTAAAGCCCTTAAGACCAGGGTCCTGACGGTCGCCGGTCAGATTCGCGAGAACCAATTCCCTCCAACACCCGGTTTTGTTTGCAAATTCTGCGATTGCCGTCCCATCTGCCCTGCACACGAAGAGAACTATTAGGGTCTAGCAGGTTGCTGGAAAGCCTCCGTGACCCGGTCCTACCTTTATGCACAGATTTTAGGTATGATCTCCCCGGACTGCTAAGGAGACTCTGTGATTTCAATCACCCTGCTCGTCATCGGCATAGTTTCAGGCTTCGCCATTGCCTGGTTATGGGCCAAGGCCGGGTCAGCAGCCGTCGTCCGAAAAGTGCAAGTCGAAGCGGAAGGCCGAGTAAAGGCGGCGGAAGCCACCGCCACCGAAGTGCGGGCACAACTGACCGCGCTGCACGGTTTATTCGAAGCCAAAGAAAAAGAAACTTCCAGCCTGCAGCAACAGTTGCGCGGTGAGAGCGAGCAAAAAGTCAAAGCCCAAACCGAACTCGAGCAATTGCAGCAACGGTTGGAGGATCTGGCGGTCTTGCGCGAGCGAATGAAGACTGAGGGCGAAATGCGCGTCGCCGCAGAGACCAAGCTTCAGGAAGCGCAGGCGAGCCTGGAAGAACAGAAGAACTTAGTTGGTGAGGCCAAGAAGAACCTGTCGGATGCGTTTCAGGCGTTGTCGGCGGAGGCGCTCAAGAGCAACAACCAAGCGTTTATTGCCTTGGCACGAAGCACCTTTGAGACCATTCAAGCTCAGGCGAAAGGAGACCTGGATACACGCCAGCAGGCAATCGATGCGCTGGTGGCGCCGCTTAAGGAAACTCTCAGCCGGTATGAAGCGCAGATCTTGGAAATGGAGAAAGCTCGGCAAAACGCTTACGGCACGCTCGAGGAGCAACTCCGCAGCTTGGCCGCCACAAACCAGCTCTTGCAGGAAAAGACTTCCACGCTGGCAATCGCATTAAGGGGCGGAAGCCAGGCCAGGGGCCGCTGGGGTGAAATGACCCTTCGGAACGTGGCTGAGTTGGCCGGTATGTCGGAGCACTGCGACTTCACGGAGCAAGAAACCTTCGCTTCGGAGTCAGGCCGGTTGCGTCCTGACATGATCGTGAGGTTGCCCGGCAACCGGCGCATCGCTGTCGATGCCAAGGTCCCACTCCAGGCTTTCCTCGACGCCTCGGCCGCAACCAAAGAGGAGGATCGGAAGGAGGCGCTCGAGAAACACGCCCAAAGCGTGCGCGTCTATATGAATCAGTTGGCCGCGCGCAGTTATTGGGAGCAGCTCGAGCCCGCCCCGGAGTTCGTGGTGCTGTTTCTTCCCGGCGAGTCATTCTTCAGTGCGGCGCTCGAACAGGATCGCACCCTGATCGAGGACGGGATGCAGAAGCGGGTGGTCCTGGCAACTCCTACCACGCTGATCGCCTTGCTTCGCGCCGTGGCGTATGGATGGAGGCAGGAACAAATCGCAGAAAATGCTCGACTCATTAGCGAACTGGGAAAGGAACTCTACGACCGGCTGCGACCTTTCCTTACTCACTTCCAAGGGATTGGCTCAGCTCTCGCCCGAGAGGTCGATTCATACAATAAGGCGGTTGGCTCGCT
>Ga0209415_10004103_pt1 | contig 26820 bp, 21 predicted proteins | sample PeaSoiSIISIP2007_FD_187696 | JGI IMG/M metagenome (GOLD analysis project Ga0209415, IMG submission 187696) | Peat soil microbial communities from Weissenstadt, Germany - SII-SIP-2007 (SPAdes) (version 2) | ecosystem: Environmental > Terrestrial > Soil > Wetlands > Peat | place: Germany... | reverse complement strand
TGGACGATCAGCGCAGGCAATGCGGGTCAGGGCGTCGCGTATGCGGCCCGACGGGCCGGCGTGTCCTGCACGGTCGTGGTGATGGAGACGGCACCGGCGACCAAAATCGAGAGAATGCGGGCGCTCGGCGCCAAACTGATTCCGGTGCCGATTGCAACAGCTTGGAAGGCGCTCGGGGATCGCGCGTTCCCAGGAGTTGAAGGGACCTTCGTTCACCCCTTCGACGACCATAATTTCATCGTCGGCCATGCGACGATGGGCCTCGAGATTCTCGAGGACGCTCCGGACACGGCGGCGGTCATCGCCGCAATTGGCGGCGGCGGGCTCATCACGGGCCTGGCGAGTGTCCTCAAAGCGCTCAATCCGCGAATCAGGGTATGGGGCGCCGAGCCGGATACCGCCGCTCCGGCTGCGCAGTCCTTTGCCATGGGGTCGCCTCAGGTATTCGAGGGCTGGACGCCATCGTTCGTGGACGGCGCGGGCGGTCAGCGCGTTTTCCCGCGGATGTGGGAGCGCATGCAGCCGGTACTGGACGGCAGCATTGTGGTCAGCCTCGATGCAACGAGGAAAGCAATGCGGCTGATCGCCGAGAAGGTGCGCGTCATCGCCGAAGGCGCTGGCGCGCTACCGGTCGCCGCCGCGCTGACGGGGAAGGCAGGCCGGGGCCCGATCGTTGCCATCGTCTCCGGAGGCAATGTGGATATGGCGAAGTTCTGCGAGCTCATCGGCGCTTCGGCAGCCTAAACCGCGGGCGGTGAGGCGCACCGCTCACCCGTGTTCGCAGAATTGCGGCACCCGGGAGGAACCTGCCGGTTGTACCTGGAGCGGCGGTGCGTGCGGACCAATACACGCACACTGCCCTGTGCTCTCGGTGTTCGAACGCGCCCCAATTGCATTGCTCGCCGTCAAAAGACAACGCTTGATGACGTCCACGAGTTATCGGGCAACTGGCGGCCGGATGCAGCATGGCCCACTGCCCTCCTGGCCAGTGTGTGACCCAAGAAAAAGGCCTTGGGCGGTTGGTGAACCGCCCAAGGCCCAGGTGTTAGGCTTAAGAAAACCTAGTACTGGTCGCGCAGGTACTGCGCGAAATTCCAGACATCCAGCGTGCCAAGTCCTGCCGCCGGATTGTAGCCGTTGCTGCCGTGGTAGAACCAGTTGTCGCCATATGCGATCGCGTTCAACACGCCACCACCTTGGTTCCCGTTGCCTTGGTTCCAGTTGCCCTGCCCGTTGCCCCCGAGATCGTAGAGCGTGTCATTCAGCAACCCGAGCCGGCCGTGCGTGTACTCGCCAAGCAGCGCCGAGACGCCATTCAGCTCCGGCGCGACAAAGCTCGTGCCACCGTAGAACGTATCGAGGCCAAATCCGGACACGCTCGAAGTGTAGTAAATGACATAGCCTGTCTCCGGATCAGCATTGAACGAGACGTCCGGAACATTGCGGCCCGGAAAGTACGATGGCAGGGCGTAGTACGGTGGGATCCCATAAGCCGCGTACCAATCCGCCTGGGCTTGGAAGATCTGGCCGGGTTGGCTGCGCTGTGTGCCACGGACGCCGAATTGGTAGTCGGGTTCCGAAAAAATAATGCTCACCCCTCCGCCGGTCCCGCCTGGGAAGATTTTGCACGTGATGGGATTAGGGGTCCCAAGCGCGTTGCACAGGCCCTCGAGGTAGTCCCATCCCCACACCTGCTCGTGCCTGATGTTGATCGTGTAGTAGGGGGGGGTGCAGGCCGTGTTCAGGCAATACTCTTGGGTGCCCGGCAGCGTCGTGCCACCCGCGGCGGTAATTGCCGGGTCACTCCCGGGATAAATGACGCTGAGCGTCAGGCTGCAGCTGAAAGGCGTCACGGACGAGTACGGGCCGAAGCAGCCAAGATCGCCATTTGCCTCGTAGGCGCCGTTATCCCCCGACGCCGCGAATACCGCCTGTCCCTGAATCGCGGCGCGAACGAGCAGCTCGTGGCCTGCTTGTGTTTCACCCACGGTCTTCCCGGTAATCGGATCCGTGATCGGGGAGTTCTCGAGGTTGTCGAACCACTCCCAGGAACCCCAGCTCATCGAGAGCGAGTCTGCGGAATTGGCATCCACAGCCGCAGCGATGACGTTGACGAAGCCCTGGTTCGAATTATTTGCCTGGTAGACGATGATGTTGGCCCCGGGAGCGATTCCGCCAGACTGCTCGACATCGAGGGTCGTCTCGAGCGAGCCGGACATGTCGCTGGGTGCGCCGGGCCCGGGATAGACCCCGTCCGAGACGTTGACGATGCTGACGCGGTTGGGATTGACCGACAGCCCGAGCGAGCTCCAATAGGCGAAGGCATCGCTCGGCGTGAAGCTGGCGAATGTCATGATGCCGATCGTCTTCCCTCTCCCCGACACGCCCCGCCTGTACAGCGGTTGCACGTCGTAGTTATTGGCAAAGTCGACCACCGTCAAACTTCCAAATGGATTACCGGTCTTCTTTGCCGGCGTCAGCGGCGACTGCATCGGGAGCGGAGCAGGAACGCCAAAATGGAGTGGACGAAGACTGGGGCGGCTGTCGAGGCCGACGACGGCCGCGACCGATGCCGAAATCTCGGCCGGAATCGTCGCGCGGCTGAGAGGGGCATGGAACGTGTAGCCCGCGACGTTTTCGTGCGCTGGAACTTCATAGCTATGCAGGCTGACCGCAAAAGCGCGCTCCATGTCGGCCGGGAGGCCGGTCACTTTGAGCGTCGTCGCGGTCGTCCGTTCCGCCGCCAGCCCGTATTTGGCCAGGGCCGCAATGACTTTCGCGACCTCAGCACTCGTTGGCGCAAAGCGCGCCACGAACTGGTCCGCGGTCAGAAACTTGTGATACTGCGGATCCCCGCGCGTGTTGAGCGACTTCAGCAGGGCTTCGGCTTCGTTCAGTTTGGGCAAACTGAGAGCAACGGTGACCGAGATCGGCGTCGTGCCCGACTGCGCCTTGAGCGCGCCGCGGTCGATTGCCTTAGGCGTCGCTGCGCTGGGATAGGGCAATGCGACATGCCCGGCAGCCTGCGCCACGGCGCTCGACAGCATTCCCAGCGTCAAAAGCGTCATCACCAATACAGTCTTGGAGGTTCGCACTGGTTGTTCCCCTTTGAATCTTGTTTAGAGTCCCGATGTGCTTAGCATACCGCACGATTGACCTGCAAATTCGATCGCAACGTGGCATCCGAACGCGAATCCGAGTGTCGCTTGACTACATAATCTGCCGCTGTTCGTCGGAGCATCCCGGCTTCGTCCGCGCAGCCCATTTCAAATCTCGACTGATACGGGCGGGCCTATCCCGACCTCGGTCATTTTACGCCCTGACTTCGTTCACTCGCGATGAACAGCCGAGATCGCCGCTGACGATCTATTTTTTTTCGGGCGAAAACACGCAGTTAGCGAGCCACAGTCCGGCGCAGCCCGCAGGACCAATCGCAAGGCCGCGATCGGTGAAGGATCGGTGGAGATCAACCACGGTCGATCCGCCAGCTCGATGACCAGCAGCGAGTCCGGAGTCACGCTAACTGTCTAGCAAGCGCCCCGCGTCGACGGATCGACCGTCAGACAGTACGCCGCACCGCTGGTGCACCGCCGCCGTGTGTCGCCCGTTGGCGTCGATCGGGCGAGTTGCGCTGCGGCGCCCCAAACCGCCACCGCAATCACACGCCGGTCTACCGCGGCCGAAGACCGTCAAGGGACTTGAGACACTTCACACGATGAGAGCGCCGGATTTCATCACCCCATATTGGGGATTGTCCACGCTCGGCACGCCAATCACCGTCGCAGCAGCATGCAGGCCTTTCGCGGCTCACTGACAGGCCGCGTGCACCGCAATCGGGTCCGGGCGACGGTGCCAATCCGCTGCCGACCCCTGGATTGGCTGCCTTCATCTCCGATGACACGTCGTGGAACCTGATGGGAAAGTACACCTTTGAGCTTGGTGATACGGCTCAGAAAGACAAGCTGACGATCTACGCGGGCTACTCCCACATCCAAAAGGCAAACTACACCTACACTGGCGGTACCGCCGAGGGCGATTACCCGCTTAACGTCGGGGTCAACATCAATAACTCCGCCGTCTACAACATGGAATGGGTGGGTGCGAGATACGCGCAGGCCAGTGGCTGGAACTTCATCGCCGCGTATTATCACGTCACTCAGAACAGCTGGACGATCGGTCTTGGAGCGGCCGGAACGCAGGGCATCGGCTGCGCTGCGGCGGGCCTGCTCTGCTCGGGCGACTTCACGGAGGCGTCCTTCGTGATGGACTACATCATCAACAAGCACTACGACGTCTATGCCGGTTTCACTACTCAGAGGTTACCGACGGTCTTGCCAACGGCTTCGTTGGCACCACAGTAGGAACCTCCGGAAGTGAAACGCAGACGACCGTCATGCTCGGCGGTCGCGTGAAGTTCTGAGCCGGATCTGTGTTGGCAATTGCCTAAGGTCCCACCGAGCTACCCGCGTGTCAGGCGGGGGCTCGGTGGAACCGGACACAGTACCGCGACACCTGACCTCCGTCCGGCCCGATCTTAGGGCAACCCGGACATCACACGCAGCGCCTGCCGTGGCAGGAGTGCGCACTGCGGTGCCTTGGCAGCTGCCGTGCCGACGTATCGGATCGTCGGAATGCAAGCCTGATCTCGCCATGAAGTCGCGGGATCAGGCGCTCACGGGCCAATGGCCGCTGAACCTGCGGCGGACACTGCAGTCGATCCGGCGGAACACCTGTCGCTAATCCGGTGAGCGCCGCTGTCTTCGTGCGGCCGTTCAGGACCCCTACATTCCGCCCATCGGCCTGATCTCCGTGATCTCGATCGACGACTGCGGAATCTGCAGGTGCGGGTGATTTTCGAACAGTTTCGCCGCGGCTGTGTGCGAATCCGCTTCTACGATCGAGTACAAGATGATGTCATTCTTGGTGTCAGCAACACCACTCGAGTTCACGCGCTTCGTCTTCCCGGCGGCGTCGGTGCTAACGATCATCTTTGAGTGAAGTCCCATCCATGTGCCCCACTCGTGTCTCATTTTTTCCTCGGCCGCCTTGCGTTCTTTTGGATCGGTCGTCGACCACGCTTCCATGACGGAAGCCGGTACCAGATACAATGCAAGAAATTTCTTTTGAATCGTGCTGGCCATAGAATCTCCCCTGAGGTTGGCTTCCTCGATACAGGCCATGAAACGCTACGGTTTCACGCGAGAACCGTCAGCTAACCAGTCATCACGCCTTTTCGCCCACCTGTAACTCCGCAGATTTGAAGGGAACTCCACAGCCCCCAATGCCGCAGTAGCCATTAGGATTCTTCGCGAGGTACTGCTGGTGATAGTCGGCGCGGAAGCGACGATGGCGCCTGAAGTAGCTGAACTCCCCTTTCTCCCCTTCTTCAACCTACATAGTTGCGCACTTCGTTGGGTAAGGCGGCGTCCTTCCGTTCCGACGGAATACGAAGTGCTACGGCATTCTACAACGTGGCAGGAAACGATCGCCGTTGCCGCCAAAACGGGTCTGTCGCGGATCCTCGGCCGCGCAGTCTTCGGTCATTCTTTCAGATCGGCCGTAAACCCAATTCCCCGCCGCTTCGGGTCCGGTGGATTCATGAGCTGCCGAATCGCTGACAGGATGTCGACGATCGCTTGATCGTGAGACGCAAGCTTTCGCTCGAGACGATCAAATTTGCGACCCAAGGACTTGTCGGCGTCGAGCAATCTCCGGATCCGCACGAACGATCGCATGATCTCGATGTTTACGGCGATGGCGCGATCGCTGTTGAGCACGGACGACGGCATCGCCACGCCCTGCTCCGTAAACGCATACGGCGCGTAGCGTCGGCCGCCGCGACCTGGCTTTGAGGTCACAGATTGTGATCTCAAAGCTACCCACTCGCCGGTGGATAACTCAAACATGAAATCCGGCGGAAAGCGCTCTAGATTGCGCTTAACGGCCTGCAACAGGCTGCGGGTCTCCACGCCGTAGAGCGGCTGCCAAGTCCTCATCGAGAAGAACCCGCTGGCGCCGGATAACCAGAATGAATTGACCGACGCGTTCGGCAGTGACTGCGATAGGGGGCGTGCGGGCTGGCATCCGCCGTTAGGTCGCCGAGATGCGAGGCAGTCGAGTCATGATCCAAATTGCCACCTGCCAACCGTGGCACGAGGATTACCCCTGTATAGGAGGGATTCCAACCTCGATTTCTGTCGACGTTGTTCAGATTCGTGTCGGAAAGGCCGGCTTCGGCGCGATCCGAACAAACGCGACAGGTTCTTCCCCGAGGACTTTCCTGGCGCCAATTCACCGATAGACTTCCGGTAGACGTTGACGTCGAAATCAGTCGCCGTTTTTCTGCGAAAATACACGGGGTCTTGAGCGAGACGGATGGTAACCCTCTGGTTACGCTCGAGGACCCCCGGCTAACCAGCGATCACGCCTTTCCCCCCCACCGGTAACTCCGCGAGTTTAAAGGCAACTCCGCAGCCCCCTATACCGCAGTACCCGTTCGGATTCTTCGCGAGGTACTGCTGGTGATATTCCTCAGCGTAGTAGAACCCCTCGGACGCTGCGATCTCCGTGGTAATCGCCCCGCGGCCCGCAGCACTCAGCGCTTTCGCATACAGCGTTTTCGATCGTTCCGCCGCCGCCTGCTGGTCGGGTGATAGCGTATAGATCGCTGACCGATACTGAGTTCCAACATCGTTGCCCTGCCGCATTCCTTGCGTCGGGTCATGCGCTTCCCAGAACACCTGCAGAAGTTCTGCGTAACTGACCGTCGTCGGCGCGAACGCGACCTGGACGACCTCGGCGTGGCCGGTGAGGCCCGTGCAGACCTCCTCGTAGGTCGGATTCGGCGTGTACCCGCCGGCGTAGCCGACCGCGGTCGAGAACACTCCCTCGGTTTGCCAAAAGCGGCGCTCCGCGCCCCAGAAACAGCCGAGGCCGAACAGCGCGAGCTTCACGTGCGCCGGGAACGGCGGAACGGTTCGGTTACCATTTACAAAATGGCGCACCGGGACCCGCAGGGCCTCGGCCCGGCCCGGCAGAGCTTCGGCGCGGCTCGGCAACGCCGTCTTACGGTTGTGGAACAGGCCCATAGACACCTCCCCCGTAGGCCGCGGATTGTAATGGATGGCACCACGCTTGCTGACCCGGGTCGGTCGAGTATCCTGCGCCCTGCACTGGAGCATGCATGATATCCGGCATCGAATGTGTCACGTTGGGGGTTCGCGATCTCGATGCGGCCCTTGCACTATTCAGGGACGTCTGCGGTTTTACCGTCGAATCCGATACGCGCGCTGCGGTGAGCCTGCTATCGGTGTGGGGCCTTGCACCGTACGAGGACGTGCGGCTCGTCGAACTCTCGTGCGACGGCTACGCGTTCGGCCGTCTGCGGCTCGCCGCGTTCCCCGCACCGGTTACGCGCACGACCCGCTGTGACCATGGGCCAGACGCCACGGATAAGCCAACCGATGTCGGCCCGAAGGCCCTCGACCTGTATGTGGCCCCGCCGCTCGCCGCCGCCGTCCGAGTCCTGGAGCAGGCGGGGTGCACTCTGCGAGCGGGTCCGCTGCGCTTCGCGGTGCGGTCCGCGGACACCGAAGAGGCCCTGCTGACAGGCCCGGGGGAGATACCGCTCCTGCTGATGGTCGGCCATCGCCACCCGAAGCGTGCGCAGCGAACTCTGCCCCCCGCGGGGCGGACCAGCGAGGTCGCGACCGTATCGGTCATCGTCGCCGATCTCGCGGCCACGCGCCGCTTCTATGTCGACGGCCTCGGCCTGCGCGCCGACGATATCGATGACGAGCTATCCGGCGAACCGCGCCAGCGGGTCTGCCGGCTGTTCGGCGTCCCCGAGGATAGCCGCGTGTCGCTGGCACTGTTCCGAGACCCGGCGCAGCCAAGCGGTAAGGTGCTAGCGGTGCATTTCCATGAGCGGACGACCGGCGAGCTCGCCGGACCCATGCGACCAGGCAACGTCGGAATCAGCCTGTTCAGCACACGCTGCGCCAACCTCGAGGCATTACGCGAGCGGCTGCAGGCAGCCGGGCTCGCGGCTCACCTGCCGATCCTCCACGTGGCGCTCGGCGATGGCATGCCGGCCCGGGTCATGCTGACCCGCGGACCGAACGGTGAACTTTTCGAATTCATCGAGCGCTGAGCATGGCGCATGGCAAGACCGGGCGATCGGGCCTCGCGAGGCCGGCCGGGGCCGTGCGGCACGCCGCCGCCAGGCGCGCGCCGAGGGTCCGCGCATTTTCCACGCTGGCAACGCTCGACACGGCGCGTACACTCGCGATGGTTTGTACCGTTCAGCTTTGGTACCCGGGCCGCCCGGGACGGCTGGATGTCCTCCAGTCAGTACGCCGACGTTCCGCCGCCGATCATCGAGCTGCGGCGCCGGTCATGGAACGAATGCCTGATGCCTTCGCGCAGCCTTCTTAAAAGCAATCTCTTTGGCTCCATCGGGCGCGAGGCGGAATACGTCAAGCGCGATCTGACGACCGGCCCCGCCTGGGCCCGGCCATTGGCACGCTGGCTGGCTGGTCGGGAAGCGCGCGCGCTTGCGCGGGCCGCCCAGTTGAGCGGCGTGCCGCCGCTGGTGTCGTTCGATGGCCAGCATTTACGCCGCAAGTGGATCGCGGGCGTCCCGATGCAGATTGCACGGCCGGCCGATCCGGCCTACTACCGGGCCGCGCTGACCTTGCTCCGTCGCCTGCATCGCGCGGGCATCGCTCACAATGATCTCGCTAAGGAACCGAACTGGCTGGTGCAGCCGGACGGTCGCCCCGCGCTCGTCGGCTTGCAGCTCGCGACGGTGAGCAGGCGACGTACACTCTGGTTCCGGCTGCTCGCCCGCGAGGACCTGCGACACCTACTGCAGCACAAGCGCAGCTACTGCCCGGGACGCCTGACGCGGCGCCAGCGGCGGATGCTCGCCGACCCGGGCGTGCTGAGCCGTTTCTGGCGCCAAACCGGCAAGCTGGTCTACCAGTTCGTAACGCGCCGCATGCTCGGCTGGCGAAATCGCGAAGGCGTTCGCGACCACGGCTGATGCCTCTTCCCTGGCACGCGCCGATTCGTTAACGTCACCGCAACTCGCGAGGTCCCATGAGCATTGCCAGCCAGCACAACCTGCACCGCGGTCCGGCGCCTGCAGTGCGCCCCTTCGGAATCCGCGTGAAGCTGCGTTCGGACGATCCGTTCCGCCGGCTGCTGGGCGACGATTGGCAGAAGCTCCACTGGTACGCGACGGTGCACGAGCGGAACGAAGCGCTCGCTGACATGAGCCGGCGCCACGAGTTCTCCCGCATCGGCGATGCGCCGGCACTCTTGTACGAGAAGGTCGAGCGCCTGGCCGAGAGCCGCGTACGCTGACCGCACCGGCGCGCAGGCACTACCAGAGCAGGTGACCGCGCCCGCGAATCCTCCGGGCAGCCGCGATCTATCGCTCCCCCGTGCCGCGGCTCGGCGGCGCGGGCCTCGTGGCGCCTCAGTTGCGCTCTTCACCCCGAGTTGAGCCGCCGCCGCGGCCGTGCGCTCCGCGGCAACTGCTGGGTGATGCAGTGGATGTTGCCACCGCCGAGCAGGATCTCGCGGGCGGGCACGCCCACGACCTCCCGGCCCGGAAATGCCCTGCGCAGCGTAGCGGCGGCCGCAGCATCGCGCCGCCGATCCAGCAGCGGCATCACGATGCGTCGATTCGCGATGTAGAAGTTCACGTAGGACCCGGCCAGCCGATTTCCAGCGCGGCGCGCCGCGGAATCCTGCGCGGCGTCGATTCCGGCGGCCTCGTCCTTGGTCATGTACAGCGGACCCGGCTGCACGAGTTTGTGGATCCTGAAGCGCCGTCCCCGCCCATCGCGCGCGCTTGCGAGGCGCTCGTGGGCCTCGCGTGAGATCGCGTATTGCGGGTCGCGCCGATCGTTCGTCCAGGTCAGACACACCTCGCCAGGCGCGGCAAAGCAGCACAGGTTGTCGACGTGTCCGGAGGTCTCGTCGCGATGGACGCCACGGCCGAGCCAGATCACCGTGTCGATGCCGAGAAAATCGCCGAGCAGCCGCTCGACATCGGCACGTGCAAGCCCCGGGTTGCGATTCCGGTTCAGCAGGCACTCCTCGGTCGTCAGCAGCGTCCCCTGCCCGTCGACGTGGAATGAGCCTCCCTCGAGCACGAGCGGCGCCCGGTAGCGGTCGACGCTTTCGATCTCGCAGACCTTGCCGGCCACCGCTGCGTCGAGGTCCCATGGCCAGTAGAGCCCGCCGGCGAGTCCGCCCCATCCGTTGAATTCCCAGTGGACGCCGCGCCGCCGCCCGCGGCGGTCGACGACGAACGTCGGCCCCACGTCACGCATCCAGGCGTCGTTGCTCGAGAGCTCCACGACCCGGACCCGGGCCGGGAGCGAGGCGCGCGCGTTGACGTACTGGCGGGCCGACACCCCGACGCTGACCCTTTCGGTCGCTGCGATGGCGGTCGCGACCCCGACGAACGCCTGCTGGGCGGGCTTGGCGCCGAGGCGCCAGTTGTCGCTTCGCTCCGGCCACAGCATCCAGCAGCCGTCGTGGGCGCTGAACTCGGCCGGCATGTAGAACCCGTCGCGCCGTGGGCGCGAGGTCAGCGTCGCGGACATTGGGCCTCCGCGCGCGATTCTAGCAGTCGGCGTCAGGGCGCCTGCTCAGCCGACGGCGAGCCCCGCGAGCGCGAGACCGGCGCCGATCGCTGCACCCGCCAGCACGTCGCTCGGATAGTGAAGACCGAGCACGACGCGCGAGACTGCCACCAGCGCCGCAAACGGCACCAGCACCCAGCCGAGCTCGGGAAAATGCGCCGTCGCGAGCCAGGTCAGCGAGACGGCGTGAAGCGTGTGGCCCGATGGAAAACTGTAGCGGTCGAGTGGCGCGGTGGTCGCGCGGATTCGATCGAAGGTGATGTACGGGCGCTCGCGCACCAGGCGGGATTTCAGCAGCTTGTACAGCGCAACTCCCGCAATGCCGGTGATGGCCATCACGAGCGCCGGCCTGAGCCCGGCCTCCCCGTACCACACCGGAATCATCAGGACCAGGAAATACCAGACCACGCCGTCGCCCAATCGACTGGCGAGGCGCAGCAGCGTGCCGACCGCCCGCTGGCGGCAGGTGCGATTCAAGCGTTCGCAGAGGCGAAACTCGAACGCATCGATGCGCGTGAACAGACTTGGGGCGTGGCGAGCAAGCATGCGACGGCTCCCGATCGACTCGTGCAGGGCTCCGGGCACGCCAGAGCTTGGGCGGCCAATGGGTCCGGGCGGTGACCTTGCGATGACATATTTATTAAAATCATTGGTTTAGGATGGAAATGCGACATGTGTCACCGATTACGCGCGCAACTTGGCGCGCGACCGAGCTTATTGCGCGTCAGCGGGAGGGCCGCCAGCGCGCCAGCAGCAACGCATTGGTGACGACGCTGACGCTGGAGAGCGCCATCGCGAGCCCCGCGAGTACCGGGCTCAGAAGCCCTGCGGCGGCGAGCGGAATGCCCGCGAGGTTGTAGATCGAGGCAAACATCAGGTTGGTCCGGATCTTGCGGCGCGTGCGCCGCGCCACCTCGATCGAATCGGCCACCGCCAGCGGGTCGCTGCGCGCGAGCGATATCCCGGCGGCGGCGATTGCAACGTCGGTGCCGGACGCCATCGCGATCCCGAGGTCGGCGGCTGCGAGCGCCGGCGCATCATTGATACCGTCTCCGACCATCGCCACCGCCCCCTCCGTCGCGGACAGGTCCCTGACGAGGCGAAGCTTCTCCTCCGGCAGCACACCGGCATAGACGCGCTCGATCCCGACCGCTTGCGCCAGTACCCGCGCGCTCGCCGCGTGATCGCCGGTCACCAGCACGCTCGTGATGCCGGCCGTTCGGAGCTGCGCCACCGCGGCCGCGGCCGACGGTCGCGGTTCGTCGGCGAACGCGAGACCCGCCACCACTCGCGGCGCCGCCCCGAGCACCGCGAGCAGTGCCACCGGACGGCCGGCTCGCGCCGCATCCGCCGCCCACGCCTCGGCCGGGCCGAGCGGCACGCCGAGCTCGCGCAGGTAGCGGGGGCTGCCGAGCGCATGGTCCTGCGCGCCGATCCGGCCGCGAATCCCGCGGCCCGGTGCCGCCTGCAGCTCCTCGGCGGGTGGCACGCTGATGGCGGCCTCGGTTGCGGCCGCCAGGACCGCACGCGCGAGCGGATGCTCGCTGCCGTACTGCAATGCCGCTGCGATCGCGAGACTCCCCGGCTGCGCCGAGCGTCCCGGCGGATCAAAGTCCTCGAGCGCGACGAGCCGCGTTCGGCCGAGCGTCAGCGTACCGGTCTTGTCGAAGAGCACGAGGCGGATCCGAGCGGCGTGTTCGAGCACCTCGGCATCGCGGATCAGGATCCCGGCGCGCGCCGCCGCGCCGATACCGGCCACGAGGGCCGCCGGCGTCGCGAGCCCGAGCGCACACGGGCAGGCGACGACGAGGACCGCGACCGACGTCAGCAGCGCCCGCTCGAGGCCCGCGCCGGCGAGCCACCAGCCCGCGCCTGTGCCGACCGCTATCAGCAGCACCACCGGCACGAATATCGCCGCGACCCGGTCGACGAGCCGCTGAACCGGCGCCTTGCTCCCCTGCGCATGCTCGACGAGCCGCGTGATGCGGGCCAGCGTCCCGCCAGCGGCGGCTGCCGAGGTCGTAAGGCGGATCAGCCCCGAGCCGTTGAGGGAGCCGCCGATCACGCGGCTGCCCGGCCCGGCGGCAACCGGCAGACTCTCGCCGGTCACCAGCGACTCATCGAGCTCGGTGCGCCCATCGAGCACGATGCCGTCGACGGGCACGCGCTCGCCCGGCAGCACCGCGACCACCTCACCCTCACCCACCGCCGTCACCGGCACGTCGATCTGCTGACCGGACCGCACCAGGTGCGCGCAGGGCGGCACCAGCGAGCGCAGGCGGCGCACCGCATCAGCCGCGGTGCGCCGCGCACGCGTCTCGAGCCATCTGCCAAGCAGCACCAGCGCAATGACGACCGCCGACGCCTCGAAATACAGCGGCACGCCGTCGGGTCCGTGCACCGCGAGCTCCCAGACGGAGAGCGCGTACGCCGCGCTGGTCCCGAGCGCGACCAGCACGTCCATGTTCGCACCGCCCGACGCGAGCGCCTTCCAGCCGGCGCGATAGAAGCGCGCGCCCAACCAGAACTGCACAGGGGTCGCGAGCGCGAATTGCACTGCGCCCGGCAGCATCAGATGGCGGCCGCCGAGCATGGCCAGCATGGGCATGACGAGCGGCGCGGCGAGCAGCAGCGCGGCCACCACGCGCAACCGCTCGTGCCGCTCAAGTGCCCGGGCCTGCTCGTCGAGTGCGTGCTCGTCCGCGCCCTCGCGGACCAGCTGCGCCTCGTAGCCGATTCGTTCGACGGCTGCGATCAGCGCCGCGTCGATGCCGACTGCATGATTGCCGTCGATCACCACGGCCGCGACGGTGGCGCGCTCGGTGGCGAGGTTCACGTTCGCCGACACAACGCCCGGGACGGCCTTGAGCGCCCGTTCGACGCGGGCGACGCAGGAGGCGCAGGTCATACCGCCGATCGCAAGGCTGATCTCGCCCGCTATACTACGAGCCGTATGCAGTTCCACGTTGACTCCATGACCTGCGGCAGCTGTGCGCGGGCCGTCGCCGCCGCGATTCGTGCGCTTGATCCGCTGGCCAGGGTCACGGCCGATCCTCCGACGCGCACGGTGAAGGTGGACAGCAGCTTAAGCGAACCCGCGATCCGGGCGGCCCTCGCCGCTGCCGGATTTGCGCCGCGCTAACCGGCCGCGACCGCAGGCTCCGGACCGCCGGCTGCGCATCTGCAGCCGTCGCGCGGTGCCGGCACCCGCGGGCCGCGCTAACCCTGTGATAGCATTTGAGTTTCGTGCAAACGGCCAGCTGGCCGCGTACTTGGGAGCACCCGAAAATGGCAACAGCAACAATCACGCCCCCGGCCGGCGGCCAGAAGATCACGATCGGCGACGGCAAGCTCAGCACCCCGGACCAGCCGATCGTGCCGTTCATCGAGGGCGACGGCACGGGCCCGGACATCTGGCGCGCAAGCGTGCGGGTGTTCGATGCAGCCGTCGCAAAGGCCTACGGCGCGCGGCGCAAGATTCATTGGCTCGAAGTCTACGCGGGCGAGAAGTCGAACAAGCTGCTGAACACCTGGCTGCCGGATGAGACCGTCGCGGCCTGCCGCGAGTACCTGGTGTCAATCAAAGGCCCGCTGACGACACCTATCGGCGGCGGCATTCGCTCCCTCAACGTCGCGCTGCGTCAGATGCTCGACCTGTACGTCTGCTTGCGGCCGGTGCGCTGGTTCAAGGGCGTGCCCTCCCCGGTCCGCGCCCCAGAGAAAGTCGATATGGTGATCTTTCGCGAGAACACCGAGGACATCTATGCCGGGATCGAGTTCGAAGCGGGCAGCGCCGACAACAAGAGGTTTCTGGAGTTGTTCCAGCAGGCGTTCCCGAAGCAGTACAGCAAGATCCGGTTCCCTGCCACGTCCGGCATCGGCATCAAGGCCGTATCCCGCGAAGGAACCGAGCGCCTGTTCCGCGCCGCGGTGGAGTACGCGATAGTCAACAAGCGCAAGAGCGTGACGATCGTTCACAAGGGAAACATCATGAAATACACGGAGGGCGCGTTCCGCAACTGGTGCTACGCGCTCGCCGAACGCGAGTTTCCCGCCGCGACCTACGGCTGGGAGCAGTGGGAGCGGACCAGGGCGGCCAAGGGCGAGACAGCGGCGAATGCCGAGCAGGACGCGGCCAAGAAGGCCGGCAAGGTCGTGATCAGGGACGCCATCGCCGACATTACCCTGCAACAGGTGCTGACGCGCCCGGAGGAGTTCGACGTCATCGCGACCATGAACCTGAACGGCGATTACCTGTCGGATGCGCTCGCGGCGCAGGTCGGGGGCATCGGTATCGCGCCTGGCGGCAACGTGAACTACATGACCGGCCACGCGGTGTTCGAAGCGACCCACGGTACCGCCCCCAGGTACGCCAACCTCGACAAGGTGAATCCGGGCTCGATGATCCTGTCGGGCGAGATGATGCTTCGCTACATGGGCTGGACCGAAGCGGCGGACGCGATCATCACCGCCATGGATCGCACGATCGCTGCCAAGACCGTCACCTACGACTTCGCGCGCCTGATGGACGGCGCACGCGAGATCAAGTGCAGCGAGTTCGGCGACGAGCTGATCAAGCACCTTTGAGGCGCTGGTGGAGCTGACCGCGACGGCGTCTCAAGCGCTGGCGCACGAGTGCGCCGCCGAGGCTGTCGCGGCATTCGAGCGCTACAACTCGGAATACCGCGCCATCACGCGCCGCGCTCCGACCCGGTTCGAGGAGCGCGACTGGCAAGGCAGCCAGCGCGACGCAGTCGAGCGCATCGAACTGTACACTCGCTACGTCGAGCGCACGGTAGCGGGGCTACGGTTCCGACTTGGCCGTGACGCGCTCGACCGCCAGCTGTGGAGCGCGATCAAGCAGGAGTTTGTCGGCCTGATCGAAGCGATGCCGGACGCCGAGTTCCGCAAGACGTTCTTCAATTCTCTGACCCGCACCTTCTTCGGCACGATCGGTGTCTCGCCGGAAATCGAGTTCGTCGCACTCGATCTCGACCCGCTTGCCCGCGTCGCCGATTACGACTTCATGGCGACCTACGCGAACCGTGGCTCCCTGCAGCTGCTGTTCGAGGAGGTGCTGTCCGACTTTCGCTGCAAGGCGCCGTGGCGTGACTTCGACCGCAGCGTCCGCTACGTCGCCGGCGAAGTCGAACGCCACTGCGCGACGCTCGGCGAGCAGCGCGCTGCGCTGCGGGTCGAGATGATCCGACCGGTCTTCTACCAGCTGACGCGCGCATATCTCGTCGGCCAGGTCGTCGGCCGCGACTGGCACGCGCCGCTCGTCATTGCGCTCAAGAACACTGAGCGAGGGGTGCTGGTTGATACCGTGATGATGCGCGACGCCGACGTTTCGGTCCTGTTCAGCTTCACGCGCTCCTACTTCCACGTAGACCTCGAGCGCGTTGGCAAGGTGCTGCTGTTCCTCAAGCAGCTGATGCCGCACAAGCCGGTCAGCGAGCTGTTCACGGTGATTGGCCGCGCCAAGCAGGGCAAAACCGAGCGCTACCGGGAACTGTTTCGCCATCTGCAGTCGGCGAAGGATCAGTTCGTCCCCGCTCCGGGTGAGCGCGGCATGGTGATGATCGTATTCACGCTGCCGTCGTTCGACGTCGTGTTCAAACTGATCCGGGACCGTTTTCCGGTGCAGAAGAACATCGTCCGGGCCGACGTGCTGCGCAAGTATGAACTGGTGTTCAAGCACGACCGCGCCGGGCGCCTCGTCGATGCGCAGGAATTCAAGCGGCTGCGCTTCTCGCGTCGGCTGTTTGATTCGGCGCTGCTGCAGGAGCTGCGGACCGAAGCCGCCGGCAGCGTGCACGAGGACGGTGACGACCTCATCATCGACCATTGCTACATCGAGCGGCGCATGACGCCGCTCAACATATACCTGCGCGAGGTGAGCCCCGAGGAGGCGGCGCTGGCGGTACTCGACTATGGTCAGGCGATACGTGACCTCGCCTATACGAACATCTTTGCCGGCGACCTGTTGCTCAAGAACTTCGGCGTGACGCGCAACCGCCGCGTGATCTTCTACGACTACGACGAGCTGTGCCTCGTGACCGACTGTCGCTTCCGCGAGTTGCTCGCGGCGACGTCGGATGAAGACGAGATGCGCGGCGAGACCTGGTACTACGTCGCCGACAACGACGTCTTTCCGGAAACCTTCATCAAATTCCTCGGTTTCGACGAGGTGCTGACGCCGGTGTTCCTGAAGGCACACGGCGAGCTGCTGACCGCAGAGTGGTGGCGCGGCGTTCAGGACCGGATTCGTGCCAACGACGTCATCGAGGTCTTGCCCTACGGCGCCCATCGCGTCCGCGTGGCGAGCAGCGCCTGAACGGGTAATCTGTGACCCACGACTCACCGATGCGCTCGAGCCGGCCGTAACATCGGCCGATCCGCGGATCTTGCCCGCATAGGGCCGCACGCGACGAGTGGCGGAGACCGGCCGGTGATGAAAACATGGATTTCGGGCACGCGGGCGTTGCCGCCGTGAGCCCGCCGCGCTCCGAGGCACGCGCCGCGGCACACACCCGTTCCGAGCACGCTCTGCCGCTGCAGGTGCCGGCCTCCGGCCAGCGGGCCGCCGCCCAAGCCGCTCGGCCGCAGCACCCCGTTCTTGTCATCGCCGCCGACCCGGCGCTGCAGGCCGGCCTCGCGGACGGGCTTGAGCAGGTCGGCTTCGTCGCAGCCATCGTTGATGACATCGGCAGCGCGCTCATGTCACCCGATGAGGTCCGGCCGGCGGGGATCGTGGTCGAACTCAACCTTGGCTCGCGCCCGGCCTTGGAGGCGTTCGCGGCCTTGCGGATGCGCGCCGCCGCCCGGCTCATCCCGGTGATCGTCCTCTGCGCGCAGACCGACGCCGAGTCGGTCCGGACCGCTACCCGCAACGGCATCAGGGAGCTGCTGCCACGCGCGGTCCCGATACCAATCGTTTTGCACCGGCTTGCGCATGTGGTGCGCGAGTATGACGTCGTTCGCGGGTGGCGCGCGCGCGAAGCGCGGCGCCGCCTGCTTGCGGAAAAGCTCCCCGATACGCTGCTGCGCATCGATGCGCAAGGCACCATCAAGGAGGTCCTAGCGGTTGGCACGAGCGGCATCGGCCTTGCGCTCGATGCCCGCGGTCGAGGACGGCGGCTGGACGACATGCTGCCGGCGCCGGCCGGTACAAGCTTTGCGACGCTGTGCGCCGCCGCCATCGAGGGGCGTCATCCGGTGGAACGCGAACTCGTGCGCGCCGATGGCGACGGCATCACGACAATCGACTTCCGCCTCGTCCCTTTCGGACCCGGCCGCGGCCTCGTCATCCTGCGCGACCTGACCGAGCGGCTGCTTGCCGCCAGCTACGACCCCCGCGGTACGCATTTCTATGACAGCCTGACCGGCCTTCCGAACCGCGCGTTGTTCATGTCCCGGCTGCGCGAGGTGCTGGCGGATGGCCCTCCCCCCGACTCGAGCGTAGCGATCATTCGGCTGCAGGTCGACCAGTTCAAGAAGGTCGATCAGTCGCTCGGGCCGGCGACCGCCGATGAACTGCTCGGGGAGATGGGCCGGCGTCTGATCGGACTGGTCGAGGGCGGCTCGCCGGCCGACAGTCCCGGCGCGGGGTCGCTGGTGATGGCTGCGCGTCTCGAGCCGGACGCGTTTGCGCTGCTCGCGGTATCGCTGGCGGACCGTTCCGCGTGCGCGGCAATCGCCGAACGAATCCGGCAACCGCTGTCGGAGCCCGTGCTGCTGGCCGGCCGAGAGCTCCGCAGCACCGTCAGCATCGGAATCAGCCTGTGGCCGGAGAATGGCGCGGACGGCGAGACGCTCATGAGGAACGCCGCGATGGCGGCAAACCACGCCCGTGCCGACGGGACGGCCCGCTTGTACACGGATACGCTGCGGATGCGCTCGCTGCGCGGTCTCGACATCGAGCAGCACCTGCGCCGCGCCCTCGAGGGCGACGAGCTTTGCCTGCACTACCAGCCGAAAATCGACGTCGGCCGCGGCGCGCTCGTCGGCTTCGAGGCTTTGCTGCGCTGGGAGCCGGTGGAGCTCGGGCGTCTCGATCCGGCGGAGATCGTGGCAGTCGCCGAGCAGAGCGGCCTCATAGGGGCCTTGGGCGAATGGGTGCTGCGGCGCGCCTGCGCGGATGCGCCGAGCTTCCAGGACCCAACGGTTGGCCCGATCAGCGTCGCCGTCAATGTATCGGCCGGCCAGTTTGCCGGCGGTGACCTTGCAGCGATGACCCGCGCGATCATCGAGCGTGCCGCCATCAAACCGGCGCTTCTGGAGCTCGAGCTTACAGAATCGGTGCTGATGAACGATTCCGGACGGGCGTTTCGGACATTCAGCGAGCTGCGCACGCTGGGGATCAAGCTCGCGATTGACGATTTCGGCACCGGCTACTCGAGCCTGCAATACCTGCGACGGCTGCCGATCGATGCGCTCAAGATCGATGGCTCGTTCGTCAAGGACATCGCGCACGACACGGGTGCCTATGCAATCTGTTCAGCGGTAATCGCCCTCGGGCACAGCCTCGGCCTCGAGGTGATCGCCGAAGGCGTCGAGACCGTCGCTCAGGCCCAGGCTTTAAAGGCCCGCAGCTGCGACGGCATGCAGGGCTACCTAATCGGACGGCCGATGCCCGGCCCGAGCGTTATCACGTGGATCCGTCGAGGCGAATGGCGTCGCGCGATCGAGCGGACGCAGCAGCCGGTCGCCACCGACTACTGACCGGCCCAGCTATGCGAACGCGGCGTCGAGCGCGCCACGAAGGTCGGCAATCAGGTCGTCAGCGTCCTCAAGTCCAATCGACAGGCGCGCGGTCGTGGGCGTGATGCCGGACAGACGCCGCTGCTCGTCCGTCAGATCGCGGGGCTGCTGCAGCTGCGGCGCGACGATCAGCGACTCGCACGACCCCAGGCTCGCGGCAATCGCGAACAGCTCGAGCGAGTCGGCGAACACGCGGCTCTGCTGCGGCGTGCCTTGGAGGTCGACGGTGACGATAGTGCCGAAGTCGCTCATCTGCGCGCGCGCCAAGGCATGGCCATTGTGCCCCGGGAGCCCGGGGTAGTGCACGCGCGCCACTCGCGGGTCGCCCGCCAGGACTTCGGCAACGCGCCCGGCCGTCGCACACTGCGCGGCGCGTCGCAGGTGATAGGTCTTCAGTCCGCGCTGGATCAGGAACGCGGCATGCGGATCGAGCGTCGGCCCAAGCAGAGTCGCCTGCGCCCGGACGCGGCGGATAAGCTCATCACGCCCGATCACGGCGCCACCCATCACATCGCCGTGGCCACTCGCGTATTTCGTCAGGCTGTGCACGTACAGGTCGACTGGATACTGGCCGTGAGCCTCGAGCCCGGCGAAGGTGTTGTCGAGTACCGTCAGTGCGCCGTGCCGCCGAGCGCACTCCGTCAGCTGGGTAATGTCGGCGATCTTGAGCATCGGATTGGTCGGCGACTCAAACCATACGAGCCGTGTCGGCCGCGCTGCGAGCACACGCTCGATACCGCCGAGGTCCTCGATCGACAGCATCGTGTGCGCGACGCCGAATCGTCCCAGCGCTCGGATCAGGGCGCGGCTCGGGCCGTAGGTCTCGATGAAGCACAGCACGTGATCATTCTGCGACAGCAGCGCGATCAGGGTGACCGCGACCGCGGCCACGCCGGACCCTGTCGCCACGCACGCTTGCCGCTCCTGGAACTCGGCCAGCAGTCGCTCGAGGTCGCGCACGGTCGGGTTGGCCACGCGGCTGTAGTGAAAGCCCTCCTCCTGCCCGCTCCAGACGCGCTCGGTCGCAGCCAGATCCTCGAGCTCGAACTTCACGGACTGGTAGATCGGCGCGACCAGCGCGCGGCGGCCGGCCGGCAGCTCGGTCTGCGGCGGATGGTTCGCCCTGGTGCGGGGTTTCATGCTGCTGCTCTCCTGTATCCGGCGCTGGCCGCGCGGCGTCGCGACGCTCCATTCAATCACACGGACCCGAACTCGGCCATGCGTCGATTGAATTGCCGGCGCTGGACGCACAGAATGATTGTCTCCCGCGGAGAGTTTCATGGATTTCACACTGAGCGAGGACCAGCTGCTGCTCCAGGCGACCGCCCGTGAGTTCGCCAGCCGCGAAATCGCGCCAGTCGCTCACGACTTCGATGAGCGTGGCGAGTTTCCCGCCGCCAACATCCGCATGGCCGGCGAGCTAGGGTTCATGGGCGTGGAGGTTCCCGAGCAGTACGGCGGGGCCGGCCTCGACGCACTCAGCCTGGTGCTGATGCTAGAGGAAATCGCGGCCGCCGACGCGGCACACTGCACGATCATCTCGGTCAACAACTCGCTGTACTGCTACGGCATCCTGCAATTCGGGACTGAGGCGCAGAAGCAGAAGTTCCTGCGGCCGGTCGCCTCCGGCGCGGCGATTGGCTGCTACGGACTCACCGAGCCGCAGTCAGGCTCCGATGCCGCCAACATGCGCACCCGGGCACTGCTGTCCACCGATGGCTCGCACTACCTGATCAGCGGCAAGAAATCCTGGGTCACGTCGGGGCCGGTTGCGGATTTGATGCTGCTGTTCGCGACCGTCGATCCGCACAAGGGCGCCAAAGGCGTCACCGCGTTCCTGGTCGACGCCCGGCAGCCCGGATTCGTGCGCGGCAAGACGGAGCCGAAGCTCGGCATCCGTGCCTCGGCCACCTGCGAGGTCGAGCTCGTCGAGTGCCGCGTGCCGGTCGCGGACCGCCTCGGCACCGAGGGACAGGGCTTCGCGGTCGCGATGACGGTACTCGACGCCGGCCGGATTGGCATCGCCGCGCAGGCGGTTGGCATCAGCCGCGCTGCCTACGACGCCTCCGTCGCGTACGCCAGGGAACGCAAGGCTTTCGGCAGCCCTATCGGCAGTTTCCAGATGATCCAGTCGAAGCTTGCCGACATGAAGTGCCGCCTCGACGCTGCCCGCCTGCTGACCTGGCGCGCCGCGTGGAACAAGGCCGAGGCGCGCAGGACCGGCGCTCGCAACACGCTCGAGGGATCGGTCGCGAAACTGTTCGCGTCGGAAACGGCGATGTTCTGCGCGCACCAGGCCGTGCAGATTCATGGCGGAATCGGCTACAGCAAGGAGCTGCCGCTGGAGCGTTACTTCCGCGACGCGAAGATCACGGAGATCTACGAGGGCACGAGCGAGATTCAGCGGCTCGTCATCGCACGGCACGAGACAGGCCTGCGCTGATCGCCGGCCGGCAGCGGGCGCGGCCACGCGCCGCCCGGCCCCGCCGCGCACCGATCAGAGCCCGCGCAGACGCTCGGCGGCCGCCTGCAGCGTCGCATCTTCCTTCGCAAAGCACAGCCGCACGAGGCGCTCCCGCGGCGGCGGCGCCGCGCAGAAGGGAGAGACCGGGATCGTCGCGACCCCATTGCTGCGAATCAGCTCGAGCGCGAATTCGGTGTCCGGCTTGTCCGAGATCGCCGAGTAGTCGACCAGCTGGAAATACGTCGCGTGCGCCGGTTCGAGGCTCAGGCGCGAACCGGCCAGCAGCGTCACGAGCCGGTCGCGCTTCTGCTGGTAGAACGCCGGCAGCTGGTCCTCCCATTCCGGATGGGCGGTCATGAAGTCCGCGATGGCGTACTGCAGCACGCTCGCGGTTGCGAAAGTCACGAACTGGTGCACCTTGCGTACTTCTTCGGTCAGCGCGGGCGGCGCGACGGTGTAGCCAACCTTCCAGCCGGTGGAGTGATAGGTCTTGCCGAACGACGACACCACGATGCTGCGCTCGGCAAGCTCCGCGTGGCCATTCAGGCTCGCGTGCCGCTGCCCGTCGAACACCATGTGCTCGTACACCTCATCGGCGATGACGAACGCACCGGTGGGTCGCAGCAGTGCCGCCAGGCGGTCGAGATCGGCGACCGCAAGGCATGCACCACTCGGGTTGTGGGGCGTATTGACCATCAAGAGGCGTGTGCGAGCACCGAGCGCGTCGGCGAGGCGCTCCCAATCGATGCCGAAACCCGGCCGTGCCAGGGGCACGCGCACGGCCCTGCCGCCCGCGAGCTCCACGATCGGCTGGTAGCTGTCGTAGGCGGGGTCAAGCAGCACGACCTCATCTCCCGGATGCACCAGTGCCTGGATCGAGGAAGCCAGCGCCTCCGTGCCGCCGCTGGTCACGGTGATTTCGCTGCCCGGCGAGGGCCTGCGACCGTAGTGGCGCGCGACCTTGGCGGCGATGGCCTCGCGCAGCGCAACGACTCCGGCCATCGGGGCGTACTGGTTGTGGCGCGCTCCGAGGTGATAGGCAACCCGCTCGCGGAGCTCGAGTGGTGGCTCGAAGTCCGGGAAACCCTGACCGGTGTTCACGGCGCGGTGCTCGAGCGCGAGCTGCGACATGACCGTGAATATCGTCGTGCCGACGGTCGGCAGCCTGCTGGTAAGCGGCGGAGTGCTCACGGCGCGCCCTCAGGTCCCGGCGTGCTCGATGGCACACAGCGCTGCGCCGACCACGCCGGCGCTCTGGCGCAGCTCCGCAGGGACGATCGCCGCCCGCGCACGCAGCAAATGACCGAACTCCTGCCAGTGCTCGCTGACGCCGCCACCGATGATGAATACGTCCGGCCACAACAGCGCGTGGTAGCGCGCCAGCACGATGTTCACGCGCTCGCACCAGTCCGGCCAGTCGAGATGTTCGGCGGTTCGCACCCGGGCGCTGGCGCGCTGCTCGGCCTCGCGGCCGTCGACCTCGAGGTGCCCGAGCTCGGTATTCGGCCACAGCCGACCCTCGACAAACAGTGCACTGCCGATGCCGGTACCGAAGGTCAGCAGCATGACGACGCCGCGCAGCTTGCGCCCGGCGCCGACGCGCATCTCGGCCACCCCGGCGGCGTCGGCGTCGTTGACCACGAATCCCGGGCGCCCGGCGGCGGCGCTTAGCAGCCGCGCGGCGTCCGTCCCGATCCACGACCGGTCGATGTTCGCGGCCGTATACGCGACGCCCGACTTGACGACCGACGGCAGCGCGAGGCCGACGGGTCCCTCGCACTCCGGAAAGCGAGCCACCAGCGCGGCGAGCGTCGCCTGGATCGCTGCCGGCGCCGCACCCGCGGGTGTCGGCACCGCCGTGAGCTCCCCGACGAGGCGTCCCGCGGGGACGTCGACCGCTCCCGCCTTGATGGCGGATCCGCCCAGATCGATTCCGAGGACCCGACTCACGAGTTTGTCGCGAATGCCGCCTGCGCGTCGCGCGCGCGGCGCTTGTCCCGACGCATCATGTAGCTGCCGAGGACCACGACCAGGATCGTGACGATCAACACGAGAATCGTCGCGAGCGCATTGATGTCGGGGCTCACGCCGAGCCGCACCTTGGAAAACACGAGCTGCGGCAGCGTCGTCGATCCGGGGCCCGACACGAAACTCGTGATCACGATGTCGTCCCACGACAGGATGAAAGCCAGCACCCAGCCGGAAGCGATCGCCGGTGCGATCAGCGGCAGCGTGATGACGAAGAACACCTTCCACGGCCGGGCGCCGAGATCCATGGCCGCCTCCTCCAGCGAACGATCTAACGTCGCCAGCCGCGACTGCACGACCACGACCACGTACGCCATGGAGAACGTGATGTGCGCAATCGTGATTGTCATCGCACCGCGGCCGCTCGGCCAGCCGATGGTCTGCTCAAGCGCCACGAACAGCAGCAGCAGTGACAGTCCCGTGATGACTTCCGGCAACACCATCGGGGCCGTCGTCAGCAGGCCGAACAGCGTCCGTCCGCGAAAACGCGTGTAGCGTTCAAGCGCGAACGCCGCCAGCGTGCCGAGAATCACCGCTCCGGTGGCGTTCATCGCGGCGATCCTGAAGCTCAGGCGCGCGGCGTCGAGTACCTGCGGATTGTGATACAGCTCGACGTACCAGGCGAGCGTCGGCGAATTCGCCGAGTCCCAGACCGTCACGAGCCGCGAGGCGTTGAACGAGTACAGGATCATCGACAGGATCGGCAGATACAGGAATGCGAACCCGAACGCGAGTGCCGACAGGACGAACAGCGAGCGCCGGCCGGGCATCAGGCCTCCTGCCCGCGGCTTTGGACACGCTGCAGCAGCAGCACGAAGCCGGCGAGAATCGCAAGCAGCACGATCGCGAGCGCGCTCGCGACCGGCCAGTCGCGATTGCCGAAGAATTCGTCCCAGACGACGCGTCCGATCATCAGCGTATCCGGACCGCCGAGCAGAGCCGGGATCACGTATTCGCCGACCGCCGGAATGAAGACTAGCAGGCAGCCGGCGAAGATGCCTTCCTTGGTGAGCGGCAGCGTGATTCGGAAGAACGCCTTGGTCGGCCGGCAGCCCAGATCCGCGGCTGCCTCGAGCAGCGTCAGGTCGAGTTTTTCGATCGCCGTGTACAACGGCAGCACCATGAACGGCAGGTAGGAATAGACCATGCCGAGATACACCGCAAAGTCCGTCTGCAGCAGCTGCACCGGCTCGCGGATCAGTCCGAGGGCGAGCAACAGCCCGTTGATCGGGCCATTGCGGCCGAGCAGGCCCATCCACGCATAGACGCGCAGCAGAAACGAGGTGAAGAACGGCAGTACCACCAGCAGGAACAGGATGTTGCGCCAGGTACCCGGGGCGCGCGCGATGCCGTACGCCATCGGGTAGCCGATCAGCAGCGCAAACAACGTCGAGACCGCGGCGATCTGCAGCGAATTGACGAACGCGGCGATGTACAGGCGATCGCCGAACACGAACGCGAAATTGGAGAAGTGCAGCCGCAGCTGCAGCACCTTGTCGCCCGCCCAGACCACGACGGGCTCGACCGGCGGCATCGACAGCTGCACGTTCGAAAACGCGATTTTGAGTACGATCAGGAACGGCACGAGGAAGAACAGCGCCAGCCAGAAATACGGCACTGCAATCACGAACCAGCGCCCGACTGCCGACCGACCCGGGCCGGTGAGGCGGGTCACGGCGCCGAGAAGGCCGGATTGCACGCGGCTATTCACCCGGTCACCACGACCGCGGCCGACGCATGCCAGTGGATCCAGACGGTTTCGGCGTCGGCCAGGCGCTCCTCGTGCCGGAACACGTTCGGCGCGGACACCCGCAGCACGTAGCCGGTCGGCAGGCGTACAAGGTACCGCGTCACGTCGCCGAGATAGGCGATGCCGGTGATGACGCCGCCGAGCACGTTGTCCTGCTGCGCCGGCCGCTCGCGGCTCAGGTGGATCTTCTCCGGCCGGATCGCGACCGACACCTGCGCGTCGGGCGGGGCGCTGACGCCGTGGTCGACGTACACCGTACCGCCGAGCTGCGGCACGTCGATGCGCACGTGATCCGGCGCGTCTTCAATCAGGCGGCCTTCGGCGAGGTTGACCGAGCCGATGAAATCCGCGACGTACCGGGAGTTCGGAAACTCGTAGATGTCGGTCGGCGTGCCGACCTGCAGGATCTGGCCGGCTCGCATCACGCCGATGCGGGCGGCGAGCGTCATCGCCTCCTCCTGGTCGTGGGTGACGATCACGAAGGTGACACCGAGCTGCTGCTGGAGGTTGACCAGCTCGAACTGGGTGTGTTCCCGCAGCTTCTTGTCGAGCGCGCCGAGCGGCTCGTCGAGCAGCAGCAGCTTCGGACGCTTCACGAGCGCGCGCGCGAGCGCAACCCGCTGCTTCTGACCGCCCGACAGCTGGTGCGGTTTGCGTTTGTCGTAGCCTTCGAGCTTCACGAGCGCCAGGATCTCGGCGACCCGCCTGGCGATGTCCGCGCCCCGCAAGCCATCCTGCCTGAGGCCGAAGGCCACGTTCTGCTCGACCGTCATGTGCGGGAACAGCGCGAAGGACTGGAACATCATGTTCACCGGGCGCTCGTACGGCGGCACCAGTGTCACGTCGACGCCATCGATGTAGATCGCGCCCTCGCTCGGCGCCTCGAAGCCGGCCAGCATCCGCAGCAGCGTCGTCTTGCCGCAGCCGGATCCGCCGAGCAGACAGAAGATTTCGCCGCGGCGGATATCGAGCGACACCTGCTGCACCGCCACGAATTCGCCGAACCGCTTCGTCAGCCGGTCGATCCGCACATAAGGCTCGCCGGATACCGGCGCGGCGGCGGCGCGTTCCGCGGGTGCTGGGCTCATCGACGGGATTCCTCTAGCGGCCGGTCCGAATTCGCGTCCACGCGCGGTTCGCGTAGCGGGTATAGG
>Ga0209415_10004102_pt1 | contig 26826 bp, 24 predicted proteins | sample PeaSoiSIISIP2007_FD_187696 | JGI IMG/M metagenome (GOLD analysis project Ga0209415, IMG submission 187696) | Peat soil microbial communities from Weissenstadt, Germany - SII-SIP-2007 (SPAdes) (version 2) | ecosystem: Environmental > Terrestrial > Soil > Wetlands > Peat | place: Germany... | reverse complement strand
CCCCCCCCGCCGAGACGGTACCGGCGCCGAAGGCCAGGGCCGTCGTCCGCGTCTCGGCGTCGGAGATGGCCGTGATGGTATTGGTCTGCGTGTCGTCCACGTAGAGGGTGCCGTTTCGTCCGAGGGCCAGACCGGTCGGGGCGAAGACGAGGGCCGTCTTGTTCGCCTTCCAGGGGAATCCGGTACCCACCACCGTTGTGCGTACCACCCCGGGCGGCGCCGCCGGGTTCAGCGAAAGGTCGAATCGGATCACCGTGCAGTTGCCTGCAACCGGTGTCCCGTTCGTCGTCAGGGTGTTCCCGCCGAGAGCATTAGACACGAAGAGAGAAGCGCCTGTCGGCGTGGACGCCACCGTCATGTCCCACGGGCCCACCACGTTCGGGTTGGTGATCGTCTCGACGGGCATGCCCTCGGCGTTCAGGACGATGAGACACCCGGCCGGATTGGAGCTCGGAAGTGCTCCGCTCGCCGTCGTGGGGAGGCTCCCGACGACGACCCAGCCGCCGGGGAGGACGCCGAGAGCGGTGGTGAGGCCGATGCCGCCGGGACAGGACTGGCCGCTCGGGAGCTGCGAGATCTGGGCGAAGAGCTGGAGCGACCCCTTCGGTGAGAGCTGCACGATCGTCGTCCCCGTCCCCTGCACGTTCGCCTTACTGTTGAAATTGCTCACGAGGGTGGCGCCCGCCACCAGTCGACCGGTCGTTGCCGGGACGATGGCGATGCCGTAGGGGTTCACGTCGCCGTTCGCCGGGACCGTCGATGCGACCTTCGTCACGGTGGTGAGGCCGCCGAGCAGTCCCGGCGAGGCCGATACCGTTGTCGGGCTGGAACTCGCCGTGGAACTACACGCCGCCGCCGCGAGGGCTACGACGACCAAAGGAGCTGCCGCTCGCCAGGAATACACGTGTTCCCACTCCTTCCCGTGTGAAACAGTCGACGGGCGTCGACGTCTCCCTTCTACGGTTCGGCGAGGAGATGTGTTCAGAGCACAGCATGCAAAGAGGTGGCGAGGAGAGACGACGCACGGCGCTGTGGTTTTCCCGACGGACGGTGAGCATTTCCGACGTCTCGTCCGTAGCGGGTCTGGTCCGTAGCGAGCCGGTGTCGTGTGTGTGTGTCACCCGGTCCAAGGCTGAGACCCATTTCCAGGCCGGGATGCGTGAGGTGACGCTCCCGTGGGTAGCTATGTCGGTCATGGCCGTTGATGTCATGAAGGCGTGGTGGTTCACAGGAGGTGAGGCCACGCTTGATCTCGTGGCCGTGGCGGAAGGCCGGTTCCGGGCGATCGCTGAGGCCATCGGAACGACCTGGCATCGGGCGACAAGCTCGCCGCTGCCACGATCTCGGCCCTGGCATCGGTGTCGGCCCACCCCTGTCCGGACGACGAAGCCCAGGAGCTCATCACTGCCCTGTTGAACGCCTACGGGCGCATGGCGAATCTCATGGTCGCCGCCTTCTCCGAGCCCACGGCGGGTGAAGCCCTCGTCGCCGGCCAGATGGCCGTTCTGCACACGGAGATTCTGGCCACCTCCAAGCGGCTGCCTGAGCGTATCGACGAGCTCCTGCGACGCTGAGCCGGGGCGCCGCGGACGTGTCGTCGCAGACGTGCCGTCGCTGAGGTGCCGCCACTCGGACCGGCACGCGTAACGTGTCGTCATGGTTGATACGCCGACCGATCCGAGATGGCTGTCCCCGTCGTCGCGTCTGTGGAAGATGCGCTGTCTCGAAGCGGGCGTGGTCGGAAGCCTGGTCGCCCTCATCGCCGGAGCCGTCGTCGCCCAGAAAGGCGCGGCACCGGGGCTGAGCGCGGCCGGCGGCACCCTGGTGGTCACCGCCCTCGCCCTGTGGTTCCTGCGGCGACGATTTCGGAGTTGGTCCTACCAGGAACGTGAGGAGGACCTCGTCGTCCGGCGGGGAGTGGCCTTTCGGCGGTTGTCGGTCGTTCCCTACGGGCGCATGCAGTTCGTGGACGTGACGGCCGGTCCCGTCGAGCGGCTGTTCAAGCTCCAAACCGTCAAGTTGCACACGGCGGCGGCAGCCACCGACGCTCGGATCCCCGGCCTCGAGCCGGGTGAGGCGGCCCGACTGCGCGAACAGCTGGCGTCGTTGGGTGAGGCCAAAGCAGCTGGATTGTGACGTCGGCGCCGGACGTCCGCCCCCACTGGCAGCGGCTCCATCCGATGACGCCTGTCGTGCGGGCCGGCCGGATCGTTCCCGTCTTCCTGCTCGCCATTGTGGTGTCGAGCTCAGGAGGCCAGGGCCACTCGAACAATTCGGTGCGCCTGTACGACGCCATTGCCATTGTTGTCGTGGCCGGGGCGGGTCTCGTCCACTGGCTGGTCACGAAGTGGGCGCTCGACGGGGCGACGTTACGGATCGAGAGCGGTCTGTTGCGTCGCGATGCCCGCCAGCTCCCGGTGGCCCGGATCCAGGCGGTCGACGTCGTTCGCCCGTTCCTGGCCCGGCTGTTCGGCCTGGCCGAGCTGCGTATCCGGCTGGCCGGGTCGAGCTCCTCCAACGGGCGGCTGGCTTACCTCTCCGATCAGGTGGCCACGGATCTCCGCGCCCGCCTGCTCGCCACCCACCACGGAGTCGATCCCGATACGCCCGAGCCGGCCCAGGAGCTCGTGACCAAGGTGCCCACCGACCGGCTGGTCGGATCCGTGCTGCTGTCGGGCGGCATCGTGTTCGTTCCGCTCGTCATCGCCGTGGTGGTGTTGGTGAAGGTGTCGCCCACGGCGGCCGTGGTGGTGGGGAGCGCGTTTGTCACGTACGGCATCGGCTTCGCCCAAGGGGTGTGGCGGCGGATCTCGACCCAGTACGGCTTCACCGTGGCCGACGCCCCCGACGGCATCCACATCAGCCGGGGCCTCCTCGGTACCGTGGCCGAGACGATCCCCGTGCACCGGGTCCAGGCCGTGCGTCTGGTCGAGCCTTTCGTCTGGCGCCTCTTCCGCTGGTGTCGGCTCGAAGTCGACGTGGCCGGCGCCGCCGGTCGGGAGGCGGGGGGAGGGCGGTCGGCCACGTCGACCAAGGCGCTGCTGCCGGTGGGATCGCATGAGGTGGCACAACGGCTCATCACGACCGTTCTGCCGTACGCGCAGCCCGCGCTGTCCCCTCCGCCGCCGCCGGCGCGGTGGAAGGCCCCGCTCAGTTTCCACTTCCTCGAAGCAGGTCACAACGAGGTCTTGGCCATGGCCGTCACCGGCCGGGTGCGTCGGACGACGACCTGGGTGCCGATGGTCAAGGCGCAGAGCCTGCGCCGCATCCAGGGGCCGCTGCAGCGACGGTTCGGTCTGGCCACCGTGCACCTCGACGCGGCTGGCAAGCGGGTCCGGGCCGAGTTCCGCGACCGCTCCGTCGTCGAAGCCGACACCTTGATCGACGAGCTGGCGACGTTCAGCCGGGCGGCGCGGAAAGAGGAAGAGAAGAGCCGAGCCCTTCCGTCCGTCGCCACCGCCTGGGAACGACCGGGGGCACGGACGGGAAACGGCGCCGGTGCGCTGCCGCCGGCCGGATGGTTCGCCGATCCGGCCGGCCGTCACGACGTGCGCTACTGGGACGGGGCCCGGTGGACGGTCCACGTGCGGGACCAGGGGGTGGCGAGCGTCGACCCGTCCTGAATACGTCCTCGAGGTGGGCGCCGGCGTCCCTCCGGCGAGCCGGGCGTCCTCCGCCCGTCACCGAGGCAGGCGGGCAGGCGTGGGCGGACGGGGGCGGACAGGGCGAATCGCACCGAATGGCGAGATCGGTCGGTTCTTCGGGAGTACCATGCGGGCAAGGGTCTCTCCCGTGGGGGGAGCACCTATCGTCCTCGCCCCGGTCCCCGGCGACGCCGAGGAAACGGACAGCCCATGAACGAGAATCTCTCACCTGAAGCGCCGGTCGACGCGCGCGTCGACAGCACCGTCGGAGCCCGGTTGGACGAGCACCACGCGCCCGAGACCAATGGGCGGATGCCGGTGTGCCGACGCTGTGGCACGCAGACCGAGAGTCCCGAGGGTCGTCAACACGTCCCCAGCGAACGCCAGCTGACCCGGTCGAGCGAGTGGCTCGAGAAGCAGAGCCGCGCCAGCCGCATCGACAGCGCCCGGTACTTCCTCACCAAGTAGCGGGGCGCGCCCGGTCCAGGACGTCGGGGTTCACGACATTGGTCGGTGATCCCGCCGCGTAAGCGTTGATCTGGTCGAAGATGTCGGAGAACTGGATCTCCCACTCCTCGCGCGATACGTAGCCGATGTGGGGCGTGCAGACGACGTTGTCCATCTTGAGAAGGGGATGATCGGTGTCGTAGAGGGGTTCCTCGTCGAAGACGTCGACGGCGGCCCGGCCGGGGCGGCCCGCCCGCAACGCATCCACCAGTGCGCCGGGCTCGATCAGCCCGGCCCGGCTGGTGTTCACGAGGAGGGCGGTCGGCTTCATACGGGCCAGATCGGCGGCTGTGACGATGCCCCGGGTAGCGTCGACCAGGCGCATGTGGAGCGAGACGACGTCGGCCGCGGCGAAGAAGGCGTCACTACTCTCGGCCACGGCGTGGCCGTCGGCCCGGGCGGCGTCGAGCGAGGCGGGCCGGCCCCACACGAGGACGGGCATGGCGAAGGCGCGTCCGTAGCCGGCGACCACCCGCCCGATCCGGCCGTAGCCGTAGATGCCGAGGGTCTTGCCGAGGAGGGTGGTGCCCACCCCCATCTGCCAGTGCCCGGCCTTGAGCGACGCCACCTGCTGGGGGATCTGGCGTGCCGCGGCCAGGACCAGGCCCCAGGTCAGTTCGGCCGTGGCGAAGGAAGGCGAACCGGCGTGCATGTCGGACGAGACGACGATGCCCAGGCGGGTGCACGTGTCGACGTCGATGTGGGGGTAGACGCTGCGCTGGCTGATGAGTCGCAGGGCCGGCAGCTGCTCGAGCAGAGCGGTGCGGATCTCGGTGCGTTCACGGATGAGGACGAGCGCCTCGGTGTCGCGTAGGCGGACGGCCAGGGACTCCACGTCCTGGAGGTGGTCGTTCCAGACCATGACGTCGTGGTCGGCCAGTTTCCCGAAGCAGGCCAGGGTACGCAGGGTGTCGAAGTAGTCGTCGAGGATGGTGATCTTCACGGCCCCGCTCCCGGGTCTCGGACAGGCGTGTGCGCCCCCTCCAGTCAACGTCGGCCCGCCTCCCGTGGTCGAAGGCCCTGGTCACAGGCCTATCGCTCCCTCACAACGGTGTTTGTACGGCCGTGGTCTTGACTATTCCAGTTAATTTGATAGAAATAGTAGCTATTAGGGGAGGCCACGAGCGGCACCGTGTCGCGGGCGGCTCAAGGAGAAAGGCAAGAACGTGCACATGATCCGTCGACGCAGGAATGGGGTCGCCCTCGGGGCGGCGGCCCTCGGAGCCGCCAGCATGGTGCTCGGGATGGCCGGACCGGCCGGAGCCACCGTCGTGCCCTCGGCCAACAACAACGTCATCGGCGTGACCGGCAACACGCCCTACAACGCCTTGCGGGGTCTCGCCGACCTGTACAACGGCTCGGAGGGCTGCAACCAGCTGGTGCCCACGGGACAGACCCAGCCCTTCAACTACAGCTGCCCGTCGGGGGGCTCGCTGCCGGCCGGCGACCCGCCCGCCGGCTACGGGCCGCCGTCGGTCGGGGGCCAGTACTCGGAGAACCCGCTCAACGACGTCGTGACGATCGAGCCGCCCATCAGCTCGAGCGCCTCGATCACCCAGATCGAGAACCAGGGGACCCACACCACGTCCACGGCGGCGGGCAACTTCGCCGGCTCGGCCAACGCGGCGAAGACGGGGGCCGGAGGCAAGTTCGACGACCAGGGTCTCAACTACGTGGCCTACGCCGCCGGCGCCGTCGACTACGTCGTCTACACCAAGGTGGGCAGCGCCAAGACGGCCGCCGGGACGCTCAAGAAGGGGCTGACCCAGGCCCAGCTGCAGGCCATATGGAGCGGGGCCGACAAATGCTGGAGTGACGTCGGCGCCAAGGGCCCACTGGCCAACGATCTGATCGACCCGTACAGCGTCTTCACGTCGTCGGCCATCACCTCGACGTGGGACGCCTTCTTGTCACCGGACAACTCGGAGACCTACGTCGACGCTCAGACGAGTTGGCCGCCGGCGACGCTGCCCACGTGCAACAACGGGAAGAAGGCCCTCTACGCCGGCAAGCAGACCTTCACCGACTACGCCGGATCGCACACCATCGCCCAGAACGAGCTGGCGGCCATTAACACCAACGGCGACCAGGCCGACGCCATCACCTTCTTCTCCTACGGCCGCTACGAGCAGCAGCTCAAGGCGCCGTCGCTGGCCGGGAGCGCGCTCGGTGCGGTCAACTCGGTGGCGCCCACCAAGCAGACCATCCTGGGCGGGACGTACCCGGTGTTGCAGTTCCTGTACAACGTGTACTCGGACGGGACCAACCCGAACATCCCCGTGGCCACGCCGGCGACGCTCAACTTCGCCAGTGAGAACGGTTTCATCTGCAAGCCCAACACGGTCGACGGTTCGACCACCGGCGCGCAGATCGTGGATCCGACCACGGGGCAGACGTACCGCAGCGAGATCGAGGCGGCCATCACCGCCTCGGGGTTCCTACCGCTCGACGGCCTGAACGAGAACGTGCCCTTCGGTGAGGAAGGCGCCGCCGTCACGACGCCGGCGTCGGCCATCTCGAGCTTCAGCTCGTCGCCGTACTACGCCTACGACACGCTGCCCGTGAACGGCGGGGAGCCCCAGGGCTACTGCCTGGTGACCACGTCGGACGGAAACACCGGGCACCAGTAGGCACGACCACTACGCGAGGGCCGCTCTCCCCACCGCCGGGAGAGCGGCCCTCCGCCGCTTCCCCCCGCCGTCGGGGTCGGGGGAGGAGCACGGCACACGACGTCAGAGGGGACGGATCGAGACGTGAGCATCACCGAGACAGAAGCGTTGTCGGCGGCCGACGAGCTGCCCGCGCCGCGCCCGGTGGCCACGCAGCTGAGCGGCGCCGACCGGCTCTTCCGGGGCGGGGCCAAGGCCGTCGGCCTCTCCACCCTGGTCGTCCTGGTCCTGATCGGCGTCTTCCTGCTGATCAAGGGGTATCCCGCGTTTCGCTCGCAGGGGGTGGGATTCCTCACCAACACCGGGTTCCAGACCCAGCCCACGGCCCACGGACCGCCCGTCTTCGGCGTCCGGATCGCCCTCATCGGCACCGTGATGGTGGCCCTGATCGCCCTGGTGGTGGCCCTGCCGATCTCGCTCGGCTCGGCGCTGTTCATCAGCGAGTACGCCCCGGCGTGGGTGAAGAGCCCCGCCACCGCCCTGGTCGACCTGCTGGCGGCGGTGCCCAGCGTGATCTACGGACTGTGGGGGTTCGTCTTCTTATCGGGGCACATGACGGGGCTGGCCCGGTGGCTGTCGGTGCACCTGGCCTTCATCCCCGTCTTCCACACCACCACGCCTCTGTACACCTCGTCGCAGTTCATCGCCGGCACCGTCGTCGGCTTCATGATCGTCCCCATCATCACCTCCATCGCCCGGGAGGTGTTCTCCCTAGCGCCTCTGGCCGAGCGTGAGGCGGCCATGGCCCTCGGCGCCAGCCGGGCCACCGTAATCCGCCGGGTCGTGCTGCCCTTCGGCCGGGGTGGGCTCGTCGGGGCCGTGATGCTCGGACTGGGCCGGGCCATGGGCGAGACGATCGCCGTGGCCATCATCTTGAGCCTCAGCTTCACCAACCCGTTCCACATCCTGCAGGTGGGCGGCTCCACCATCGCCTCGCTGATCGCCATCCGGGCCGAGTCCGGTGGGTCCCTCGGACTGGCGGCGCTGATGGCGGCCGGCCTCGTGCTCTTCCTCTTCACCCTTCTCGTCAATGTGGCCGCGTCGTGGATCGTGAACCGGTCGCGCAGTGCCGCCGCGGTGGAGCTGTGACCACCCTGGTGGCTCCGCCACCGCCCCCCGCCCCCACCCCGCCCCCGACGACGCCCCCGACGACGAACCCCCCGCCCCTGCCGTCGCCGCGGCGGTCGCGGGACCTGCGGCCGCAGGACGTGGGTGTGCTCGTCGGTTGTGCCGCCGCCGCCGTGGCCGCCATGTGGCTCGTCTTCGACCAGATGACGTTGCTGTCGGGGCCCTTCGGCTTCGTCGTGTGCACCGTGGTCACCTTCCTCGCCCTGTACTGGTCGGTGCATTACCAGTTAAGCGGTCGGCTCGTGGCCAACGACCGGCTCGTCTCCGCCGCCGTCGGACTGGGGGCCGTGTCACTGGCCGTTCCCCTCGTCTTCATGATCGAGTTCGTCGTGGTGAAGGGCTGGCACCTGATCAGTGCCGACCTGTTCGTCCACGACCTGAAGGGGGTGCCCGAGATCCCCATCCCCGGCGTGCACAAGACGGGGGGCCTCGCCCACGCCATCGTCGGGACCCTTGAGCAGGTGGGGATCGCGGCGATGTTCGGCGTGCCCGCCGGTGTGATCACGGCCGTCTTCCTGAACGAGGTCGGAGGGCGGTTCACGAGGACGGTGCGGACGGTGGTGACGGCCATGGCGGGCCTGCCGTCCATCATGGCCGGCCTGTTCATCTACTCGATCTGGATCCTGTGGCTGAGCAAGTACCTGCCCGTGGTCCGGGGCTTCTCGGGACTGGCCGGATCGATGGCACTCGCCATCCTGCTCGTGCCGTCCATCACCCGGACGACCGAAGAGGTGCTGAAGGTCGTTCCCGGCGGGTTGCGCGAGGCGTCGATGGCCCTCGGCGCCCCGCAGTGGCGCACGGTGTGGTCGGTGGTGCTCCCCACGGCCCGGACCGGCATCCTCACCGCCGTGGTGCTCGGTGTGGCCCGGGCGGTGGGGGAAACGGCGCCTTTGCTCTTCACCATTTTCGGCAACCAGGTCATGAACGCCAACCCGCTGCACGGGCCCCAGGAGTCCCTGCCACTGTTCGTGTGGACGAACGTGAAGAGCTCCTACCAGTCGCGCATCACCCTGGCCTACACCGCCGCGTTGGTGCTCGTGGGCATCGTCTTGTTCCTCTTTACCCTGGCCCGAGTGCTCGGGAGTTCACGCCGTACCGGACGACTCCGCCGAGCGGGGCGAAAGCAGGTGGCGACATGAGTACGCAAGAAGACTGGTCGACGGCGCTGTCGTCGGGCGCGGCGGGGGCGGGCACGGCCACGCTGGCGCCACCGCCCGTTGCCGGAGCCCGCGCCGCCCGGCTCGAGGCCAAGGGCATCTGCGCCTGGTTCGGCGGCCGGCTGGTGCTCGACCGGGTGTCTCTGATGATGGAGCGGTCGGTGGTGACCGCCCTGATCGGACCGTCGGGGTGCGGGAAGTCGACGTTCCTGCGAATCCTGAACCGGATGCACGAGGCCGTGCCCGGGGCCCAGTTCGCCGGGTCGGTCGAGCTCGACGGGGTCGACATCTATGGCACCGAGCAGCGGGCCACGGCCACCCGGTTCCGCATCGGCATGGTCTTCCAGAAGCCGAACCCGTTCCCGGCCATGTCGATCTACGACAACGTGCTGGCCGGGCTGCGGTTCTCGGGGATCCGGGTGGCCGACGCCGACAGCGTGGTGGAGGAGATGCTCGTGAAGGCCGGACTGTGGAACGAGGTCCGCAACCGGCTGAAGGCTTTGGGGGGCGAGTTGTCCGGTGGTCAGCAGCAGCGGCTGTGCATCGCCCGGGCCCTGGCCGTGCGGCCGTCGGTGCTGCTCATGGACGAGCCCTGTTCCGCCCTCGACCCCACCTCCACCCGTCGGGTGGAGGAGACGATCAGGGAGATCGCCGGTGACGTGACCGTCGTCATCGTGACCCACAACATGCAGCAGGCGCAGCGGGTCTCGGCCCAGTGTGCCTTCTTCCTGGCCGCCGAGAACGAACCGGGACGGATCGTGGAGGCCGGACCCACCGAGCTCATCTTCTCCCACCCGAGCGACGCCCGAACCTCGGACTATGTCCATGGCCGCTTCGGTTGAGGTCGCGCCCCGGGCGGGAGCGGAGAAGACGCGGCGAGGGCCGTCGATGACGTGGCGCCGGGTGGGGGGTGCTGTGCTCGTGGCCGCTGTGGTGGCGGTTGCACCCCTGGTCGTCGCCGCCGCACCGGCCGCCGCGGCCGGGCCCACCATCACGGGATCGGGTTCGAGCTACGCGGCGGTGGCTATCAACCAGTGGGTGGCCCAGGTCGAGGCCGTGAACGGTGACGGGATCAACTACTCGACATCGTCGTCGGTGACCGGTCTGAACGAATTCGCCCAGCAACAGGTCGATTTCGGGGCCACCGAGATCGGCTACAGCACCAACCAGGCCAACTACACACCGCCCGCCGGCTTCGCCTACCAGTACCTGCCCACGGTGGCGGGGGCCACGTGCATGGACTTCAACGTGGACAACCCCATCGGGGGCCAGCAGATCACCTCGCTGCAGCTGACGACGGCCCAGATCCTGGGCATCTTCACCGGCACCATCACCAAGTGGGGCCAGCTGGCCGTGGGCGGGAGCAACGCCGAGCTGGCGGGGGACAACGATCCCATCATCACGGTGTTCCGCACCGATCCCTCGGGCGAGAACTACATCCTCTCCAACTACCTGAACACCCTCGACCCGACGGACTGGGGGCGGTACACCGCGGCGTTGAATTTCCCGGGCGGGGCCCAGGCCGTGTGGCCCTTCCCCCAGGGCGGCGGCGGCAGCCATCCCGGCTACGACTTCTCCAACTGGAACGGGGAGGACGGATCGGACGTGGCCGCCGACTACGTCTACGCCAACACCGGCAGCATCACCTACGTGGAAACGGCTTACGCCGACCTGCACCACGACCCGTGCGCGGCGGTGCAGAACCTCCCCGGCGACGCCTTCGTGCAGCCGTCGGCCTTCCACGACGCCGAGGCGCTGTTGAAGGCCACGTTGTTGCCCGACCTCGAGCAGCTGCTCACCGGCGTCTACACCGACACCGACCCGAACGCCTATCCGATCTCGGCCTACAGCTACCTGGTGACGCAGGAATCGCAGATGAACGCCAGCCGGGGAGCGGTGCTTGGCCGGTTCATAGAGTTCATCGCCTGCCAGGGCCAGCAGTCGGCCCAGCAGCTCGGCTATTCGCCGTTGCCGCCGAACCTGGTGGAAGACGACTTCCAGGGCATCTCCCGTATCAACGGCGCCGCCCCGCCGCCGTCCACGGTGAACGCCAGCACCTGCAACGATCCCTACGTGGCGCTGTTCGACGGGGCGGCCCCGGGGGGGTCGTCGGGGTCGACATCGGGGCCGGCACCTGGGCCCCGCCCCGGGGCGGTGACGGGAACGACACCGGCGTCCTCGTCGCGCGGGCCCGGTGGTCCGTCGTCCACGGGTGGCGTGACGTCGAGCACGGTAGGGACGTCGAGCACGGCCGCCACGTCGTCGACGACGGGCGCAAGCTCCACGACCACCGATAGCACGGGGACGGCAACCTCGTCGGCGCTGTCGCCCGGGACGAAGCTGTCCAACGGTCAGCTCGTCGGGGTCGCCCTGAACGGCACCGTGGCGCGGCTGCTGCGCCAGCCCCATTCGTTCGCCGCCATGGTGGGCTGGTCGCTCGGGTTCGCCGCCCTGGTGCTCGTGCCCCCGATGATCGCCCTGCGTCGCCGCCGCCGGCGGGCCGCCACCGGGCAAGGAGCGTCATGATCCGCCACCACAAGCCCCGTCACGCCCGCTCCCGTCACGGGGCCCTGCGCGCCATGTGCTCTGTGCTGCTGCTGGCGGCGGTGACCGTGGCGGTGGAAGTCGGCCAGGTGGCGCCGGCCTCGGCCACCACCGGCCGCACCGCCGCACCGCCGTGCCAGCAGGGGTACACCTGCGTGACCATTCCCTGCGCCACGGCCCCCTGTCCCACTGTGGAAGCGGGTCCCACGGCGAACCTCGGCGCGTCGGGGGGATCGCAGTACGTCTTCGTCGATCTCTACGACTTCCCGGCCGGTGACGCGCCGTCGGTCTGGTACTGCGCCGACACCACGGCCGTGGCCAAGGGTCCACCGTTGTGCTCGACGGGACCGGGGCCGCTGCAACTGCCGCAGATCACGAGCGACGGAACCGCTTTCGTGAACTATCAGGTCGAGGAGAGAGGGGTCGACGGCAACAGCCCCTTCAGCGGGGAGGTTCCCGGCAACGCCTCCGCGACGGGGTCGTTCTTCTGCGACGACGGCCCCGATTCCTGTTCGCTCGACGTGGTCGACCAGGCCCTCGACGGCCACGCCACGCCCGACAGCACCAACACGGCCGTGGTGCCGGTGAGCTTCGTGCCGTCGTCGAGCGGGTGCCCGAAAGGCGCCGTGGTGAGCTCCGAGAGTGACTTCGGCATCGAGGGCCTTCTCACCGAGGTTGCACCCGCCGCCTGCAGCGGCACGGCCCCGGCCGTTCCCGTGAACACGGCCGAGGACTCGCTGTCGGCCGTGCAGGCCGTCGCCTCCGGTGCCGTGCAGATCGCCTTCACCGACGACCCCCAGGCGGCCGACGAGCAGGCGGCGCTGGCCGGGTCGAAAGGTCAGTACGACTACATCCCGGTGGCCGCCTCGGCCGACGTCGTCGGTTTCAGCGCCGACGACGCCGAGACGACGCGTCCGCTCGTCGCCTATCCCGACACCTCGTTCGAGCTGACGCCGAACATGGTGGCCGGGTTGATCTCGTTGCAGTACAGCGTGCCGGGTTCGGCCGACGCCGTGACCGGGGTGAGCTGCGCCAATCCCGAGGCCCCGCCCAAGACCTTCAAGGCCTGCCCCGCCCTGCAGACGGTGAATCTGATCCCCGGCTTCGTTCCCGCCGCCACCTACTGGGGCAACGTCCGCTCCGACAACGCCGGGGTGACCGACGAATTCTTCAGCTGGTTGTGCGCGGCCCAGGACCGCGCCGTGACCATCAACGGGCAGCCGGTCACCGAGACGAGGACGGCCGCCCAGGTTCTCGAGTCGGCACCGTGGACGAACAAGGCGCTGAAGACGACCTGTGCGAGCGGCGACCAGTTTCCGGCGCTGTCGGTGACGGGCGACTGGGCCGGGGCCAGTTCGCCCGCCGCGCAGGCCCGTGACGTGGCCAACGAGGTGGCCAACGCCATCCCGTCGCGGACGGCCGCCTTCGCCACGATGAACTGGTACGAGGCGCTTTACTACGGCCTCGACGTGGCCGAGCTGCAGAACGCGGCGGGGCAGTACGTGGCCCCCAGCGCGGCGTCGGTGGACGCGGCGCTGGCCGACGCCACCGTGAACACGTCCGACGGGGTGCTCACCAACAACTACGCCGACAGCATCGACGCCGCCGCCTACCCGACCCCGGTGGTGATCTACGCCATCGTGCCCACCGGATTGCCGGCGGCCACCGCCGGTGCGGTGGGGACGGAACTGCGCAGCATGTTGGCCGTGACCGCCGGCGGGAACAGCACATCGGTGCCCCCGGGTCTGCTCCCTCTGCCGACCAAGCTGGCCTCCGAGGCCACCGCCACGGTAAGCACCGATTTCCCCGCTCCGCCGGCACCGGCGGGACCGGGTCCCTCGTCGACGCCGAGTGCGACAGGTCCGGTCGGCCAGGCGCCATCGGGATCGCCGTCGGCGGCGTCGGGATCGTCGGGGTCGTCGGGGTCGGGAATCACGGGCCTGACGACGGCGACGACCGCCGGTCCCGGGGCCTCGTTCCATCAAGCCGGATCGGCGGCGAGGGACAGCGCCCATTCGGGCCCGGCCGGGGAGAAGACGCCGCTGTCGACGGGTAACCAGAAGGCGGTGAAGGCCGACTTCCTGGGCCTCGTGCCTCCCGGGGGCCGGTGGTTGCTGATCGCGCTGCTGGCGGCGGGGGCCGTGGCCATCCTGATCGGTCCGGCCGTGCTCGGCCTGCTTCGGGTGCGGCGGCGTCCGGCGTCGGACGGCGAGCTCCCCACCGAGGCGGCGCCCGATCCGATGGGCGCCGGATGACGGGCTCCCGGGTGTCCGATCCGGTCGTGTCGGTCTCGTCGACGGTCGGGGCGTCGTCCGCCGTCGGCTCGGCGTCGTCCACGGTGGGGTCGTCGACCAACATCGCGCTGGGGCCCGGCCGTTCGGTGCCGGGCACGCCGGTGGCGGCCGCCGGCCGTTCGTCGAGGGCGCGCCGACTGGCGCTGGGGGCCGCGGCGACGGTGACCGCCTTCGGTGTGGTCGTGGCGCTGTTGGCGGGGTACCTGTTCGGGTTCACCGCCCTCCAGCACGCCCGGGCCCAGCAGCGGTTGCTGGCGGGGTTGAATGGGAAGGTGGGGCTGACAGCGCTGTCGGGCCGGATCCCGGCCGAGGGCCGGCCCGTGGCCATCTTGGAGATCCCCGTCCTTCACCTCGAGCAGGTGGTGGTGGCGGGTACGAGTGCGGTGGACCTGGCCTCGGGACCGGGTCTGATGCCGGGTTCGGCCCCGCCCGGGGTGCGGGGGAACACGGTGATCGCCGGCCGGCGGTTGCTCTACGGCCATCCCTTCTCGGGTCTCGGCCGCTTGCGGCGCGGGGACCGGATCCACATCATCGGGGGGCTCGGGTCGTTCGACTACCGGGTGGTGAGCACCCGGGTGGTCCACCCCGGCCAAGCCGATCCGGTGGTGCCGACGGCCGACCCCCGGCTGACGCTCGTGACGTCCGACGCCTCGCTCGCCCCCACCGACCGGGTGGTGGCGGTGGCGTCCATGGTGAGCACGCCGGCCGACATCGACGTGGCCCCCATCGGTGTCCCCCCGGCCTCGCAATTGGCGCTCTCGGGTGATCGGGGGGCGTTGGTCCCCACCATCGTGTGGGGGGTGGCGCTGCTGCTCGGCGCCGTGGTGACGACCCTGCTCTACCGGCGCTGGCGCAAGCCGTGGCCCACCTATCTGATGACGACGCCCGTGCTCGTGGCGCTGGCCGTGTTGTGCTTCCAGTCCCTGGCGCACCTGTTGCCGGCCACGATGTGACGGGTGGGCGGCGTGACCGGCGGAGGTCGGTGATGGTAGACGACGGCGGTGCCACGAGGCGGCTCGGGACGCGGCTCACGGCGGTGACGGTGCTGGGCGTGACTGCCATCGCGGCCGCCGCCTGCGGGTCGTCGGCCCCCGCGACGGCGCCCCGGAGGCCACCGCTCACGGGCCCCAGCGTGGCCGTCATCGAGCAGGCCCGGCAGGTGACGGTGGGCGGCAAGGCGGTGGCGGTGCCGACGGAGATCGGGACGCACCCCATCGCCGCGGCCATCGACGACGGGCAGCAGATCATCATCTCGGCCGCCGGCTTCCTGCCGCACCGGCTGTTCTCGACGCCCGACGAGGCCGTCACGTGGACGAACCTGACGGACGAGCCCCAGGTGGTGATCTTCGACTACCTGCCCGTGCGGTCGCCGGTGATCGCACCGGGGGGATCGTTCTCGTGGACGTCGCACTCGACGCAGTCCATCGCCTACCGCACGGCGTCGGGGCTGCAGGGCGTGGACACCGTGAACCCTCCCTTCGGCTGAGCCGCCCCTGATTGGAATTGGGTCAGACGGGCTTCTTCGCCTCGATGAGAAAACGCTCGGCGTGGGCCACGAAGGCGCCGTCGCTGCAGATGCGGTCGTGCAGTTGGGCCAGCGCACCGCGGTAGCGCTCGACGGAGAAGTCGGGGACGGTCCAGACGACCTTGCGGAGAAAGACGACGACGGCGGCGGTGTCATGGAACACGGCGCGCAGGCGGGCCTCGCGCAGATCGACGACGTCGAGGCCGGCGCCGGTGGCGGCGGCGACGGCCCGGTCGGCGCGGCGCCGGTCGCCCACCGGTTGGGGTCCCATGACGGCGTCGGTCAGCTCGCGCATCGATCCCGCCCCGACCTGTTGCGACAGGTAGGTGCCCCCCGGTGTGAGCACCCGGGCGATCTCGGGCCAGTCGGTGACGACGGGATGGCGGCTCACGACCAGGTCGAACGAGGCACCACGGAAGGGGAGATGGCCGTCGCCGGCCACCTGGACGACCGACGCGCCGAGCGCGGCCAGGTTCCGCCGGGCGATCTCGACGTTCGGGGGCCAGGATTCGGCGGCGGCCAGCACGGCCGGTGGGTGGGGGACCTGGGCCAGGACCTCACCGCCGCCGGTTCCGATGTCGAGCGCCACCGTCGCCGCCGCCATCCGCCCCGCCATCAACCGGGCGTAGCCCCACGGAGGCCGCTCCTCGGTGGCCCGGCCCGAGAACCAGGAGAAGTCCCATCCCTCGACGGCGACGCCGGCTCCTTCGGTCAGCAGGTCCTCGAAGGTCGCTGCCGGGGCCACGGGACCCAGGTTGGCTCAGATGCGGGCGCGGTCGCTCGTCACGACGGGGCAGACGGGACCGCCGCAGGTCGCCACGAAGGTGACGTTCACGTGGGCGGAGCGGGCCGTCGGGCTGGTGGGCCGGGGGACGAAGAGCACGGTGGCCGAGCCGTAGCAGGGGAGGTTCAGCGTGGTCGGCAGCGGCTCGTCGCCGTAGCTGGTGAACGTGACGCTGCCGGGTGCAGCGGTACTGGTGGCCGGGGTGAATGTGGCCACGATGGAGTGGGCCCGTGATCCGGTGAACCCGACCGACGTCGCCGCCGAGGCCAATACGTCGGAGACCCCGATCGTCTGGCCGGCCACCGGGTGCCCCCGCTCATTGACCCGGATGGGGCCGGGGCAGAGCACCTGCACGGAGGCGTTCACCGTCTTGTCGTTCACCAGGCCCACGAAACTCTGGTCGGGACCGATGGGGCGTTGGGCGGGCTGGGCGCCGGCCAGACCGGCGGGGACGGTGACACCGAGGATGCCGGCGACGACGATGCCAGCGGCGGCGAGGGTGGGGGAGATCTTGGACACGGCGCCTCCTTCTCGGCGGCGACGGGCGAGCCGTCGTCGGTGGTACCGCCAAAGAAACGACGGCCGCGCCGGGGCCGTTACCGGCGACGTCAGGAATCGGGCCCGAGCTGCTCGACCTCGAGAAGGGTGAAGGCGTCGATCACGGCCCGCAGGACCTGCCGGGCGATGCGGGGGTCGAGGTCGGCCACCGCCGCCGTCTGCCCGATCTTCTCCAGCATCCGCTCCTCGCGGTCGCGGTCCACCACCTTCATCCCGTGGGCCCGCTTGAACCGGACGACCTCGGTGATGAGCCGGGAGCGCTCGGCCAGGACCTCCACCATTCGGCGGTCGACGAGATCGAGGCGGTCGCGGATCGCTTCGAGGTCCGGTGCTGCGGCGTCGGAGGTCATAGGAGCATCATGGCCTCAAGGAGCCGGTGGCGGTTGCCGAAGGAACCCGGGAGTGCGGGGACCCGCCGACCACGACCTCCGCCCGCCTGCGGGGGTCGTGGCGCGTCCGAGGCCGACTCCGGGCGTCAGCGCCGGCATCAGCTCCGGAAGGAGATGGGCACGGTGACGGCGTCGTTGGCTTCGTCGCCGAATTCGATGTCACAGGTCACTCCGACCGCCACCTCGGCCGGTGTGGGAGGACAGGGGTAGCTCGCCGCATCGGTGGCGGCATCGCCGCCGGTGCTGTCGGTGCCCGTGGCCGGCGGTCCCACCGTGCCCGAGACGATGGTGAACGAGGTCGGCGCCAGCGCGCCCGTGGCATCGGTGGTCACCAGGTGGCTCGTGGGGCTCGAACAACCGACGGGGATGGCGCTTGCCAAGACCGACACCGTGGGCTGGGCGTCGTCGTCGTTGCACTCGAGGATCGAGCCCAGCGTCTTGGCGGTGAAGCCGCTGCCGCTGATCGTGACCACCGAGCCGCCGGCCAGGCAGGTCCCGGGATTGACGGTCATCGTGGCCGCCCCGCCGGTGGCACTCTGGGGCGCCGGGTCACAGCCGACGATGGTGGTCGTCGTCGTGGTGGTGCTCGTCGTGGTGGTCGTCGTCGGTACGCCGTGCGACTTGAAGCTGATGTCGTGCAGTGCCACCTGATCGGAGTTGTCGAGGAACTCGATGACGCAGGAGACCCCCAGGTTCTCCTGGACGGTGGTGGGCGGGCAGGGATAGCCGGCCGAGTCGGTGGCCGCGGCGTTTCCGCTCGTGTCGGGGCCCGGTTCCCATGACCCGAGGGTGCCCGTCTGCACCGTCACGCTCCTCGACGCCAGGCGACCGAGGTTCGAGGTCGAGGCCGGGACCGGATCGGTGCAGCCGACGGCGATGAGGTGGGTGACGCCGTGGACCGCGACGCCGGTGGCGGGCTGGCCCGGTGCGTCGTTGCACTCGAGGATGGCGCCGTTGGCGCCGTGGATGAATCCCGTGCCCCGGACCGAGACGTGCTCGCCGGCGGTCAGATGGGCGTGGGGGCTCACGTTGATGCCGGGGCTGGCGGCCGACGCCGCGGCCACGAAGCCCACCATGGTGCCTCCGACCAGAAGCAGGGAGACGCCGACGGTGACCACAGCCCTCTGGCTATAGAGCAGACGTCGCACCGGATCCCCTCTTCCCGCGGTGCACGGGCACCGTGGGGCCTCTTTCGGGGCGTGGCATCCTGACGCCTCGCCCTCCCCTGACCACTAATTGTGGTCGCTGGAGGTCAGAAGGGCAAGGGGATACTCAGAGGGGTGGTCAGACCTTGGCCGTGTCGGCCAGGCGGTCGACCACCTCGACGTACTCCTCGACCAGCTCGTAGATGACGTCCCGGGCCTTCCTCACCCGGGTGGCCCGGCCGATGATCTGGCCGCAGGGGTTGAAGGCCACATCTTTGGACTGGGCCGGGTAGCGGTGCCCCGACCCCACGGCGTCGATGGCCACCATCATCTGCAAGGGCATGGGCAGGGGGTCGGGCGTGTCGTCGCGGCCCCAGGCCTCGGTCCAGTCGTTCTTGAGCATCCGGCAGGGCTTGCCCGTGTAGGACCTCGAGCGGATGGTGTCGGACGACTTGGCCTCGAGAAGGGACTTCAGCTGTCCCGGGGCCGTCTCCGCCTCCTCCACCGTCAGCCACAGCGTGCCCGTCCACACACCCTGGGCCCCCATGGCCAGGGCGGCCACGATCTGCCGGCCGGTACCCACCCCGCCGGCGGCCAGCACCGGGAGGGGGGCGACGGCGTCGATGACCTCGGGCCACAGCACGAGCGACCCGATCTCACCGGTGTGGCCCCCACCCTCGGTGCCCTGGCAGACGATGAAGTCGAGGCCGGCCTCCTTGTGGTGAAGGGCGTGCTTGACCGAGCCGGCCAGGGCGCCGATGAGCCGGCCCGACGACTGCACCTGGGCGATGACGTCGGCCGGGGGGGTGCCCAACGCGTTGGCGATCAGTCGGACCTTGTCGTGCCGCAGCGCCGCCGCCAGCAGGGGCTTGCCCGTGGCCTCGGTCCACCCCATCATCCCCGAGCGCTTCTGGTCGGCCGGCGTCTCGGGGATGCCGTGCTCCTCCAGGATCCGGCGGGCGAAGCGGCGGTGGTCGTCGGGGACCATCGAGGTCAGCTGCGCCTCGAGCTTCACCGGGTCGAGCTCGCCCATGCCCTCGTACTTGCCGGGGATGACGATGTCGACGCCGTAGGGGGCGTCGGGGCAGTGTTCGTCGAGCCAGTTGAGCTCGATCTCGAGCTCCTCGGGGGAGAAGCCGATGGCGCCGAGGACGCCGAAGCCCCCGGCGTTGGACACGGCCGCCACCACGTCGCGGCAGTGGGTGAAGGCGAAGATGGGGAACTCGATGCCGAGGCGGTCGCAGATGGGGGTGCGCACGTCTGTCTCCTGTCTTTGTCTGTGGGTGTCGGGCTTGTCTGTGGGTGTCGGGCTGTCTGTGGGTGTCGGGGTCGATCAGTGTTGCGTCGTCGTGGGTCGGTGCGGGGAGATGTCGACGCCGAGGACGCGGCCGAGGGCCTCGGTGACCGTGTCGATGTCACTTGCGCCGGGATCGAGGCGGTGCTGGATCTCGAGGCCGGTGACGAGGGCCCGTAGAACGGTGGCCAGGGTGTCGGGATCGCTCCCCGGTTCGATGATGCCGTCGGCCATCCAGGAGCCGAAGCCTCGGGCCATGCGGGCGTGGGCCTCGGCCGCCCGCAGGCGCACGGCGGCGGCCACCTCGGGGTCGCGCACGGCGCGCAGCGACAGCTCGCGCTCGAGCAGCAGCAGACGGCGCGTCTGCTCCGACGGGTTCACGATGAGGTTGTCGGCGACGGCCCGCAAGCGCTCCGAGACGTCGGAAGCCAGTTCGAACTCAGCGGCGATCACGGTGACGAGCGACTGCTCCCATTCGTCGAGCAGCGCCAGGAGCATGCCCTGCTTGGAACCGAAGTGGTCGTAGACGGCGCCCGAGGTACGGCCGGCCGCCTCGGCCACGAGGTCGACGGAGACGGCGTCGATGCCGTGGTCGGCGAACAGCTGGGCGGCGGCCGAGAGCAGACGCTCCCTGGTGTCGGCCTTGCGCTCTGACTGGGTCCGGGCCACGTCACCTCCGGTCGGCGGCAGTTGGATAGGCCATCCTATGTATATAGGATCCGCTACGCAACGGGGGCGGCCCCGGTCACGCCGGCAGGAACTAGACCGGCGGCAACGAGAACCGGATCAGACGACGGAGGTGGCCCATGCCGCTGCACACCCACGACCCGGCCGAGCCCGACGAAGACCTGATCAGCATCAGGCCGCAGTTCTGCCAGTCCGGCCTGGTGGGCGAGGTTCCCCGGCTGCGGCTCCCCGACAGGGGCATGCCTCCGTCGATCGCCTATGAGATCGTCCACGACGAGCTCTTCCTCGACGGAAACGCCCGGCTCAACCTGGCCACGTTCGTGACGACGTGGATGGAGCCGGAGGCCGAGCTCCTGTTCGCCCAGTGTTCCGCCAAGAACATGATCGACAAGGACGAGTATCCCCAGACGGCGGAGCTCGAGCGGCGTTGCGTGAACATGATCGCCCATCTGTGGAACGCGTCCGAGGAGGGCGAGGCGACGGGCTGTTCGACGACCGGCTCGAGCGAGGCCTGCATGCTCGGGGGACTGGCCCTCCTTCATCGGTGGCGGGGAAGGGCCACGACCGGCCACCGGGGCCGACCCAACCTCGTGCTCGGTGCCAACGCCCAGGTGTGTTGGGAGAAGTTCTGTCGGTACTTCGACGTCGAGGCGAGGCTCGTCCCCGTGAGCGCGTCGACGCCGTACCTCACGGCCGAGACCGCCGTGGCCCACTGCGACGAGGACACCATCGGGGTCGTGGCCATTCTCGGATCGACCTATGACGGGAGCTACGAACCGGTGCAGGAGATTGCCGCCGCCCTCGACGCCCTCCACGCGACGAAGGGTCTCGACATCCCCGTTCACGTCGACGCCGCCTCGGGAGGATTCATCGCCCCGTTCCTCGATCCCGAACTGGTGTGGGATTTTCGGCTCGAGCGGGTGCAGTCGATCAACGCCTCGGGACACAAATTCGGCCTCGTCTACCCCGGCGTGGGCTGGGCGTTGTGGCGTGACGCCTCGGCCCTGCCCGACGAGCTCATCTTCAAGGTCGACTACCTCGGTGGCGAGATGCCCACCTTCACCTTGAATTTCTCCCGTCCCGGGGCGCAGGTCGTCGGGCAGTACTACAACTTCCTCCGCCTCGGGGCAGAGGGTTACCGCGACGTGCAGGCGGCGGGCCGGACCACGGCGATGTGGTTGTCCGGCGCCATCGAGGAGCTCGGTCCGTTCACTTTGTTGTCACGGGGCGACGCCATACCGGCTTTTGCCTTCTCGCTCACCGATCCCGGTGGGTACAGCGTCTATGACGTCTCCGACGTGCTGCGGGCGCGGGGCTGGATCGTTCCCGCCTACACCATGCCCCCGGCCATCGACGACACCGCCGTGTTGCGGGTGGTGGTCCGCAACGGCTTCAGCCAGGACATGGCCGTTCTGTTCCTCGCCGACCTGAAGGCGGCCGTCGACCGGCTCGAACGCTACGGGGGGACGCCGCCCGAGGCGGCGCGGGCGGGTTTCCATCACTGACGCCGGGTCCAGGGTGGATCGGCCGTGGGATACTGACGCCCCGTCAGCGCGGCGCTGCGTCGTGCGCCCCGGCAGATCGGAGCCCCCGTGTTCAGGACGTCCCCCGTCGTGGCCGAAGACGAGTGGCAACTCGACCTCGAGGTGCAGGACCACATCGCCGTCCTCACCCTCAATCACCCCGACAAGCTGAACGCCTGGAGCTGGGAGTCCACCCGTCAGTTGGGGGCCCGGGCCGACCAGATCCGTTTCGACGACCGGGTGCGCGCCGTGGTGCTGCGGGCCGAGGGCCGGGCCTTCTGTGCCGGCATCGACCTGGGCATGCCCGAGGACCGGGTGACGGGGCGGTCGCCGGCCGAGAAGGCGCGCAATTACTACGAGGGCATTCGCTGGGCCCACGAGCGCTTCAAGGTCTTCGCCGAGCTGCCCCAACCGGTGGTGGCCGCCGTGCAGGGGTATTGCCTCGGCTTCGGCTTCGAGCTGGTGCTCATGGCCGACATCCGGATCTGTGCCACCGACGCCATCTTCGCCCTCCCCGAGGCCCAGGTGGGGGTGAGCATCGACGCCGGGGGCGACCTCCGCTTGGCCCACGAGGTGGGGGCGGGTTGGGCCAAGCTGCTGGCCTACACGGGCCGACGGATCGACGCGGCCACGGCCGAGCGCATCGGGCTCGTCCAGGAGGTGACCTCGCACGACGAGCTCACCCCGCAGGCCATGGCCATCGCCGGGGAGATCGCCGCCAACGCACCCTTGGCCGTGCAGAGCATCAAGCGCACCATCGACTCCTTCACCTACCGGGGCATGACCGAGGCCATGCGCTTCGCCGCCATGAGCGCGTCGCTCGAGTTCGTCTCCGACGACATGCCCGCCGGCTACGCGGCCAAGGCGGCCAAGAAGCCGATCGTCTTCGAGGGGAAGTAGACCCTCCGTGGCGCTCCCCGAACCGCCCCCGGCGGGGGCCCTCATGCTCCCGGCCGACACGTTTGCCGGCATCACGGCCATCGTCACCGGTGGCGGCACGGGCCTGGGCAAGGCCATCGCCGTCGAGTTCGCCCGGCTGGGGGCGTCGGTGGGGATCATGTCGCGCCGCCCCGAGCACCGGCTGGCCGGCGTGGCCGCCGTGGAGGCCGTCGGGGGGCGCGCCGCCCACGCCGAGGCCGACATCCGTGACGCCGCCCAGATAGCCGCCGCCTTCGATGTGCTCGAGGACGCCCTCGGGCCGGCCCGGGTTCTCGTCAACAACGCCGCCGCCAACTTCCCCGTCCCGTCCGAGGACCTGTCGGCCAACGGCTGGCGGGCGGTGACTCAGATCGTCCTCGACGGAACCTTCTTCTGTTCGCAGGAGCTCTTCCGGCGTTGCGCGGCGGCGGGGGAGCCGGGATCGGTGTGCAACATCCTGGCCACCCAGTCGTTCACCGGGGGACCGGGTATGGCCCACACGGCGGCGGCCAAGGCCGGGGTGGGGAACCTGACGAAGACGCTCGCCGTCGAGTGGGCGCCCCAGGGCGTGCGGGTGAACGCGTTGGCCCCGGGACTGTTCCCCCATGAGGACATGCGCGCCGACCTGAAGGCGCTACGGACCGAGGGCGAGGACGTGGACGCCCGTCGTTCCCCGGCCGGTCGTCTGGGACGTCTGCACGAACTGGGCTGGGCCGTGACGTGGCTGTGCTCGCCCTACGCCTCATTCGTCACCGGTCACACCCTGGTGGTGGACGGGGCCAATTGGCTGCGCCGGGATTTCGTCATGCCCGAGTTCGTGCCCGTGCGCCAGCAGATCGCGGGAGTGCTGGGCGACCGGGGATGACGGGTTCCGCTGAGGGACCGGGCCCCGGGGCCCGGTCCTGGCGATCGTGGCGGCGACTTGGGTTGCGGGCCGCCGCCGCCGATACCGACGGGATGGCGAACGACCAGATGGCGAACGACCAGATGGCGAACGAGCAGATGGCGAACGGGCAGATGGCGAACGGGCGCACCGAGGGCGGCATCGACGCCATGCGGGTGCGGAGCCTGGTCGGCCTCTCTCTCGGCCTCGTGGGACCCCGGGCCAACCTGGCCGTGTCGGGAGTGCTCCTGACGCTGCTCGTCTCGTCCCGGGTGTCGAGCGCGGTGGCGATCACCTTCGCCCTCACCGCCAACCGGCTCGTGGGATGGATCGCCTATCCCGTTCTCGGACGGGCCAGTGACCGGACCCGCAGCGTGGCCGGACGCCGGGCGCCCTACATGGCCACCGGTCTGCTTCTCATGGGCATCTGCACCTGGGCGTACACGTGGGTGTCGGGCTTCTGGTTCCTCGTCGTCCTGATCGTCGTGGTGAAGACCGCCAGCGTGGTCTTCGGCCTGACCAACGTGGCCGTGATCCCCGAGACCTTCGGCAAGAGCCGGACCATCAAGGCCACCATCTTGATCGGTGTGCTCGGCGCCATCGTGAGCCTCATCATCAAAGGGACGGTGATCGCCACCTGGAAGGCGAACGACCCCTCGACGTGGAACCTGCCGTTCCGCGAGGCCGGCGGTCTGATGATGATCGTGGCCGTGGCCGTTCTCGTCCTCGTCCGGGAGGCGCCCGCCGCCCTCGACGCCGCCGAGCAGGCGCTCCACGCCCCGCGGCCGTGGCGGCGCGAGATGGCCGACATCATGTCGGGCCCGAACGCCCGCGTGCTCGTCGGCGGGATCCTCGTCTTCTGGTCGGGACTGAGCGCCACCGGCTACCTCGCCATCGTCTACTTCGAGAAGGTCCAGCACGCCGGGGCCAACGTCCAGACGATCGCCAGCTACGTGAGCGGCGTGCCCGTGGTGATGTTCGGCCTGGCCGGCGGGTACCTGCTCAGCCGGCACCTGACCCGCAAGCAGGTGGCCGTGCTCACGCCCCTGGCCGGGACGGTGGTGTCCCTGGTGCAGTTCACCACCACCCATATCTGGCAGACCGTGGTGCTGGCCTTCGTGGGGGCGCCGCTGTTCACCGCCTTCGTCATCTCCCTCGCCCCCATGCTCCTGCAATTGCTGCCGCGCTCGGGGGGCATGGGGGAGTTGTTGGGGAAGCTGGTGGCCCCGTTCAGCCTCTTCGCCGTGGCCTTCTCCTTCCTCGCCGCCTGGGCCGTCGACGTCACCGGTGACTACCGGGTGATCTGGCTGTTCCCGGCCGGCGCCGGTCTCGTGCAGGCGGTGGTGATGCTCTGGCTCCGGGTGCCACCCGGCCACGAACGGGCTGAGCTCACGGGACTGTACGAGCGGATGAGCGAGTCGATCATGACCCAGGTCACCGGGAGCGACCGGCCTCTGTTGGGCGGGGTGGTGACGGCCGACGACGCCGACGCCGCCTCGTTGTTCGACATGGCCCGCAATATCTTGGGCAACCCCTACGAGGACGTCATCGACGTCCCCGCCGAGCGGCGGCCCGAGGCGGAGCCCACGGCCGACGGCGACGGCCCTCCCGCCGCCGCCGGCTGACCGCTGGAAGGGCCGAGACGAACAACGGTCGCCCGGCGTAGCATTGGCACCGTCTGCGCACGCGATCGGCGTGGGCGGTCCGAGCCAGGAGCAGGGAGGCGTCATGGAGGTCCGGGACAAGCTCTACATCGACGGTGCGTGGGTGCCCTCGACGGGCAAAGGCACGCTGGAGGTCATCAACTCCACCACCGAGGAGGTCATGGGGAGCATCCCGGAGGGGACGCCCGAAGACGTGGACCGCGCCGTCAAGGCCGCCGCCGCCGCCTTCCCCGCCTGGTCACAGACATCGGCCGACGAACGGGGCAAGATCCTGGCGCGCGTCCAGGAAGGTCTGTCGGCGCGCACCGAGGAGATCGCCACGCTCATCGCCCAAGAGGTGGGCATGCCCTTCACCTTGTCGAGCCTCATCCAGGTCGGCCTGCCCGTGATGAGCTTCGCCACCGCCGCCCAGCTGGCCACCGAGTTCCCGTTCGAGGAGGAGATGGGATCCTCGCTCATCGTCCGTGAGCCCGTCGGGGTCGTCGGTGCCATCACACCGTGGAACTACCCCCTGCACCAGATCGCCGCCAAGGTGGCTCCGGCGTTGGCGGCGGGATGCACGGTGGTCCTGAAGCCCAGTGAGGTGGCCCCGCTCAACGCCTTCATCCTGGCCGAGATCCTCGACGACGTGGGCCTGCCTCCGGGCGTGTTCAACCTGGTGACCGGCGTCGGTCCCGTGGTGGGCGAGGCCATCGCCTCACACCCCCTGGTGGACATGGTCTCCTTCACCGGTTCCACCCGGGCGGGAAAGCGCGTGATGCAGCTGGCGTCCGAGGGTGTGAAGCGCGTGGCCCTGGAGCTCGGGGGCAAGTCGCCCAACGTGATCCTGGAGGACGCCGATCTCGACGCCGCCATTCCGGCCGGTGTGGCCGCCGCCTACATGAACTCGGGTCAGACGTGCTCGGCTCTCACCCGCATGATCGTCCCCCGGTCGCGCCTGGCCGAGATCGAGGAGCTGGCGGTGAAAACGGCCGAGACCTACACCACGGGCGACCCGTTCGACGCCTCCACCCGGCTCGGGCCCCTGGTGTCGGCCACCCAACGCGAGCGCGTGCGGGGTTATATCCACAAAGGTGTCTCGGAAGGAGCCACGCTCTTGACCGGTGGACCCGAGTCGCCCGACGGCCTCGACAGCGGTTTCTTCGTGAAGCCCACCGTGTTCTCCAACGTGCGCAATGACATGACCATCGCCCAGGAGGAGATCTTCGGTCCCGTTCTGTCGATCATCCCCTACGACACCGAGGAAGAGGCCGTCGAGATCGCCAACGACACCGTCTACGGCCTCGCCGGTGGTGTGTGGGCGGGGGACAAGGCTCACGCCGAGCGCGTGGCGCGCCAGGTGCGGGCCGGCCAGGTCGAGGTGAACGGCGGCGGCTTCAACGCCACCGCCCCCTTCGGTGGCTACAAGCAGTCGGGTATCGGCCGCGAACTGGGCAAGTTCGGCCTCGAAGAGTTTCTCGAGGTGAAGTCCCTGCAGCGGTAGTTCGTCCGAGTTCGTCGGGGGGTCGCACCA
>Ga0209415_10004101_pt1 | contig 26833 bp, 26 predicted proteins | sample PeaSoiSIISIP2007_FD_187696 | JGI IMG/M metagenome (GOLD analysis project Ga0209415, IMG submission 187696) | Peat soil microbial communities from Weissenstadt, Germany - SII-SIP-2007 (SPAdes) (version 2) | ecosystem: Environmental > Terrestrial > Soil > Wetlands > Peat | place: Germany... | reverse complement strand
CCGGGCTCCAGGTACCGCTGTTCGGGGCGCTCGTTCTCGGGCATCTCGTTCCCTTTCTGTTCCCGGCCGACGCTGCGCCTCGCGCACCGGCTCGCCGGCCGGAGGTCCGACCGCCCGCTGCGGTCCGGGGCTTCCTGTCGAGAGCACTGCTCTCGTCCGTGATCACCATTCCAGAAACGCCGCCGACTGTCAAGAGCAGTGCTCTGAACAGTGCTCGGTGCTCTGATGCTGTGGCAGACTGGACCCATGAGCGCCGGTCGGAGCGCGCGTGAGCGGGTACGCGCCGAGCTCACCCGCGAGATCAAGGAGGCCGCCCGCCGCCAGCTGGCCGCCGAGGGGGCGCCGCACCTCTCCCTTCGGGCGGTGGCGCGCGAGCTCGGCATGGTGTCCTCGGCGCTCTACCGGTACTTCCCGAGCCGGGACGACCTGTTGACGGCGCTGATCATCGACGCCTACGAGGCGCTCGGCCAGGCCGCGGAAGCCGCCGCGGCGTCGTCGGAGGGCGACGATCTCCTGGAGCGCTGGCGAGCGGTGTGCCGCTCGATCCGCCAATGGGCCGTCGAGCATCCGCACGAGTACGCCCTCGTGTACGGCTCACCGATTCCCGGCTACCGGGCGCCGGCCGACACGGTCGTGCCAGCGGCGAGGGCGGTCAGCGTCCTGCTCGGCCTGCTGGGCGCGGCGTGGGCGGAGGGCCGGGTCGCACCGCCGGCCGACGCCCCGCCGCTCCGGGCCGAGGTCGCGGGCGAGATGGAGCGGCTCGCGGCGGAGATCCTGCCGGGGGTCGACGCGGCGACGGCCTTCCGGATGCTGGTCGCCTGGACGCAGTTGCTCGGGATGGTGAGCTTCGAGCTGTTCGGGCACTCCGTCGGGGCGATCGAACGCACCGACCTCGCGTTCGACGCCGCCGTGGACGCGATGGCCCGCTATGTCGGCCTGGTGCCGCGCGGGGAGGGCGGCGTGGCCGGCCGCACGCGACGGCGAGGCGGGAGGGCGGCCCCGACGGGGGTCGGGAGCCGCCCGAACGGCGCGGGGTAGGCTTTTCCGGGCGGGGCTGTAGCTCAGCTGGTTAGAGCGACTGGTTTGCAACCAGTAGGTCACGGGTTCGAATCCCGTCAGCTCCACCGTGACGAGCAGGACCCGCTTGCCGTCGCCGATCGGGCCGCCAAGGATGACGAAGCCGTCGTCGACGAGTCCGTCCATGAACACCGCGTGCTCGTCCCAGGAGCGCTGCTTCCGGATCTGGCGCGCGGCGTCCCAGTTCGGGCCGTGGACCATCGTCAGCGCGAAAAGCGCCATGTCGTGAGCGTAAGCCGGTCAACTCGTCGAGGGCACCGGGCGCCACGGCGGGGCGCCTCGTCGCGCCCTCGGCATCAGCTGCGGACGCCGGCTACCTCTGCAGCCGACACCCGGTCGTCGTAGCGCTGGATCTCGGTGATGCGGCCGTCACGGACGAGGTGGACGCGGAACAGCGCCCGGCCGCCCGGCCGCTCGGATCCCCTCGCCCAGCTCCGTGATGTGCCCATCCGCCCCATTCGCCAACAGGCGCGAGAACATCGCGACGACGTCGGCACGCGTGCTGCACTTCTGCGGGATGACCGTCGTTGCCCGAGCGCGCGTCGTCGGCGAGCTACGAGGAGAAGCCGTCAGGTCCCGGGTCGAGTACGCGCGCCGCAGCCGCCCGGCGACAGCATCTGCGTCACCGAAGTCCTGCGTCACCGACGCAGGCTTCCACCGGGACGGGTCGGTTGGCCCTCCATCGGGACGGCTCGGTTGGTGCGGCGGCGGCCGGGGACGGCGTGCGGATGACCTAAGGCACTGTCGGCGCCGGCGGGTAGATGTCAGCGTATGGGCAGCTGGGCGGCGTGAGCCGGGTAAGGAGGTGCCAGTGATGGGCACCGTGGTGATCGTGGTGGGGGTGCTCGACGCGCTCGCGGCGGGCTGGGCCTCCGGTGACTGACGCCGGCGTGACGCCGCTCAGCGAAGTCAGTCCGGCGCCGATCTCCCCTGCCGGTCACGACCTGGCGGAGCATCTGCCCGCCGCCGGGCACTCGCTCGTGCTGCGCACGAGCGACTGCGTCATCGAGGCGTGGGGGCCCGACGCTGCGGCGTGCATCAGCGAGGCGCTCGCGGCGCTGGTCGAGGAGTTCGCAGAGGTGCTGGACGCGCCGTCCAACCGCGTGCTCCCGCTGGCCGCGGATCCGGGCGGCGCCGAGGACGCGCTGGTCGCGCTGCTCGAGGACGTGATCTACACCGTCGACGTCTTCTCGGTCGTGCCGGTCCGCTTCCATCTCGCGCTGTCCGAGGGGGGCGCCGTCGCCGGGGACATGGAGGTCGTACCCGTCGACCAGGTGGTGCTCGTCGGGCCGATGCCGAAGGCGGTCTCGTACCACGAGCTCGCGATGTCCGCAGGCCTGGACGGCTGGCGGTGTCACGTGCTGATCGAGGTGTGACCGACCGACCGAGCCGCGGCGCCCCAGCCGGTGCGGTGGGCGCAGGCACGACGGGAGGGCCCGATGCCGATCGCCGACCTTGTCCCCTGGCGGGTGGCCGGGCGGGGGGAGACACTTGAGCTGGAAGGAGGCGTTCATGTTCCGTGACCGCCTGGATGCGGGTCGGCGTCTAGCCGCCAAGCTGGAGCATCTCGAAGGCGAGGACCTGGTGGTCCTCGGGCTGCCGAGAGGCGGTGTGCCCGTCGCCTTCGAGGTGGCGCAGGCGCTCGGGGCGCCGCTCGACGTCATCGTCGTGCGCAAGCTCGGGGTGCCGTTCCAGCCCGAGCTGGCCATGGGGGCGATCGGCGAGGACGGCGTCCTCGTCCTGCAGCGCGACGTGGTCCGGATGGCCGGTATCGGCGAGCGCGAGCTGGCAGCCGTGGAGCGCCGGGAGCGGGCCGAGCTCGAGCGCAGGGCCGGGCGATTCCGCGGCGGGCGCCCGCGGCCGTCCCTGGAGGGGCGCCCCGCGGTGGTGGTCGACGACGGCATCGCCACCGGCTCGACCGCACGGGCGGCCTGTCAGGTCGCCCGAGCGCAGGGCGCCGCGCGCGTCGTGCTGGCGGTGCCGGTCGCACCCCGATCGTCCGTCGCCGAGCTCTCCGACGCCGCCGACGAGCTCGTGGTCCTCGAGTGCCCAGAACCGTTCTTCGCCGTCGGCGAGTGGTACGAGGACTTCTCTCAGACCTCCGACGACGAGGTCGTCGCCCTCCTGAGTCGGGCAGCCGCGTAGGAAGGCCAGGATGTGGTGGTGGGCGCGATCGTGTCGCCCGGCGAGTGCTGGTCGGTCGTGGCGCTCGCAGCAGTCGCGTGCGCCGCGATCTGCGCGGGCGCCCGTAGATGGCCGGGTGGGTGGCGGGAGGTGGTCGCCCGGGTGATCGGAGTTGCGTTCGCGGCCGACCGGTCGCATATACGGTCGGGCTGATCGTGGCCCGGACGTGGTCGCCGGTGACCTCGCTGGCGTTCGCGCTCTGCAACGTCGGGGTGCTCGTGGCAGCCGTCGCGTGCTGGTGGCAGGTGTCGCTGCTCGTCGGCCTGACCTACTTCTGTGGCCTCGCCGGCACCTTGCAGGCGGTGATCACCCCGGACCCGAACGTCGGCTTCCCTCATCTGGTCTTTCGAGTACCTGGTGGGCCATCTCGGGATCGTGCTCGCCGCGGTGTTCCTGGTGGTCGGGTTGCGGCTCGCGCCGCGGCCAGGGGCCGTCGTGAGGGTGTTCGCCGTCACGGCGGTGTACACGGCCGTCGTCGGGCTCGTCGACGGGCTGACCGGGGCCAACTACATGTTCCTGCGCCGTCCGCCGGGCGAGTGGACGGTGCTCCGCCTCCTCGGGCCGTGGCCGTGGTACGTGCTGAGCGCGGCCGGGGTGGCCCTCGCGTTGCTGGTCCGGCTCGACCTCCCCTTCTGGGCCTCGAGGCACCGGGGACGTCGGGAGGCGCCAAGGTAGAGTGCCCGGCATGACCGCGTACGCCGTCAAGACCCCGCCACAGCACGGCGAGTGGCGCGACTTCCTCGACGTGTGGCGCGCCGTCGACCAGATCGACCTCTTCGAGTCGGCGTGGACGATGGACCACTTCTACCCGCTCACGCCGCCGATGGAGGGCACCCACCTCGAGAGCTGGACGATGCTCGCCGCGCTCGCCCAGGCCACCACCCGCCTACGTCTCGGGGCGATGGTGAACGGGATGCACTTCCGCCACCCCGCCGTCACGGCGAACATGGCGGTGACCCTCGACCACATCTCGAACGGGCGCCTGGAGCTCGGACTCGGCGCCGGCTGGTTCTTCCCCGAGGCCGAGGCCTACGGGATCCCGCTCGGCACGCCGAAGCAGCGCTCGGACCGCTTCGAGGAGGGCGTCGAGGTGATCGTGCGCCTGCTGACCCAGGAGACGACGACATTCAGCGGTGAGTACTACCGGCTCGTCGACGCGCGTTGCGAGCCGAAGGCGCTGCAACGTCCGAGGCCGCCGATCGTGATCGGCGGCAGGGGCCCGAAACGCACGCTGCGCACCGTGGCCCGCTGGGCCGACCAGTGGGACATGACCTTCCCACAGTCCCCGGCGGAGTGGAGCGCGCTCGACGAGGTGCTCGTCGAGCACTGCGCGGCGATCGGCCGCGATCCGGCGGAGATCCGTCGCTCGGTCCACGTGAGCTGGCCGGCCGACGCCGATCCGGGCGCGCTGTCCGAGGGCGCCCAGCCCTACTTCGCGGCGGGCGTGGACCTCGTGATCTTCTCGATGCGCGGCCCCTACCGCGCCGAGCTCGTCGAGCCGCTGGCCGAGGCGCTGGCCGCCGTCCGGCCGGCGCCGTAGGGAGGCCGGCTCAGGCGGCCCGCTCCATCACCATCAACCCCGACGCCGTGTTCGAGATCGGGATGTGGTAGCGGGACCACACCTTGCGGGCGGGACCCGGCAGCGTGGCGCGAGCCACGAGCCACATCAGCAGCTCGACCCCCTGGGTGCCGGTCAGCGCCACGAGCTCTCTCGACGAGTACTGCGTCGCCCACTCGGGGTCCTCGATCAGGCTGTCCATGAAGCGCAGGTCGAACTCCTTGTTGATGAACCCGGCACGCTTCCCGTCGAGCTGGTGCGACAGCCCCCCAGTGCCGAGCACCACCACGTTCAGGTCCTCTTCGTAGGACTCGATGGCGCGTCCGATCGCCTCGCCGAGCTTGTAGCAGCGCGAGGCGCTCGGCAGGGGGAACTGGACGGTGTTGACGCAGACCGGCACGATGCGCACCGGGCACGGTCCGGTGCCCGGCCAGAGGAGGGCCATCGGCACCGTGACGGCGTGGTCGACCAGCATCTCCTGGCAGGTGGTGAGGTCGAACTCCTCGGCGACGAGCGACTCGATCAGGTGCCATGAGAGCGCGGCGTCGCCCGGCAGCGGTGGCGCGACCGGGATGCCCCACCCCTCGTCGGCGCTTCGGTACTCGTCGGCCGCTCCGACGGCGAACGTGGGCATCTTGTCGAGGAAGAAGTTGAGACCGTGGTCGTTGTAGACGACCACGACGACGTCGGGCCGCTTGGCCGCCAGCCACTCACGCGCCGGCGGGAAGCCCTCGAAGAACGGTCGCCAGTACGGGTCCTCCTGCACGCCGTCGGCGATGGCCCGGCCGATGGCGGGCACGTGTGACGTGGTGATGGCTCCTGCGATGCGCGCCACGGGTCACCTCCCTGCTTGCGCGAGCTTGTCCTGGAACTGCTCCTTCGTCATCCCGGTCTGCTGGGCGCCGATGTCCTGCATGTCCAGCCCGAAGATGCCTGCGAACTTCGCCAGGTAGTAGGCGTTCCCGCCGGCGGCGATCAGCTCCAGCACGTCTCGGTGGCGGATCGCCTCCCGCTGCTCGGCATCGAGGCCGTAGCGGGCGCAGTAGGCGTCCTCGTCGCGCAGGAACGCCTCGCGGTTGGCGGCCTCGTTGAACGAGTAGCACATCTTGTTGAGCGCGTAGCCCCGTCGTGCCTGGCGCCCGTCGAAGATCGTCGTACCGGCGATCTCGCTCTCGTGCTGTACCGCCTCGTGCTCCACTGCGGTCATCTCGGTCTCCTCCCCCGCCCTGAGGACGGCCACGCACCCGTCGGGCTCGCCAACGACTGCTCCACGACGGCGCGTCGCCCCGTGCGCGCTCAGAGCTTGATGCGACCCCCGAGAGGGCGGTAGGGCCGTAGGTACCACTCCTGCGCACTCGGGACGGGCACGTCCGGCGCCGGACGGGTCCGCGTGCGCCCGGGCCCAGCCCCTCCCCCGGAGCGGCCGGGACCGGTCCGCCGTCGCACGCGCAGGGCGGCGCCGTCGGGCCGGGTGGAGCGGTCAGACGAGGTGGAGCGGGCGGTGCTGGGAGCTCGGGTGCGCCCGCATGCACTCCTCGCGTGTCGCGCCGCGGCGTCCCGCCCCGTCTGGCGCCGGGACCCGGTGGGCGCCGTCGCGGCCCAGCTCGAAGCGGTGGATCACGACGCCGCGCTGCTCGCGCGGCGGTTCGCGGTGTTGTGTCGGCCGCCCTTGCTCGTGCATCGCCCACCTCCGGATCGGGTGCGTGATGCCATAGACGCACGGGAAGGGCCGCCGCGACCAGGGCCCTTGCTCCACTCTTGTCGGGACCTTCGTCCCGAACGGCGAGCGCGCAGGAGCGGTCAGCTCCTCCGGGCTGCTGCCGGAGGCACCGGCGCCGGCACCGGGACCGGCACCCGCGTGCGCCGCGTCGAGCCCGGGGCGCCGGGGGCGGCCTGTGCGCGGGGGTGGTCCTCCTGGTCGCGGGGGCGTCTCGCGACCGGGAGCACGGGGGGCGCGCCCTGGTGGCGCGCGGCCAGCAGGGCGGCCACCTTCGACGCGTCGACGGCCTCGGAGAAGTGGAACCCCTGCCCGTAGCGGCAGTGGACGCTGCGGAGGAACTCCAGCTGCCCGTCGTTCTCGATGCCCTCGGCGACCATCGCCAGGCCGAGCGTGTTGCCGAGCTCGACGATGCTGCGCGCGAGCGCGGCGCACTCGAGGTTCGTGTCGACGCCCTCGACGAAGGAGCGGTCGATCTTCAGCGCGTCGATCGGGAACTGGCGCAGGTAGCCGAGCGAGGAGTAGCCGGTCCCGAAGTCGTCCACCGCGAGGTCGACGCCGAGGCGCTTCAGGTCGCGCAGCCGCACGACGAACGTCTCGTTGCGCTCGAGGAACGTGCCCTCGGTGATCTCCAGCGTGAGCGCCGCAGGGGCCAGCCCGTGCGCCACGAGCACCGAGCGGACGGACGCGACGATGCCCGGATCGTGGAGCTGGTGGACCGACAGATTGACATGGATCCGCAGGTCCGGGTGCTCGCGCCGCCAGCCGGCGAGCTTCCTGCAGGCCTCCTCCAGCACCCAGCGCCCGATGCCGTCGATCACCCCGATCTCCTCGGCGAGGGGGATGAACCTGTCGGGGCTGATCCTGCCGTGCACCGGGTGGTCCCAGCGCGCCAGGGCCTCGAGTCCGGTGACCTCGCCCGTGTCCAATCGCACGACGGGCTGGTACTGGACGGAGAGCTCGTGGCGGGCGACCGCGCGCTGGAGGTCCGCCTCGAGCTCGAGACGGTTGCGCACGGCCAGGTACATGCCCGGCTCGAACAGCGCCCAGCCGCCGCGGCCGTCCTTCTTGGCCCGGTACATCGCCAGGTCGGCGTTGCGCAGGAGGTCGGGCGCCTCGCTGAGCGCGCTCCCGGCGAACGCGATCCCGATGCTCGCACCGACGAGGACCCGGTAGCCCTGGACGGAGAACGGGTCCCGGAGCCGCTCGATGATCTCCTGGGCCGTTTCGGTCGCCGCCTGCAGCGTGCCGTCCTGCTCGAGGAGCACGGCGAACTCGTCGCCGCCGAAGCGGGCCACGACGGCGGAGCTCCGCAGGCAGGCCGAGAGCCGCCGGGCGACGGCCCGGAGCAGGTCGTCCCCGGCGGCGTGGCCGAGGCTGTCGTTGACCGCCTTGAACCGGTCGAGGTCGACGAACAGGACGGCGACCTCGACCCCTCCGCGGGCGGCCGAGCCGAGCGCCTGCTCGACCCGGTCGAGGAAGAGGGCCCGGTTCGGCAGGCCGGTCAGCGGGTCGTGGAAGGCCTCGTTCACCGCCGCCACCGTCCGCGCGTCGGTGAGCGCCATGCTGGCGTGCTCGGCGAAGGTGACGAGCAGCCGGTCGTCGTGGCTGTCGGCGTCGGCGGGCTCGGAGGTCTCCGCGACGAGGGCGCCGGAGATCGAGCCGCCGACGTGCACGGTCGCCGCGACGAAGCGGCCAGAGCGCAGCACCTCGGCGTCGCGCGATCCCCGCCTGCCCTGGGCGGCCATCGCGGCCCGCGCGACGTCCAAGGCGGCGTCGCGCTCGGGCGCGCTCGGGCGGCGCGCCGTCGACGCGGTGATCGGCCGCAAGGGCTCGAGGTCGTTGCGCAGGAACAGCCACGCCGCCCGTGCCCCGAGCAGGCTGGCGGCCCCGGCGGTGACGGTGTCCAGGATCTCGGGGAGCGGTGCACGGTGGGAGATCGAGCGCTGCAGGGTGAGCAGCGTCTCGAGGAGCAGCTGGCGCTCCTGCAGCGAGGTCACCGAGCGCAGGCGCTCCTCGGCGAGCTGCTCCTGCGCCACCCGCAGGTCGCGCTCCGCGGCGAGGATCCGCAGCGTCCGCAGGCTGAGGCCGAGGACCCGGCCCATGCCGGCCAGCAGGTTGCGCTCTTCGGCACCGAAGGTGTCCGTCAGCCGCCCGACGAGGAGCCGGTCGGCGTCGCCGAGGACCTCGGCCACCGCGAGGTGGCAGGGGCCGATGCCCGGCAGCACCGCCTCGGAGGTGCCGAGCGTCGCAGCGAGGAGCTCGGGTCCGGGGACGGTGCCCGTCCCGAAGCCGACCGCCGCGGCGACGGCGCCGTCGACGATGACCGCGCCGAGCTCGGCGCCGATCGTCTCCGATGCCAGCTCCGCCGCCCGGAGCAGGGCGCTGTGCTCGTCCTGGTCCTCGCTGACCGCGGCGAGGAACTCGACGAGCTGGTGGACCGACCAGCTCCCGAGCATGTCAGCCCAATGCCATCACGACGAACGTCTCGTTGTGCACGCCGCTGCTGCCGCGGCTGCGCGCGATCTCGCCGTAGGTGAAGAAGCCGGCGACGTCGACGTCGCCGAGCGACGAGCGGATGGCGGCCACCTCCTTCTCGACGAGCTCGTCGCCGAGGATCAGCCGCCGCCCGACGCAGTCGAACACGAGCGCGCCCACCACCGGTCCGCCGCCGAGCAGGTCGAGGGCGTCCGAGCACGCCCCCGCCGCTGCCTCGACGACGGAGACCTCGTCGCCCTCCATGAGCCAGACGAGCGCGCCGCGGGGGACGTCGGCGGTGCAGATCAGCGAGCGGGTCGCGTAGTCGACCTCGCCGGGGACGCGGATGTCCTCTCCGTTCAGCCGCTGGAGCCCGAGGGGGTGGAGTAGGGCGAACCGGTTGTGGGCGAGCGGGTCGTGGAAGGTCTCGGCGGGAGCGCCGAGGCGTCCGAGGTAGACGTCGAGCGCCGGCTCGTCGTCCAGCTGGGAGATGACCGTGCCGTCGCTCGCCGAGACGACCATGGGCTCACCGACCTTTCGCCAGCCGTGGCGCATGCTCACCGCGATCGGGAAGTCCGAGCCGACCGCGATGCCGACGACGGCGTCGCTCAGCACGGCGTCGCCCGCGATCTGCCGGGTCCCGGCCATCGACAGGTCGTCGCCGGCCGCGCCGCCGACCACCGGCACGGTGGCGCCGGTGACGGAGTAGGCGCCGCGGACGATCTCCTCCTGGCGGGGGACGAAACCCGGGGTGAACAGGAGAAGGACGCGGTTCGGCCGGTCGATCGCGGCGAGGCACGACGCCGCCGTGGCGCCCGCCTCGCGCTGGCGGGTCGAGGCGTCCAGCCCGACCGCCACCTCGGCGCTCAGCCCCTCGCCGCCGAGCGCGGCGACGACCACGCTGCCCCGCCCGCCGCCGGCTTGGGAGAGCTCGCCGGCCGTCGTGCAGCCGGCGAGCGTCGTCCCGGCTCCCAGGTCGACGCGCACCGCCGCGACGAGAGCCTCGAGCTCGTGCGCGATCGACGCGAACACCAGCACCAGGCGCGGCTCGCGCCCGGCCGTCGCCGCCGCAAGCGCCGCTCGCCCCGCGCTCGCCGAGTCGGGCGCGAAGCTGTGCCCGACGCCGACCCACCGCGCGCCCGTTCCGCCGTCTGCCCGCTTCACCGCGTAGCTAACGGCAGCCGCCGTCCCGGCGTGTACCCCGAATCCGGAGCCGGGCGGGCGCGCCCGGGCGACGAGTTGCTGGCTGCGCCCCCGCCGGGGCCCTAGCCTCGGTCTCTTGGAGGACGGGCCGAACCGTCCCCGGACAGATGGGGGGCGGCGGTGTTCGAGAGGATCGTGGTCGCCATCGACTGGTCCGACTGCTCCAAGCGGGCGTTGGCGCTGGCGAAGGAGGTGGCCAAGATGTCCTCCGGCGAGCTCCGGCTCGTGCACGTCCACGAGATGGAGCGCCTGATCCCCTCCGGCTCGGGGCCGCTCACCGCCGCGGTGCGCGGCGCCGCCAGCGAGCAGCTCGAGGAGCAGCACAAGCGGATGGAGGCGTCGCTCGCTGAGCTCGCTGCGGCGGGGATCCGGGCGAGCGGCATCGTGCGCCCCGCCCTGTTCGGCCACGTCGCCCCCGAGATCCTCAAGGAGGCCACCGAGTCCCATTCCTCGCTCGTCGTGGTCGGGACGCGGGGGCTCAGCGCGCTGGAGGGGATCCTCCTCGGAAGCACGGCGCAGAAGCTGCTGCACCTGGCGGAGGTGCCGATCCTGATCGCGCCCTGACCCGGTCGGGTGGTGGCGGCCGGGGCCTCGCCGGCCCGGCCGGGGCGAGCTCGCCGCGGGCCCGCGGTGGCGGGCACGGTGCTGCCGGCGATGGGGCGGCTCGTGCTAGGGCTCGGCGATGACGTCGACGACGACGGCGTAGGGGCCGCCGGAGGAGTTCTTCGGGATCTCGAGCAGCACACGGCTGCCCACCGGCATGCCGACCAGGGCGTCGAGGGCGCTCGGCTGGCTGGGAACGCCGACGTACTCGGCCGTCGGGCCGCCCTGGGTCCAGGAGGACTGGAGGATCTTGCCCGAGTAGTTCGCGGCAACGATCTGCAGCACGAGCAGGCCGGCGACGACCTTCGGCCCGTTGCCCTTGTCGAGAAGGATCGTCTTCTGCGCCGTGGGCTTCGTGGCGCTCTTCGCCACGCTGATCGTGGGCCGGCCGCCGAGCGGCCCGCCGACGTGCACCCCGTCGGTCGTCGGGGACTGGGGCTTCGCGTGCGGGTCACCGCCGGCGGTCGGCTTGTAGGTGCCGACGATGTCGACGACGAACACCAAGGTGGCGTTGCCCGGGATGCCCGCCGAGGAGTTGCCCTTCTTGCCGTAGCCGTCCGAGGGCGGGATGACGAGCAGCACCCGGCTGCCGACGCGCGTGCCCGGCAGGGTCTTGTTCCAGCCGGCGATCAGCCCCTTCACGCCGATGTCGAACGGGGCGAGCTGACCGCGCGAGTACGAGCTGTCGAAGACCTTCCCCCGCCACAGCTGGCCGAGGTAGTTGACGACGAGCAGGTTGCCCTTCGCGACGGTCGCCCCGGTGCCTTCGTGGAGCGTCTTGCTGATGAGCGACGAGGGCGGCGCCGTCTTCGGGAACGTGATCGTCGGGCTCTTGCCGAACGACCCGGAGACCGTCGGGAGGGCCGGAGCAGTGCTGGCGCCGGCGACTGGCACGACGGCGCCGACGGCGAGCAGAAGGGGGAGGAGCAAGAGGGCGAGCGCGCGACGCAAGGGAACCTCGAAGGGGGTGTGGGGGACCGGCAAAGCCTACCCGCGGTGGCCACGCGACCCTCCGCGCTGGCACTGCGTGCCTCGCCTCAGCGGGGAGCAGCGGGCTCGCAGCACCGGCGGGAGCTTCTCCGCCGGCGCCTCGATCTCTGCGAGGGGCGTGAGGGCGGTGACGAACAGCTCCGTCCTGTCCTCCAGCACGAGGGTCGTGCTCGTGCCGTCGCTGCCGATCGGCGACGAGTACGCGGCGGCGCCGAGACCGGCGACGGTCTTCGTCGGCTCGGCGCGCGAGGTGCGCCCGCTACGGCCGGACGCGAAGGTCGTCGCCGACAGCCCCGCTCGGGAAGGCCACGAGGGCCTCTCGGGGAGCCAGCCTCCGGCTGCGGGCGGACGCTGCACCCTCCGGCTCGCCGAGTGCTCCCGCCCGTGTGCTCATCGTCCGGTCCTCTCTGCCGCGGCCGTGGACGACGCGTCGGCCGCCGTGGCGCGCCCGACCGCGTGGCGCCCGTGCCGGCGGAGCGGCGCCGGCGAGGAGAGCAGAGGCAGCGTCCGTGCGAGATCCCGGTGCTGCCTCTCCCCGCGCAGGCACGGAGCGGCCGGCGGCACACGTCCGCGACCGCCCCGTGCACAGCGCCGGGCTTCGGGTCCGAGCCCCTACTCGTCGAGCGCCATCGAGACGACCGGCGCCCGCAGGTGCGAGGCCGCCGCCGAGCCGAAGAAGTGCGCATCGCCGTGGTTGTAGACGTTCCCGCGCGTGGTGAGCAGGTAGTAGCCGCCGCCGTCAGGCGCCGGCGCGAACGCCACGATCGGGTTCTTCGCCCTTCGTGCGGTGGAGGAGCCGAAGAAGCCGGCGTCGCCGAAGTGGAACACGTTCCCGAGCGACGTCACGAGCCAGTAGCCCTTCCCGTCGGGGCTGGCGGCCATCGCCACGACGGGCCGGCGCTTCGCGCCGACCGACAGCGAGGAGAGCGACTGCGCCTCGCCGAAGCCGTACACGGCACCGGAGCGCGTCGCCAGCCAGTAGCCCTTCCCGCCCGGGGTCGTCGCGAACGCGCTCACCGCCGAGGCGAGGCGCCGGTGGGCGGTCGAGCCGAAGAAGCCGGCGTCGCCGAAGTTGTAGACGCTCCCCCGTGCGGTGACCAGCCAGTAGCCCTTCCCGTCGGGGGTCGCGGCGATCGCGACGTACGGGGAGCGACCCGGGTGGCGGCCCGGTGAGCCGAAGAAGGTCGCGTCGCCGTGCGGGTAGACGTTGCCGCGGCTGGTGAGCAGCCAGTAGCCGAAGTTGTCGAACGTGGGGGCGACCCCGACGATCTGAGCGCCTCGGATCGAGCGGGACCTCGTGCTGAAGAGCCCGGCGGCGCCGAAGCTCCGCACCTGGCCCGTGGAGGTGACGGCCCAGTAGCCGCGCACCGTCGGGAAGCCGACGACGAGCGTGACCGCCTGCACCGCCCTCGTCCCCACGCCGTTCGAGGCGACGAGCTGGATCGCGTAGTGCCCGGTGGTGCCCTTCAGGGGCGTGCCGGAGATCGTCGCCGTCCCCCCGCCGTCGTAGGTGAAGGCGACCCCTGTGGGCAACGCCCCGATCTCGGCGATGTTCGGGGCCGGCGATCCGCTCGCGGTCGCCGTCAGGGTCGAGGCGCTCCCGGCGGTGAGGGTGAAGGACGCTCCGCTCGTGAAGACGGGCGGAATGCCCGCGAAGTACAGCGACGCGGTGGCGACCGGCACGAGCGCGGAGCCCGCGCCGGTGTCGCCGCCGGCGACGAGCAGCTCGCCGCCCGGCAGGAGCGTCGCCGTCGCGCCCGAGGCGGCGACCGGGAGCGGCCTGGCGGCGTGCCAGCGCCCGCTGGCGGGGTCGTAGGCGACCACCGAGGTGGTCGGTGCGCCGGTGTCGCCGCCGGCGACGACCACCTCGCCGCTCGGCACGAGTGTGGCCGTCGCTCCGTAGCGGGCGCCCGGCATTGTGCCGGTCGGCCTCCACACCCGCGCGGCCGGGTCGTAGACCAGCGCGCTCGACAGCGGCCGGCCGTCGAGGCCGCCGGCGAGGAGCACCCGCCCGTTCGGCAGCAGCGTCGCCGTCGCCCGCGAGCGCGCCGAGAGGAGACCGCCGGTCGCCGCCCACGTGCCGCTCGAGGGGTTGTACAGCTCGGCGGTCGCGGTCGGCGTGCCGCTGGCGCTGTCCGCGCCGCCGGCCACCAGCGCCTGGCCGTTGCCGAGCAGCGTCGCCGTGGCGAGCGCGCGGGGCACCCGCATCGACCCGGTCGGGAGCCACTGCCGGCTCGACGGGTTGAACAGCTCGGCGACGGCGGTCGGGGCGCCCGCGGCGTCCACCGCGCCGCCGGCGACGAGCACGTTCCCGTCGGGAAGCAGCGTGGCCGTCGCTCCCTTGCGCGGCACCGGCATGTTCGCGACCGGCGTCCAGGCGCCGCTCGACGGGTTGTAGAGCTCGGCCGACGCGGTCGGGCTCGCCCCCGACCCCGCGGCGCCGCCGGCGAGGAGGACCTCGCCGTCGCCGAGTGCCGTCGCCGTCGCCCCGACCCGGGGCGTTCCCATCGACCCGGTCGCCGACCAAGTGCCGGAGGAGGGCGCGTACAGCTCGGCCGACGCGGTCGCCGTCCCCGTCGCCGCCACGACGCCACCGGCGACCAGCACGTCGCCGTCGGCGAGCACCGTCGCTGTGGCGCCGGCACGGGGCGAGCGCATCGAGCCGGTCGGGCTCCATGTGCCGACCGCCGCCTTCTGCGCGCCCGCGACGCCGGCCGCGGTGGTGACGGTCGCCGCGATCAGCGCCCCGGCCGCCAGCGCTCCCACGCCCCGTCTCGCGATGCCGGCCCGCTCCCGGCGCTGCCTGGCACCGGTGACCTGAGAACGCCTCGTCACGATCCTCACCCCCCGCTCCTCACGCACTGCTAACAGGATCTTCCAAATCGCATAACAATCGGCATATTTATGCCAATATTGCGGTCGTGTTACGTCTGCCCGCGGCGTGCAGCGCCCAAACCTCGGCCTGCGTGCCGCCCGCAAGTGCCGACGCCGCTGCGGCGAGGCGCCGCGCCGCCGAGCTCGGGGGCGGCCTCGCCTGCCCGTAGGCTCCCCGGCGTGTCGGCGCGCAAGTACTACGCGCTTCTGCGCCGCCCGCACGTCGCCTGGCTCCTCGCCTCGTCGCTCGTCGGCCGGCTTCCCGCCGGGATGATGAGCCTCGCCCTGATCCTGCGGGTCACCGACTCGGGCGGGTCGTACGCGCGTGCCGGCCTCGTCTCCGGCGCCTACGTCGCGGGCGTCGCCGTGTCCGGCCCGATGCTCGGCCGCGCCGCGGAGCGGTTCGGCCGCCGGGTGGTGCTGACGATGGCGGCGGTCGCCGCCGGCACGGCCACGGCCGGGCTCGCGGCCGTGCCAGCGGGCGGGGTGGCGCTGCCGCTCGCGCTCGCCTTCGTGACGGGATGCTGCACGCCGCCGCTCTCCGCGTCGGCGCGGGCGCTGTGGAGCGAGCTGCTCGGCGAGGAGGACCGGGCGGTGATGTACTCGGCCGAGGCGACGTTGCAAGAGCTCGTCTTCATCCTCGGCCCGGTGGCGGTCGCCCTGGTGGCAGGGCTCGCGGGCCCGACCGCCGCCCTCCTCGTCACCGGGGCGCTCGGCACCGCCGGGACGCTGGCGTTCGCCGCCATCGCGGTCGTCGACGGGCGCGCCGAGCCGGCAGCCCGTCGTCGGACGCGTGTCGTGGCCCATCCCGAGCTCGGCCCGCTCCTCATGAACGGGCTGCTCGTCATCGCCGGGTGCGGCGTCGTCGAGGTGTCCGTCGTCGCCTTCGTGAGCGGGCACCGCGCCTCGGCGTCGAGCGGACTCCTCCTCGCGATCTGGAGCGCCGGGTCGTTGGTCGGGGGCGCGTCGTTCGGGACCCTGGCGCACCGCTGGCCGCTCTGGCCGCTCGCCGCCGCGGTCGGGATCGGGTTCCTGCTGCCGGCCGCCGCGCCGGGGCGCCTCGAGCTCGGCGTGCTGCTCGTCCTCGCTGGCGCGGCGCTCGCCCCCTGCATCGGGCGCCTCTACGGCCGTCTCGGCGAGGTGAGCCCGCCGGGCTCGGCGACCGAGGTCTTCGGCTGGCTGACCGGGGCCTTCACCGCCGGCGCGCGCGTCGGCTTCCTCACCGCCGCGGGGCTCGGCCTCGCGGCCGCCGCCGTCGTGGCACCGTGGCCGGCGCTCGCCAGCCGGTCGCGCTCGGCGGGCCGGGCGGCCGGGACAGGCGCCGCCGAGGGGCCGTGATCGCCGCAGGAGGCCTGGGCGAGCCGCCCCGAGCCGCCCCGGGAACGGTCCCTCAGGGCTGGACGGCGCCTCCGGAGGTGACCACGTGCGACCCGTCGCAGACGGACGTGTCGAGCGGCGAGGCACCGTTCGGCGCGACGATCTCCCACGTCTGACCCGCCAGCGGCCGTATCCCGCCGCTGCTCACCCGCGCGGAGCCCGACGCCCGGGTCACCCCGGTCGTGACCTCGACGACCGCCGGCCCGTGGCCCCTCACGTACCGGACGACGGCGAAACGTGCCGGCGAGGTGAGGACGTGCAGATGGCCGAGCGTCGCCGTCGGGCCGGGGAGCGCCCGGGCGATCACGACGACGCGCGCCCGGGCGAGGATCTCCGCCCGGGTGCGTTCGGCGCAGACGGTACCGGCGGCCGCCGACGGCGCGGCCGAAGCCGTCGGCGGCGCGCTCGTCGCGCCCGAGATGCTCGAGGCACCGGCGGCGGTCCTGGTGGTGGCGCCGGAGCTGGCCTGTCGCGGTGCCGAGGGCTTCGCGACCGCGCCGTAGGACGTGTTGTGGGGCCGCTGTGCGAGCGGGACCGCCGAGCCGAGCGACAGCCCGAGCCCGAGGGCGATGCCTCCCGCGCCGAGCGCAGCGGGGATGCCGCCCCAGACGATGCGCCGCCGCCGGCGACTGCGGGCGAGCGTGCGCTCCGTGATCCGGCGCGGCAGGTCGGGCGGGACCGGCAGCGCTTCGGCGTGGCGGTGGAGCGCCCGCGCGAGCTCCCCCTCCAGTCCGGGTCGCTCAGGCATCGGAGCGCTCCTCCACGGCACCGCGCAGGGTCTCGAGCGCCCGTGCGGCACGCGACTTCACCGTGCCGACCGGCACGCCGAGCACTGCGGCCGTCTCCACCTCCGACAGGTCCTCGAGGAAGCGCAGCGCCACGACCGCCCGCTGCGCGACGGGGAGTGACGCCAGCGCCGCGGCGAGCACGTCACGGTCCTCGACGCGGCGGGCCTCGCGCTCGCTGTCAGGGGCGACGCGCCGGCGCAGCTCCTCGCGGCGGATGACGAAGCGGTGTCGTCCCCAGCTTCTCGCCCCGTTGACGACGGCGCGGCGCAGGTACGCCAGGGGGTCGTCGATTCCGCCGCGGGCGATCTTCGGCCAGCAGCGCGCGTAGGCCTCGGCGACGAGGTCCTCCGCCTCGGAGGCGTCGTTGCAGACCACGTAGGCGAGCCGCACCAGACGGAGGTGGTGGAGCCTCACCAGCTCCTCCAAGCGGACGTCCACCACGCGCACATCCTCGCCGACGTGGACGAGGGAGGCCGACCACGGTGCGAGGGCCGACGTCACCGGGCCGCCCGAGCGTCCGGCGTGGCGCCGGGCGCGGTCCGGACGGAAGGGGTGGCGGCGGCGACCAGCGCCCCGTCGAGCGGCTGCGGGCCCACACGGGCCGTCGTGAAGACCTCGGCGATGAGCCGCCACAGCTCCGGCGTGCGGATCGCCCAGCGGGTCGGGCCGAGCCCGGTCACCGGCTCGCAGCCGCCCGTCTGGACCGTGACCGGCGGGAACGTCAGCCGTCCGGTCGAGAACCACAACGTGTACGCCGGACCGATGAACATCGGGCAGGCCACCGCTCCCGGCAGCGAGGTCGGGAGGCGGCACAGCACCCGGGCCAGGCCGTGCACCAGCGCGGCCTTCGTGACGGTCACGGTCACCGCGCCCGCGGGCACGGAATCCGGGGAGGCCGCGACCGGCAGCAGGGACCGGCGGGCGCGGAGCCGGTCCGTGCGCGAGGGCGCGACGCACAGGGCCGGATGGCCGGAGCCGGCGGACCCCCGCTCGGCCGGCCACCCCCCGGTGGCGCCGCCGCTCACGGACGCGCTCACCGCGTCGGCCGGGCCCGGCCCGAGCGCGGCGACGCCCGCCGTCGCGAGGAACGTGGCGGTGGCGAGGACGGCCAGCGGCCGGAGCCGGCGCCGAGCCGACGGGACAGCGCCGTTGCCGCACGCGCCGCTACGCGCCGCACGCCCCATGGCCATCGACCTCCGCGCTCCGCGGCTGCGCGCCGCTCCCGTCCCCCTACTGACGCCCGGGCGGGCCCTCGGGTTCCGCCGGGTGGCGTGAGGGTCAGCCGGGGCGCCCGGCCAGGACGTCGACGCGGACGTACTCCTGGTCGTACGAGCCATCGGGGCGGCGGGCCTCCATCAGCAGGCGCTCGATCGAGCGATCCCGGAACTCCTCGGCGGCCGCGGCGTCGAGGCCCGGCGCGTAGGCGATGAGCACCTGGCTGGCGAGCCAGCCGACGAAGGCGCCGGCGTCGGGGATCGGCCGGCGCTGCCGGACGAGGCGGACGAAGCCGTCCGACAGCGAGAGCCCGGCCTCGAGGAGCTGCGTTCGGACGGTCTCGGCGTCGGGGAAGTACCAGGGGCTCACGGCACCGCCGAGCCGGCTCGACTCTTCGTCGAGGACCTGCCTCGCCGCACCGATCTGCCCTTCGCCGCCGAACTCGGCGCGCAGCACCCCTCCGGGGCGAAGCACGTCCCGGATCCCGGCATAGACGGCTGGGTGGTCGTGGGACGGGACCCAGTGGAGCACCGCCGTCGAGACGACGAGGTCGAAGGGCGGTCCGACGCGCCGGCCGTCTCCCAGCGAGAGGTCGCCGAGCCCGGCCAGGCGCTCGGCCCGCCACTCGGCGAAGGCGAGGTTCGGGGTCGCAGCGTGATTGGCCGTGGCGGCCGCGACCAGCGACGGCGCGGCGTCGACGCCGAGGACCCAACCCCCGGGCACCAGGGCGGCGATGCGGGCCGTGAGGTCGCCGACGCCGCTGCCGACGTCGAGGACGTGCCAGCCGGGCTCGATGCGCAGCGGCGCGAGCACGTGGTCGTCGAAGGCGCGATGGTGCCCGGTGTTCGCGCCGTACGTGTCGGCGTCCCAGGTCACTGCTCCCGCCATCCACCCATCGTCGCGTCGCGCGCCGCCCGCGGTCGAGTTCAATAGGGGCCGTGGGCCGCCTCGATGCCGTCGACCTCTCCAAACGCCTCTCCAGGACCGAGTCCGAAGAGCGGATCGTCGCGCTGCAGCGGCGCCTGCTCCACCTGCGCCTCGTCTGCGGGGGCCTGGTCGACGGTGGACGGCTCGGGCCACCGCTGTGCGTCGTGTTCGAGGGCTGGGACGCTGCGGGCAAGGGTGGTGCGATCAAGCGGCTGGTCGCGCGCCTCGACCCCCGCCATGTGCGTGTCGGCGAGTACGCCGCGCCGACTCCCGACGAGGGGCGTCATCATTTCCTGCTCCGCTTCGCCGCCAACGTCCCGGGCTGGGGCGGGATGGCCGTCTACGACCGCTCGTGGTACGGGCGGGTGCTCGTGGAGCGGGTGGAGGGGCTCGCCAGCGAGGCCGAGTGGCGGCGTGCCTACGACGAGATCGTCTCGTTCGAGCGCGGCCTGGTGGAGGAGGGCGTCAGCCTCGTGAAGTTCTGGCTCCACATCTCGCCCGAGGAGCAGGAGCGGCGGTTCCTGTCGCGCCAGAACGATCCGTTGCGGCGGTGGAAGCTCACCGACGACGACTGGCGCAACCGCGAGAAGCGCCCCGCGTACGAGGTCGCGGCCGAGGAGATGTTCGAGCGCACCGACCACCGCCAGGCGCGCTGGGACATCGTCGCCGCGGAGAACAAGCCGTATGCGCGGGTGAAGATCCTCCGTACCGTGGTGGAGCGGATGGAGGACGGCATGCGGCGCTGGGGCATCGAGCCGCCGCCGTCGACCGGCGCCGACTTCGACGTCTCCCGCTGACCGCCCGCCTTGTGTGCCGGCCGGCCCCTTGCCACGGGACCCCCGGGGTGGCGCGCGGAGCCCCGCCGGGCGGGACGGTACGGTGCCTGCCGTGCTCGGGTGCTCGCACAACGGGGAAGTCGGGCGCCGGCCCGCGAGGATCGTGATCTGGCGAGCGCGGCAAGAACCACCGGCGTCTCGGCCAGCCAGGGCGCGCCCCGGGCGGGACCGGTCGGCGCTGCTGCTCGTCGCGCTCGCGCTCGCCGGGGTGCTCGCGGCGACACCGGCGGGCCCTCAGCGCGCCTTCGCGTCGACCCTCGTGTTCGCCGCTCCCGGTGGGACGAGCGGCGGATGCGCGAGCGCGACGTCCCCGTGCGACCTGCAGTCCGCGATCGACGGCGCCGTCTCGGCGGCGGGCGACAACACGGTGGTGCTCGCGCCCGGGACGTACTCCGGCTCGTTCCAGGTCCCCGCCGGCGCGGCGAGCAGCCTCACCCTCGAAGGGCCGACCTCGGCGCCCGGGGCGACGGTCGACGGCGGCTCGTCGGGCAGCAGCCTGGACGTGGCGGCCTCTGCTCCGCCGACGACCGTCGAGCGCCTCAGCCTCGTGGGAGGCCAGGCAGGCGCGAGCACGGGAGGCAACGGCGGCGGGCTCTACGACGCCGGCGCGGCGGTGACGGTGCTCGACTCGGCGATCGCCTCCAACCAGGCGGTCGACGGCGGCGGCGTCTACGTCGCGAGCGGCACCGTGAAGGTCGAGGGATCGACGATCTTCGGCAACACCGCGACGGCCGACGGCGGCGGCGTCTACGTCGCGAGCGCCTCGTCGATGACGCTGGAGGGCTCGACCATCGCGAAGAACGTCGAACCCACGGGCGGCGCGGCGGTCCGCTCGCTCACGACCTCGACCGTCCTCGCGGCGGACGTCCTTGCAGAGAACGCGATCGCGTCGTGTGGAGGAGTGGCCGACGGCGGGAACGACTTCGCCGACGACCCGAGCTGCCCCAGCGCCAGATCGGTGAGCGACGCTGCGCTCTTCGCAACCGGGACCCCGTCCCTCGCCGCCGTCGGCGGACCGACCGAGACCGTGGCGACGGCGACCACCGGCGACCCCGCCTACGACAGCGTCCCCGTCACCACCACCAGCCTGGCCGTGACGGGGCCGGACTACTGCTCGCTCACGGACCAGCGAGGCGTGCCGCGCAGCCAGCCGGCCGGCGCGGGCAGCTGCAGCGCGGGGGCCTACCAGTTCGCCGCCCCGGTGATCACCTCGGTCTCGCCCACCCGCGGCCCTTCGGGGACGAGCGTCACGCTGACGGGCAGCGGGCTCACCCTCACCACGTCGGTGACGGTGAGCGGCCACGCCGTGCCGTTCACCGTCTCCGGCGACTCGTCGGTGGTGCTGACCGTCCTGGACGACGTCGCGACAGGAGCCGGCAAGATCTCCGTGCAGAACGCCGACAGCGCCCTCTACCCGTCGGCCGTCGCCACGGCCTCGTTCACGGTGCTCGCGGACCTCTCCATCCTCACCGCCGGCCTTCCCTCGACCGAGGTCGGCGTCGCCTACGCCTACCACCTCGCCGTGACGGGAGGGGCGGGCCAGTACAGCTGGAGCGTCGGCCCGAACGGCCTGCCTGCCGGCTTCTCGCTCTCGAACGGCGGGGCGCTGACGGGCTCAGCACGTCACGCCGGGCAGCAGACGGTCTCGGTGAGCGTGACCGACCGGGACAAGGTCAGCGCGACCGCCAACCTCTCCATGCAGGTCGACCCCGGTCCGAACATCACGACGTCGCGCCTGCCTCCGGGGCGGGTCGGCAGCCCGTACTCGGTGAGGCTTGGGGTGTCGGGCGGCACGCCTCCGTACGCGTGGTCGATCGGCGGCGGCCCGATTCCCGGCGGGTTCCTCCTCTCGTCGCAAGGCACGTTCGGCGGCCGGCCCGGCACGAGCGGCACGACGCGGGTGTCCGTGCAGGTCACCGACTCGGCTGGCTCGAGCACGACCCGCACGCTGTCGGTCACCGTCCGCCCGCTCCCGCCGCCGCCCGAGGGCTACGCCGTCGCGACCGCCTCCGGGCGGCTCTTCGGCTTCGGCTCGGCCAAGTCCCTGCGCTCGCCGGCAGTGCCGGGAGGGGCGGGCCGTTCCGTCGCCGTCGCGTCGACGCCGACCGGGACGGGCTACTGGGTGCTCACCTCCACGGGGCGCGTCTACGGCTTCGGCGGAGCGCGCTCGTTCGGCTCGGTGGGCAGGAGCCACCTGCAGGGCCGTCCGGTGGGCATCGCAGCGCTGCCGACCGGGAAGGGCTACTGGGTCCTCACCTCCACGGGCCGTGTCTACGGCTTCGGCCGGGCGCGGGCCCTCGGCACGCCGAAGCAGCGCCGCATCAAAGGCCGCGCCGCCGCCATCGCTGCGCTGCCGACCGGGACCGGCTACTGGGTCGTCACGGCGGCGGGCCGCGTCTACGGCTTCGGCAGGGCCCACGACTACGGCTCGGTCAAGGGCGACCGCCCGCCGGGACCCATCACCGGGATCGCCTCGGCGCCGACGGGGACCGGGTACTGGCTGGTCGCGTCGACGGGCCGCGTCTACGGCTTCGGTGCGGCACCCCGGCTCGGGAACCTGCGGCGCCAAACGGCCGCCCAGGCGGTGACCGGGATCGCGCCGGCGCCGGTCGGCAGCGGCTACTGGCTCGTCACGTCGGCCGAGAGGATCGAGGCCTTCGGCTCCGCGCGCTCGCTCGGGACACCACCGCCATCGGCCGGCCGGGCCTCGGGAATCGCGGGCGTGGGCTGACCGGCGGGAGCGAGCGCGGCGCCCGCCGGGACGCGGGGCGCCTCCCGGTACGATCGCCGGGATCCCGGTGACGCCGCGCCGATCTGGCGCGCGCGCCGGCACCGGAGGAGCGAGCCGGACGAGTGAGAAGGAGCGTGATGGGCGAGCCTGCCGACCACACCCACGTCGTGAGCAACGGGAAGGCCGAGCTCACGCTGGAGGACCTCGCGATGCTTCAGCCGAGCCTGGCGAGGTTCATGCTGGAGATCGGCGAGCGGTTCTGGAAGTGCTACCACGCCGCCAAGGCACAGAACCGCAGGCTCGCGCGCTACCAGCTCTCCGAGGGGACCAAGCTGCTGAAGCAGTCCGTCGTCGTGCGCCCGAAGTACGCCGAGGACATGGCGCGCTTCATCGAGGAGGACCTCGGCCGGCTCCGGGCCACGATCGAGGCGGAGGACTGGGAGCACTTCGACGAGGTGTTCGACGCGATGACCGCCTCCGTCAACCGGCTCCACGACGTCTACGACCACGGCTTCCTCGTCTGGCAGGTTCCCGAGCAGCCGCCGGGCGACCTGGTGCTGGCGCCGCAGGAGGAGTGAGCCAGGGCAGTACCGGCGCGCGCCTTGCCGGCGCCCCGGCCCATCAGGGCATCGGGCGCCGGGCCTCCAGCTCCTCCACGGCCTCGTCGGGCACCGCGAGGTCGCCGGCGCCGGTCCCGACGCTGAGGTCGGGCTTGTAGCTCCCGTGGAAGTCCGACCCGCCGGTCGGCACCAGCCCGTGCCGGCGCGCCAGATCGACCAGCCGGGCGCGCGTCGGCGCGTCGTAGCGGCCGTAGTGGCACTCCAGGCCGGCGAGCCCCGCCTCGGCGAGCTCGGCGAGGGTCCGGTCGAGCTCGTCCTCGTCCAGTCCCAGCGAGAGCGGGTGGGCGACGGTGGCGAGGGCGCCCGAGCCGCCGGCCCGCTCGATGATGTCGCGGACGTCGACCCGGGCCTTGCTCACGTAGCCGGGGGTGCCCTTGGCGAGGTAACGGTCGAAGGCGTCCTGGATCGACGTCGCGGCACCCTTGCGCACGAGCACCCCGGCGAAGTGGGGCCGGCCGACGCCCTTGCCGCCCGCCTCACCCAGGACCTCTTCGTAGGAGAGCGGCAGCCCGAGGAGGGCCAGGCGTTCCGCCATGGAGCGGTTGCGCACCTCGCGGTCGGCCCGCAGCCGTTCGAGCTCCTCTTGGAGCGGTCCCGCTCCGGGCTCGATGAAGTAGCACAGCACGTGCATCGATCCCGGTGAGAACGAGCAGGATACCTCGCATCCGGGGAGGAGGCGGATGCCGAGCTCGGCGGCGCGCGCGGCTGCTCGCGCGAGTCCGCCGAGTTCGTCGTGGTCGGTCAGCGCCACCGTGCCGAGGCCGGCGGCGACGGCGAGCTCGACGATGCGCTCGGGGCTCTCGGACCCGTCCGAGAACGTCGAGTGGGTGTGGAGGTCGATCACGCCGCCAGGGTAACCGCGGCCCTCCCTGCGTCCCGGTAGGGCTGCCGGGCGCGGGGCCGCCGGCGCCCGGTCGTGATCCCGCCTCCCGACCAGGGCGTTCTCGAGCAGCGACCGGATCGTCGTCGACGGATGGCAGAATGGATCAGGTGAGAGAGGCGTGCGGCGTCTTCGGTGTCTACGCGCCCGGGATCGACGTCGCGAAGCTCGTCTTCGACGGACTGTTCGCTCTGCAGCACCGCGGCCAGGAGGCCGCCGGGATGGCCGTGAGCGACGGCGAGACGATCACCGTCGTGCGGGACCTGGGCCTCGTCACCTCCGTCTTCGACGCCCGCACCCTCGCGTCGCTCCAGGGCGACCTCGGACTCGGCCACGTGCGCTACTCGACGAGCGGTCCGAGCAACTGGGCCAACGCCCAGCCCGTCTACCGCGGCGACGGCCGGGCCGGCTTCGCGCTCGGCCACAACGGGAACCTCACGAACGTCTCCAAGCTCGAGGCCGAGGCCGGGATGCTCCCGGGGATCCTCACCTCGGACAGCGAGCTCGTCGCCGAGCTGCTGGCCCGTGAGTTCCCGCCCGAGGGCACCGAAGCCGACGCCGACTTCGAACAGGGGCTGTGCGCGGTGCTGCCGCGCCTCGAAGGGGCGTTCTCCCTCGGCGTGATCGACATGACGCGTCTCGTCGCCGTCCGGGACCCGAACGGCTTCCGGCCCCTCTGCCTCGGACAGTTGCCGCCCGCCACCGAGGGCGAGCCCGGTGGCTGGGTGATCGCGTCGGAGAGCCCGGCGCTCGACGTCGTGGGCGCGAGCTTCGTGCGCGAGCTCGAGCCCGGCGAGATGGTCGTCATCGACGCCGACGGCCCGCGCTCGCTCTTCCCCTTCGACAAGGAGCGCATCGATCCGCGGCTGTGCATCTTCGAGTTCGTCTACTTCGCCCGGCCCGACACCCGCCTCTACGGCAGGGAGGTCCACGCAGCGCGCCGCAGGATGGGTGAGCAGCTCGCCGAGGAGGCGCCCGCCGACGCCGACCTCGTCATCGGCGTGCCGGACTCCGGCGTTCCGGCCGCCGAGGGCTTCGCCGCCCGGAGCGGGATCACCTTCGGCCACGGCCTCGTGAAGAACCGTTACATCGGCCGCACCTTCATCGCCCCGACCCAGCAGGACCGCATCGACGGCGTCCGGCGCAAGCTGAACCCACTCCGCGAGAGCATCGCCGGGCGGCGCCTCATCGTCGTGGACGACTCGATCGTGCGGGGGACGACGACGCGCCAGATGGTGAAGCTGCTGCGCGAGGCGGGGGCGGCGGAGATCCACCTACGGATCTCGTCGCCGCCGTTCCGCTGGCCGTGCTTCTACGGGATCGACACGCCGGTGCGCGAGGAGCTGCTGGCGGCGCGGATGGAGGTCGGCGAGATCGCCGGCCACCTCGGCGCCGACTCGGTGGCGTACCTGTCCCTCGAAGGGCTGCAGTCAGCGATCGGCGTCCCGGACGCCGGCTTCTGCTCGGCCTGCCTTACCGGCAAGTATCCCGCTCCGATCGCCGATCCCTGCCCGCACTGACGTCCGCCGCGGCGCTCCCGCTCGCGCCGAGGCTCCCGATCCCGGGCAACGGACCGTCTCGATCGTAGGCATCAGATTTAAAGATAATCGCCATCGAAACAGGCTGTTGGACAGATACACCCACGTCGGGAACAGTAGAGGTGATGCAGCTGTCGCTGCAGGTGACGCAGAGCTGACGACTGACTGGGAGAGAAGAGTGCCGATGATGGGAGAGATCGAACCGACGTCAGAGGTGAACTGGTACGTGTCGCGTCGTGTCGAGATCGGCAGCGACGACCCCGGATCGCTCCGCATCCCCGAACGCTTCGAGACCGAAGATGGCGTCCAAGTCGAGGTCGGCGAGTCACTCGACTACTTCCCCTACGGAGATCCGTACCGGACCTACGGCGCCGTCCTCACGGTCCCTGGGGTGTTCGCGACGAAGTTCCCGGTGGAGATCGACATCCTGCCCTTCTCGGACGGACTCGTCGAGCTGGGTCTTCGGCCGGCGGCGCGGCTGCCGCGCTTCCCGATCGGCCCGCGACGCTACTTCCGGACCGCATGGTCGGTGCTGGACTCTGTCGCCGGGAGCTTCGACGAGGCCAAGCGGTCTGGCGGCTCTGTCGGCCAGGCGGCCTGACGCCGGACCCGCTCTGGCGGGCGCCGGTCAGCGTCACGGCGGGGTCGCCGCTTGACGGTACGGGCTGAATGCCCTGACGGTACGGGCTGAATGCGCAGTGCGGGAGGCCGGTGCCCGAGGGCGCCGGCCCTTCTCGCGTCCTCGGGGCTCAGCGCACGTGCGCGAGTGCGGATCCGCACCTCGAGCAGTAGACGACGACGACGTCGAGCGGTCCCGAGCCCTCGGTTGCGGGGCCGCCGGCACCCCCGGCGGCCGGGGCATCCTGCTGGCTCGACGCTGCGGACGTCCCCGCCGCCGGATCGACCGATCCCGTCGCGTCGGCGGGCACGGCACCCGCCGGCCAGGCGCGCAGCGAAGCGAGCCGCAGACGCCCCTCGAGCGGGGCCGAGCAGCTCGGGCAGCGCGGTGCCACCGCGGCGGTCGGCCCGGCGGTCTCGCGGCTCTGGTAGCCGGAGAGGAGCTGGATCACCTGCTGGCGGACGCGCGGCAGGTCGGCACCGAGGCTCCGGAGGACCTGCGCGGCGACGCCGTTGCCCTCGCGGACGAGGCCGAGGACCAGGTGCTCGGTTCCGATGTAGTTGTGACCGAGCTGGAGCGCCTCGCGAAGCGACAGCTCCAGCACCTTCTTCGCGCGGG
>Ga0209415_10004100_pt1 | contig 26835 bp, 25 predicted proteins | sample PeaSoiSIISIP2007_FD_187696 | JGI IMG/M metagenome (GOLD analysis project Ga0209415, IMG submission 187696) | Peat soil microbial communities from Weissenstadt, Germany - SII-SIP-2007 (SPAdes) (version 2) | ecosystem: Environmental > Terrestrial > Soil > Wetlands > Peat | place: Germany... | reverse complement strand
GCGACCCCAAGGGCAATTACGCCCGGGCGCGGCGCGGCGAAATCGAGGGCTTTACGGGGATCGACGGCTCGTACGAACGCCCGCAATCGCCGGAAATGACCCTGGACACCGAGCATCTATCCGTCGACCAGTGCGTGGAACAGATCCTGGCATTTCTCCCGGCGCGCGAGCTCGCGCGATAGACCGCGGATGTGCTGTGCGCGCACGATGACCCGGGCACCGCCCGGGAGCCGGTACGATTCGGCCGGCATGGAGCGCCACCTCGACCTCCGGGCCGGCCATAATCGGTAGCCGCAGTCAACGCAGCATCCTCTTGCCGGGAAAACTGGAGACACGTTTCATAATGAGTGGTGCTCCTTCGCACCCGCTGGTCGTCGTCACACCGGTTTTCGAGGATGTGGAGGCCTCAAGTCGCCTCTTTCAAGAGCTCGCCGCCGTCTTCCAGGGGCAGGTGTTTATCGCCGCAGTCGACGACGGTTCCGTGCGACAGCCGGTGGACGTCTCGAACATTTCAAATGCGGGGCTCGATGGTGTCGTGATACGACTGAAACGCAATGTCGGCCACCAGCGCGCAATCGCCATCGGCCTGAGTTACGTCGCCACCCATCTGCTCGATGCGCAAACCATCGTCGTGATGGACTCGGATGGGGAAGATGTTCCCCGGTCCATCAAGGAGCTGTTGCAGCCGCTCGAATCCGCTGACGTGGACGTTGTTGTTGCGCGACGCAGGAACCGCGTGGAAACGTTGCAATTTCGCATGTTCTACCTGGTCTACAAGTGGCTTTTCCAGCTGCTCACGGGACACACGATCAGCTTCGGCAACTTCATGGCTCTTAAGCCCGCGGCGCTCAAAAGACTTGTCGCGATGCAGGAACTTTGGATTCATTTCGCCGGTTGCGTGCTGGTTTCCAAGCTGCGCATCGCGGTTTGTCCTCTGGATCGGGGCCCTCGATACGCCGGGCGCAGCAAGATGAACTTTGTTGGACTGGCGTTGCACGGCTTCAAGGGACTCATGGTATTTGCCGAAGACGTGCTGGTGCGGGTGGGAATCGCCTGCGCATTGATTGCCGCGCTCTCCATCATAGGGAGCGCGGCGGCCGTCCTGTTGAAAGTGTTCGGCTTTGCGACACCGGGTTGGTTTTCTATCGCGCTGGGAATCCTGCTGCTGGTATTCCTACAGACGGGAGCTTTGACGCTTATGACGTTGATGCTCACCGGCGTGGTCAGGGGCGGTTCCGTCGCGACCATTGGATGGGAAGATTTCGTCGATTCGGTGTCGTATGCACGAACCAGCACGGTGGGCTGAATCCCTCGACGTTGCGCAAGTCGCACGCTATGTCGTAAACGGACTGTTGGCGTCGGCAGTGCATTTTGCCGTACTAAGCTTTAACCTGATCGTACTGGGCATGAAATCGGCCGGTTTGGCCACCGTGTTCGCGGCAGCATTTGGACTTTCGGCATCGTTCCTCGGTAGCCGCTATTTCGTCTTCCGCAAACACGAAGAGCCGATACTTCACCAGGCCGCGAAGTTCGGATTGCTCTATTCGTTGATCGCGTGCCTGCACGGAGCCGTGTTGTACGGATGGAGCGATGTCGCTCATCTGGATTACCGCATCGGCTTTCTGATCGCAACCGGCATGCAGATGGTTCTTAGCTTCTTGGGCAATAAAACATTGGTCTTCAGAGCATGAAATACCTCAAATCCTCGGTCGCTTCGTTTGTCTTTCTTGCACTGATGCTAATTGTCTATTACGTGCATGTCGCGTTCTTCCAGGTGAACGTCGTCTTGTATAGCGCCGTGCTCGACGCCCTAATCGCGGCGGCGGTTGCGGCCGTTGCGCTATTCGCCTTGAGCTACTTTCGCGGTTTGAACACGTTCGAGAAAATCCAGCTGATGTTCATTTGGATCTTGACCGGATACATCTTCGCCATTTCCATTCCGACTGTGATAGATCGATCCCTGTCGCTTTACATTCTTGAAAAGATCCAGCAGCGAGGCGGCGGGATTCAGCTCGCTCGGTTCGAGGACGTCTTTACCAAGGAGTTTGCCAAGGAGCACCGGTTGGTGGACGTCCGGCTCACGGAACAGGAGGAGTCCGGGACCGTCACGATCAAAGACGGTTGCGTCTTGCTCACGGAGCGCGGTAAGCAGATTGCAAGCTTTAGCCGGTACTTTCGGCTGCATTTTCTGCCCAAGCGAAGGCTGCTAATGGGCGAATACTCCGATGCCCTAACTGACCCCTTTCGGCAAAGCCAACAGGCGGTCGACTATGGATGCAAATAGCCCAAACAAGTACGCCGGCTCCGAGCTGGAGCTGTTTAGTGCTGTGCGCAACTGGAAGGCATATTGGTGCGGTCAGATACAGCCACTTGTCGAGGGCGACGTGCTCGAGGTCGGTGCCGGCATAGGATCGAACACCTGCGTGCTCGATGACGGCAGCGCTAGACGATGGTTGTGCCTGGAACCGGACCCGGAACTCTGCATCGAATTGCGTGAAAACGTCCGCGCAACTGCGGCGCAGCGTTGCTACGATACCGTCTGCGGGACACTCGCGTCGCTGGATGGACAGTCATTCGACACCATCGTCTACATCGACGTCCTGGAGCACATCAAGGACGACCGCCAGGAACTGAAGCGCGCGGCCTCTTTGCTTCGTCCCGGCGGACATCTGATCGTTCTGTCGCCCGCGCACAACCGGCTTTTCTCGCCATTCGACGCCGCCATCGGACATTTCCGTCGCTACAACCGTTCCATGTTGCAGGCCATCTCGCCTGCGGGTCTGCGCCTGGAAAGAATGCGCTATCTGGATTGCGCCGGAATGCTCCTGTCCGCTGCCAACATGTTGTTGCTCCGACAATCGATGCCGTCCAAAGCGCAGCTCCAGGTCTGGGATCGCTGGATCATCCCGATTTCGCGCGTGCTTGACCCGGTATTCCTATATTCGGTCGGCAAGACGATCATTGCCGTTTGGTCAAAACCGGAAAGGTGAAAGGACCCTCCGTCAGAAGAAAGACTGATCCGAGTACGACGGTATTTATCGGTATCAACGTTCGCTCGATGTCCTAGAGCACATCAAAGACGACCGCCAGGAACTGGATCATGCGGCCGGACTCCTTCGTCCGGGCGGTCGTTTGATCGTCTTGTCGCCTGCGCGCAATCGCTCTTCTCGCCTTTTGACGCCGCCATCGGTCACTTTCGGCGCTACAACCGTTCCATGTTGCGGGACATTTCGCCCGCGACCCTGCACCTGGAAGCCATGCGCTACCTCGACTGCGCCGGGCTGCTCCTGACTGGTGCTAACAAGCTGCTGCTTCGCCAATCCATGCCGACGAAAGCGCAGCTTCAGTTCTGGGATGAATGGATCATCCCGATCTCGCGCGTTCTTGACCGGGTGCTGTTCTATTCGATCGCCAAAACGATATTTGCCGTTTGGCACAAAACGGATAGCTGACAAGCTAATGGGGGTTCGCTTGCATAGCTGCAACAGACGCACCAATGGCCTCTGGCAGGCTGGCTGACGATTCGGCGCCTCCCTGCGCAGAACCGAGAACGCGCGAGTAAATGCCAATTGATCCGGACGACCACAACTTAGCAAATGTGGCATTGCCGATCACGTCGGTATCAGCCGGCGTGGGGGCGATGCGAAAAACAGCGCAGGCATCAAAATGTCGACCCGGCCGGACATCTTGCAATTGAGCCGAAACGTTGTCTACGTTGACATGTTCTAGGCGAAATGGCTTGCGTTCCTGCTCTCGCAATAGGACCCAAAGCGGATACTCCCAGTCATCGCCACCTATGTCCAGTCCGATGTTCGGACAGTCCAGACCGGAAAGAATCCGCGCCGCTTCCTTGTAAGGCTCGGCCAGTGCTTTTTGATTTGCGAAGTACCGGTCAGTTCGGCTCGTAGAAAAAATGTTGTCGCGCTCGTTCGTCCGGTACGTAGCAAGGATACTGTCGCCCCTGACGAGAGGCCTGGTGCTGTTATAAAAAATCCATTGCAAGGACGCGACGATCACCAGCAGGATCGCCCAGCTTGCGAGCCTTCTTGGTTGAACAAGAGAAAACATCAGGCCAATGAAAGGCGCCCAAAGCACGAAGAGCGGAAGATGCAGACGACTCGACCAAGGCTGCCATTTCGGATAAAAGCAAAACAACAGGAACCCGAAGACAAGACAGCTGACGTAGGCAACGACATCCTTTTTTCCGGGCGGTCGGAGCGCCAAGAGCACCAGCGATAAAATGACCAGTATCAGATGGAGTGGGTTGCCGGTATTGTCCTCATGCAGAGTTATCGGCACGATATGGAACTCCGTGCCGCCCCAGGTTGTCCGTGGATCGCTCGCGGAGATTCCGATAAAGGCATGCGCCCGTTCGATTTCGGTTTGCACACGAGAATTGACTTTCTGCCAGGGGGTACCCAAGTGAAGGGTAAGATTACGAAGAACGTTGGATGAAAGGCTGGCAAGCGAATGGGTCTCATTGGCATAGATCAGCGCTGGCCCCTCTTTGCCTGGACCGAGGGGGTTGCCATACAGTTCGAAATTGCGAGCGTAGTGACCCAAATTCGTAACAAATGCGATTGCCAACGCCAAGGCAATGAACCGCGCTTTTCTCGCATCGCGCGCTCGAACGGCTGCAACGCCTATCCAAACCAGAAATGGCAGCGCGAAAATGTATGCAGTCGCCTTTGTCAGTATGGCAAGGCCCAGGGATGCTCCCGCTCCAAGGGCGCTGACCAGACCAGTCTCGCCTTTCAGAAGCATGCCGAAGTAGACGAAGCAAACCAACCAGAAGGACACGACGTAGTCGGTTTGCGTGCTGGTACTTTGCAAGATACCCATGGGGATTGCAGCGCAGATAACGGCAGCAAAGCATTGCCCGCGGACGCTCGCACCGAGTTCCTTCGCCACAAGCGATACCCCTACGAGCGAGCCCAGCATGCTCAGCCATTGAACCAAATTCGCAAATCGATCATCGCCACTTAGAATCTGAAACTGCAAGATGGCGAATTCCGCCCAAGGATTCTGGTGTAGTTGTCGAAGAATGTGCGTTGGATACATGGCTACAGATTTGTTCTGCATCCAATGCATGACGCGACTCAAGTGATAGGTCATCGAGTCCCAGTTGTTGGGCGCGGCGACCCACGCGATCACGCCGGTGGAAACCGCCACAAACAGCAAGTACGCCAACATCACATAATCAAAGGCGGACAGCCTGGCCAGCAGCGGGGCCGGGCGCAGAAAGTCGCGTCCCGCTTTGCCAACGACCAAAGTCGCCACGAGCAGCGCTAGCGCAATACCCCAGGCGCCGGCCACTGGCCAGAATTCCAGCCATCGCACGGCGCTCAGGAGTTCGGTTATGGCCGTCAGTAGCAGGCCCCACGCGAGCGCGGCTAGCAGGACCAACGCACGCCCGTCGGGAAGCCGAAATTTTCGAAAAACGAGGAAGAGCGCAATCAGGGCGCCAATGGGAAGGATTGCGGGCATTCTTATTTATTTGGGCGGCCGAAGTGAGTTACGTGCTTGTTGCACTAAGAATCAGCCGCTTTTTCGCAATGCTTCAGCACCGATTCAATATTGACTTTCCGCGAATACCAACCAGGTTGACAGTTGGCCGGGGATCAGTTTAGTGGAACCAAGTCGTTCACCGGTATGTGTTGCATATATGGATCACGAGTCTGGTTGATGCGTCGACCTTTTGAAGGCGGAGTCCCCGCGAAATCCAAAGCACATTCGCGCGAATGCTTTTGCGTTGATCATCGGAGCAAGTCCGGTTGAGCGCATGCCGTTCCGTTGGGCCTCGAAGCGGTCAAATTCGCACGCGAAGCGATTCGGCTCAATCCACCGATCGGGTCTGTCGCGCGTCTATGGAACGCGCCGAGAGGGGACCCCGAAAATGACGTGACACCGTGGGCAAGGGCCAGATCCCGCATTGCAATCACCTCTTGGGGCAGCGACTGTTCAAACCCGCGTCCCTGCCGAAAGCGTCCGCCAGGATTTCCCCGTCGAATGCGGGATCTGCTTTCAGGAATGCAATCAACAGTCCGATATACAGCACAACCGCAAGGTTCCGCGCGTACCTGAGAAATGGTTGCAGATTTGATTTTCATGGAATTTTTGCAAATGCCATTGACGCCCCTGGAAGTCCTTTAGATACTGGAAACTGCGACGCCCCGCCGATTTTCTCTAGCCGTTACTTGGGACGCGAGCGCGTGGGTCCGCGCCGCATACGGTCGGTCCCGCGCGCGCATGCCTGTCCGCGCTCCTGCCTGCGCATTTACAAGTTGCGGATGCGCGCCACCAGCGCCTTCGTGTATGCCTGGGTCGTGCTCGAGCCGCCCAGATCGCCAGTGCGCAGCTTGTCGATATTGAGCGTGGCGTCGATCGCCTTGCGCAGGCGCGCCGCCTTGTCACCCAGCTTGCACTGCTCGAGCATCAGGGCGGCGGCAAGCAGCAGCGCCGTGGGATTGGCAACGCCCTTGCCCGTAATGTCCGGGGCCGAGCCGTGCACCGCCTCGAAAATCGCAGCATCGGTACCGATGTTGGCGCCGGGTGCCAGGCCAAGGCCACCGACGAGTCCGGCCACCAAATCTGAAAGGATGTCGCCAAAAAGGTTCGTGGTGACGAGGACGTCGAACTGTCCCGGATCGAGTACAAGCTTCATCGCACAGGCATCGATGATCACCGTGTCCATGTCAATGCGGCCGTGGTACTTGCGTGCGTGCAGCTGCTGCGCGGTTTCCAGGAAGATCCCGGTCAAGGCCTTCATGATGTTGGCCTTGTGCACGATGGTGACCAGCCGGCGTCCGGTCACGATGGCATGCTCGAAGGCAAACTCGAGCAGCCGGGTGCTGCCGGCCCGCGTATTAACCCCGGTAGCGATCGCCACCGCGTGCGGATCCTCGCCGATCTTGATGAAGTGTTCGTAGCCCATGTACAAGCCCTCGACGTTCTCGCGCACCACGACCAGGTCGACACCGTCGTAGCGGCCGCCGGGAATGATGGTGCGTGCCGGACGCAGGTTGGCATACAGCTGGAATTCCTCGCGCAGGCGCACGTTCGAGGAACGGTAGCCGCCGCCCGAGGGCGTCTCCAGCGGCCCCTTGAGCGCCAGGCGGGTGCGATGGATGCTGGCAAGCGTGGCGGGTGGCAGGGGATCGCCCGCCACCCTTACACCCTCGAGGCCGGCTATCTGCCAGTCCCAGTCAAACGGCGCCTCGAGCGCGTCCAGGACCGCGAGCGTGGCATCAACAATCTCCGGGCCAATGCCATCGCCTGGGATCAGCGTGGCGGGTATTCGTGTCGTCACGGGATCATCCTTCGGTGACAGGATCGAGCAGTTTCAAGCCATCAAAGCGTCGGAAATCGCGATCCGACGTTGCCAGAGTGGCGCCAAATTCCATCGCAAGCGCGGCAAGTGCCGCGTCCGCGACGAGCGCGCCACTCACCTGGGAATTGACCAGCAGATGCGACAGTATCTCCCAATAGCGCTCGCCGGGTTCGATCACGCCGACAGCGGGCGCCGAGAACCACGATTGCACGATTGCGACAGCCTCGGGAACCGTGTACGGATTGGCAAATACCTTGATATGGGTGGCACTTCGCAGGAACGCTGCGATGCTCTGCCAAGGCAAGCGCACCGGCTCGGAACCCGAAAACACGGATTCGATCCATTGCCGCGCGCGCGCATGCTGTGGAACGCCAGCGTGGTAGGCGTAGAGCAGCACGTTAGCGTCCGGAATGATCAATGTGGGCCGGCCCCGTCGACTTCTTCGAGAACCTTGGCGATGCTATCAAGGCCAAGAGCAACCCGCACCGCCCCAAGGTCCCTGGCGTGGACCTCAAAGCGCGTAGTAGGCGGTTTCCGGCGCCTGACCTCCATTCCGGCACGCAAGGCGTCGTTGACCGTTTCCTTGAAGGACCGTCCGGAGCGCCGCGCTTCGGCGGTCAGCCGGGCGGCAACGTCCTCATCGAGCGTCAAAGTTGTTCGCACATCGTGATGCTATTGTAAAAGCATCTTGATGTCCAACAATCCGATTCGTCAATGCGTCTTTTTCACACGACCATGTCTTTCGTCGAGACGCACAATATCGTCCTCGCCAACGCACTGGCTGCGCGCTAGGGGGCCGACACGCCAATGCACCGAGCTTCCGGCGCCGCGCAAACAGCAAATTGGTGTTGCGCCCATGCAGTCGGGCAATCCACGGCACCGACGCCCTTGGCGCATGGGTCCGCGCAACTGCGCCGCGTAAAGCTCTCGGATTACCGCCGCCGCACTCGACGCCGACCGCCGGCCCGCGCGTTCATCACATCTCCGATCCTCGTATCCATCCGCCTCGATCTTGGATACCCACGATAGGAGTCCGCCAAGCGAGGGAACTGGCATTCGATGTCGCGTGGTGCAAGGCGCCCCGCAGCAGACGCTCACTTTTGCTCCGGTGAGCTCAGCTATTGAGTATTTCCTCGACAACCCTTGCGGATGCCGGGTGTCCGTAGTTTTCGTACAGGTGATATCTCGGGCCTACATAAATGTCACCAATGTCCGTCGGCACGTCCCGAAATAGATGCTGATGATCCGCGTGGATGAAAAAGGCGTTTGCTCCTGTGTGGGAATTGCAGCAAATTAATCGATAGCCATGCTCCGTGAACAAGTCGGTAAAGCTGCACAGGGACGCGCCAAAGTAGTCGTCACCGCTCCATCGGTGATCGGGGTTGTATTGGATCTGAAATCGGACCGGGGGCGGAAACTTGGCGTTGTACTCGACGATGAATAACTTCGGAGCGACATTGTTCTCCAACAGGGTTCTCACGAAGTAAATGTCGTTGCCGTCCAGATCCAGCGAGACCACGTCGATTTGCCCTGCCTGAAGAAAACCCATGCCCTTCCTGGCGAGTCCGGCAATATTGTCGGCTGTGATCCAACCCTCGATATAGGTGAATTTATTGCTCGGCACGAGATGAAATGCGAGCTTTTCTCCACCGACCCAAAAACCCCGCCAACCCAGGCAGGCCAGGATCAGGGTGTTATTTTCCAAGCCATTGCCGACGCCAAACTCAGCAAATACTCCATTGCAGGTGATATCGAGACGCCGGACGATTTCCAAGGTAATACCATCCTCGTCCGTCTGAGAAAAGCACTTCTTTCCAAATCGGTTCAGAGGGTTCGGATGGGATTTCTGGAGATTCAGGGTTTGCTGATATAGCAGCAAATCCGATAGCTTGGTACACCGTTCAACACACAATGCAAGCTGGTCATGACTTGCGCGCAAGACCTCGCCGAGCTGGTCCAGCTTGCCATTGATGGACGCAAGTTGCGATTTCTTTTCCACTTCATCCGACTTGCCCATCGTCAGCCATCTCATGCAATGCTGGCCTACTTCGCCTGGGCAACACGCCCGTACTTGTCGTCGAAGCGCACGATGTCGTCCTCGCCCACGTACTCGCCGCTTTGCACCTCGATCAGCACCAGCGGAAGCATGCCCGGGTTTTCCAGGCGGTGCCGGGTGCCGGCCTTGATATAGGTGGATTCGTTGGTCGCGACCAGGAAGACCCGTTCGTCGCTGGTCACGCGCGCGGTGCCGCTCACCACGACCCAGTGCTCGTTGCGGTGATGGTGCATCTGCAGCGAAAGCGAACGCTGCGGCTTGACCTCGAGGCGCTTGAGCTTGAACCGCGGCCCCTCCTGCAGCACCGTGTAGGTTCCCCAGGGGCGCGCGACCGTGTTGTGGTAGATGTGCTTGTCGTCGCCGCTGGCGCGCAGCGCCTCGACCACCTTCTTCACGTCCTGCGCTCGGTCCGTGGGCATCACGAGCAAGGCGTCGGGCGTATCGACGACGATGGTGTCCTTCATTCCCAAAATCGCCACTAGGCGCCCTTCCGAGTGCACGAAGCACTGCGAGCTGTCGATAAACAGGGCACGGCCCGAGGTCCGGTTCTGCTGCACATCGGCCGGGAACTGCCCCGCGATCTCCGGCCAGGCGCCCACGTCGCTCCAGCCAAAATCCCCAGGCACCACGGCCACGTTCTTGGCCTTCTCGAATACGGCGTAGTCGATCGAAATGCTATCGAGCGCCGCGAAGCTGTCCCGATCGAGCTCGACCGCGTCCTTGCCCACGGCATGTTCGTGCGACGCGGCCCAGCTCGCCCGCGCTCCCGCCGCCAGGGCCGGGGCCGCCTGGTCCAGGGCAGCGAGCATGTCCCGGGCGCGAAAGCAGAACATCCCCGAATTCCACGAGTAATTGCCAGCCGCGAGAAATTCGCGCGCACGCTCCAGATTGGGCTTTTCCACGAAACGGCGCACTTCATAGGCGCCTTGCGCCAGCGCCTTGCCCGACTCGATGTAGCCAAAGGCCGTCTCGGGGGCCTTGGCAGCGATGCCAAAGGTCACGAGCCAGCCGTCCGCCGCCAGCGCCTTGGCGCGGTCCACACAGGCGGCAAAACCGGGCTCATCGTCGATCAGGTGATCGGCGGGCAGCACCAGCAGCAGCGCATCGTCCCCGTAGGTCTGCGCTACCGCCACGGTCGCCACCGCAATGGCCGGCGCCGTATTGCGCGCGGCCGGCTCGAGCAGATAGCGAACGGCGGCGGCAGCCGCAGCGGGGCCGGAAGCGAGCTCGTCGCGTGAGAGAAAGTAATAGTCTCGGTTGGTCACGAGCCAGGTCGCGGCTCCCCCTAGGCGCTGGGCACGGTCCACGGTACGGCGCAGCAGACTGCGCCCATCGGGCAACTTCAGAAAGGGCTTGGGCAGGGCCTCGCGCGAAACGGGCCAAAGACGGGTACCGGCACCGCCGGAGAGAATGACGGGTACAAGCGGGGCGCTCATTAGGGCTCCTGTGGCAACGTTGAGGAAACATCTCAGCCGCGGCGGCGGGATGCCCCGCGGCCGCACGTTGACGTACTACATCGCACGCATCATATAGGGCATCGAGCGCCCGATCACGACCCAAAACACAACGAGCGCGCAAAGCCTCCAGCGGCCGGCAGCCTGGTCCGCGCGCTTAGCTTCCACCACGGGTTTGATCACCGGTGCAAGCGACGGCCCCGGAGCCGCCTCGGCCGTCTTGCGCCTGCCGCGCAGCGGGGCCGCGCCCGATTCCGCAGGAGCGCTGGCGGTCAACATGGCATTTCACAATCCGGATCGCCCGTCGTTGCCAAGTTTTGCTCAGTAACAGCGACCGGAAGTCTTGGGACTCGGTCGCGAGCAACTCTCATCTTTGCTTGGCGGTGGCCGAAATTATGCCCCTGGCTCATGGCGGTAGAATCGTCCCCAGAACGGCCTGCAGCAACCCAGAAGGATATCGGGGGCGGGAGGGAGTAGCGTTTTCTCACAACCGATGCGGGCGGCATTGCTGCGCACCGTGGTTTCGTGCAGCACGGGTTTTCGATCAAGGTCACAGGACGTGGACGAAGCTAAACCGGCCAAAGGCGGCAAGCACGAGATGGTGGTCAACAAGATCCAACGGGGCGACCACGTTTCGGACGGCGAGGCCAACGCGCTCGACGGCGATCGGCACAACGTCGCCTCGGCCGTCGGCACCTTCGACGGGCGCCCGTTGCGTGTTCTGCATGTGTACAAGACATTTGTTCCTGACAGTGTCGGCGGGCTCGAGCATGCGATCGCACAGATGGCCGTGTCGACGCGCAGACTGGGGATAGAGACCCGGGTGGTGAGCCTGTCACGCCAACGACTGCCGCGACTGGGAAGTTACCGCACGGCGACGGAGCACTATCGCTACAAGGAGACGGCTTCGGTGGCGTCGAATTCGATGTCGCTGTCGCTGCTGTTTGACTTCGGCCGGCACGTCGAGTGGGCCGACGTGATCCATTATCACTTCCCGTGGCCTTTCGCCGACCTGCTGCACCTACTTTGGCGGGTCCACAAACCCAGCATCGTTACCTACCAGTCGGACATCGTCCGGCAGCGCAAGCTCATGACGTTCTATCGGCCGCTGATGCGGGCATTTCTGAGCCGGGTGGACCATATCGTCGCGACCTCGCCCAATTACGTGAAGACCAGCGATGTCCTCAAGGATTATGCCGACAAGACCACCGTGATTCCGATTGGCCTGGATCCGGCCAGCTACCCGGCCACGCGGCCCGATACGCTGGCACGGTGGAAGCAGGAGGTGGGCGAGAATTTCTTCCTGTTCATCGGGGTGATCCGGTATTACAAAGGATTGCACATCCTGCTCGACGCGCTCGTCGGAACACCCTTGCCCACGGTGATCGTGGGTTCCGGTCCCATTGAAGCCGAGCTGCGCAAGCACGCGGAGGAAGCTGGGCTGAGACACGTCAAGTTTCTCGGCACCGTGTCGGACGAGGACAAAGTGGCGCTGCTGGAGTTGTGCGCGGCGGTTGTCTTTCCGTCGCATCTGCGCTCGGAGGCCTTTGGGGTCACGCTGCTCGAAGGCGCGATGTTCGGAAAGCCCCTGATCTCGAGCGAGATCGGCACCGGCACCAGCTATATCAACATCGATGGCGAGACCGGGTTTGTCGTCCCGGCCAGCGATCCTGGCGCCTTGCGCACGGCGATGCTGCGCCTGGCAAATGATCCGGATCTGCGCAAGCGGATGGGAGCCGCGGCACGCCGGCGCTTTGACGAGCGATTTACCGCGGAAAGGATGGCGGCGCGCTACGTCGAGCTTTACCGCAACCTGGTGGAGCAGGCGGCGATTCACGGCGTTGCAGCCAGCCGTACCGCCGGATGAAATCTTCGGGCATGGGACGTTGACCACGGCAAGACCGATCCGGCCACGCGCTTTGGCCGGACCGCAGATAAGAAGATTGCCGCCCGCGCGCTGCCCCTGCACGCGCTTTGAGCCCGACATCCGGCAAGTCAAGCACGCAACAGCCGCACCGCGAATGAATATCCGCAAATGCTCTCCATGGCGAATATGCCAAAACCGCAAGACCCGAGGGCCGCATGATGGACCGGCAGGTCGATAACGGGGTCGGGGCCAAAGTCACGCCCAGCGCGGCGATTCGCGGGCTGATGCGCAACCGGGAACTGCTGTGGGAACTCGTCAAGCGCGACTTCATTGGGCGCTACAAGGGATCGATCATGGGGGTCGCCTGGTCCCTGTTTCACCCGCTGCTCATGCTGACGATCTACACGATCGTCTTCAGTGTCGCCTTCAAGGCGCGCTGGGGGCTGGCAAACGAGAACAAGGTAGCATTCGCCATCGTGCTGTTTTCCGGCATGATCGTCCACGGTTTCTTCGCCGAGTGCCTCAACCGTGCACCGGACTTGATCACCCGCCACCCGAACTACGTCAAGAAGGTCGTATTTCCGCTGGAGATCTTGCCTTGGATGGCGCTGTGCTCGGCGCTGCTGCACCTGCTAGTCAGCCTGGCAATACTGCTGGTGTTTTGTCTGTTTGCCGGCGTCACGGTTCATCCCGGCACATTGCTCGTCCCGATCGTCCTGCTACCCCTGCTGCTGCAGACACTGGGTCTCACCTGGGTGCTGGCCTCGCTTGGCGTGTATCTGCGCGATCTCTCCCAGGGCATGAACATGCTAACCACCGTGGCGCTCTTCCTCGCGCCCGTCTTTTACCCGATCGAATCCCTCCCTGAGAGCTATCGAGCGCTCATCCTATGGAATCCGATCACCCTGCCCATACTGCAGATCCGCGATCTCATGCTCTGGGGCAAACCCATTGCGTGGGACGCATGGGCCGGCAGCCTCGCCGTCGGTGCCGTGGTGAGCTATCTAGGATATTGGTGGTTCCAGAAGACCCGTCGGGGCTTTGCCGATGTCCTCTGAGCAAGTCGCTATCGAAGTTCGTACGCTTTGCAAGCGCTACGAAATCTACAACGCACCGCGAGACCGATTACTGCAGCTGGTCGTGCCGCCCCTGTACCGAGTTGCCCAGCGTGCCAAGGCCGCGCTCGGCGTGTCCAAGCAGGTTGCCGCGCCCTGCTATTACCGCGAATTCTGGGCCTTGAACGGGGTCTCGTTCCAGATCCGCCGCGGCGAGACGCTCGGCGTCATCGGCCGCAATGGCAGCGGCAAAAGCACCTTGCTGCAGATCCTTGCCGGAACCCTGGCGCCCACAAGCGGCGAGCGGATCGTCAATGGCCGCATTGCCGCCCTGCTCGAATTGGGCAGCGGCTTTAACCCGGAATTCAACGGCCGGGAGAATGTCTTTCTCAACGCTCGCATCCTGGGGCTCACCCAAAAGCAGATTGCCGAGCGCTACGATCAGATCGAGGAGTTCGCCGACATCGGCGAATTCATTGACCGGCCGGTCAAGACGTACTCCACCGGCATGTTCGTGCGGCTTGCATTTGCCGTCCAGGCGCACATCGACGCCTCGATCGTGATCATTGACGAGGCCCTGGCCGTCGGCGACGTGTTCTTCCGGCAGAAGTGCTACGCGCGCCTGGAGCAACTTCGTGCATCGGGCGCTGCGATCCTGTTGGTCTCGCATTCGATGCCGGAGATCGAGCAATTCTGCGAGCGGGCCATACTGCTCGACCATGGCGTGCCCCGATTCATCGGTCCGGCGTCCGAGGCAACCAAGCATTACTACCTGCTGGACCAGGCGGGGCGAGCCGCACTGCCCCCGTACGAACAGGTGCCGGAGTCGCCCCGCTCCGAGGCGCCGGCGCCGCACGCAAGCGCTCGACCGCCCGCCGAGGCTTTCTTGGATCTTTCGCAGACGTCGCCCGTGAGCAACGGCAAGGCACGTTGCACCGGCGTTGCCATATGCAACGCTGATGGCGGGCCCTGCCGCCTCTTTCGCCAGGGCGACACGGCCCGTTTCTACTATGAGTTCGAGCTGGCCGAACAAATCGGCGTTCCGATCTGCGGTATGGTGATTTCGAATCACCGTGGTGTGATTGTCTTCGGTAAAAACAGCTGGCAGTATGAAGAAGATGTTCCACCCAGTCTCGGGCCAGGTACAAAAGTGGCATGTCTACAGACGGTATCGCTCAATTTGGCGCCCGGGGAATACACGTTTGAAGTAGGTTTGGCATCGGTTTCCGTCGCCGAATGGGAGAATCGGCATCGCACTGCCTACGAAGCGACCGTTACCTCGCTCGTTCGAATCTGTCATATTGCCAATGTCGGCTCCTTCTCCATCGGGCTGGCGATAAGAAATGGCGTACCCGTTCTCACCCACCACGGAATCGCAAATCTTCCCGGAAAGATGGAGGTAATCGCGCTTGGCAACTGAACCATCGTTGAGGAGCGTGCGTCGCTGCTGGTGCGGCAACGCGGCACTCGTGCCATTCGGGGCGGATTACGGGGAATGTCGTTCCTGTGGAACCCTTGTTCTCCAAAGAGAACTGCCCGCCGATGCCGCATCGGTCACCGACGATGAGCAGGATTTTTATGGCAAACAGTATTGGTTACAGCACCAGAACAAGGACTTTGGATACCCCGACATATTCACGCGTGTTCGCTCTGACCTGGCCGAGCGCAACCTGCATTGGCTAAAAGCGCTTTTGAAATTCCGCTTGCCGCCCGCCGAGGTCCTGGAGCTCGGTTGTGCCCACGGCAGCTTCGTAGCGCTGATGCGCCAGGCGGGCTTTCATGCTGCCGGGACGGAGATGAGCCCCTGGGTGGTGGATTTTGCGCGCAAGACATTTGCAATACCGGTTTACGCCGGACCGGTCGAATCGCTGGATCTTCCCGCGGCGAGCCTGGACTGCATTGCCCTCATGGACGTACTCGAGCACCTGCCGGAGCCGGCGGCAACAATGCGCCGCTGCCTCGAACTGCTCAAGCCGGATGGCCTGCTGCTAATCCAGACTCCATGCTTCATCGAGGGACGCAGCCACGAGACGCTGGTGGCATCGAACAGCCCGTTCCTGGAGCAGCTGAAGACGGATGAACACCTTTTTCTCTTCAGCCAGCGCTCGGTGGCGGATTTCTTTCGCCGTCTTGGCGCGGAACACATCCGATTCGAAGCCGCAATCTTTTCCCAATACGACATGTTCTTCGTCGCCAGCCGAAATCCGCTCGTCGAAAATGCTGCCAAAGACATCGATTCGGCGCTAACAGCGACACCGAACGGGAGAATTGCCCTGGCCTTGCTGGACCTGGAGGCGCAACTCCTAGGGCGCATCGGCAAGCAGGGCAAGCGAATCGAGGAGTTGGAGCACCTCGTGTGGCTCACAGAGCAAAATCGCGACGCATGGAAGCAACAGGCCGAACAACTGCAGCAGGCCATGACCGAACTTCAGGCGCGCTGGTGGTACCGGATCGCCAAAAGGCTGAAGGCCCGTTAGCAGTCGGCAGCCTTTTTCATGTCGCGAATACTCGTCCTTACCACCGATCTTCCGTTCTTTCCGGGCAAGATGGGGATCGACTTCTTCAATCTCCGCCATCTTGCCCTGACGCACAAGGTCAGCGTCCTTGCTCCGATCTACGACTGGTTCCCGAAGGAGGGAGTCGGCAACCTGGAGCGCTTCCTCGACAAGGCGTACTGCTGGCCGCGCCCGGTGCAACCGGTGCCCGACTTCGTTGCCGCTGTAACCGGCTCCCGCTTGACGCCGTGGATGGCGCGCCTGCCGTCGCGCGCCCGCTGGTGGACCTTGCGTCGACTGCTGCAGATCATGGATCGGCCAGATGATGCGTACAACAAGCTGATTGTTCTTTCCAATTGCGCCCCGCAGCTATTGCACGCAATCACATCATCCCATTTTCAGGCGCTCGTGCTGATACAGACCAGCATCGAGCCCTGGCTCGACTATTTGCCGGCGATGGGCGGCAAGCTCGTCTATTTCCACGATGTTCGGACGCACTACCTGGAGCGCGCCCCCGCAATTCCCGGGCAAGCGGCAACGTCGCGGCGCGAATTGAAGGCGATCCACCGGCAGGAGCAGGCGGTTTGCGATCGCGCCGACGCAGTTGCCTTCGTTTCCGATCTCGATTGCGAACGCGCCGCGCGCCTTTTTCGCCTTCGCGCCGAACCCGGCGTGGCACCCATTCCGGTGGATACGGAATACTTTACGGCAGCGCCCGTCTCCTGGCGGCGGGATCCGCGGCCCATCGTCCTGTTTTCCGGCCACCTGTCCCATCCGCCCAACGTCGATGCCGTACTCTTTTTCCTGCGGGAAATCTGGCCGCGCATCCTGGCCGGGAATTCCTCGGCGCTCTTTCAGGCGGTCGGGATGATGCCGGCCGCGGTGCTCGAAAGCGAAATCGGACGTACGCCCCGATGCGAGTTGCACCCGAACGTTCCCGACATCCGGCCGTTTTTCTGGAATGCGATGGTCTATGTCGTACCGATGCGCTACGGTGGCGGCGTGCGCCAGAAAATCTTCGAAGCGTGGTCGATGCGCGTTCCCGTGGTCTGCACGACCATGGCCGCCGAAGGCACGGGCGCGCGGGACCAGGAGCACTGCCAGCTCGCCGATGGGTCGGCTGCCTTCGCGGAGCAGGTTCTATTGCTGCTGGAAAAAGGCCGTGATGTCGAACCGATGGTCCGGGCGGCGCGGCAATACCTTGATCGGAATAATTCCATTTCGGCCGCCGCGCCTCGCTTCCAGAGTCTGGTCGAAAAGACGATCCGCATCCGGCGCCGTCGGCCCTACAAACTGCTCTACGATCTTCGCTGGATGGAAATCGGCAAGGCGGGCGGAATCGAACAGGGAGCCTACGAACTGATCTCGGCAATTGCCCAACTGGACCGCAGGAATGATTTTCGCGTCTTTGCACCGCGCAGCACCTGCTGCGAGTGGAGTCTGCCTTCGGAGTTTCGCATCGACATGCACTACTCCGACCCGCCGGAACGCGCACGCGAAGCGCTGTGGTCGTCTTTCGCCAACCGATTATCCGAAAGCCTGGGCTTGGCTCCGGTTTTGTCGGCGCCCATGCGTTCGCTCGCGGCATACCACCGCCTGGATTTCGACCTGGTGCATTCCATCTGCGGCTACACCCATCCCGATCTGATCGGTTTCCCGGGAATCCTGACGATCAATGATCTGCAACACCTGCACTATCCGGAATTCTTCTCTGCTGAGGAATACGCGGAGCGCGAAAAGCTTTACGGGGAATCGGCGCGTCGTGCGAGGCACATCATCTGCATATCCGAGTTCACGCGCCAAGACGTCCACCTCCGGTACGGCATCGCGCTGGAGAAGATGACTACCGTCTGGCTCATTCCCAGCCGCAATATCTGGCAGGAAGTGAGCGAGCGAAAGCGACGCTCCCTTACGGCAGCGATGGGTCTTTCCGGACCGTTTCTGTTTTACCCGGCGCATTGCTGGCCGCACAAGAATCACGCCAAGCTGGTCGAGGCGTTTGCCCTCGTCGCATCGGATCTGCCCGCGGAATTGAAATTGGTTCTGACCGGCCGCGCATTTCCGCCGGAGCACCCTGCGGCCGTGCTGATACGAGAGAAGAGGCTTGGCTCGCGGATCATCCATCTGGGATTTCGGTCTCCGCTGGAAATTCGGGCGCTCTTTCAGAACTGCCTCGCGCTGGTTTTTCCGTCGCTCTTTGAAGGTTACGGGATGCCGGTGGTCGAGGCGATGCATCTCGGCAAGCCGGTGCTGTGCTCCAATGTCACCTCGCTTCCGGAAATTGCAGGCGATGCGGTTTTGTACTTCGATCCGAACGACGCGACCGATATCGCGCGCGCCTTGCTTGCCGTTGCATCGCAACCGTCTTTGCGAGCCGCGCTTGCGCAAGCGGCTGCCGACCGCAAGCCGCTGTTCTCCGCTCGCGCGCGCGCCATCGAGACCCTGACGGTGTATCAGCGGGTTTACGAAGAAATCTACGGCGATTAAAGCAAATGCAGCAGCCCCTGATCTCTATTGTCGTGCCCTCGTTTAACCAGGCGCAGTATCTCGGCGAGGCCCTGCAGAGCCTCCTCGATCAGAACTACCCGCGACTCGAAGTGATCATTCAAGACGGCGACTCCAATGACGGCTCCGTTGCCCTGGCGCAGGAATTCACGCGCCGATACCCCGACGTCTTCCGCCTTTTTGTCGAAAAGGACAGCGGCCAGGCCGATGCGCTCAATCGCGGATTTGCGCGCACGCATGGCGACGTTCTGGGCTTTCTCAATTCCGATGACACGCTCTTTCCCGGCACCTTGCTTCGGGTCGCCGAGGAAATCGATCCATCGCGGGCGCGGTACATTGTGATGGGTCGTTGCCTGTTTACCGGCAAGGACTCGCGCTACGTCGGCGTTGAACACCCGGCGGAATTCGTCAGCCATTTCGAGCAACTCGCAATCTGGAAGCGGGGCCACAACACGATCCCGCAGCCTTCCGTTTTTTGGCACCGAAGCGTATGGGAGCGGTGCGGGCCGTTCGACATCAACGAGCATCACGCGCTGGACTACGACCTGTTTTGTCGATTTAGCAAGCACTACCGGTTTCATCGCGTCGATGAACTCTGGAGCACCTATCGCATGCACGCCGACTCCAAGTCGTCCCAGCGCACCGAAGCCGAGGTACTGGCCCTATCGATCGAGGTCAGCCGCAAGCACTGGGGGTCGCCGTTTTCGCCCCTGCGCTGGCGATGCGAAATCTCCTACTGGTTATACCGACGGCATTTCCATGAACACGCCAGGCACCACGCCCGCAGAGCCGAGCAGGCCTTTCGGGACCGGCGGTATGGCGCCGCACTGTGGGAATTGCTGGCCACACTGGCTTATTCCCCGCAAATGGCGCGGGTCCGGTTGCTGAACGGCTGGTTTTCCGCGAAACAGGTCAGATTCCTGCAAGGGGCGCTTTTGCGGACGGAAGGGTTCACCGGACGCTATTCGGACAATTGGATCGGTCCGCACTATCGCGAGGAGCTTGCGGTCCCCGCGCAGGCGAAGCGGCTGGTCCTGTACCTGCGGCATCAACCGCAGGGGCGTTTCCGAAAAAAGCAGCATGTTGAGTTCTTCTTGAACGGGGTTTTGAGCGACGCCCGGACGCTAGGTGATGCAGGCGCGTTCGTCCTTGGCGCCGACGTGACGGCTTTGCGCGGACGCAAGGTCAACATCGACGTGAGGAGCGGCCGCTCCTTCGTGCCCCGCAGGACCGGCGGCGCAAACGACAAGCGTCGCTTGTCCGTGATATTGAACGAGCTTTCCTTTGAGACCTAGGATCTTGATTTCCCGGATCATCCGGGAATTGCGGGTCCCGGCAGCGTCGGTCACCAGTTGAGGTCGCGCTCGTACCCCGTTGCGACCAAAATGCCGCCGAATCGTGCCTTGAAGGCTCGCTTCACTTTTTCGGTAAAGTGCGTTTTCCAGTCACCGCTGATTCCCTTGCGGTTGTGGGACGTGAGATCCTCCGTCCCAGGACGGCGTCCCAAAGCCTGATTTTCGAACCGGTTCGAGATGACGATCTGACGGAATCTTTCCCGCGGAACGGCCAAACCGCATTCGTCCAGGAGCAAAGGCTCCAGAATTTCCAGGTCACGCTTGATCAGGTCCTCGTACTTGAGCAGGCGCTCTCCTGCTTCCTGCCAGGTGAGCTGGATTCGCGCGCTTTCCGAAAGCCACTCGTCCATCAGATAGATCATGCCGTCGTCCAACGACAGGCTGTTCAGTGCGCCTCGAAAGCGCGAAACCGCGCGGTCAATTTCCGCATGACTGATCTTCATGCTGAAGTACCCGGAAACAAGGGTATCCCTGAGGTCTCTTATGACCACGAAGCGCCGAAAAGGCGCCGGCTGCCGGCGCGCGTCAAAGTCCTTCTTGTCGATGTAGATCGTCGGATAGATCTTTCCGCCCTGAATGGGCCAGTGCCGATACTGGGTCTCACCGATTTGCGGAGCGACGATTCTTTCCGGGGCGCACGCGAGCAGGATCTGCTTGATCCATTGAGAGCCGGCCTTCCAGTGCGTCACATGGAAGATGGTCGGCTGCGTGCTCACCGGCGATACGCCTACCGGGCCCCGGGGGGCCGCGTTGGCGTGCGCGGGCAGCGTCTGGACTTCCTGCCAGCCCGGCAGGTCCGCCATGCCATGATGGGATAGACTTCCGTCGGCGCGGGGAAGTACCGAAAATCGCCCAGCGTCGGTTGCGCGCACGTGCTCGCTGGCGGTTTTGGACAGCTCCAGGTAGGTTTTCGTACCGTCCCGGTAGCCGGAGAGCAGATCGGCATTCACCGAGGCAAGTCCCACGGTGAATCGATATTCGCCGCACGCAATGTTGAGCTCGACCACCACGTGGAATTGCAGAATCGTCCCCGCGACGCCCCGGATGGGCCCATCGGCCTCCCGCTGGAAGGAGTCCTTGCCGTGCACCACGCGGCCGGACTCGTCGCAGATTTCAATGCCGCCCGACACTGCCTCCAGGTCCGCCAGGACGAGGAAGTCGAAATAAAAGTGCGCGGAGTCCCCTTGCGACAGTTGCGTCACCGGCAAACCATTTTCGTCACACAAGGCGACGCGCGTGCATTGCGCGCGGCCGTCGCTCAATTGCCGTATCGCTTTGGGACCTTCGAGAGGGGCGTCCATTGAATTCCCGTGATCAGTCGGCTATTGCGGCGGCTTGGGCGGTGTTCGCTCTGATCCCGGACACGAATTGCGATCAGCGTTGTGCAACGTCCTGGCGGAAATATTCGATCGTCGCGCGCAAGCCATCGTCCAGTCCCACCTTGGGCTCCCAGCCAAGCTGCTCCTTGGCGAGGCGGATATCGGGCTGGCGTTGGCGCGGATCGTCGGAGGGCAGAGGTTCGAAAACCAGCTTGCTCCGGGAGCCGGTCAGCCGCAGGATCTTTTCGGCCAGCTCCAGTATCGTGAACTCGCCCGGATTGCCGATGTTGATGGGACCGGTAAAGTCGTCCGCGGTCCCCATGGTTCGCACAATCGCCTCGATCAGGTCATCGACATAGCAAAAGCTGCGGGTCTGTTCGCCGTTGCCGTAAATGGTGATGTCGTCCCCGCGCAACGCCTGGACGATGAAATTGGACACCACGCGCCCGTCCTTGGGATGCATGCGCGGCCCGTAGGTGTTGAAGATGCGAACGACCTTGATGCGCAGGCGGTGTTGGCGCCAGTAGTCGAAGAACAGCGTCTCGGCGCAGCGCTTGCCCTCGTCGTAACAGCTGCGAATACCGATGGGGTTCGTGCGCCCCCAGTAGCTCTCGGGCTGCGGGTGGACCTCCGGGTCGCCGTAGACCTCGGAGGTGGATGCCTGCAGGATCTTCGCCTTTACCCGCTTGGCCAGGCCCAGCATGTTGATGGCGCCGTGCACGCTGGTCTTGGTGGTCTGCACCGGGTCAAACTGGTAGTGGATGGGCGAGGCGGGACATGCCAGGTTATAGATGTGGTCGACCTCCACGTACAGCGGAAAGCACACATCGTGGCGCATGAGCTCGAAGCTTTTGGAGTTCAGCAGCGCATCGACGTTGCGGCGACTGCCGGTGTAGAAGTTGTCGACGCACAACACTTCGGCGCCCTCCGCCACGAGTCGTTCGCACAAATGCGAGCCCAGGAAGCCCGCACCCCCAGTCACCAGCACGCGTTGCATCGGCTCTTCCCCATTTCAGATCTCGCCAGGTCCCGTGGTTTCCTTGCGTAGCAGATGCTGGTAGTTTCGATAAACCGGCGAGAACCAGAATTTCAGCAGGCTGGACGCATGTAGAAACATCGGTCGCAGCGAGCGGCGCGATGCCCGCTGCGCAAGGTGGGTGACGCTGGCCTGGCGCACGACCTCCAGGCGCAGACCGCGCAGTCGTATGCGCGCGCACAGGTCGACGTCCTCGCAGTACAAGGTGTAGCGCGTGTCAAATCCGCCCAGATCGGCAAAGGTCTGGCTGCGAAGGACGAGGAACATGCCCGCGAGCCAGTCCGGTCGGCCAAAAACGTAGCCCGGGTCGGCGGCTTCGATTCTCCGGCGGATGACCTCCCAGGGCGAGACCAGCCGCCGGGCGAAATCGGCCACCTGGCCGTCAGGCTCCAGTACCAGTGGAGCCACCAGGCCCACCTTCGGATCCGCCAGGTGTTCGATCAGTACTGGGAATGGGTCGCGGGCCAATCGCAGATCGGGATTCAAAACAGCGAAATACTCGCTGGTGGTACGAGCGAATGCCTGGTTGTGGTTGGCCGCAAAACCCAGCGGGCGCGGGTTACGAACGATCTCTACGGGAAACGGCAGCTTGTCCAAGGCAGGCAGCGGCTCCGGGATGTTCACCGTGAAGATGAGCTTTGCAATGGGAGAGGTCGTCAGGGCGACAAGATCGGCCAAGAGATGGGCGCACAACAGCGCCTGGCGGTGGCTAACCAGGGAAAGGGTCACGGTGCCCGCTTGCATGGGCGCGATTATCGTGCCAATCGACATTGCGCAGGAAATTGCATCAACTACGGGACGCGACCCGGAATATCGCCGCCGACCGGCGCGGCGCTCGGAACGCTCCGAGCATCGGGATCGAGCTCGGCGGCACCGATGGCATCGCAGGTCGAGGTGCCGGGCCGCAGCCGCCCCGAACGGCCGAGAGTCCCATGCCAAAGACCGAGCAGCATATAGCGCAGTCGCGCCATGCGCTGGTCCCCCAGGATCAGGAAATACCCGGCAAATTGCAACAGTCGCAATATGAAATGCCGGCGCCAGACGCCCGGCAAAGGCACGTCGCGCAACAGCAGCAGCGTATTGCGAAACATGTAGTAATCGCGCATGGGTGCATGCCAAGAGACCTGTCGCCACCCAAAGAACCAGATGCGCCGCACACAATCGCCAAGACGATGATGCAGGCGGGCCCCGGGCACGACCAGCAGCCGGTAGCCGGCCGCACGCGCGCGCAGGCACCACTCGGTATCGACATGGTCAATGAAATAATTGCCGCGCATGCCGCGCAAACTCCGCAATACCTCTATCGGCACCAGGCTGCCCGAAGCGATCAAAAAGCTCACCTCGACCGGTGCTGCATCGGTCGACGATGCAGGCATGGCCTGCGTGGACGGCAGCCATCGCGTCGGCCCGAGGCCGTGATCGACCACCAGGACACCGAGTTTTCCCGTACGCGAGTCGACGCTCCAGGGCCCGACGGCCGCGAGCTTGCCCAGGCCGGCGCGACTCGCACTGCTGCGCGCGCCGGCGCCGCGTTCGGGCAACGCCGGCTCCGCGGCCAGCAAGGCGGCTCGCAGACGCTGGACCATGTGTGGTTGTGGAAGGCTGTCCTGGTCGCAGAACAGGACGTACCGGCACGCGTCCCAGTCCAAGGCGCGCTGCGCTCCCAAATTCTGGGCGGCGGCGACTCCCAGATTCTCCGCGTTGCAAACCAGTTCGAGGTTCTGCGCTTCGCCGGCGCAAAGGCACGCGGCCACGTTGGCCGCCGAAGCGTTGTCGACTACGACGATGCGCCCGACTTGCGAGCGTAGGGCCGCGGTCAAGGCGCGCAGCTGAGCAGCATCGGGATGATAGGTAACGACCACCGCGCACACGTCGTCGCAAAATTCAGGACTCACGACTTTTGACCGCCGATACGAGGTAGTGAAATGCTAGGAACTCGCGCAGGCACCCCAGCGTCAAGTTATCGAACAAGGCCTTGCGTGAGCCCGGCGCGAATCCGGGCCGCAGGCATCTTGGCGCAGAGAGCAACGGGTGGCGCAGCAGCTGCATGGCCGAGGCATAGGTGAAAAACCGCAAGTGCGTGCGATCGAGCGGACCGTGGTCCGAATATTCCCACCGGCCCCGGAACACCAACGGCAGGAGCACGCTGTAATGGCGCACGTTGGGGACGCTGAGGAGTATCGTACCGCCCAGCGCGAGGTGATCGCGCACCAGTCGGTCGACGGCACGCCAGGGATCGACGAAATGCTCCAACACGTCCAGGCATAGGATCAGGTCAAACGTGCCCAGGTCCTTTGGCGCGGGCGCGTGTTCAAAATCCTGGCAGTAGACCTGGTCCACGACGGCGCGTGCCTGCTGCGCGGCATTTTCGAAGATTTCAATGCCGACGGTGTGCCGGGCCCGGCCCGATCGCTGTAACCAGGCCAGGGTCGCACCGGCGCCACAGCCAAGTTCCAGTACGCGATCGGCGGCACCGGGAAGAATGGGCTCAATATCACGGCGTGCCGCCGAAAAGTAGCTCTCGTCCTTGCTGTCGTAGTCCTGCATGGTCGGGATCGTTACCTCGGCCGCTTACGGATTAGCGTGATTGGGTGTGGACTTTGCGCCACAGCCAGGCAAGGGCGGCGTAGTCGAGTATCCCGCGCAGGGTCCACGCCCACGCCGCACCCAGCAGGCCATAGCTGCCAACAGCCCAGATCACCAGTCCCACGTAGGGAAGAATCTCCAGCAGGTGCACCAGCGCGACCGCACGCGCGTGGCCGCAGGCCTGCAGCGCCGTAAACGGTATCTGCGCCATGGCGTTGACCCCGAATGCCAGCAGTAGCACCTGCGTCACGGCGGTGCTCTGGTTCGCAAAGTCGGCTCCCAGCCACCAGAGAAGCGCGGTGGGTGCCGCGATCATGGCCATCACCACCAGCGCGACCACCACCAACGCACTGGCAATGGTCGACTGGCGCACCATATGCCGCGCCGTCCCGCCCGCAGCGTGCGGCGAGCCCGGATCGGACCGAGCGGAAAACCGCGCCAGCTCCGGCAACAGCACGCTGCACAGCGAGGCCACAATCACTGGCAGGCGCGAGACCACGTCAAAGGGCACCGAGTACGCCGCCACAGCACTAGCCGTGAGCATCGCGGCGATGACGAAGCGATCGATGTACACAATGACCGGACCGACCAGGTTGCTCACGGTGGCCCAGGAACCGAAGGACAGCAAGCGCCGCAACCAGACCAGGTGCCCTCCGAACAGCAAAGTCCGGACCAGCTCCCGCAGCCGCAGGCTCATTTCCCGGGCGACCAGCTGGATCAGCACGAGGAGATTTGCCGCCCGCACCAGGAGGATGGCGGCGCACGCCCATACCAGGCTCGGGGTGAAAAGTGCCGTCAAGCACGGCCCTAGCACGAGCAAGACACCGGTAGGGGTACGCAGCAGGTTCAATGGCCGGAACGCACCGGCGCCCTCCAGGTGACCGCGCAAGATCGACGACAGCAGCAGCAGGGGAATCCCGGGGAGCATGACCCATACCGCGTACGTCGCCTCCTGTCGCAGTTGTTCCGAGGACATATTGATCGGCAGGCCCCAGAGGGCTAATGCCACCGCCAAGAGCGCACAGATACCCAAGCCGACTCCGCCGAGCAGCGCACTGGCCGCGCCCAGTATGTCTCGTTCGTGCAGCAGACCATCGCCGGCGGATGCGCCGGGCCCTGCGCCAGGCAGTCGATACGGCGCCACGGCCACCGTCACCGCGCGGCCCAGCCCCATGTCGAGGAAGCTGAAATACCCCACCACGACCCAGACCAGCGACAGCACGCCGAAGCGCTCCTGACCAAGGCGCTGCAAGAACCATGGCACAGCGGCCAGGGCCGCGAGCATCGGCACGACGTTGCCCAGGAGCACCCAACCGGTGGAGGCGGCAATGCGAATGCGGGTTTGAGCAGAATCCAATCGCGTCCGTAACGGAAAGTGCGGGCCGGTTGGCGCTGCGTCGATGTCAACGCGACGCCTGCCGGCCGGTCAGGTAAACACCTCGGCCTCGCGCAAGCTCGGTGCGCGGCGATCGCGATCCGAGAGCAGCGGCAAGCCTTGCGCCAGCTTCCAATCCACAGCGACATCCGGATCGTTCCACGCGATGGATCGGTCAAACTCGCAGATCCAGTATTCCGTGGCCTTGTAAAGAACGTCAGCGAACTCGCTCAACACCAGGAAGGCATGCCCAAAGCCCGGCGGAATCCACAGCTGCCTCTTGTTGTCGGCGTTCAATTCCATGCCGGCCCATTTACCGAAGTTCGGAGAGGAGCGGCGCAGATCCACGGCCACATCCCACACCGATCCGCTCACCACCCGCACGAGCTTGCCTTGCGGCTT
>Ga0209415_10004099_pt1 | contig 26838 bp, 28 predicted proteins | sample PeaSoiSIISIP2007_FD_187696 | JGI IMG/M metagenome (GOLD analysis project Ga0209415, IMG submission 187696) | Peat soil microbial communities from Weissenstadt, Germany - SII-SIP-2007 (SPAdes) (version 2) | ecosystem: Environmental > Terrestrial > Soil > Wetlands > Peat | place: Germany... | reverse complement strand
CCCGCCGATCCCAGGGCCGCCGCGCGGATGGACCAGGTGATGAACATCTGCGACTGGTACCTGTTCCAGGGCGTCAACAACGTCATCGGCTTTCACCGGATCGTCAGGCCGCGCCTGATGGGCCTGGCGCCCGACGAGGGGGCCATCGCCGCCGCCATGCCGAAGGCGCACGTCGTCTTCAACGAGCTCTCCCGCCTGCTCGGGAGCAAGAGCAACCTGGCCGGCGAGGAGGTGACGCTGGCCGACATCCTGGTCGCGCCGCAACTCGACTTCCTTGCCGCGACGCCGGAGTGGGAGCCATTGACTGCGGCGTCGCCCAATCTGGTTTCATGGCTCGATCGCATGAACGCCCGCCCGAGCTTCACGGCGACCACGTGGGAGCGGGTTGCGGATCAGGCCAAAGCGGCCTGATCGCAGGGCAGAGGGCAGCGTGCCCACCCCGCCCGCGGCCGAACTCTGACCGTGACGTGCTTGAGATCTGCTCCGGACCGTAGTAGGGCGGACCGCGCCGCCGGTGGGCACGGCGCGCAGAGCGCCTCTGCCCACCCGACACGTGGAGCAGATGCAAGAGCCGACCGTCGAGCTGATCCTGTCGAACGCCCGCATCGTGCTGGCCGACCGCGTCATCGAGCGCGGCTGGCTCGTCGTCGCCGACGGCCGCATCGCCGAGATCGGCGAGGACGCGGCCCCGCGCGGCGCCGAGGATCTGGCCGGCGACCTGCTGGTGCCCGGCCTGGTCGAGCTGCACACCGATCATCTCGAGGCCCACTTCATGCCGCGGCCGGAGGTCTACTGGGACCCGGTCGCCGCGGTGGTGTCGTATGACAGCCAGCTCGCGATCAGCGGCATGACCACGGTGCTCGACTCGCTGCGGGTGTGGCGCGAGGAGGGCGAGGACGACCAGGAGGGCCAGGCCGACCTGCTGGCCGACGCCATCGCCACGGCGCGCGACGCCGACCTGCTGCGCGCCGACCACTTCCTCCACCTGCGCTGCGAAATCCCGATGCCGATGATGATTCCCGATGCCGACCGGCTGCTCCGGCGTCCGGACGTGCGGCTGGTGTCGCTGATGGATCACACGCCGGGCCAGCGCCAGTTCCGCGACGAGGAGAAGCTGCGCACCTACTATCGCGGCAAGAAGGGCATGAGCAACGCCGAGCTCGACGTCTTCTTCGCAAGCCGCCACGAGTTTCAGGCAAGGTATGCCGAGGAGAACCGCCGCCGGCTGGTCGAGCTCGCCCGGGCGTACGCGGTCCCGATGGCGAGCCACGACGACACCATCGAGGCGCATGTGGCGGAGGCCGTCGAGCTCGGCATCGCCATCGCCGAATTCCCCACCACGTCCGCGGCGGCCGAGCAGCTGCACGCGGCCGGCATCAAGGTGCTGATGGGGGCCCCCAATCTGGTGCGCGGCGGCTCGCACTCCGGCAACGTGGCGACCGCCGATCTGGCCCGCGTCGGCGTGCTCGACATCATGTCGTCGGACTACCTGCCGGCGAGCCTCCTGCTGGCGGCCCTGCGGCTGCCCGACGTGGTGCCTGGAATCGATCTCGCGGCGGCGGTGCGCACCGTCACCAAGACGCCGGCGGAAACCGTCGGGCTCGCCGATCGCGGCGAGATCGCGGTCGGCAAGCGCGCCGACATGGTGCGCGTCCACGAGGCGGCCGGCGTGCCGGCGACGCGCGCGGTCTGGCGCTGCGGCCGCCGCGTCGCCTGATGCGGATCGGGCCCGGCCGGCTGGTTCTCGTTGTCGGGCCGAGCGGCGCCGGCAAGGACACGCTGATCGCCGGGGCGCGGGCGAGGCTGCGGCACGACGGCCGCGTCGTGTTTCCGCGCCGCGTCGTCACCCGGCCGGCCTCTCCGCACGAGGATCACGACAGCCTGTCGGAGACGGATTTTTGTCGCGCCGCCGGGCAGGGCGCCTTCGCGCTCGCCTGGATGGCGCACGGCCTGCACTACGGCGTGCCGGCGAGCATCGATGGGGACGTTGCGGCCGAGCGCACCGTGGTGTGCAACGTGTCGCGTGCCGCGGTGGCGGCGGCGCGCGCGCGCTATGCGCTGGTCACTGTCGCGCTGATCACCGCGCCGCCCGAGGCGCTGGCCGCTCGGCTCGCCGCGCGCGGCCGCGCCGCTGACGGCGCGATCGCCGACCGGCTGGCGCGGTCGTCGGACGCGTTTGCCGCCGACCTGGTGATCCACAATGTCGGCGCGCCCGAGGCGGGAGCCGAATTGCTGATCGCGGCGATCCGTCGGAGTCATTGAGCGGCGCAATGGCGCCGCGGTGACACGTGGCCACGGGGCACCTCACGCGGCCCCTACCTTCGGCAGGAACTTGTCCACCTCGACTTTGAGCTTGTTGCTCTCCATCGACAGTGCCTGGGCCGACGACAGAACCTGGCTGGACGTCGAGCCGGTCTCGCTGGCGCCCCTGTTCACCTGGATGATGTTGGAGGCGACCTGCGTAGCGCCGGCCGCGGCCTGCTGGACATTGCGCGAATTCTCTGGGTGGCGGCGCCCTGCTCTTCGACCGCAGAGGCGATCGTCGTGGCGATCTCGGAGATGCGGCCGATGGTCGAGCCGATCTCCTTGATCGCCGTCACCGAGACCTGCGTCGCGGCCTGCATGCCGGCGATCTGGGTGCTGATCTCGTCGGTCGCCTGGCGGTCTGATTGGCGAGATTCTTGACCTCCGAGGCGACCACCGCGAATCCGCGGCCGGCCTCGCCGGCCCGCGCCGCCTCGATCGTGGCATTGAGCGCCAGCAGGTTGGTCTGCTCGGCGACCGCGGTGATGAGCTTCACGACATCGCCGATCCGACCGGCGGCCTGCGACAATTCGTTGATGCGGGCGTCGGTCTGCTGCGCCTGCTTCATATTTCAATGTTATGCCTTGTGGGCATACGTATTGTTACCGCGAGATTGTTCGGATCGGTGGCTGCTGGTCCGGTCTACGTTCGGCCGCCGCTCGCCCAGCGTGCGGCCCTCGACGATGTAGTGCACGGTCTCGGCGATGTTGGTGGCGTGGTCGCCCTCGCGCTCGATATTCTTGGCGCAGAACAGCAGGTGGATGCACAGCGTGATGTTGTGCGGGTCGGCCACCATGTAGGTGAAGACCTCGCCGAACAGCGAGTTGTTCACGGCGTCGATCGCCTCGTCGTTGCGCCACACGACCAGCGCCTTATCGGCATCGCGGCAGGCATAGCTGTCGAGCACCGCCTTCAACTGCGCCAGCACCAGATCGGCCATGTGGCGGACGCCGCGGACCGCCTGCTGCGGCAGGATCGCGCCCTTGAGCGCCAGCACCCGCTTGCCGATGTTCTTGGCGAGATCGCCGATCCGCTCCAGGTCGTTGGCGATGCGCAACGCGCCCACGATCTCGCGCAGATCGACCGCCATCGGCTGGCGCCGCGCGATGGTCACGACTGACACTTCCTCGATGTCGCGTTGCAGGCCGTCGATCAGGTCGTCGAACAGGATGACCTGCTGCGCCAGCGCGAGGTCGCAGCGCGCCAGCGCCTCGACCGCGGCGGCGATCTGCCGTTCGGCGAGCCCGCCCATCTCGCCGACCTTGCGCCGCAGCTCGAGCAGGTCGGAATCGAACGCCCTGGTGGTGTGATTGATCATCGCGCCGAACACTCGCAAATCCGCCCGCCTCGACCGGATCGGCCGATCCGCCCGGTGACTCAAGTCGACGATCGATGAGGGGCACACAATGTCGCTCGGCCCGAGACTCCTGTGTAGGTGAATCGCGAGACAGTTCGATGACGACGGGCGCTCATTGGGGCTGAAACCAGTCTCTGAGCAAACAGGATTCGCCGGGTCGGCCAAGCGCAGCGTGCCCCACCGAAGCCCCGCCAGACAAACAGCCTGCGCTGCCCGGTCCGGGCCGGTGGCGGCGGGCACGCTTCGCTTTGCCCGCCCTACGGGTCGGTGGGGGTCGTGCGGCCTACGCCGCCGTGTCGGTCGGCTGGTCGGCTCCGACGTTGTGCGCCAGCCAGGTATCGCGCTTGCGCCAGAGGTGCTCGCCGCTGCAGGCCGGGCAGCGCATCCGCACCGCCACGTCGGGCAGGCTGTCGACGACGACCGAGGCTGTATCGATTCCGGTGGACACCGCACGGCCGGTACTTGGGCACCGCGTCATGATGACGCTCATGAGACCCTCCGATCGGCGAACGCCAAGGTCGGCCAAGACTCAATGGTCCGCCACCGCAAAGGTCAAGCGGGGTCTGTGGATAAGTCTTGTCTCGTTGTGTGCAAAGGCGCCCACCCTACGTCGCTACGTCGCGTACTGGGCGAACGCCACGGTGCCGGCGCGGGCGCGGTCGTCGGTCTTGACGTTGACCAGCGCCACCGAACCGCGGTCCACCTCGCGCTGGGCGCGGTCGAGGGCGGGGCGGATCTCGTCGGGGCGCTCGACGTATTCGCCGTAGCAGCCGAGCGACTCGGCCATCTTGTCGAAGCGCGTGTAGCCGAGATTGCGGCCCGGCTTGTTGCGCTGCGGGTCGGCGGTCCAGCCGCCGTTGAGGCTGACCACCACCAGGATCGGGATGTTGTGGCGCACCGCGGTGTCGAGCTCGAGCGCGTTGAGGCCGAACGAGCCGTCGCCATGCACCACGATCACCTGCTTGTCGGGCTTGGCGATCTTGGCGCCGAGCCCGAACGGCAGGCCGACCCCCATGGTGCCGAACGGCCCGGAATTGAGCCGGTGCCCGGGTACGAAGGTCGGCATCGACTGCCGGCCGAAGTTCAATATCTCCTGGCCGTCGACCACCAGGATCGCGTCGCGCTGCATGAAATTCTTGATCTCGTCGCACAGCCGCAGCGGATGGATCGGCGTCTCGTCCATCTGCTTGTTGGCACCCGGCGCCTGGCGCTTGGCCGCCTCGCCGTCGGACAGCGACTTGCGCCAGGCGGCGAAGCGGTCGGCGTCGATGCGGCCGCGGGCGGCGTCGATGAGCTGCAGCAGCACCGCCCGGCAGTCGCCGACCACGCCGATGTCGACCTTGCGCGGAGCTGTGGCGATCTCGTCGGCGTCGATGTCGATACGGGCGATCTTTGCACCGCCGTTGAAGCGCGGCGGCGCAGCGTGGCCGATGATGTAGTTCATCCGCGTGCCGATCACGATGATCAGGTCGGCCTCGCGGAACGCCGTCGACCGCATGCTGAGATAGGACAGCGGATGGTCGTCGGGCACCACGCCGCGGCCCTGCGGCGTAGTATAGAACGGGATGCCGGTCTGCTCGACGAATGTCTGCAGCTCGCCCCAGGCCTGCGACCAGATCACGCCGCTGCCGGTGAGGATGATCGGCTGCTTTGCTTTTGCGATGGCGCCGACGAGCTCGTCGATCTTGTTGGGATCGCCGAGCGGGCGGGCGTTGAGCAGCGGCCGGCCGCTCAGGCTCCAGTCGACCTGCTCCTCGGGGATTTTTGCGTACAGAACGTCGCCGGGGAAATCGAGATAGACCGGGCCGGGCTTGCCGCTCATCGCCTTCTGGAACGCGCAGTTCACCTGCTCGGGGATGCGCTTGAGGTTGTAGACCCGGTCGGCCCACTTGGTGCAGGGCTTCATGATGGCGAGCTGGTCGATCTCCTGAAAAACCTGACGGCCGTTCTGGCCGATCGGGCTCGAGCCGCCGACCGCCACCACCGGGCAGCAGTCGATCAGCGCGTTGGCGATGCCGGTGGTCAGATTGATCACGCCGGGGCCGCTCGCCGCCATGCACACGGCGGGCTTCTGCAGCAGCCGGCTGTAGGCCTGGCCCATGAAGGCGGCCGACTGCTCGTGGCGCACGTCGAGCGGGCGGATGCCCTCCTTGATGCAGGAGGATTCGGCGAGCAGCATCGGCCCGCCCATCAGGAAGAACAGGACGTCGGTGCCTTCGTTCTTCAGCGATTTTGCCAGGATTTCCGAACCGGTGATTTCTGCCACGTCGAGTTCCTTCGGTTAATTTATATCGCGCCGTCCTTGCTGAGCTGGTCGACCTCGGCGGCCTGCAGGCCGAGCCACTCGCCGAGAACCTCGCTGGTGTGCTGGCCGAGCAGCGGCGCCGGCTTGACCTCGGGCGTGCGGCCGCCGAAGCGGACCGGCCAGCCCGGCATCTTGAACCGCCCGACGGTCGGGTGATCCATGGTCTGCATGATGCCGCGCCGCTCGAAATCCGCCTCGTTGGTCAATTCGAGCGTGTCGAAGATGGCGCCGGCGGGGACGCCGGCGTCGCCGAGCAGGCGCATCGCCTCGCGCTTGTCGCGCTGGCGCGCCCAGTCGCCGATCATCGTGTCGACCTCGGGCTCGCGATCGAGCCGCGCCGCGCCGGTCTCGAACCGCGGATCGCCGATCAGATCCTTGCGTCCGATCACCTCGAGCAGGCGGCGCCAATGGGCCGGATTGGTGCGGCTGGTATAGACATAGACGTAGTCGTTGGGCCCGCCGGGCTGGCACTGGTAGATGCCGCTCGGCACCGCGAAGCCGGACAGCACCTTGGCGCCGTTGCGCTTCGCCGCCACCCCGTAGGTCGCCTGGGTGGAGAGCGCCACCCGGATGTACTGCAGCATGGCGTCCTGCATGGCGATCTCGATGCGCTCGCCGGCGCCGGTGTTCTTGCGCCGGTAGAGCGCCGCCAGGATGCTGACGGCGAGCAGCATCCCCGTGCCGGTGTCGCCGAGCGTGACGCCGGGCTTGAGCGGCGGCCCGTCGCGCTCGCCGGTGATGCTCATGACGCCGCCGGTCGCCTGCGCGATCATGTCGAACGCCAGATTGTTCTCGAACGGTCCGCCGGTGCCGAAACCCTTGACCTGGGCAAAGACGATGCCCGGATTGATCTCGCGCACCACGTCGTAGCCCAGTCCGAGCCGCTCGATCGCGCCCGGCGCGAAGTTCTCCACGAAGACGTCGGCCTTCCTGGCCATCTCCTTGACCAGCGCCAGCCCGCGCTCGGATTTCAGGTTGACGGTGATGGATTTCTTGTTGGCGTTGAACAGCAGGAAGTACCAGGAATCCTGGCCCTGGCCCGACGCTCCGCGGAGCGAGAAGCGGCCGGCTTCGCCCCCTTGCGGGTTCTCCACCTTGACGACCTCGGCCCCGAGCCAGGCGAGCGCCTCGGTGCACGACGGGCCGGCCTCGAACTGGGTGAGGTCGAGAACGCGGACGCCATCGAGGCAGCACGGAAACCCGCCATTCGCAGCCATTCGCAACGCTCCTCCCCGTATCGGCGCGCCGGATTCTTGCCGACCCATTGCCAATGCGGAACGTGCCACGATAATCGGCCCGCATTCAAACGAAAACCGCCGGGCCCGGCGCGGACCGGCTCTGCCGCTGGGGCATGCGTGGTTGTAGCCCGGATGAAGCCCTGAGGGCGTTCATGCCCGTCTTCGCGGGCCGCATGTCGAGGCCGCTCCCGCATTGCGCAGCGCTCCATGCGGGCTAGATGGAACCATGGGAGGAGCCAACATGCCGGAAGACTCGACGCCGGTGCTGGTCGGCTGCGGGGACGTCACCGACCTGACGACGCCGGTAGAGGCCGGCCGCTCGCCGTTCGACCTGATCGCCGAAGCCGGGCGCCGGGCCCTCGCCGATGCGGCCGCTCCCGGACTTGCGCGGGCGATCGACACGATCGCGATGCTGCGCCTGTTCTCCGACACGTCGCATCGCTTCGCTACCCGCCTCGGCACCTCGACCAATCCGCCGAGGAGCGTGGCGCGGCGGCTCGGCATCACGGCGGCTCGGCACCTCTATACGTGGAACGGCGGAAACATGCCGCAGTATCTGGCGAACCACTTCGCCGAGGCGATCTCGGGCGGAGAGATGCGGGCGGCCATCGTGCTCGGCGGCGAGGCGCTGCGCACCCAGCACGGGGTCGAGCGGGCCAACCTCGAGGTGTCGTGGCATGAGGATCCGGGCGGCGAGCCGGAGCTGATCGGCGAGCCGCGGCGCGGTTGGAGCGACCACGAGGACCGCCACAACATGCGCGCCGCCATCACCATGTACCCGCTGTTCGAGAATGCGATCCGGGGGCGGCGCAACCGTTCGGTGCCGGAGCACCTGCGCGCCATGGGGCGCCTGTTCGCGCGGTTCGCCGCGGTGGCGGCGCAAAACCCGCTGGCCACCAGGCGCCAGGGATTCTCGGCCGAGCGGCTGGCGACGGTCGACGCGGACAACCGGTGGGTCGGCTTTCCGTATCCCCGGCTGATGAATGCCAATGCCTTCATCGACCAGGCGGCCGCCTACGTGATGACGTCGGTCGCCACCGCGCGCGAGCTCGGCATTCCGCAGGCCAAATGGGTCTATCTGCATGGCTGCGCCGACGGCTGTGACCACTGGTACGTCAGCGAACGGGTGGATCTCGCGTCCTCGCCGGCGATCCGCCGCGGCGCGCGAAGGGCGCTCGCCATGGCGGGCCGCACGCTCGCCGACATCAGCGTGCTCGACCTCTACAGCTGTTTTCCCTCGGCGGTGGAGATCGGGTGCGGGGAGATCGGGCTTTCGGAGGACGATCCGCGCGGGCTCACCGTCACCGGCGGCCTGCCATATTTCGGCGGTCCCGGCAACAACTACGTCACCCATTCCATCTCGGAGATGATGCGCCGGCTGCGCGCCGCTCCCGGCGGCTTCGGGCTGGTGACGGCGAACGGCAACTACGTGACCAAACATTCGTTCGGCGTCTACTCGACGACGCCGTTCGCCGGACCATGGCGGCGCGAGAGTCCCGGCGTGCTGCAGGCCGAGCTCGACGCGCTGCCCAGGGCGCCGTTCACCGAGCAGCCCGCGGGAAGGGCCAGGATCGAGACCTACACGGTGATGCACGGCAAGAGCGCGCCGGAATTCGCCGTGGTGCTCGGGCGCCTCGAGGCCACCGGCGAGCGTTTCCTCGCCAATACACCGACGGATGCCGCGACCTTGATCGACCTGCGCGACCGCGACAGTCTCGACCGCGGAGGCACGGTGCATCGTCGCGACGGACACAACACCTTCGTGCCGGATTGATCGATCCGAGTTCTACGCGGCCTCCACGCTATCGGCGCGCTCGGCGACCCAGGCCTCGGCGGCGAACCACTCGTGATGAGCCCGGCAGATCGGGCAGAACGAGCGGGCGAAGAACACGGGGCTGCGCGCGAAATCCTCGCGGTCGGCTGCGATGCCCGTCGAGATGTCGCGTCCGCTGGCCGGACATCTGATCATGACGGTTCCCATAAGATACCTCCGTGGGCTCTTGTCGCCAGCGTCTGGGTAGCGGGGCTTTGCGAAGGAGTTATAAAGATACGATGATGTTTTCATGGCAATTCATGGCTGCGCCGCGGTACCGCCGCACTCCATCGGCGAATTTGCTCGAACATGCGGTCTGCCTGGATCCAGTATGACGATGCGCCGCATCCGGCTGGACGTCTGCTGCGCGGCTCGAGCGCGTCGCGGTCGACACGCGTCGCCCACCCCGGGGCCGGGAGTCGTAGGGTCGGCAAAGGCGCTCTTGCGCCGTGCTCACGCGGATGCTGCGCGGCGTGAGATGCTGTTCGGCTCGAGCGTGTGGCGGTTGGCACGCTGCGCCTTGCCCACCCTACGGGCTGGGAGCTTTAGCCCCGCGCTTTCACCAGCAGCGTGATGGTGCCGGTCTGCACGGTCTCGTGGCGCTGGTTGATCACCTCGAAGCGCATGGTGACGGTGCCGCGGCCGGGCTTGCTGGTCGGCTTCTTGGCGGTCGGCGTGACCCGCGCGTGGATGGTGTCGCCGATGCGGACGGGGGCGGAAAAATCCCAGCTGAGATTGAGCAGCGCCATGGCGGTGCCGTCGATCAGATTGAGTTGCGACATCAGGCCGATCGCCATCGACATGGCGAGCGGGCCGTGGGCGATGCGGCCGCCGAACGGGGTCGCGGCGCAGTACTCCTCGTCCACATGCAGCGGATTGAAGTCGCCGACGAGGCCGGCAAACAGCGTGATGTCTCCTTCGCCCACCGTCCGGGCGCGCGTCGTCATCGGCTGATCGATGGCGAAATCCTCGAAATGAAGGCCCATCGACGTTCCAGAAACCCGACGTCTGACCGGTCGGTCAGGAAGCTGACTTGTGGATCGGAAAACTAACGGATAAGTTATCTGGTACGCAAGGGGCGAGCCGCTCGCCCGACCGGATCGCGGGCCGCGGACGTGACGACCTGGAAGAACACTGCATTCAGCCGCGACGCCGTTCACGAGGCGAAGCGTGAGGCGCTGCTGCGGGAGGCGGCGGCCGCCTTCAATCGCCAGGGATACCACGCCACCTCGCTCGACGACATCGCGAGAAACCTCGGAGTGACCAAGGCGGCGCTGTATCACTATTTCCCCAACAAGAACGCGCTGCTGCAGGCCTGCTTCGACAAGGCCATGGCGGTCGCCTTCGACAGCCTGGAGAACGCCCGGCGGGTCGGCGCGACCGGGCGCGAGAAGCTGCGGCTCACGCTGTCGGGCTATCTCGAGCAGCTGATCGGCGACCTCAATTGCTGCGTGGTGCTGATCGAGGAGAACGCGCTTCTCCCCAGGGAGCGCGCCCGGCTGGTGCACGATCGCGATCGGTTCGAGCACGCGCTGCGCGATCTGGTGCGCGAAGGCATCGCCGACGGCAGCGTGGTGCCATGCGATCCGAAGCTCGCGATATTCGCGATCCTGGGGGCGCTCAACTGGGTGCCGAAATGGTTCCGCGAGACCGGGCCGTGGTCGGCGCGGCAGCTCACCGCGGCACTCACCGAGCTGTTCGATCGGGCATTGAGCAGCGATCCGGCGAGAGCGTTGACGCCCGACGTCGGGGCGACACCGTGAGAACATGGGGGGACGCATGGCGGACGCCACGTACGACTACATCATCGTCGGTGCCGGCTCGGCCGGCTGTGTGCTGGCCAACCGGCTGAGCGCCGATGCGGCCGTCAAGGTCCTGCTGCTCGAGGCCGGCGGCCGCGACACCTCGCCGATGATCCACATGCCGGCCGGCATCGGCCGGCTCGGGCCGAGCGTCAACTGGCAGTACGAGACGGTGGCGCAGCCGGCCATGTCGGGCCGCCGCATGTACTGGCCGCGCGGCAAGACCCTTGGCGGATCGAGCTCGATCAACGCCATGGTCTATATCCGCGGCCAGCCGCGCGACTACGACCAGTGGCGTCAGCTCGGCAACGTCGGCTGGAGCTATGACGACGTGCTGCCGTATTTCCGCAAGGCGGAGAACAACGAGCGCATAACGGACGAGTTTCACGGCGTGGGCGGGCCGCTCAACGTCGCCGACCGGCCGTATACCAATCCGCTGAGCGAGGTCTTCGTCGACGCCGCCGAGGAGGCGGGCATTCCGCGCAACGCGGACTTCAACGGCGCGGCCCAGCACGGCTGTGGTCTCTACCAGGTCACTCAGAAGAACGGTGCGCGCTGCAGCACCGCGGTCGCGTATCTGCGCCCGGTGCTCGGCCGGCCGAATCTCACCGTGGTGACGCACGCGCACGCCACCCGGGTGCTGCTGGACAAGACCCGCGCGGTCGGCATCGCCTACGCGCATCGCAGCGCGATCGTCGAGGCCCGGGCGGCGCGCGAGGTGCTGCTCGCCGGCGGCGCCATCAACTCGCCGCAGCTGCTGATGCTCTCGGGCATCGGGCCCGCCGACAACCTGACCAATGTCGGGCTGAAGCCGGTGCTCGATCTGCCCGGCGTCGGCAAGAATCTGCAGGACCATCTCAACATCAACGTCATCAACGAATGCAAGGCGCCGATCACGCTCGACGGCAAGAGCAAGGGGCTCGCCTCGGTGCTGGTCCTCCTGCAATACGCGCTGACGCGGAAGGGTCCGGGCACCAGCAACGTCGCCGAGGCCGGCGCGTTCGCCACGTGCGCCGGGACCGGGGAGCCCGACGTGCAGTTCCACTTCATTCCGGCCTACGTGATCGATCATGCGCGCGTGAAGGTCGCGGGCAACGGCGTCACCCTGCATGCCTGTTGCCTGCGGCCGGAGAGCCGCGGCGAGATCAGGCTCGCCAGCCACAACTGGTCCGATCCGCCGCACATCGATCCCGGCTATCTCGGCGCCCGCAAGGATCTCGAGACCCTGATCGCGGGCTTGCGCAAGGGCCGCGAGATCCTGGCCGCAGCGCCGTTCCGCAAATATCTTGGCCACGAGCGCTTTCCCGGCTCGGCCGCGCAGTCGGATGCCGAGCTCGAGACCTTCATCCGCACCAGCGCCGAGACCGAATACCATCCGGTCGGAACCTGCCGCATGGGCAGCGATCCGCTCGCCGTCGTCGACGACCGGCTGCGCGTGCACGGCGTGTCCGGCCTGCGCGTGGTCGATTGCTCGATCATGCCCACTCTGGTCAGCGGCAACACCAACGCCCCCGCCATCATGATCGGCGAGAAGGGAGCCGCCATGATCGCCGAGGACGCGACCCGTTGAGGTCGGGGCAGGGCCGTGCTCGTCCGCGGAACGGACGACTGTCGCCGTCAGGCGCGCGAGGCGGTGAACGACGACGTGCCGAACATCCCGAGCTTGACGCTGCCGGTCATCTTGTCGCCGTCGACCGCCCCGGTGAATTCGAGCGTCATCGGCATGGGGTTTGAAATGTCGATCTTCCAGGCGACGTCGTTACCGCTGACGGTTCCGTCATAGATCGCGGTCGCTTTGCCGTCGGCGGATTGCTGGCCGGTCAGGGTGGCGCCCGCGGTGTTCGCCTCGAACGTAGTCGCTCGCTCGCCCATCGGCGTTTCCATGGTCAAGTTCCACGTACCGTCTACGGCCATGCTTCGGTTCCTCTTCGATGATTTCTTGCAGTCGGATTCCATGCGCGGCCGCAGCTTAGCGCATGTCCCGGCGACGTGTGAAGCGGCTCGCCGCGTAACAGCCCGCGAGGACGGATGGAGAGGCCTCATTCGTGGAACAGGCCCGGCTGTGGGGCCGGGCCTATTTTCGAGGCGTTCCTACTTGGCGCGCTTCTTGGTGGTCCGCCCCCTCAGGCTCAGCGAAATTCCCACCGCATAGGCCTTCTGCCGCACGGCTCCTTCCGAGCGTCGCAGCTTGCGACCGATGCTCCGGGCCGGAGTGCGCTCTCGTGCCAGGGACTTGAGGTCGCGAAGGTCCTGTTTCGTCCATTCACGACGGGTCGCATTTCTCTTGGCAGCCATTGCTCTGATCTCCAATTGGTGGAGTGGCGCGTTGTAATCCAAATTGTGGCCAAAATCTGTTCGCCGTGCCGAAACGGCCATTTGTTGAGTCGACTTTGTCAGCAGACCATCAGCAAATGAGCAAAAAACGTCGCTGCAATCAGCAAAAAGATCGGAAAAACAGCCAACATGAGGGAAAAATCATCAGTTTTTGATCAGGAATCGCCATTTGGTGGTATCATGAGGCTCAAATGCACGCTTCAAGATATTTTTACCAGAGGATCAAATGCCCTGGGGTCAACAAACGCCGCGTCTTCAGGAATGCCCGAGAAATCACGAATCAAGAGCAAGTTCCCTTGTTGTCTGTTGTTCAATGTGAGCATGTTGATGATACCTCATCATGCGAGGGTGGTCGACCGAAGCCGGGAACGACCGTCGGAGCGTCGTCCGCAATGCTCGACGCGGTCGGGGAAAGCGCGGCACGCATCGAAACCAGGGCGCCCTCCGTCGACCGCCCTGGGTTCGCCTGTCGACCAGAACGGAGATGCGGCTCGCGGTCGGAAAGTCGCGTCGAATGCGCATCATGCCGTCGGGTCGATCGAGCGCCCAGCCTCGACCCGGTGCCGGAAGGTGATGGGCCGTTGTCGGATTGGCGCAGACGCAAAGAAAAAGGGCCGCTCGCGGTTGCAAGCGGCCCAAGTCTAGGGAGGAAACGCCCAAGGAGGGCTGCGGAACGCGACGCAATCGCGTGCCGCACTGCAATAAGATATACTGCGACGCACAATAAGCAAGGGGATTCGGAGCCTCGACGGATTTCCCGGCGGAATGTGATATTTCCGCAACGATCCCGGGGCCCGGCAGCATAAAGCGCCTCTCCTGGTGAGCTTGGTCTTTGTGGTTGCATCGTCTGCTGCATCCGACCTTCGGATGCGCAACCCGGCGGCAAGTTGATCGGAATTTCGTTCGATGATGCGCTTTCGCCACAATCGGCGATGACAATTTGACCGTCAGCAGGGGACGAGTCATGCGTAGCCCCCAGATGTTCCGCAGTCACGCCGTCGAGTGCATGCGTCTGGCCCAGGAGGCGAGCGATCCAGAGCATCGATCCTTGTTGCTCGTCATGGCTCGATCATGGGCCGTGCTCGCCGAGTCGGCCGAAAAGATCCAGGTCTTCCTCGACGACCCGGAATGCCGGACCCAATAGCGGCAATCTCCCGGGAGTGCCGCCCATTGGCAGCTCTTCTTCCGGGCATGGACACCAGGCGAGCGGCATGCAACCGTCGGATCAACAGAGGTCCCGGCGAAGGCGGCGGCACGAGGCTTTCGACGTGGGAGGCACGCGATGAGGCGGATGTTGCGGTCGGCTTGGCTCGTTCTGGCGCTGGCGGCCATGGCGGCAGCCCCGCTGCATGCCCAGCAGGGCGGCAAGCGCATCGCTTTGGTGGTCGGCGATGGGGCCTATCAGGCCGCCGCGCTGGCGACGCCCGGCAATGACGCCGGCCTGCTCGCGCAGACGTTGCAGGCGACGGGCTTCGAGGTGGTCGGCGCGCGCGACCTCGATCAGGCCTCCCTGGTCAACGCGTGGAACGATTTTCTCGCCAAGGCCCAGGCCGCCGGGCCCGAGGCCGTCGCCTTCGTCTATCTGGCCGGCTACGGGCTGCAATTCGACGGCGAGAACTACTTTGCCTCGGTCGATGCGCAGATCGCCAGCAGTGCCGACATCGCCACCCAGGCCATTCGCCTGTCGGACATTGCGAGTTCGCTCGCGAGCGTGCCGTTGAAGGCCCGCATTCTCGTGCTCGACGCCGCGCGCGCCAGTCCGTTCGCGCTCGACGATCCGTCGATCGCGGGCGGGCTCGCCCTGGTCGACCCCGCCGACGGCTCCCTGATCGCGTTCAACGCCGCGCCCGGGACGATCGCGCCCGAAAGTCCGGGACCCTATGGACCCTATGCCCAGGCGCTCGCCGAGATGATCGGGCAGGTCGGTTTGCCGCTCGACGAGGCGTTCACCCGCACCCGCATGCGGGTCGGCGAGAAGACCAACGGCGCCTTCGTCCCGTGGAACGCCTCAAAGATCGGGGTGCCGTTCATGTTCCGGGAGGGCACGCCGGAGACCAGCGACTCGCAGGCGCGTGCCATGATGGCCAAGCCGGTCGCCGAGCTCGGCTCACCGGACGCCTTCGTGGTGGCGGAACGCCAGGACACCGTCGAGGGCTATCAGGCGTTCCTCGCCGCCTACCCGGACGATGCGCTGGCGCCGCGGGTGCGCGCGATGTTGGCGGTCCGCCGCGAGGCGATGGTCTGGCACCGAACCTATCTGGCCGACACCCCGAATGCATACTGGTCGTATCTCAGCCGCTATCCCAACGGACCGCATGCCGGCGACGCCAGGCGCCGCCTGACCGACCTCGCGGCCTCGCTCGAGCCGCCGCCGACCTACGAGGCGTTCGCCTATGACCTGCGGCCGCCGCCGCCGGAGGAAAGCATCTACGTCGAGCAGCCCGTCATGATGTTCGGCGAGCCGGCGTTCGCCTTCGCGGCGCCGCCGCCGCCGCCCTTCTACTTCCTGCCGCCGGTGGATCCGATGTTCGTTGTGCTGCCGCCGCCGGCGCCGCCGCCCGGCCCGATGATCCTGCCGGTTCCCGTGATGGTGCCGGTCATCGTGAACCGTCAGCCGTTCCGGCCCGTGCGGCCGATCGGCATTCCGCTGGCCGTGCCGAACAGGCCCGGCGTCCAGCATGCGAGCTTCACGCCGCTGGTCAATCCCGCCTCGAGACCCGACGGCTCGAAGCATACCAGACCGCTGCCTGCTCCCGGTCCGCGGCCGCTGGTCAATCCGGCGATCCAGCAAGGCGCCCTGAACCCGCAGAAGCCGGCGACGCCCAACAAGTTGCAGCTGAGCCCGCAGCAGCAATTGCACGTCAGCCCGCAGCCTCCCGCCACCGCTTCGATCCCGGCCAACCGGCGGCACGAGCCGGACCCGGGCAAACCGGTGACCAATCAGCCGCTGCACGTCAATCGCCTGCCGGCCGGCAACGCGGCGATCGAGACCAGCAAGCCGCACGACGCGCGACCGGCGCACGTCAATCTCAACGCCGCCAAGCCGGCAAGCGCGACCGCGCCGCAGAACCCCCGGGTCAACCCGCCGAATGCGGTGCGCCAGCAGGCCGTCAACCGCCAGCCGGCGGTTGCGCCGCATCCGGTGCCGCCCCATCCGGCGAGCACGCCGAGGCCGCCACCGCCCCCGCCGCCGCCGCCGCGGCAGGCGGCCGCCTGCGGCCACCCGGGCCAGCCCGCCTGCAAGCGCTGACCGGTCGCGGCGCACCCGACATTGCTTGAAAGAGCCCCGACCCATCGGGGCTCGAGTTCGGCTGCGCGGAGCGCGACGATCCGCCCTTGCGGGCGGAAGCGAATGCCGGCACGCTGATGGCCTGTTCGCGTCGGGAGAGGCCATGTTGCGTTCGCCAATGCCTTGCCGGCGGCGGTTCGTCCGCTCGGCCGCTCTGTTGGCGTCGGCCGCCGCGCTGGCGGTCGGCCTGTCCGCGGTCGCTCCGGCACGGGCCGAAAGCCTCACGGCACGCCAGGCCTTCGCCCTCGAGGTCTTCAAGGAGCTGGTCGAGACCAATACCGTAACGGCGACCGGCGACACCGCGCGGGCGGCGGACGCCATGGCGGCCCGCCTGCGCGCCGCGGGCTTCGCCGACGCCGACGTGCAGGTGTTCAAGCCGGCGCCGCGCAAGGGCAACCTGGTGGCGCGGCTGCGCGGCACCGGCGCAAAGAGGCCGATGCTGCTGCTCGCCCATCTCGACGTGGTGCCGGCCAGCCGCGAGGACTGGTCGGTCGAGCCGTTCAGCTTCCTCGAAAAGGACGGCTACTATTATGGCCGCGGCACCAGCGACGACAAGTTCATGGCGGCGGCGTTCGTCGCCAACCTGATCCGCTACCGCCAGGAAGGCTACCGTCCCGACCGCGACATCATCCTGGCGCTGGAGACCGACGAGGAGATCATCGACCGCGATGCGCTGGGCATCCAGTGGCTGATCAGGAATCATCGCGATCTGATCGACGCCGAGTTCGCCATCAACGAGGGCGGCGGAGTGGGGCTGCGCGGCGGCAAGCCCGTGCGCACCAGCGTGCAGACCAGCGAGAAGGTGTTCCAGAGCTACCGGCTCGAGGTGCGGAACCGCGGCGGGCACAGCGCCGTCCCCAATCGCGACAACGCGATCTACCGCCTCGCTGAAGCGCTGGTGCGGCTGTCGAAATTCAATTTTCCCTTCCGGCTCAACGAGACCACGCGGGCGTACTTCGATCGCGCGGCCGCCCTGGAGAACCCGCAGCTGGCGGCCGACATGAAGTCGGTGGCGTCCGGCCATCCGGATCTGGCGGCGCTATCGGTCAGCCGCCTGTCGGCGAACCCGGTCTATAACGCGCAGCTGCGCACCACCTGCGTCGCCACCATGCTGGAAGGCGGGCATGCGGAGAACGCGCTGCCGCAGCTCGCGCGCGCCACCATCAACTGCCGCATCATGCCGGGCGAGCCGGTCGACGAGGTGCAGGCGACGCTGGTGCGGGTCGTCGCCGACGACCAGATCTCCGTCACCCCGTTGAACGAGGCGACGCTCAGCGAGCCGTCGCCGCTGCATCAGGAGATCATGGGGGCGATCGAGACGGTCACCGCCGAGTTCTGGCCGGGCATCCCGGTCATCCCGGCCATGAGTGCCGGCGCGACCGACGGCAGTCATCTGCGCAATGCCGGCATCCCGACCTACGGCCATTCCGGCCTTGCCGGCGACATCGACGATCAGCGCGCCCACGGCAAGGACGAGCGCGTCCTGGTCAAGTCGTTTTTCGACGGCGTCGAATATCAGTATCGCCTGGTGAAGCTGCTGGCCGGCGGCGGGTAGGCAAGGCCGATCGCGCCGTCGAGCCATTCCCTCGGCATCGTGACGCCCGCGGCGGGGGCCTCAACCCTTGCCCGGCACGAACATGTAGCCGACCCCGCGCACCGTGCGGATCGCGTCGGGATGCGCCGGATCGGCCTCGATCTTCTTGCGCAGGCGGGTAATGCGAAGGTCGATGGCACGATCGAACGCCTCGACCTCGCGGTGCGCGGTCGCCTCCAGGAGCCAGTCGCGATAGAGTGGCCGGTTGGGGTTCTCGGCGAATATCTTCAACAGGTCGAACTCGCTCGCCGCCAGCACCTCCTCGCGACCGTCCTGATCGATCAGCGAGCGCTTGTCGAGGTCGAGCAGGCGGCGGCCCATGCGCACCCGCCGGCCGCCGCTCGACGCCGCGACGGGGGCCGCGGCCGCCGCGCCGGTGGTCCGCCGCAGCACGCTCTTGATCCGCGCCAGCAGCTCGCGCGGCTCGAACGGTTTTGTGATGTAGTCGTCGGCGCCGACCTCCAGCCCGACCACCCGGTCCACCGTGTCGGCCGCCGCCGTCACCATGATGATGCCGAGCCTGGTCGCTCGCTCGCGCAGCCAGCGGGCAAGCGTCAGTCCGTCCTCCCCCGGAAGCGTGAGATCGAGCAGCACCAGCACCGGAGGATCGCGCTCCACGAGGTCGCGCAGTCCATCGCCGTCCTCGACGCCGCTGACGCGAAAGCTCTGCCTGCCCAGATAGTCGACCAACAGGTCGCGCTGGGTCGCCTCGTCCTCGACGACGACGATATGATGGCGGTGATCCATCCGCCCCAGGCCCCCATGCATCGGCCCCTGCCGACGCAAGTGCAAACAATGCCCGACACGCCGCTATCGCACAAGTCGCAATGGTACCCCGGTAGGTTGAAATCCAGAATTAAAACATTCACTGATAGGTCGACACAGACGATACAGGACCGCCGGCGCACGACATGCTCGGGACACCTCGGCCGACAACCCTCCGATCATGACGACGAAGCGAACCGAATCAGTGGACGGCGACGTCGCGGTCGAGAACGAGCCCGGGATGGGCTCGCGGTTCGCCGTGACGCTCGACGCGGAGCCGGTCGCTCCGCTCGAGGTCGAGCGCGAGGCCGATGCGATCGACCGCAGCGTGCTGGCAGCCTGGTTCGGCGACGATCGGTCCGCCGTCCGGGCGCTGCTGCAGACGTTCCGGAGGTCGGCGATCGAGACCGAGCAGCAGATCGAGCGCGCCGCGCGCGCCGGCCATTTCGCCGGCGTCGCGGCCGCCGCGCACCGGCTCAAGGGCGCCGCCCTGACGGTGGGCGCCGCGGACGTGGCGCTCGCCGCGGAGGTCCTCGAGCAGGCCGGCAAGGGCGGCGATCGCGCCCGCTGCGGCGACGGCCTCGGCCGCCTCGCCGCCGAGCTGCGCCGAGTCATCAGGGAGATCGAGCAGACGACGTAGGGTGGGCACTCAGTCGATCGGAACGAAGATCGAGTGGCGGATCTGGCCGTGCACGGCCTTCGACAGGTGGCCCTTGCCGGTCACGTCCTCGACCAGGAGGACCTCGCCGGCGCCGATCGTGCGGCTCTCGCCGTCGCTCGCCGTGATCTGGACCCCGGCGTCGAGGTTGATGATGTACTGGCGGCGCGGGGCGGGGTGCCAGTCGAGGTCATAGTCGCCCGCGGTCTCGCGGAAGATGATGCCGGTCGCCGGCAGCCGCTTCGACAGCTTGCCGCCGGGCCGCTCCTCGACCCAATCGATCTCGATGTCGCGGAAATGCGTCTCGCCCTCGGCATCGACGTAGAGATTGTGAATGCGCATGCGGTTGCTCCCTGTGCGTCGCGTGGGGTGGGCAAAGGCGCGGGACGCGCCGTGCCCACGCGGACGCGAGAACACTTGGCATGCTGCGCTTTGCCCATCCTGCAGATCTCCATCCTGCAGATCTACGGACAATCGGCCGTGCGCCCATTCAGCGTGCAGGTTCTGACGGCGACCCCGAGCCTATCGTAATCGGTCAGCCGCCACCCGTCGTCCTGCTTCTCGAGCATGGCGAAGCCGAAGGCGCCCGCGAGGTTGATGCCGCTTTCCACCGCGACCGGGCCGAAGGTCCAGGTGGCGGGATCGACCGGGGACGGCTGGTTGAGCGTGTCGCCGCCATGGCCGGCCACGACCTGGACCGGCTGGCCGGTCCGGTAGCTCAGCACCTGGAACAGATGATGATGCCCGGACAGGATCATCGTGACGTTGGCGGGCAGCGAATCCTGTGCCGCCGCCTCCAGCGTCCGGTTGTCGCCGAGCAGCTTTCCGGCGAACACGCCGCCCGGGCTCCAGATCGGTCGATGCTGCAGGATCCAGGTCGGTTCGGCTTCATCGGCGAGCCCGAGATACTGCCGGCGGAAATCGTCGGCCTGGGCGTCGTCGACCTTGTCCTCGCGCGCCGCGGATACGTCGACTACGGCGAGCGCCAGCCCCGGCAGGCGCGCCACGAAGGGCTTTGACGGACCGTTGCAGCCGGGCCCGTCGGCGAACGCGTCGGGCGCGATGAACCGGCTCCAGCCGTGGCCGCCGCGCGCGCATTCCTCGTGATTGCCACGCACGAACACCCACGGGGCAATCCGCAGCAGCGTGTCGGCGGGCGCAAAAAAGTCGGCCCGCCACACCGCCCAGACGTCGCCGAACGGGCTGCCGGCGCAACCGCGGTCGCCGGCCGGGCAGGGCGTCTCGCGATAGTGATAGTCGCCGACGTGAATGACGAGATCCGGCTTGCGCTGCGCCGCCACCTCGACGATCAGCCGGAACGGCCATTGGACCGGATCGTTGCAGGCCTGGACATAGGAGCCCTTGAGACGGCATCCGGTGTCGCCGATCACCAGGATGCGGCGCGGCTCGGCCGGCGGGACAGCCAACGGACTCTCGGCGATCGATACCGACCGGGTGCCGGCCGGCATCGGGAGTGCGCACGCGGTGACCGGGAAGCTTTCGTTCGCCGCGGCGCGGATCGCCATGGTGACGGGCGCGCCGTCGAGCTGGGCGGGCGGACAGGTCGCGGCGTCGGTCACCGCCCGGGCCTCGAGCCCGTCGGGGCCGTACTGGACCCAGCGGTAGAGCTCGGCGGACGCGCTCGACGACACGAGCGCGATGGAGGCGCAGCACAGCGCCACGCACGACCTTGCTGCCGGAACGCTCATGGGGGACTTCCGAATCGTCACCCACAGTACGTGGCGATCAGGTCGAAAATCCAGGCCTCCCCGTTCATGCCCCACAGCCACGACGCCGCTATGCCGAGCACCGCGGCGGCCGCCGCGGTGGTCCACAGCAGCCAGCGCGGCACGGTGGCCGGTGGAGTGTCCGTTTCCTCGATGTCGCGGACAGCGGGCGTCATGACGGGGCGGCTGCGAAGGCCAGACGGGCCACCGGCCTCTCGCGAATCAACCAGTGGATCAAGGCTGCGAAGAGACCGAGGCCGATCGAGATCCGCCACATCGAATCGTAGCTGCCCTGGATGTCGTAGAGCCGGCCCGCGCCCCAGCCGCCGAGGAAGCTGCCGAGCTGATGGCTGAAGAACACGATGCCCCACAGCATCGACATGTGCACCGGGCCGAACATGTAGCCGACCAGCCCGCTGGTGAGCGGGACGGTGCCGAGCCAGAGGAAGCCGAGGGACGCCGCGAACAGCAGCACCGACACCCAGGACAGCGGCAGCAGCAGGAAGACCACGAACACCAGCGCGCGCGCCGCGTAGAGCAGCGCCAGCATGTCCTTGCGCGAATGCCGGCCACCGAGCCATCCCCACAGCAGGGAGCCTGCGATGTTGAACAGGCCGACGAGGCCGATCGCCCAGCCGCCGAGCTCGATCGCCGAGATCGGGCGCCCGAAGAACGACATGCCGATGGCGTTGTCGGAGATGTAGGAGGGCAGATGCAGGCCGATGAACGAGACGTGGAACCCGCACACGAAGAAGCCGACGGTCAGCAGCAGGAAGCCCTGGGTCCGGAAGGCTTCCTGCAGCGCGTCGCCGGCGCCCTGCGGGAGCGCCGCGGTGCCGGGCCTCGGGCCCCGGTCCTCGCGCAGCCCGAGCGCCAGCGGGATCATGAGGATCGAGACGACGGTGAGGATCAGCATGGTGGCGTGCCAGTCGCCGAGCCGCTGCTGCAGGATCGACGCGAACGGCACCACGGCGAACTGGCCGAACGATCCGCCCGCGGTGACGACGCCGAGCGCCAGCGAGCGCTTGGCCGGCGGCGTCTGCCGGCCGATGGCGCCGAAGATCGGCCCGAAACCCGCCGCCGCCATGCCGACGCCCGACACCATGCTGCCGAGGGTCAGCAGCACACCGCCGGTGGCGACCGCGATCATCAGCATGCCGGCGACGTACAGCACGCCGCCCGCCGCCACCGTGCGCGCGGTGCCGAAACGATCGGCGAGATTGCCGACGAACGGCGACAGCGCACCCATCAGCAGCACCGACACCGCATTGGCAAACGACCACAGCTCGCGGCCGACGCCGAGGTCGGCGGCGATCGGCTTCTGGAAGATCCCGAAGCTCTGCCGTGCGCCGATGCCGAGGGTGAGGATGACGGCTCCGCAGATCACCGGTACCCAGAAGCTGCGTTGTCGTGTCATGGGAGTCCTTCCGAAGTAACTTGCATCATGATAGTCACAGCCCTATGGTACGTCAATGCAACGCAAGAGCTTCGGCCGCATGCCGTGCCCGATCGCCCGCAGCCTGGAGCGGGTGGGCGAGTGGTGGAGCATGCTCATTCTGCGCGACGCCCTGCAGGGCGTGACTCGGTTCGACGCGTTCCAGGAGGGCCTCGGCATCGCGCCCAACATGCTGGCGCGACGGCTCTGCGCCCTGGTCGAGGCCGGGCTTCTCGAGCGGCGCCGCTACAGCGAGCGGCCGCCGCGTGACGAGTATGTGCCGACGGCGCGGGCCCGCGATTTCGGTCCGGTGCTCGTCGCGCTGCTCGCCTGGGGCAACCGCCACTTCGCGCCCGAGGGTGCGAGCGTGCTGGCGGTCGACGCCGAGACCGGGGATGTGGTGGATCCGGTCCTGGTCGATCGCGTGACCGGACGGCCGATCGGCGGTCTCGCGTTCGTTGCCGGTCCCGCCGCCAGCGAGCCGGTCCGGCGGAAATATGCGGCGCGCGGACGCAACGGCCGCAACGGCGTTGCGACCGCGCCAGAACCATCGAGGTCCACATGAGCAGACACACCGCCGTCGTCGTCGGCGTGGGCGCTGAGCGTGGTCTCGGCGCCGCGCTGTGCCGGCGCTTCGCCGCCGAGGGCTATCACGTCCTCGTCGCCGGCCGCACCGCGGCCAGCATCGATCAGGTGGCCCGGACGATCGCGGCGGCGGGCGGCAGCGCCGAGCCGGTGGCGACCGACGCGACGCGCGAAGAGGATGTGATCCGACTGTTCGACCGCGCGTTCGCCCGCGGCGACGCCGCAATCCCGCCCGACCTGGTCGTCGCCAACGCCGGCAACAACCAGCGCATCGACTTCCGCGAGCTGTCGGCGCAAACATTCGAGGACTTCTGGCGGGTCGGCTGCTTCGCCGGCTTCCTGGTCGGCCGCGAGGCGGCGCGGCGGATGGTCCCGCTGGGACACGGCACCGTCATCTTCACCGGCGCGTCGGCGAGCCTGCGCGGCAAGCCCGGCTTTGCCCATTTCGCCGCCGCCAAGGCGGGTCTGCGGATGATCGCCCAGAGCATGGCGCGGGAGTACGGGCCGCAGGGCATCCACGTCGCCCATGTGGTGATCGACGGCGGCATCGACGGCGACCGCCTGCGAACCCGCCGTCCCGAGACGGTCCGCGAGCGCGGCGAGGACGGCCTGCTCGGCATCGACGCCATCGCCGACACCTACTGGCACATCCACCGCCAGCCGCGCTCCGCGTGGGCGCAGGAAGTCGACCTGCGGCCGTTCAAGGAAACGTTCTGACCGGGCGGGAGAGCATGCGCATCCTCGCCCTCGCGTTGCCCGATCAGCTCGTTTATCCTGCACGCAAGGCGGCAAACTCTTCTCGAGGCGGAGACGCGCCGGCGATGCGCTATGCAAACAGCAGGATGCGGACGGGCCTGGTGGCGGCTCTGTGCGCCATGACGGCGGCGGTCATGGCTCCGGCGCCAGCCGCGGCGTGGGACTATCCGGGGCACCGGATGGTTGGTGCGATCGCCGATCTGGTGCTGCAGAGGCATTATCCGGCCGCACAGAAACGCGTCGGCGAGCTGCTCGACATCACGCTGGCCAACGGCCAGTCGCAGAAGCGCAGCCTGCGCGACGTCGCGGTGTTTCCCGATTGCGCCAAGAGCGGCAACGAGCCGTTCTGCGGCCGTCCGCCGTCCGCGGAGGAAAAGGACTATGCGGCACGCAACCCGCACAATGGGGCCTATCACTTCACCGACGTCCCGCTGCAGCAGCGGGCCTACGCGAGCGGCAGCGCCGGAACCGGCGACACCGACGTCGTGCAGATGATCCAGTACGCGGTCGCGCAGCTGCGCGGCAAGCCGCTCGCGGCGAAACCCGACGTGAAGCTGACCGACACCGAAGCGGTCTGGCTGCTCGCCCACCTCGTCGGGGACGTCCATCAGCCGCTGCACGTCGGCGCCAGATATTTCGACAGGGACTGCGAGACCAGCGTCGATCCCAACGTCGCGGGCGCCGGGCTGCCCGACTTCGGGATCGGCTCCTCCATCGTCGGCACGACGGGCGGCAACCTCATCCTTCTGGCCGACCCGCCTCCGGCCGTTCCGCCGGCCGATAACCTGCACTTCTACTGGGACGGCGCGGCGGTGTTCCAGGCGATGCGGGCCGCCAATCTCGCCAACGACGAGCAGAGCTTCGCCAGGCTGCTGGCCGCCGCGCCTCCCGCCGGAATTGCCGGATGGGACATCGCAGGCCCGCCGGAGACGTGGGCCGCCCAATGGGCGACCGAGGTCCTGCCGCTCGCCGCCGAAGCGCACGATCGGCTCACCATCCGCAAGGGCCGCAAGCCCGCGCCCTTCACGGGGGGGTGCACCTGGGAGACGGCGCTCGACCCGGGCTACCAGGATTTTGCCAGCCAGCGTGCCCGCGACCAGGTCGCCAAGGCCGGCTTCCGTCTCGCCGCGCTGCTGGAGGCGATCTTCGGGCCGTGACCGGGGCTTGGAGCTCCTCCCGCATTGCGCTGCGATCCATGCGGGCTAAATCGGGGGCGCTACCGGCCGGCAGACCTGACGATGTACTTGGCGCTGACGAACGCCGCCCGGCTCTTCCAGAGCTGCACCAGATACCAGTCATTCCCTCTGACCTTCCCGACGACCGTCAGGCTCGGGCCGAGCTTGTCCTTCAGACCGTGCCCTCCGGGCGCATCGAACAGAGACGCACCGGGCTTCGCCGTGTATCGATCCGCATCGCTGTCGGGGATGCGGTCGATGATGATGGAGGAATCGTCCTCGGTGCAATATTCGAACGCGACCTGACCACAGAACTGGTCGTAGGCGAGGGCGTATTCCTTCCCGTTCCACTGGTGGATGCTCCACACCGGCTGCTCGTGAACCGTATATTTGACGGCCGCAATGTCCTTGAATCCCGCGGTCTTGTGCGACGAGACGCGCGGGCTCGTGGAGCCGAACAGATCCAGGACCGACGAATAGCTGCCGTTCGCACCCGCCAGGTAGACTTCGGTGCTGCAGCCTCCGGAGCCGCAGAAATAGCTGCTGGTATTCAGAACGACGAAATCGAGATAGGAGTCGTCGTTGAGGTCCTCACTGATGAGGATCTTGAACTTGACGTCGCCCTTCTCGCCGAACTTCGCCATCTCGCCCGTGATGGATGTCCGGAAGAAGGTCTCGAAGGCCGCGACCTGGGCAGGCAGCCCGGGAAATGCGGCGGCCGTGGCGACCGGCCTGTCGGCGGGCTTCAGGTACAATTCCCCGCTCGACAAAGCCCCATAGGTGAACGGCTCCTGCCGGCGGTCGGTGGCGACCAGCACCTCGTCGCGGACCTTGCGAAACACGAAATTGATCTCCAGGCCGGGCGTCTCGATGGTCTTCAGCAGTGCCGCCGTGAACGGGCTGTTGCGGCTGTTGCGGTCCAGCCCGTCGATCGCCGTGGTGCCGTCCTTGGCGGCGTAGGCCACCAGCACGCTGCCGATCGGCTCCACCCGGGCGAAGCCGCGCTCGACCGCGCGGGTCGGCAGGCTGCGCAGCATCCGGGTCGCGAACGGATTGTTGCGGCAGGCATCGAGGATGATCAGCCCGAGGCGCGAGGCGCCGGCGACCAGCGGCATGATGCTCCGCAGCGAGACCGCCTCGTACTCGGCGGCGGTGTCCTCCTTGAGCTCGGCGTCGATCGGGATGAGCCAGTTCTCGCCGCCGATCTCCATGCCGTGGCCGGAATAGAATACGACCGCCATCTCGGACCGCCGCGCCAGCGGGGCGAAATCGCGCAAGGCGCGACGCATGTCGTCGGAGGTGCCGTTGAGGACCCGGCGCACCGTGAAGCCCAACCGCTCCAGCGAAGCCGCAACGTCGCCCGCATCGTTGGTCGGGTTCGGCAGCACCGGCACGTTCTTGTAGCCGCCGTTGCCGATGACGAGCGCGACCCGGGTCTGGGCGCAGCCTGGCACGATTCCCAGCGCTGTCGCCAGCAGGCTCAATGCAATCAGCACGGCAAGGCGCATGGCCGGTCCCCGGGTAGCGAGCCGCAACCTAGTGCGGTGGATTTGAAGTTTCTATCAGATGAGCGGCACGCTCGTCATAGGAACTTCAAATCCAAAAACCGCACTAGAATCATTAACTTGCTTGTGCACCTCTGGATTCCGGAGTTCGCACCAGAGGATGTCGCGAAGTGATGCGAACTTCGGAATCGGTGCA
>Ga0209415_10004098_pt1 | contig 26841 bp, 28 predicted proteins | sample PeaSoiSIISIP2007_FD_187696 | JGI IMG/M metagenome (GOLD analysis project Ga0209415, IMG submission 187696) | Peat soil microbial communities from Weissenstadt, Germany - SII-SIP-2007 (SPAdes) (version 2) | ecosystem: Environmental > Terrestrial > Soil > Wetlands > Peat | place: Germany... | reverse complement strand
GGGGAGCCCGCCGATGCCGCCCCGGTGCCCGCTCGCGCCGCCACCGGCCCCGTTGCCGCCGCGGCCTCGCCCAAGTACCCACCCGCCGCGCCAACCAGCAAGGCCAGTGCGGCCGCGCCGGCGAGGACCCGCTGGCGGCGGTGGGTGGTCGATGCCAAACGGCCCGCCAAGTCCCCCCAGTCGGCGGCGCGGGCGGGCTCGGCCCCGGCTCTGGCTGCCAGAGCGTGGCGCAGCCGGGCCTCGATGTCGGAGTCGGGCGCCGGAGTGTCGGCGACGTCATCGCTCATGATCGACCACCTCTCGTAGACGTTCGAGCCCCCGGTGCACCAACGAGGCCACCGTTCCGAGCCGGCAGGCGAGAGCCACGGCGATCTCGGCGTCGGGGAGGTCGGCGTAGTACCGGAGCACCAGGGCGGCTCGTTGGCGGTAAGGAAGCGTGGCCAGCGCGGCACCGAGGACATCGGCATCGTCGGCCCGGCTCTGCTCGGCGGCGCCGTCGACGACGTCTCGGCCCCGCCCGTCGCCGGGATCGGTGGCGTCGGCCGCCGCCGACGTGGCGTCAGGCCGGGACGTCCGGGGCCGCTCGCGCCAGGCGCGCCGATGATGCGAACGGCAGGCGTTGACGACCGAGCGGTGGAGGTACGCACGCGGGTCGCGCACCCCGTCCCAGTGCCGATGAAGGTGCACGAAGGCGTCCTGGACCAGGTCCTCGGCCGTCTCGGGGGAGTCGACGAGCACCCGGGCCAGACGCACCATGGCGGCGAAGGACCGGAGGTAGAGCTCGGCGAAGGACTCCGCGGGCGTCGTGGCCGCGGTGGGCGGCACCCTGCCGGGGTCCGCCTCGAGCCCGGGAGGCCCGGGCCCGTCCACGCCGGTGGCGTGGGGTCCCGGCTCGGTCACGACGACCCCTGGGTGCGACGGCATCGCCTACTTCGACGCACGACGGGGCGCGAAGCTTGCACCTCCGGTCCGTTTTCAGCGGGGAACGGAGTCGTTCGAGTCTCGGTGGGCCGGGAGGACGATGGTCACGAGGGTCCCGCCGTTGCTCTTCATGACGATGGAGCCTCCGAGCTGGCTGGTGACGAGGTCGCGCACGATCGAGAGCCCGAGGCTGGTGGTGTGGGAGATGTCGAACCCCTCGGGCAGTCCACACCCGTCGTCGCGAACCTGCAGCGTCAGGTTCTCACCATCGTGGGCGAGCACCAGCTCCACGTGACCGACGGCCTCGCCTTCGTCGCTGGCGATGAACACCGAGTCCGCCCCGAGCGAGGGAAAGGCGTGCTCCACGGCGTTCTGCAGCAACTCGGCCAGCACCACCGCCAGGGGCGTGGCCACATCGGCAGCCACCTCGCCCACATCGCCGATCACCCGGATCCCGATACGGTCGCCGGACACCACGGAGTCCTCCGCCATCCGCACCAGTGACGCAACGATCTCGTCGAAGGGGACCTCGTCGCCCGGCTCGCGCGACAGGATCTCGTGCACCAGGGCGATCGACCGGACCCGGCGCTCGGCCTCGCGCAGCGCTTCCTGGCCCTTGCCCGGCTCGAGGCGCCGAGCCTGGAGCCGCAGCAAGGACGAGATGGTCTGCAGGTTGTTCTTCACCCGGTGGTGCACCTCGCGGATGGCGGCGTCCTTCGACAACAACAGACGGTCGAGCCGGCGCAGGTCCGTGACATCGCGCAGCAGCACCATGGCCCCCGTGACGGTGTCCTGCTCGAGCAGGGGCGTGCACTGCATCATGACGATGACATCGGGCCGGCGCTCGACCTCCTCGGTGACAGGGCAGCCGGCCCGCAACGCCCAGTCCACGGCGGCGTCGTCGATCCCCAGCTCCGAGAGGCGCCGGCCCTCGACCACGTCGCTCACGCCCATCCGGTGCAGCGCGCTCATGGCGTTCGGAGAGGCGTACTGCACCTGTCCGTTCGGTTCCACCAGGACCAGACCGTCACCGACCCGGGGCGCGTCCTCGGTGGTGTAGTCCTCACCCATGAAGGGAAAGTCGCCGACGGCCACCATGTGCGCCAACCGGCGGTAGAGCTCGCGATAGACGCGTTCGAGGCGGCCCGGCCGGCGGTCCTCGACCGGTGCCACCCGCACGATCACGGCCACCGGGCTGCCCCCGTGACGAACCGGCACACACTCGAGCTGCGCCGCGTCCGGGACGGCCGGCACTTCGCCGGTGTCCTGCGCGTTGGGGTCGCTCGACGCCAGGCGGACCCGGACGGGGGCGGGGATGTCCGCCAGCCCCGACGACATGGTCCCGGCCTCCAGGGCTTCGGTCACCACCGGCCATTCGGCGCTCTCCACGACCTGGCCCACCAGGTCGACGCGCAGGAGCGTCGCCCACGTGGTCGGGCGGATCTGTCCGAGCACGATCAGCCGGGAGCCGTTGGTCCCCCGTACCGGCGCCACCAGCAGCAGGTCCGAGAACGACAGGTCCGAGAGCACCCCCCACGACCCCAGGAGGCGCTGGAGGTGGTCGAGGCTGGCGGCGTCGAGCCCCGTATGGGTGGCGGCGAGCTCCGCGGGGGTCTTCATGGCCCGAGCACCGGGGCACCCACGGGGACGTCGATGCCCTGCCGGGCGCGATAGGCGCGCAGCGAGCGCACTTCCAGGTCGTCGAGCATCCGGTTGAGATCCGCGGCGCGATGGGCGACGTCGGAGAGCCGATGGGCGTCGGAGGCGGTGGTGAGCGGGACCCCGCCCGACACGAAACGCGCTAGCAGTTCGGGTGCGGGATAGGCCTCGCCGGCCGGCTTGCGCCATCCAGCCGACGACAGCTCGGCGGCCATTCCCGAGCGCAGCGCGGCCTCGACGAGGCGGTCCCAGCATTCCTGGGGCGCCACCGGACGGTGCCCGGCGGCCTTCACCAGGTCGGGATGGGCGAGCACGTCACACGCAGCCGTGGCCGCCAGCTCCTCGATGGCCCCCACGTAGTCGCTCCAGGCGGCGTCGACGTCGCGCGTCGACCACTGCGCCATGGAGACGGGGTCGTCGATGTCGTCGAACCTCCACGTCCCGATCCAGTGGACCGATCCCAGCAGGACGTCGAACGGGTACCCGGCGAGAAGGGTCACGACGTCGTCCATCTGGCCGCGGTAGTAGTCCACCTCGAGTCCGAGCACGACCGGGAGGCCGGCGTCCTTGGCGGCCAGGACACACTCCACGTAGGCGTCGAGGTCGGCGCGGGCGTGCTCGTCCCAGTAATTCGCCATCGAGGCCCGCAGGGCGGCGTCGGGCTCGTCGTCCCAGAACCCCCGGAGCAGGCGATCGGCCTGCCGGAAACGGAAAAGGTGCTCGGTCAGCGCCACCTCGTGGATACCCGCCACCCGGGCGCGTGCGCAGTAGTCGGCCACCTGCTCGAGGGTGGGTGCGGTGTCGCGCTGGCCGTGGGGCCAGAGATGGAGGTGGTAGTCGAGCATCGAGGGTGTGGGCGTCCCGACGCCTCACCGGTTGCCGGACGCGGCGGGGTGCGACGCCCGGATGAGCGTCACACCGTCGCGCACCGGGAGCTGCACGCACAGCACCCGGGGGTCGGCCACCACGGCGTCGTTGAACGCCCGGATGGCCCGGGTGTCGTCGGACTGGTTGGTGTCGTCGACCACGGTGCCGCTCCGCAGGGTGTTGTCGGCGGCGATAAGCCCACCCGGCGCCAGCTTGGGCAGGACCGCCTCGTAGTACGCCAGGTAATTGGTCTTGTCGGCGTCGATGAACACGAAGTCGAAGGGTCCGTCCAGCTTCGCCACGGTGTCGAGCGCCGGTCCCTCGACGACTTCGATCACCTTGGCATACGGGCTGGCGGCGATGTGTCGCCGGGCGGCGGCGGCGTGCACGGGGCTCAGCTCACACGTGGTGATGCGTCCGCCGGGAGGCAGGCCGGGAGCCATCGAGAGCGAGGAGTACCCGCTGAAGGTCCCGATCTCGAGCACCCTCGCCGGGCGCAGCGCGTACACGAGCATCTCGAGGAACCGGCCCTCGAGCGCACCCACCATCATCTGGGGCGCACCGAGCGTGGCTCGCGTTTCCTCCGCCAGCGCCAGTAGATGGTCGGGGGGCGGCGTCGTGTGGGCGTCCGCGTAGGCCTCGAGGACGGGATCGGTGATGTCGGTCATGTGCGATGGTCCCTCCGGTCGCATCGTAGGCGCCGGAGCCGGGCCCGAGGACCGGCTGAGGCGGGCCCTAGGAAGCGAGCAGGGGCCTGACGAGGCGCATGACCCGATCGAGTGCGCGCATGTAGGCCTGGTGGGCGGCCGGGGTGCCGTCGCGGGCCGCGATGGCATAGGTGGCGTGCAACCACCGATGGGCGTCGATCCCGTCCCCGTCCCCGTCGCCCTCGAACCCCTCGTCTTGGTCGATCTCGCACAGCAACCCGTACAACCCACGCGCGTCGAGGCGCTCGAAGTTCCGCACCAGGCACTCGATGCGTGGATCCCCGGTCTCGAACTGCTCGACGGCTCGGTACCCGTTGAGCGGGGTCAGAGGAGGCATCAGCGCCCGCCCCCGCTCCTCGTACCCGAGGACGAGCAGCGCGCCGACCCGCCCGAAGCGCTGGACGACGGCGGCGCGCGCCGCCGGCGACGCATCGGGCCCTCCCAGCAAGGCCAGGGCGGTGCGCCCGTCGGCCAGGACGTGCTCGGCCCGCAACCCGACTTCGTCGGCGTCCTCGCTGGCCATGGCCTGGCGCAGCAGCTCGGTGGCTCGGCGGGTCCGGCTCCCCGTGCGTCGCACTCGGCTACCGCGCGACGCGCCCTGGCGTGCGCCGTCGACGAGATCGGGAAGGGTGGTGGCGTCAGCCGAGTCGGCGCCGGAAGCAGTGGGGTGGCCCGCCCGGCACCACGGGACCCCGTCGACCACGTGGTTGGCGCACGGCCGACCCGTCGTGGTGAAGGCGAATCCACACGTCCTGGTCGTCGTCAGTGCCTCCGCGCCGAGACGGGCAACGTCGACCCGCTCCAGCGGTTGAATCGTCATGCATGGATGTCGGCATCTCGGGTGCCGTTCTTCATCCAGGACAACACAACCCCCGACCAAGACGACGACAAGGCCATGCACGACGTGCCAACCGGAGAACCCGCGACCTCTCCACGGACGGCGTGAGTCACACCCCGGGAGCGATCGACGCGCCCGACGACGGCCGGTCCCGGACCTCGCCGGAGGGCCCTGGCGGCGCCGACCGGGCCCCGGGTCCGGGGGAACGGGACCGCTACGACGCGGGCCAGGGCGGCGCCTCGAGAACGCCCCGGGGGCCGCCCGCCACGCTCGGGCCGACTTCCTCGAGCTCCTCGGACAGCGCCTTCGGGCAGACCGGGGCTAAGGCGGGACCCCCCGCGGGCCGATGGAGTCCTGGTGATCGAATCGCGGGGGCTCCTCGACGTGGCTTTTTGGCTCCCCGACGCCGTTGTCGTGGTCGACGCGTCTGCCCACCTGATCTGGGCGAACGATGCCGCTGAACGGATGTTCGGGGTCAACAGCGCGCGCCTGGAGGGGACCGACAGCCTCGAGTTCCTCCACCCCGACGACAAGGAGGTCGCCGCCGTCGCCCTCCTGAGCATCCAAGGCAAGACCGTGGGCACCCCCATCGAGCTCCGGGTGCGCACGCCCGACGGCTGGAGGCTCGTGGAGGTCATCGGCGCCAACCTCCTCGACCGGCCTTCGGTCAACGGCCTCGTGCTCTGTCTGCGGGACCTGACCGAACGACGGCGCTGGGAGGTCGCCTCCGACGAGATCGGGAAGTTCCGTGCCATCGTGCACAACGCCACCAGCGTCATCATGCTGTTGGACGCGGCCGGGCGCATCCAGTCGGTGTCGGCGGCCATCACGAGGTTGCTGGGCCACGATCAGGAGCTCGTCGAGGGCAGGCCGCTGGTGGAATTCGCGGCCGCCCACGATCGGGGCAGCCTGGCCGCGGCGTTGTCCCGGGCCGTCGACGTACCGTCGTTCAGTCGGGCGCCCACCGTCGTCGAGCTGGAGCTCATGCGCCGCGGCGGGAACGAGTCGGTGCCCTTCGAGCTGAGCATCGTGAACCTCCTCGACGACCCCACGGTGGGGGGGCTCGTCGTCTCGGGCCACGACATCACCCAGCTGCGGGCCACGCGCGAGGCTCTCGAAGAGCTCACCACGTTCGACCCCTTGACAGGACTCGCCAACCGGGTGACGTTGCGGGCCCACGTCGAGCGCTGTCTGGGTAACCCCAGCACGGCGGTGGTGTTCATCGACCTCAACGGGTTCCGCCCCATCAACGACGAGCACGGCCGGGCCACGGGCGACGAGATCCTGCGGCGCGTGGCGGCGCGCCTCGAGTCGTCGGTGCGAAAAGGTGACGTCGTGGCCCGCTACGGCGGGGACGAATTCGTGGTGGTCGCCGCCATCCACAGCCCCGAGGAGCTCCGCGCCCTGGCGGCGCGCCTGGCTGAGGGGATCCAGCGCCCGATCGAACTGCCCGAGGGCACGTTCCGCCTCACCGCCAGTGTCGGCCTCGCCCATCCGGGGCCCGGCGACACCGCCGCCACCTTGCTCGGCCGGGCCGACACCGCCATGTACATCGCCAAGCAGCACGCCGAGGGCGGCGGCAACCACCCCTCACAGTCCTGAAACGGGCCCCCTCGTCACGGGCCCCAGAGCTGCGCCCCGAGGCGAAGCAACCCGGCCAGGTCGTAGACGTCGGTCTCGAAGTAGGGCACGCTCACCAGCGCTTCGGGCACCGTGGCCAGCTCCGCTTGTTGCTCGGCCTCGCGCTGAGCCACCACCCGGTAGTCGAGGTAACTGCGGCCGACCTCGGCCAGCACCCGCCGGACCTGGCTGGCGTCGCCCGAGCGCACCTCGGGCGCCAACGCCTCGGCGAGCTCGTCGGCCCGGTCACGCAGCTTCACGGCCAGGGCCGCCCCCTGGGGATCACGCAGGTAGTCGGGGAGCACCTTGTTGAGGACGATGGCCCCCAGGTGCAGCCGGCGATCGGCAAGAGCCTGCGCGAAGAACTCGGCCTCGCGCAGGGGAACGGCCTCGAGCGTGGACACCACGATGAACGACGTCCGGCGATCCGCCATGAGGCGGTGCACGGCCCGGGCGCGCTCCACGAACCCGTCGTACATGGACTGGAAGAGGATGAAGAACTGGGCGACGTCCTCGAGGAACTGCGTTCCGAGGATCCGGTCGGCGATCTGGTAGAAGGGCTTCGAGGCCAGGTTCACGAGCCGGGAGCGGTACGGCACGATGAGCCAGCGCAGCAGACGGCTCGAGAAGAACTCGGCCATGCGCTCGGGCGCGTCCAGGAAGTCCAGGGCGTTGCGGGTCGGTGGCGTGTCCACCACGATGAGGTCGTAATTGCCGTCGCTGTGGATCTCGAACAACCGCTCCATGGCGATGTAGTCGTGGCTCTGGACGAAGCGCCCGGAGATGTTGCGGTACAAGGGGTTCGACAGGATCTCCTCGCGCGTGCGGGCATCGGGCGCGTGCAGCCGGATGAGCGAGTCCCACGACTCCTTGGTGTCGAGCATGGCGGCCCACAGCTCCCCCATCGGCTTCACCCCTGCCTCGACGAAGGTGGCGTCGGGCACGCGTCGCTCGGTGTTGCCGATGCCTTCGAGCCCCAGGGCGTCCGCCAGCCGCCGGGCGGGGTCCACGGTGAGCACGAGCACCTTCCCGCCCAGGCGCGCCGCCGCCATGGCGGCCGCCGCCGCCGCCGTGGTCGTCTTGCCCACCCCCCCGGGCCCACAGGCCACGACGATCTCCTTCGAGGCCAGCAGGCCGTCGAGTGAGGTACGGCGGGCCACGGGGGCCGGAGAGCCTCGCTTGGCCATCAGTGGGCGAGCTCCTCGCCCAACGAGCGGGCCACCTGGCGCAGGGTGCGCAGCCCGTGCAGACGGGTGAACAGGAACGGCAGGTACATCATGGGCACCGCCGGGTCGATACCGTGGCGCAGGCGTTCGAGATGCTCCGCCCGGGTGCGCCGGAGCGTGACCGCCAGCCGGGCCGCGTCGAGCACCGGTGTGGGGTCGTCCCCCACGAGCTTCTCGAGCTCGGCGGACACCGGGGACCGGCACAATTCGTTGAAGACCTTCTCCTCGCTGCGCCCGAACAGCTCGGGCAGCACCCGGTTCACGATCACCGCCGCCAATTCGACCGAGGTCTCGGTGGCGACTCTTCCCGCCAATTCGATGGTCTCGTTGACGGGCATCTCCTCGGGGGTGGTGACGATCACCAGGCCAGTGATCTGGGCGTCGGACAGGATGTCGAGGATCCAGTCCGTCTGCGAACGGATGAGACCGACCTTGACCAGGTCGTTGATGGCCTGAGGGGCGGCCAGCTGCCCCACGATGTGCCCCGTGGCCGAGGCGTCCACCACGACGAGGTCGTAGTGGTGCTCGCGCACCTCGTAGCAGAACTTCCCCACCGTGAGGATCTCGCGCACGCCGGGGGCGGCCGTGGCCACGAAGTCGAAGGCCTTCGCCAAGGGCCCGATCCGGCCCACGACCGGGACCCGCAGACTGAGCTTGAGGTACTCCCGCAGCGACGCCTCGGTGTCCATCGACATGGCCCACAGCGACGGGAACACCTCGCGAGCCGTGAAGTTGGTGGGCCCGGTCTCGAAGTAGTCGGCCACATCGCCCTTGGCGTCGACTTCGCACACCAAGGTCCGGCGGCCGTGCTCGGCCGCGTACAGCGCCAGTCCGGCGGCCACGGTGGTCTTGCCGACACCACCTTTGCCGGTGACGAACAGAAGGCGGCGGTCGAGCAGTCCCACCATGGGAGGGTGGGCGGCGCTCACCGGCGGCATCGGCGCCCCGGGCGGGTCAGGGGGCGCCGAAACCGACCCGGCGCTCGTGGGTGGGCGCTCCGACCTCGACGTAGGCGACCTTGGCCACGGGAATGGCGACGCGCCGACCCTTGCGGTCGGTGAGCCACAACACCCCCGCCTCCTTGCCCAGGGAGGACTCGATCTCCGCGATCACGGCGTCGCGATCGGCGTCCTCGTCCAACTCGACCTCGAGCTCCTTGGCGCTCTGCACGATCCCGATGCGTACGTCCACCTGTGTCCTGCTCCTCCGATCGAACCGTCCCGGCCGGGGCGGCCAACGACCATACAGCCGTGAGCCACACTAAGGCCCATGGAACCCACCCCTGTGGCGCAGACCGAACGGGGGCGGCGCTGGGCCGCCACCATGGCGGGGCACCAGGGTGAGGGCCTGCGCACGGCGCACGCCGACTCCTCCGCCGCGCTGGGCACCGAGGGTGAAGTGCCGCCGCTCGAGCGCGAGGCCCGAGAGGCCGCCGAGGACCTCGTCCTCGTCCCGGGCGCCACGCGCGCCGGCGGTGGCGGCCGGCGGGGAATGCCCGAGGAGCCCGACCCCTGGCGCACCTGCTTCGAGAAGGACCGGGACCGCATCCTGCACTCGGCGGCCTTCCGCCGGTTGGCGGGCAAGACCCAGGTCTTCATCTTCCCCGCCGACCATCAACGGACTCGGCTGAGCCACGCGCTCGAGGTGGCCCAGGTGGCCACCGCCATCGCCAGGGCGTGCCGTCTGAACGTGGCGCTCACCGAGGCGATCGCCCTCGGCCACGACTGCGGCCATGGACCGGGCGGCCACATGAGCGAGGACGCCTTGGGGGTCTTCCTGCCGGGCGGGTTCGACCACGCCGTCTGGGGCGCCGACGTCTCGCTGGCGGACCTCAACCTGTGCCACGAGACGCTCGACGGCATCCGCAACCACTCGTGGTCGCGCCCGGCCCCCGCCACTCCCGAGGGTGAGGTGGTCAGCTGGGCCGACCGCATCGCCTACCTGTGCCACGACTGGGAGGACGCCGTCTCCGCCGGCATCGTGACCCCGGCGCTGTTGCCCGACGTCGTCCTCGGTCGCTGCGGGGAGACCCGCTCGGAGCAGCTGCGTCGTTTCATCGAAGGGACGGTCCGCACCACGCTCCGGGCCGCCCGGGTGGGGATGGACGAGGAGCTGGCCGAAGCCCTGACTGCCTTCCGGCGCTGCAACTACGAACAGATCTACCTGCGCCCGGCGTCGGTGACCCAGGGGGCGGCCGTGGTGGAGGTGCTGCGGGCCCTGGTCGGCTACTTCACCGATCAGCCCAACCTGATCCCCGACGTGCGCAGCGGCCATGGCCTCGCCGGCGGCAGCGACGAGGCCGTCTTCGCCGCCGTCGCCTACGTGGCGGGGATGACCGACCGCTTCGCCATGAGCATCGCCGTGTCCGACCTCGGTTGGGATCGCGAGCGGCTTCCCCGGGGGGTCGAGTCCCTCACCGGACGTTGAGCTCCCGGCGGTAGATGCGCGCCGGCCCCAGCTCCTCGACGCGCCCAGCCAGCGCATCGAAGGCCAGGGCCGCCTCCCCGCCGGCGTCGGCCACGTGCACCGGGACGCCGGAGTCGGCGCCGATGCGCAAGGCGGGAAGGAGCGGGACCTGCCCCAACAGCGGGACCTCGAGGTCGTCCGCCAGGGCCTGGCCACCGCCGGCCCCGAAGAGCTCGTAGCGCGTGCCGTCGTCGCCGGTGAACCACGACATGTTCTCGACGACACCGCGCACCGCCAGCTTGAGCTTCCTCGCCGCGTAGGCCGATCGCTGGGCGACGCGCTGAGCGGCGGCCTGCGGCGTCGTGACGACCACGATCTCGGTGCGGGGGAGGTACTGGCCCAACGAGAGCGTCACGTCACCGGTGCCGGGAGGCATGTCGATGAGGAGGAAGTCGGGCTCGCCCCAATAGGAGTCGACGAGGAACTGCTCGAGGGCCTTGTGCAACATGGGGCCCCGCCAGATCACAGGCTGCTCGTCGGGCACGAAGAAGCCCATGGACAGACAGCGAACCCCGTGGACCACGGGCGGGACGAGGAGGTCGTCCACGGCCACCGGCCCACGCGTCACGCCCAGCATCTTCGGCACCGAGAAGCCGTAGACGTCGGCGTCGAGCAACCCGACGTCGTGGCCCCGCGCCGCCAAGGCCACCGCCAGGTTCACCGTGACCGAAGACTTCCCGACACCACCTTTGCCCGACGAGATCCCCACCACCCGGGTCTTCGAACCCGGTGCCATGAAGCGGTTGGGCCGACCCGCCTCGTGACCGAGGGGCGCCGGTGGCCCGCCGGCGCCGTGCGCATGGACGGGGGCACCGCCACCGGTGACCGGCTCGACGGGCTCGCCCCCGGGCCCGAGGGCCAACCGGCGGTGCAGCTCCTGGCGCTCCTCGCCGGTCATGGTGGGGGTCTCCACCTTGACCTCGCCCACCCCGGGCAGCGCCCCCACGGCCCGGACGACGAGGGAGGCGATCTCGTCGGCCCCCGGCCAGCCGCCCACCGGCATCGCCACCACCACCGAGGCCTGGCGCCGACCCGCCCGCACGGACCGCACCATCCCCAGCTCTCCCAGGCCCCGGCGCAGCGAGGGGTCCTCTACGGCCGCGGCGGCGGCGCGTATGTCAGCATCGGTGGGGCCCACGGCGCCTCTCTCGGAAAAGGGTCTGGCGGCGCGACCAGGGATTACGCCGCACCCAACCGGTAGACTAGTGGTGTGCAATCCGAGCCCGATCTTGGTGGGAGCGGCCCCGCCGATCGCCGGTTCTCCGCCGCCGTGGCCGCGGTGACCTCGGCGTTCGGAGACCCCACGCGGCGCGAGATCTATCTCCACGTCCGGTCCCACCCCGGCTCGACCGCCTCGGAGGTGGCCGCGGCGTTCTCCGTCCACCCCAACGTGGCCCGGCACCATCTCGACCGCCTGGCCGCCGGCGGGTACCTCGAAGTCAGCCTGGAACGCCTGCCCTCGGCCGGGGCGGGGCGTCCCTCCAAACGCTTTCGGGCCGCAGACGGTCCCGGTGGGGACCCCACGCTGAGCTTCGTCACCCACGGCGACGACCTCATCGTGGCCCTGCTGGCCGAAGCCCTCGAGCTGCTGGGCCCGGTCGAGGCCGAGCACATGGCCGAGCGCCTGGGGGAGAACTACGGGCGGGTCCTCGCCGACCGCATGGAACCCGGCGAAGGCCAGCGCTCGGTGCGCGCCGCCATGCACACCATCGCCGACGCCCTCACCGCCCACGGGTTCGCGGCACACGCCGAGGACCGCGGCGACTCGACAGCCGTCGTGGCCGAGCACTGCCCCTTCGGTGAGGCCGCCACCCAGCACCCCGTGATCTGCGCCGTCGATCGGGGCATGGTCCGCGGGCTCCTGGCCGGGCTGTGCGGGGCGGCGGCGGACGAACCCATCCCCGTCGTGCTGTCCTCCCGGGCGCGAGGCGACGACGCCTGCGCAGCCCTGGTCTGAACCCTGGCGCACCACTACCTCGACCACGCCTCCACCTCGCCCCCCCGTCCGGAGGTGGTGGCGGCCATGGTGGACTGGTTCGAGACGTCGCAGCGCGGGGCGCGCGACCCCGGTCGGGTCCACAGCGAGGGTCGTGTCGTGCGCGCCACGGTGGAAGCGGCGCGCGAGCAGGTCGCCGCGCTGCTGGGCACGCGGCCCCGCCAGCTGGTCTTCACCTCGGGAGGGACCGAGGCCGTGAACGCGGCGGTCTGGGGAGCGACCCGGGCGCGCCCGGGGAGGCCCACCGTCCTGGCCGATGTGGAGCACTCCTCGGTCCGTGACGCGTCGGCACGAGCCGGCTCGGTCCTTCACCTCGACGTCGACCGTCTCGGACGCATCCATCCCGCCGCCGTGCACGACGTCCTCGACACGGCGGCTCGCGACGGCACCCCGGCGGGCCTGGTGCACTGTCAGTGGGCCAACCACGAGGTCGGCACCGTTCAGCCCGTGCGCGACGTCGTCGAGGTGTGTCGTCGTCACGACGCCTGGGTGCACGTCGACGCCTGCATGGCCGTCGGGCACCTCGGGACCGACCTCGACGAGCTCGGTGCCGATCTCGTCTCGGTGAGCGCCCACAAGCTGGGCGGGCCCCCGGGGATGGGCGCCCTCGTGCTGCGGCGCGGTCTTCGGGTCGACGCGCTGATAGTGGGAGGGGACCAGGAACGGGCGAGGCGAGGTGGCCTCGAGAACGTCCCGGGCATCGTCGGGTTCGGGGCGGCCGCCGAGGCGCTGATCGAACCGGGCCGGCTGGCCCGGGAGTCGGCCGATGCCCGCCGGCGCACCCAGGCCATGGCGGCGGCGGCCACCGCTGTCGCCGACGTGGAGGTGCTCGGAGACCGCGAGACGCGAGTACCGCACCTGGTGTGTGTGACCATTGGCGGGGTCGAGGCCGAGCCGGTGCTCCTGGGTCTCGACCAGGCCGGCATCTCGGCGCATTCGGGATCCTCGTGCGCCTCGGAGTCCCTGGCGCCGTCGCCCGTGCTCCAGGCCATGGGGGTCGACGCCGATCACTCCCTCCGCCTCTCGGTCGGTTGGTCGAGCACCGACGACGACGTCGAGGCCTTCGCCGCCGCGTTCCCCCGGGTCGTGACGAGGTTGCGCGCCCTGCGGACCTGAGCCCCGGGCGGGATGGCCCGCGTTGTCAGCCCGCCGGTGGCGGAACGGGCTGGCCCGCTTTCTGGAACGCCTCGTCCACGAAGCCCTGGGCGGCCCGCACCTCGGCCGCCGGCGGCCCGTCGGCGAGGAACTGGCGGTACTGGTCGACGGCACCGGTGGCATCGCCCTCGGCGAGGAGCATCGAGCCCAGGTACAGGTGCGGGGCATAGGCGCCGGGCTCGGACCGCAGCGCCGCCTCCTCGGACTGCTGGGCCTTGGCCAGCACCGCGGCGTCCTTGGCCTGCACGCCCGCCTCGTACTCGAGCCACCCCGACTGGGCCAACGCCTCGCCGTTGGTGGGGTCCCCGGCGAGCACCTGTTGGTAAAGGCCCAGCGCGCCGGAGGCGTCGCCGGCCGCCTCGAGCGTCTCGGCTTGCGCCAGCGTCCGGCGCAGCTGGGCGGCGGGACTCAGGCTGACCGATCCCGTGGCGGTCTGGCCCGGGAGCCGGGCACCGGTCTGCGTCACCACCAAGGTGACGGACAGCGCCGCCACCAGCGCCAGCGCCCCCACGACGGCCAAGGCGCGGCGCCGCCGCACCCGCGGCGCCACGACACCCTCGACAGGCTGTGCACCGTCGAGGCGCCGCGTCTCGTCGTCGTCGACGGTCTCGTCGTGCTGCAGCGCCCGCAGGACCTCGGCGGCGCGCCGGGTGTAACGGTCCCGCAACAGCGCGTAGTCCGACTCGGAAAGATCCCCGGCGGCCCGCTCTCGCTCGAGGTCGTCGAGCGAGTCCAACAAGAAGGTGCGTTCGTCGTCGAGCTCGGCGTTCACGGCGCCCGCACCACCTCGGGGCCGCCACCGGACAGCGCGGCGCGCTCGGCCTGCGCCCGGCGGACCAGGGCGCGGTCCTCGGCCGAGACCGCCACCGGGGCGCGAGATCGGCGACGCCACAGCTCCATCGTCAACCCGGCCGCCGCCACCACCAGGGCCGCGGGCGGGACGAACCACACCCACGCCGTGGCGCCGTGCACCGGCGGCCGCAAGAGGATGCTGGGCCCGTAGCGGCTGACCAAGAAGGCGTCGATCTGGGCGTCGCTCTGCCCGGCCCGCACGCGCGCCGTCACAGCGTCACGGATGGCCACCGCCGTCGACGCCGAGGAGTCCGCCACGGAGATACCTTCGCAGCTCGGGCAGCGCACCAGGGCGTCGATGGCCTGGACCCGTTGGGCGACGGTCGGAGAAGGGCTCCCTCGAGAGGCGCCCACGGCCAGGGCGACGCCGATGACCGCGGCCAGGGCGACCCACGACACCCGGCGCCACGCGCCGCGCCGCCCGACCGGGCTCACACGTCACCGCGCTTGGCCCGTGTGAGCCAGTAGTCGAGGCCGGCATTGGTCATGGGCCCGTCGAAGTGGGCGACCACGATCCCCTCGGGCGACACGATGAACGTCTCGGGCGGCCCCCGCACGCCGTAGTCGAGGGCGATCTGGCCTCCGGCGTCGACCACCGCCGGCCACGACGCTCCCGTGGACTGCATGAACCCGCGCGCCGTCGACGCGGCGTCGTCGAACACGACACCGACGAGGGCGGCGTCACCAGGCGACCGGTGGGCGTAGGCAAAGGCCACGAGCTCGGGCTGCTCCTGCTGGCACGGCGGGCACCAACTGGCGAAGAAATTGACGACGACCCATCGGCCCCGCCATGCGCTGAGGTCGAACGACCCGCCGGAGAGAGTCGGCCCGGTGATCCCCGGCGCAGCCTGACCGACCAGCGGGGTGTCGACCTCGGTAGCCGTCTGCTGGGGACTGCTGGCCAGCAGCGCCACCAGGGCCGCCCCCGCCACCAGGGCCACCCCCGCCACCCACCTGCTGGTGTGCCGGCGATGGGCCCCGGGGCGCGCCGGGGGCCTGTCGCCGGTCGTGATCGTCACGGCGAGCCGGCCGGGACCGGTTCCGGTGCATGCTCGTCGTCGCCGGGCTCGACGGACCTCACGGGGCGAGGCCCTGCAGAGCGCTCGGGGGCGGGGACCGGGGCCGAGACGTCGCCCGAGCCGGTGCTGCCGTCACCGGAGTGCAGCACGGGAACCGGGGCCGAGACCGGGTCGGTGGGCCGCCGGCGGCGCTTCCCGGGGACCGCCGCCAGGATGGCACCGAGGACGAGCAGGAGGCCTCCCCCCCACAACCACGCCACGAGAGGCTGCACGGTGACACCGATGGTGACGGGGCCGCCCGGGCGCACGGGCAGCGCGTCGACCGTCAGGTACACGTCGTCCTCCAGTGTCGAATCGATGGCGGGCGTCCCCACCGCCTCGGTGTTGGCGCCGAACTGGCTGACGGCGGGACGAAGCGGTCCGTGCCCGTCGACGAGCACGACGGCCTCGGTGGCGGTCCGGGCCGGCGTACGGACCTGCGCGAGACCGACGAACTCGATGCGGTGGCCGTCGCTGGTGGCCGATTGACCGGGTCGCAGCGTCACCTCGCCCCGGTGGCCAAACGACGTCGCCGAGGCCAGGGCGACGGCGATCACCACCACGCCGAGGTGCACGACCATGCCGCCGTTGGCCCGCCCCACGAGCCCGCGCCACACCCCGGCCCCGCTGCGGTGCGCGCCCCGGGCCGACAGCACGAGCTGACGCGCGTTGGCGGCGGCGGCGAACCCACCGAGGCCGAAGACCGCCAAGGGACCGAGCCCCCGCACCCCGCCGGCCACGCACGCCACGATCACGAGCGCACCGATCCAGGCGGGCACCTTCAGGCGGTCGCGCAGGGTGGCCGTCGTCGTCTTGCGCCACGGCAGGGCGGGACCCACCGACATGAGAAAGAGCAGGGCGAGGCCGATGGGCAACGTCATGACGTTGAAGTAGGGCGCCCCCACGGTGACCTGCTGTCCCTCGAACGCCTCGTACAGGAGCGGGAACACCGTCCCCAGCAGCACCACGAAGGCGAAGGCCACGAAGAGGAGGTTGTTCACCAGGAAGGCACCCTCCCTGCTGAAGGCCGAATCGATCCCGCCCGGGGAGCGCAACCGGTCCCCACGCCAGGCGATCAACCCCACGCCGGTGACCATCACCACCGCGAAGAAACCGAGGAGCAGGGGGCCGATATCGGAGTCGGAGAAGGCGTGGACGGACTCGATCACGCCCGAGCGCGTCAGGAACGTGCCGAGGATCGTGAGGCTGAAGGTGGCGATCACCAGGGACAGGTTCCACACCCGCAGCAGGCCGCGGCGCTCCTGGACGAGCACCGAGTGCAGATACGCAGTGGCGCACAGCCAAGGCAGGAAGGAGGCGTTCTCCACCGGGTCCCACGCCCAGAACCCGCCCCACCCGAGCACCTGGTAGGACCACCACGAACCGAGCACGATCCCGACTGTCAGGAACGCCCACGCGAACAGGGTCCAGCGACGGGTGGCCAGCTGCCATCCCTCGCCGATCCGTCCCGTGACGAGCGAGGCGATGGCGAAGGCGAAGGGGATGGTGAACCCGACGAACCCCAGATAGAGGATGGGCGGGTGGAACGCCACCAGGGCGTTGTCCTGCAACAGCACGTTGGGGCCGAGGCCGTTGGCGGGGACGGCCCCGGCCACGGTGCGGAAGGGGTCGGCGGGGCCCGCCATGAGCCCGAAGAAGAAGGCGGCGACGACCAGGGCCACGAGCGTGGCCCAGGCGACGAGAGGATCGGCGGCCTGGCGCCGGAAGCGCCACACCATCACGGCGATGTAGCCCGCCAGGATGAGCCCCCACAACAGGATCGACCCCGCCAGGGCCGACCACATGCCGGTGATCGTGTAGAGCAGAGGCGTCGACCGGCTGTTGTTGGCCGCCACGAAGGCGATCGAGAAGTCGTGGGTGAGCAGGGCACGCTCCATGGCCACGGTGGCGACCACCGCGCCGAGGAGGACGAGCCCGCCGTAGATGCGCCCGGCGCGGGCCACCTCGGGCCGCTGACGCGCCAGCCCGTAGGCGATGACCGCCACCCCGACGACCGATGCCGCCAGGCTGAGCAGGACGCCGGTGTGCCCGAGGGCGGCGTTCACCGCGTGGTCCCGTTGGGCGCCCTGACTCGGTTGGGGTGCTCCTCGGTGTACTGGGCCGTATGGTCCACGATGAGCTGGTCGGAGATGAACGAGCCCCCCGAGAAGTGGCCGACGACCACGACGGGGATGTCGGGCTGGAAGAGCTGGGGCGGGTTGCCGTGGTTGACCACGCTCACGCGGTGCTCGGTGCCGGCGGCGACGAAGGCGACGCCCCCGCGGATGCGGCGCACGGTGCCGGGAACGACAACTCCCTCGAGGCGAAAGGTCTGCGAACCGAGCATGGCCTTGTGGGCGAGGGCCTGGTCGACGGTCTCGAAGTAGTTGAGCGAGCTGCCCAGCCCTTCGACCAACAAGAACGCCACCGCCCCCACCAGTACCGCGGCCACGACCCACAACCGCAGTCGCCCCCTGCGTGACTTGCGGTCCCGGTTCGCGGGGACCCCCGACACGACCGGCCCTCCGATGACGCCGTCGCCGCCGGTGGACACGGGAGGATTGGTGAGGACCGTCGGCTCGCTCACGGTGCCGAGTGCCCCTGCGGGCGTGATGCAGATCGCTCGAGCCGCTGTCGGCGACGCCACAGCAGGGCGGCGTAGGCGGCGAGCACGCCGAAGGCGATGGCATAGCCGGCGTCGATGTAACTCACGGCACTCGCCTGCCGGGGGGGGTACCCGTCATACCAGCGCCCCCCCGGGCTCGGCGGGGACGGGGTCGGTACCCTCGGCCCAGCGTTCGTGCAGGGCCACGTCGAGCTCGGTGTCCTGGACATGCTCGGACAGCACTTCCACCCGGTAGCGGATGGCGAGCATCCACGCGAACAACAAGGTGAAGGCGACGAAGCCCAGCAGCAAGGTCCATGCCATCGAGCCGTGGATGGTGGGCGACAGGTTGGCGTTCAAGACGGTGGCCCCCTGGTGCAAGGTGTGCCACCAGTCGACCGAGAAGTGCACGATGGGGACGTCCACGGCAGCGACCAGGGCCACCACGGCGCAGCGCCGGGCCCGGGAGTCGGGGTCGGCGGGCACCCGACGGACCGCCAGGTACCCGAGGAGCAGGACGAGCAGCAACGCCGTCGAGGTGAGCCGGGCGTCCCAGGTCCACCACAGGCCCCACGTCGGGCGGCCCCAGATCGAGCCGGTGACCAGCGTCAGCGCGGTGAAGACGGTGCCCACCTCGACGGCGGACGCCGCCAGCCGGTCCCAGAACCGGCTGCGCGTCCGGGGCCACAGCCACAACGCGCTGGACACGGCGGCGACGCCGAAGGCGAGGTACAGCGCCACCCATGCGATGGGGGGGTGCACGTAGACCAGCCGGACCAGGTTGTGCTGCACCTGGTCGGGAGGGGTCACCCACAGCCCGAGCCAGACGGTGGCCGCCAGGGCCACGGCGGCGGCGATCCCGAGCCCGCGCACCACCCACGTCGCCACCGGGCTCCACGGCGCCACCGCCGACTCCCCCGAGCTGCTCATGACGCCTCCTGCAGGGGCCCGAAGATCACGACGCCCAGCGCCAGGTAGACGGCGGCGAACACGAGCAGGAGCCGGACCCACGGGTCGCCGGCGCTCCCGACGTTGCCGGCCCCGAGCCCCAGGGCGGCCTGCCAGGCACGGGTGCCGGCCAACAACACCGGCGCCGCCACCGGGAGGAACAGGAACGGCAGCAAGGTCTCGCGGACTCGCAGCCCGGCGGCGAGGGCGCCGTAGAGGGTCCCCGCGGCGGCGAGCCCGGCCGTGCCGGCCAGGGCGGCGACGACGATCGACCCGTAGGAGCGGACGTGCGAGCCGTAGAGCACCACGACGCCCGCGGTGAGGACCACTTCGAGCACCACGAGCTGCAACGCCACCGCCGCCGTCTTGCCCAGGAAGACGCCGGCGGGATCGAGCCCCGACAGGCGCAGCCCGTCGCGGGCGCCGTCGGGCGCCTCGAGGGCGAAGCTCCGCTGCACGGCGAGCACACTGGCAAAGAGCACGGCCACCCAGAACAGGCCCGGTGCGGCCTGCGCCATCGGTGCCCGGTCAGGTCCGAGCGCGAAGGCGAAGAGCACGAGCATCAGCACGGCCACGGGCACCACCTGGTGCATGACGACCCGAGAGCGGAGCTCGATCCGGAGGTCCTTGCCCGCCACCAGGACGGTGTCACGCCACATGGACACCGCCGGGAACGGCTCGCAGCTCGTCGGAGGCACCGGCGCGGCGCGAGACGCGGCGCACGTCGCGCGCCCCGATGACGCGCCCTCCGACCAGCGAGACGACGCGGTCGGCCAAGGGCCAGGACACCTCGGGCTCGTGTGACGCCAGGAGCACGGTGGCGCCCTCGGCCACGACCTCGGCGACGATCTCTCCCAGCGTCGTCCTGGCACCGGCGTCGAGCCCGGCATGGGGCTCGTCCAGGAGCCACAGCTCCGGTCGGCGCGTGAGGAGCACGGCCAGCGCCACGCGCCGGCGCTGGCCCGCCGACAGGCGTCCCACCGGCGTGCGGCGCACCCGGCCTCCCAACTCCAGCCGATCGAGGGCGCCTTCGAGGTTCGACAGCTCCGCGCCCGCCGCCCGTGCCCCGAAGCGCACGTTCTCGACGACGGTCAGGTCGTCGTACAGGGCAGACCCGTGGCCGAGCATCCCCACCCGCCGGCGCAGCGCCGCCGCGTCACGGCGCAAGTCGTATCCGAGCACGGTGCCCTGGCCACTGCTCAGAGCGAGAAGGCCGGCACACACCCGCAGCACGCTCGTCTTGCCCGCCCCGTTGGGCCCTTCGAGCACGACCACTTCACCCTGGGCGACGGCGAGATCGACGCCGGCCAGGGCCGGGAACCGCCCGGTCACGCAGACGGCGGTACGGAGGAGGACTGCGAGGGCCATGGCCTCGGCCCATGCTATGGGGGAGCCAACCCCCGGCACCAAGCGGGCCGGACGCCGGTCCTCAGCTCACCGTCAACCGGCCGAGACCCACCGCCTTGAGCACGTCGGCGCTCACCGAGGACACCCAGTGGAGGTTGTCGGTCAGGAGCAAGACCCCGAAGACCACGAGGGCCCCACCCGACACCATGTTCACGAGGAACAGGCGCCGGCGGACACGGGCGAGCACCGAGGTGAGCCTTCCGAAGGCCAGCCCGGTGGCGAGGAACGGCACGCCGAGGCCGAGCGAGTAGGCCACCAGCAGGGCCACCCCCGAGGCCAGGGTGGACCGGGTGGCAGCCAGCCCCAGCACGCCACCGAGGACGGGTCCCACACACGGGGTCCACCCGAAGGCGAACGCCATCCCGAGCACCGGAGGGGCCCAGACACCCAGGCGCGAGGGGAGGGGGTGGAAGCGATGCTCGGACAGGAAGCGCCGCGGGGTTGCGATCCCGACCATCCACACGCCGAACGCGACGACCAGCACCCCGGCGGCGATGTCGAGGGCGCGCTCGTGGCCGAGCAGGAGACGGCCGAGCCCCGACGCGGCGGCGCCCAGCGCCGTGAACACCAGCGTGAATCCGGCCACGAAGCCGAGCACCCCCCGCAGCACCGGCCCGGCGTCGCGCGTCGCGCCAGCCTCGATCTCGGTCGCCGACAGGCCCGACACCATCGACACGTAGCCCGGGACGAGGGGCAAGACACAGGGGGAGAGGAACGACAGCATCCCGGCGCCGAAAGCCACGAGCAGGCCCAGGGGGTCCGCCGAGATGGTGGCCTGGGCGCTGAGCGCCGCCGACATCGTCATCACGACGCCGGCGGCGTCGCCCCCGGCTCAGCGGTTCTGGACACGGAGCAGCTCCATGTCGGCGTCCACCATCATGGCCACCAGGTCGGCGAAGGTGACGGTCTTCTCCCATTTGAGCTCGGTCTTGGCCTTGGTGGCGTCTCCCACGAGGAGGTCCACCTCCGCCGGGCGCAGGAACTTGTCGTCGACGACGACATGCTCGTGCCAGTCCAGGCCCACGTGGGCGAAGGCGATCTCGCACAATTCGCGCACCGAGTGCGTCTCGCCGGTGGCCACCACGAAGTCGTCGGGATCGTCGCGCTGCAACATCAGCCACATGGCGCGCACGTAGTCACCGGCAAAGCCCCAGTCGCGTTGGGCGTCGAGGTTCCCCAGAAACAGCTTGTCGTCCATCTTCCGGGCGATGCGAGCGACGCCATGACTCACCTTGCGGGTGACGAACTCGAGGCCTCGCCGGGGGCTCTCGTGGTTGAACAGCATCCCCGACGATGCGTGCAGCCCGTAGCTCTCCCGGTAGTTCACGGTGATCCAGTGGCCGTAGACCTTGGCCACTCCATAGGGGCTGCGGGGGTAGAACGGCGTCCTTTCGTTCTGCGGGACCTCCTGCACTTTGCCGAACATCTCCGACGACGAGGCCTGGTAGAAGCGGATCTCAGGGTCGGCGATACGGATGGCGTCGAGCACCCGGGTCACCCCGAGCGCCGTGGTCTCGCCCGTGAGGACGGGCTGGGTCCACGAGGTCTGGACGAAGGACTGGGCGGCCAGGTTGTAGACCTCGACCGGGCGGTGCTCGCGCAGGATTCCGATGAGGGAGATCTCGTCGAGGAGGTCACCCGCCACCAGCGAGACCCTGTCCTGGATGTGGGCGATGCGCTCGAAGTTGAGCGTGGACGAGCGCCGCACCATGCCGATGACCTCGTAGCCCTGCTCCAGGAGGAGCTCGGCCAGGTACGACCCGTCTTGTCCGGTGATACCGGTGATCAGTGCCCGCTTATGCATCTGTCGGCTCGCTTCGTCGGTTCGACACGGTCTCAGCGCCCCCGCCACAGGGGCGCCCGTTTTTCGAGGAAAGCGGAGATACCCTCGGCGGCGTCTTCTGTCTGGGTCGTGAGCGAGAGCATGGCATGCAGGTGGGCCAGGGCCTGCGGTGCCGCCATGTCCCATACATCGTAGAACGCGTCACGGCCCAGCTTCATCACGGCCGGCGACTTGGACGCCAGCGTCGCCGTCAGCTCCGAAACGGCGACGTCGAGCTCGGCGTGGGGGACCACCCTGGTCACGAAGCCCAGGCGTTGCGCCTCGCCGGCGTCGACCATCCGCCCGGTGAGCATCAACTCGAGCGCCTGCTTGGGTGGCATCGAGCGGACCAGCGGCACGGTGATCATGTACGGCCACAGGCCCACATTGACCTCGGGTGCCCCGAACCGGGCACGCTCGGACGCCACTACCAGGTCGCACGCCAGCGCCAGCCCGAATCCACCGGCCAGGGCGAAGCCCTGCACCCGCGCCACGGTGGGCTTGCCGAGGCGCCACAACCCGTCGAAGACCTCGGCCAGCACGCCCCGAGCCGCATGGACCTCGAGCAGTCCCTCGTCGGGGTCGTCGGCGCCGGTCATTTTCCCCAGGTCGGCTCCCGCACAGAAGGCGTCGTCGCCCGCTCCGGCCAGAACCACCACCCGCACGTCGTGGTCCTCGCCGGCCCGGGCCAGTGATCGCCGAATCCCCCGCATGACCTCCCACGACATGGCGTTGCGACGCTCGGGCCGGTTGATGGTGATGCGGGCCACACCCTCGGCCACCTGGTACAGGACCGTCGGGGTGCCCGAGAGCCCGTCCCCCTCCGCGACTGGCTCGGTGATGGGGTCCGACACCCGAGCGACGGTAGTGCCCGACCCCTGTCGACGCCCAGCCCGGATCGGCATCCCACGGGCCCCGCTAGCGTGGCCGGTCCGTGGCCACACCCTCCGCCGCCATCGTGTCGTTCCGCCTGGGCGGCTTCGACGGGGTGGCCGTCGAAGCGCGCAAGTGGGCCGGCGCCCTCGAGACCCTGGGGTTCGACATCCGCACCGTGGCCGGCGAAGGCCCGGTCGACCGGGTCGTCCCGGGGCTGGCCATCGGCGCCGTCGACGCGCCCTCGGCGGCGGAGGTGAGCGACGCTCTCGACGACGCCGACCTGGTGGTGGTGGAGAACCTCTGCTCCCTTCCTCTCAACGCACCCGCCGCCTCGGTCGTCGCCGAGGTCATCGCGAACCGTCGGGCGGTGCTGCACCATCACGACCTCCCCTGGCAGCGCGATCAGTACATCGGCTATCCCCCACCACCCGACGACCCGGCCTGGGCCCACGTCACGGTCAACGAGCGGTCCCGCCTCGAGCTCGCCCGTGTCGGGATCGCGGCCACCGTGGTGCGCAACGCCTTCGACGTGGACGCTCCCGCCGGGGAGCGCGAGCGCACCCGCCGGGCCCTGGGTCTCGACGACGACACCCGACTCGTCCTGCAGCCCACCCGGGCCATCGCGCGCAAGAACGTGGCGGGCGGCCTGGCACTCGCCGAGTCGGTGGGGGCCGTGTTCTGGCTCCTCGGCCCGGCCGAGGACGGCTTCGGTCCCGAGCTCGAACGACTGTTGGCCGGGGCGCGGTCCCCGTACCTGGTCGGACCGGTGGCGCCGGGGTTCGCGGGGCACGTGGTGGACGCCTACGCGGCGTGCGATGTCGTGGTCCTGGGATCCTTCTGGGAGGGCTTCGGCAACCCGGCCGTCGAATCGGCCGTCTACCGCCGGCCGCTTGCCATCGGCCCCTACCCGGTCGCCGCCGAGCTCGCCGCCTTCGGCTTCCGGTGGTTCGCCCACGACGACGGGGAGTCGGTCGGCCGCTTCCTCGAGCGCCCGGATCCGACCCTGATCGAGCACAACCACAGCGTCGCCCGTACCCATTTCGCGCTCGGCGACCTACCCGGTCGGATCAGCCGGGTCTTCGAGTCCGCCGGGTGGGTGTTCGGCTGAGAGTGCTCGAGGGCGTGATGTCGCAGGTCCGGCACGTGCCGTACCATGCAGCCATGGCGACCCGTCCCCCCCCCGGCTCCGGTCACCCCGCCAAGCGGCTCCCGGCCGACCGCCGTCGGCAACAGCTTCTCGACGTGTCGCTGCGTCTGTTCGCCGAGCGTGGCTTCAACGCCACCACCATGGACGACATCGCCGAAGCCGCCGGCGTCACCAAGCCCCTGCTCTACCAGCACTTCGCATCCAAGCGCGCCCTGTACCTCGAGCTCCTCGACTCGGTGTCGCACACCATGCTCGAGGCCATCGGCAAGGCCATCGCCTCCGCCGGGGGCCCCCGTCAGCAGGTGGAGGGGGGCTTCAGTGCCTACTTCCACCTGGTGGTGACCCACGCGGATGCCTTCCACCTGCTCTTCGGCAGTGACGTGCCCAACGACCCCGAGCTGTCGAGAGCCGTGCGCAACGTCGAGGACAGCATCGCCGAGTCCATCGACGGCCTCATCGACGCCGGGCTCGACGAGGACCATCGCCGCCTGCTCGCCTTCGCCGTCGTCGGCATGGCCGAAGGCGCCAGCCGGCACTTCCTGTCGGCGCGCGACCCCCGGGGCGGCGACCCCCACGAATCGGAGGCCACCCGACTGGCGCGGCGACTGGCCGACCTGGCCTGGGCCGGTCTGCGCTCGGTCCATCCGGACTGACGACACCGCCGGCCGACGGCCGAGCGCCCGGGATGAAAAGCTGACCCAACAGGTAGACTTTTGTCGGCCGGCCCGCCCCGAGCGTGGGTGCGGGCACGTGGGTAACGAGGCAAAGGTGACGCCATGGGGACACGGTTGCGATCCGTGTTCAGCTTCCCGAACCCGGTGAACGAGGTGGCGGCGCGCACGGTGGCGGGTGGCGTGGTGGCCTTGTCGGTAGCGGTCATGGCCCTTCGACAGCAGTGGCTGCTCATCCCTCTCGCCTACGGCTTCTGGGCTCGGGTGCTCACCGGGCCCACCCTGAGCCCCCTCGGCCAGCTGGCCACACGGGTCGTGGTCCCCCGGCTGCCTGTCGAGCCCCGCCTGGTGGCGGGACCCCCCAAGCGCTTCGCCCAGGCGATGGGCGTGGCCTTCTCGAGCACCGCCGTGGTGCTGTGGTTCGGGGTGGGGGCCCACACCGCGGCCTGGGTCGTGGTCGGCATGCTCGCCGGGGCGGCGCTGCTCGAGTCGGCCTTCGGTCTGTGCCTGGGATGCAAGGTCTTCGCCGCGCTCATGCGCCTCGGCGTCGTACCCGAAGCGGTGTGCGAGGCGTGCGCCGACGTCGCGGCACGTCATCCCGAGCTGAGGCGCGATCCTGTCGGCGCCCGAGCGGTGGGGGCTGGTCGAGATCACCCCAAGCGGGGCGCCAGCTCGTCGATCAGCACCACGAGCTCCCGGGCGCAGGCGACGTAGTCCTCTTCGTCGCCTCCAGCCGGGTCGGCGACGTCGCCCTGCGTGTCGGGGTCGAGGGTCGCCAACTCCAGTGGGGCGAGACGCTCGGCGAGAGGCGCCGGCCCGAGGGGCAGGTGGCGCGCCAGGAAGCGCAGCGTGGCGGTACGGCCGGCACCGCCCGGGTGACGGCGGCGGACGTACGACACGTGCTCGCCCGCCATGGCCACGATCATGTCGGCGCCACCCACCTCAGCCTCGGTGAGCTGACGGCTCCGGTGTGCCGATGCCTGCAGGCCCACCGTGCCCAGCGCGAGGCGGGTGCGGATGCTCACGGGCTGGTGCTCGATCACATGCGTCCCGGCGGTCGTCACCCGCACCGCCAGCCCGTGCTCCTCGAGCAAGGCCCCCGCCATGACCGAGCGCGCCGCGTTGCCGGTGCACAGGAACAGGACATGCGTCATGTGGGATATGGGCCCCGTCGGAGCATCGGCCCGGGAACCGACCCGGTCCGACCATGATGCCGGGTCCGGCGACCTCGGTGCCCGGGGACCTCAGGGGATGTGGATGCCCGAGACGGCCCGGGCGATGATCAGCCGCTGGATCTCCGACGTCCCTTCGAAGATCGTGTAGATCTTCGAGTCCCGGTGCCAGCGTTCCACGGGGTGGTCCCGGATGTAGCCGTAGCCCCCCATGATCTGGATGGCCTGCTCGGTGACCCACACCGCCGTCTCGCCGGCGTAGAGCTTGGACATGGACCCTTCGCCGGCCACGAACTCCTTGCCCGTCCGGCCCATCCACGCGGCGCGCCACACGAGCAGCCGGGAGGCGTCGATGCGCATCTTCATGTCGGCGAGCTTGAAGGCGATGCCCTGGTTCTCGATGATGCGCCGGCCGAACGCCTTGCGCTCGATGGCGTAGTCGAGGGCGTATTCGTAGGCGGCCCGGGAGATACCCAGGGCCTGGGCGCCCACCGAGGGACGGGTCGCCTCGAACGTTGCCATGGCGGCTTGGGAGTTCGACCTCTTCCCCTCGCGGGCGCGGGCCATCTTGGCGTCGAGCTTCTCCTTGCCCCCCAGAAGACAGTGGCCGGGAACGCGCACGTCGTCGAGCACCACTTCACCGGTGTGCGATGCCCGGATCCCCATCTTCTTGAACTTCTGACCGGCCGTCAGTCCCGGCGTCCCGGGCGGCACCACGAAGCTGGCCTGACCCCGCGCCCCCAGCTCCGGATCGACCGCCGCCACCACGACGTGCACGTCGGCGATCCCGCCGTTGGTGATCCAGGTCTTGGTCCCGTTGATGACCCA
>Ga0209415_10004097_pt1 | contig 26844 bp, 14 predicted proteins | sample PeaSoiSIISIP2007_FD_187696 | JGI IMG/M metagenome (GOLD analysis project Ga0209415, IMG submission 187696) | Peat soil microbial communities from Weissenstadt, Germany - SII-SIP-2007 (SPAdes) (version 2) | ecosystem: Environmental > Terrestrial > Soil > Wetlands > Peat | place: Germany... | reverse complement strand
CGCCACAACCATAAGAGGGCGAGGTGCGATTAGAGCCATGGCCTCATCAAAATCCCATGGCAGGCGCTTTTCATTCCCCTTGAAAAAGCCTAGGCGCGGGAGCAAGCCATGGATGAAGGCGTCATTGTCGAGGCCGCCGGTACCTTTCTCCTTGCGGAGAGGAGTGAAGCCGCAGAAGGAAATTGCACCAGCGATCCGATCGTCAAGGGCCGTCGCGAGGAGACCGACCGTCGCTCCGAGCGAGTAGCCCACGACGTAGATGCGGCGCGAATCGATCCTATCGTTACCCGACAGGAGATCCACCGCCGACCGGACGTCGTCCACCATCTTTCCCATCAGCGGCGGTTGAAAAGGGGCAGGTCGGTGGTTACGTTCCGGGTGTCTACATAGCGAGTTCAGCCAATGGAGGTACTCGCTGCTCCCTTTCTCAGGCCGCATTCTTATCGCCTTTGGGCGGCGGGCGCGATAAGACTTGCCTTTGACCTTGACGGTGATAGCCTCTCCCGCCAGACGATCGAAGGCCCCCATGGTGCCAAGGCCATAGGGCAGATAATCTCCGGCTCGTCCGCGCGTGGCTTCCAGGAAGTTTTCAGCCACGGCGTGGCTTCTACCGGTACATCAATGCGGGGTTTAGAACCGCAACGACTTCAAGAACGCGGCGCTCTTAGCGATGCCGTCCCAGGCAGTGGGACTTTCGTCCTCGACATAATATTCCTTCACGCCGACTTCGGCCGCTGCCGCGAGCGTCTGGGACCAGTCGATCTGCCCCGTCCCGAGCGGCACGTAGGAGGAGCCGGGTACCTCCTGGAACCCCACTTTGACATCCTTGGCGATGTCTTTCAGGTGAAGCTGCTTTACCCGCGCGCCATGCTTCTTGATGTAATCGGCCGGTACCAGACCTGCTTGTTGCACGTAGCAGAGGTCGAATTCAAAGTCCACGAGCCTGGGATCGGTTTCGGCCAGGAAGATCTCCTCCGCCGTGGTGGAGCCAACAGGTTTGAAAACGCCGATCTCGTTATGAAAGGAGAACCGGAAGCCTGCGGCCTGGAGCTTCTTGCCCCAGGCATTGAATTCCGTCGCCACGCGCTTGCACCCTTCCGCGTCCTGGCGACGCTTCTCGTCCACATCCGGGCAGCTGACGTGCAAGGGCTCGAAGATTTTGGCCTCGGCGATGATCTCGTCGAGATGGTCGCGGAAGCGGCCATCGTCGCCGGCGTGCATGCCCGTGCACTTCAGGCCCGCCTTGTCGAGCTCTTTCTTGAAGTCCTCGGGCTTCAGACCGTAAAAGCCCGCCGTCTCCACGGTCATGTAACCGACCTCGCGGATGTGCTTGAGCGGGCCGGGCACGTCCTTTTCAAGCTGTGCGTTTAGGCTATAGAGCTGCACTCCCAGACGGGCCGCAAAGCGCCGGTCTCCCGTCGGCGCTGCGGCCATCGCCGCCTTCACCAGTCCCGAACCTGTCGCCGCTACTGTTAATGTGCGAATGAATTCACGTCGAGAAATCATGATGGGTTCCTCTCTAGCCTCTTCTCGTGAGACTGTTGCATTCTCTACTTCACGCCGGTTTATCCGAGCGCACGGACTTCCGCTTTCATTTCCGGATCGCCCGGCAATATACACCCAACCATGACTTGATGCAAAGTCCTTTCCATTTCTCCGTACCGACTCCACTCCCTCAGCGGGCGAACGGCCCGCCGGCAGACCCGGGAGGGCTCTTGACAAACGTCGTAAGGGTGCCTACTCTTTGACCGACTCTTGGGCTTTGCGGCTGGATTCGGCCAGTGGGCTCCACGAGCAAATACCCAAGGGGCCTTTATCAACCTAGACCACTGATGCAGCTCAATCAGAGCAGCTCGGCCTGACGACGCGAGGAGGGGGACGTGTCTCAAACCGGAATCAAATTGAAGAGAGATTCTTCTGCACTATTTACTGTGCTGAGTCGGTCAAACACTCGGGCAACGCGAATATCCCTACGCCGGTTAGCGCCCATCGTTTTCGCGCTTGTCTTTCTGATATGTGCCGCGAGCAACGCACTCCCGCCCGTCCGCCCTGGCCAGATGGCTGCTTTGCCGTCTGTGAGTGAGGCCCGATTTTTGTCGTCGGAGGTGCACGGAACGTGGTCGCATTTCAAGCTTCCAGACGGTGCGGTTGATCTCGCTCTGAAGAGCAGAGGCGCGTGGGCAACAGCTTCGAGTACGGCAGAGCACTTCGACCCCAGTGGCGCCATCGACGGAAATTGGACGGCACAAGGATGGGGCAAGGGGCACGGCTGGCAGAGCGCCAATCGTCACGAGTGCCCTTCCTGGCTCGAAATCCATCTCCCTCGCGAGGAGGAAATCGATACGATCGTCATCCAGACCTTCCCTGAAGTTATGCAGGGAATCAACTGGATGGGGATCCGAAACGTGGATGTGCAGGTTAAATACAATTCGAAGCTGGAGATGGTTGGGGGCGCAACCTCCGTTCGTGCGAATATCAAGGGATACATTGTTTTGCCGGTTCCGTTGATGCTCAAGACTGACACGGTTCGAGTCAGGATCCTGGGAGTTAACACCGGGAATCAGGAGGACGTTGTCTACGACGACGACGACTTCGCCCGCATTCTTCAGGTCGGCCTCTATCACCTCGGGAGTCCTTTTCCGTTTACCTCGGAAGAACTGCATGTCCAGGTTGAGCGAGGGCCGCGCGGCAGCATTGCAATCTACCGCGATGATCTGCCGGTCAAGCCAGCCAACCCTTCCTCCCCTAATTACCTAGCGACGGTCTTTCGGCAAGCCGGCTATGGCGTAACGTTTCTTGACTCTAAAGCCCTGTGTATTCCTGAAATCTTTAGTCGCGAGAATTTTGACGTCTTCGTGGATTCCTACGGCTCTCCCTTTCCCGTGGAAACCATGCTTTACGATTTCCTCTCGAGCGGCGGGCATCTGATCACGATGGGTGGGCATCCCTTCAAGCAGGCCTTGATGTTCTCACCGGAAGCTAAACTGGCGGATGGGGGTTACGACCCGGGCATCACTACCACCGTGGCGAGGCAGGCGGACTACAAGGTTCCCTTCCGCGAGCAACTCGGCATGTTTTACACCGGTTACGAGCGCTTTGAGGATGTTGCCTTCGTAAAGCCTGCGCCCGATCAGGACATCGTCGCGACTCCCTTCAAAGTAAATGCGCACCTGGAGGGCGAAGTCGCTGCGGGCTATGTGGGCGAGCGGCTCTCGTTGAAAGACGGTGAGCGGCTGACGAAAGAGGGGACCTTCCCCGCCTACGCCAACACTGCCAGAAAGAACTTTGCCAGCGTTTTTGGCGCGCTTAACGGTGTTCCCAGTGGCGCTAATTTCAACTATATGAGCGGCTACATTTTCAACTGGCCGCGCGCCCGATGGATTCCTTTGGTGAACGCTTATGACTACGCGGGGCGGCTGCGGGGGCCAGCGGTCAGCCTGCTGGCGAATTTCCGCGGACCGTACCGCGGCTCGGGATGGATCTTCTGCGGCGTCGAAAACGAAGATCTTTTCTCGCCTCAGCACCCCGAGTTCACGAAGAGTTTGCTGGAAGCGTTGCGCCATCTCGGAACCGGCTTGGGGCTGCACGATGCTTTACCCGAAATGGATTGTTACTACCAGGGTGAGACTGCCAAGATTGCGGCCACCGTAGAGAACTATGAGCCTAAGCCGCGTCATGTGGCGGCGGACTTCCAATTGATACCTGCCGGCGCAACGTCTCCGATATTCGAAAAGCGAGTTGAAATAGATCTCGCGCCGGGCGCGAACGGGCGTCCGTCGATCGATTGGAAGCCTGCACACTTCGATTCCGATTTCTATCTCATCCGGGTAACGCTTTGCGCGGACATGCGCCAGATCGACAGCGCCGAAAGTGCGTTTGTCGTGTGGGACCCGAAAATCATTACGCAAGGTCCCAAGGTGGATTTTCATGACAATTACTTTCGCGTGGGAGGGCGTTCACAACTTCTGGTTGGCAACCGCACCAACGGATTCCAACCTCACGGTCAAGTGGATGAAGATGTTCTCGGGATGGACCGGCAATATGCGGAGATGCACGACTACGGCATGAAGGTTTTTTCACCCATTTTCTTCAGCATTTACATTCCCGGTCTGGCATGGGGGGAACCGCAAACGCCCGCCATCCCGGCACAACTCCAGCGCTTGATGGATGCCCAGGCGCAGCTTGCCCAGAAGCATCACCTGATCTTTGCGCCGGATGTCTTCTTTTTCTCCAAGTACTGGGCCATGGAGCAGCCGGAGTTCAGCCGCCGAATCTGCGCAGAACTGGGGAAACGCTACGCTTCAGTTCCGGGCATGATGTTCTACATTTTCGACGACGGAGGCGCAAACACACCGGTTCAGACATTTCATGATTGGGCGAGGAAATGTGTCGAAGGTTTTTCCAGTTCCGGCCGGAACTATCTCGTGTTCGCCGAAACTGACGGAGTCGCTATGGAGCGTTACGGCAGCGAGGCTCTCGTCATGCCCGCGAATGGCAACTACTCGCCGGGCCACCCTGCCCTCTATCGTCATAGAGATATGCGGACCGCCGGGAAGAGCTTTCACCTTTCGGAGTTCGGCGTGAATTCGCCCGGCGCCAGGCCCAGCGACATCGACTTACACACCTACCCTGGCCAGAACGTTTCCGGCTCGCCAACGGGTGATTACAGCGTCTATTTGATGGAGCCGCATCTGCTTTTCGCTACCGGCGGCTCTTACGTCGTCAATTGGGTTTGGAAGGACACCGCTCACCTCATTTTTCCGTGGGGCGTCACCAATCCAAATGACTACACGCCCGCTAAAGAACTCATCGCTTATCGCAACGAGAGCTTTTTCCTTCGCCATTTCCGGCCTGAATTCCACTTACCCAACGTTCTGGTTGTCTTCTCCAAAGAACGTCTGCTGCGAAATGAGGAGGCGTTTACGCCTTATCTGCACGGCGTACTCAACGAGCTGTTTGAGCGCGCGGTGCAGTTTGCGGTGATTGATGACGTTGACGTGGACCGCCTCCCTGCCGGTCCCCTCTTGTTGGTCTATCCTGACCCGAGATGCGTCTCTCCTGAGGTCATGAGGAAGCTGCAATCACGCGTGGAAGGCGGTGACGCCCTTTTCGTGTCCGGGGATTTCACGCAACCGGTCGAAGCAGGAGGCCACCGGCAGGTGGAATGGTTCAAGCAGCTGGCGGGCGTAAGTTGGATCTCCGATTACGCACCGGGTAACGAAATCCCCGTCGTTCCTACCGGTTCGGTGGGGCTTATGAACCCTTACATCGGGCGCCCATTCAGCAGGTTTCATGCGGAACAGGCCGAGGTGCTGGCCACAGACCCGGAAGGCCATGCGCTGGTCACGACTTTCCGGGTTGGCAGAGGGCAGGTCTTTTTCACTTCTGACGCAGGGCTGGATGGGACAAAGCGCGCTCTGGACGCCTTCCTGGCACTCCGTGCGGTGCCCTCGACGGCGCTTTCTCCCAAGCGTGCGAATCGGTACATTTTCGAGATCGACCGCGATGATGGCGGCAAGGTCTACACCCTGGCAGCAACAAACCCGGATACCGAAGGTTACACGGTGAACGGTCCCTGGATCAAGGGGCCGGAGAGCTACGATTTGGCATTAGCCAACGCGCATGTTAGACTGCCGCTCGGTATTTACGGCGTTTCTCTGCTGGGCGTGCGCGGAAACGGCTCGCTCGATGCGCTCGAGGGTCAAGGTAAGTTCAGCGTGGATGGCGACACGCTGCTGGAAGCCGAACCCCACGTGATGGCCATGTCGCTGGACGATGCCGCGCTGAACAAATCCCACGCTATCGCCCTCTTTGTGCTGGGCCGAGGCAGGGTTTCGATTGCTTCAGCGGACGATGTGGACATGGTCGAAGTAGGTGATCCGGAAGGAGGCGAATTCCACAAGATCGAAGAGATCAAGGCGAGTCATAGCGAAGGCCGGGTGAGCTTCCAACTTGACGATGCCCAAGCTCGCGGTGTGGTGCTCATCACCTCGAAGACGGATCAGGACCACGCACTGCAACTCATGAATGCTGCCCTGCAGTAGCCCGGGTGATAGAGAATCCTAAACTTGGGGTCTGCGATTGCCCACAACGATGGAACAGGCTTCAGCGGACGGGCGAGGGAGTGGTTTGTTGTCTAGCTGCTTTCAGTATCCATATTAAACAAGGAGGAATTATGTCTGAGCAAGGAATTTCACGTCGAGAGTTTATGGGGCGCACTGTGGCTGGAGCCGCCGCCGCCAGCTTGGGGCTTGGGGCGCCGGCAATCGGCCGCGTCGCGTCGCCAGGCGAGAGGATCACCGTGGGTGTGATCGGGGCTGGGATTCGCGGGCTCGAGGATATGCAGAGCCTCCTGACTGCAGGTGCGAACGTCGCCATGGTCTGCGACCTTTATGACGGCCATTTCCGCCGCGCCCAAGAGATTCAATCCAATACTCCCACCACGCGCGACTACCGTCAGGTGCTTGATCGCAAGGACATCGATGCCGTGCTGGTTGCTACTACCGACCACTGGCACGCACCGGTCGCCATCGCCGCCATGAAAGCGGGTAAAGACGTATATTGCGAAAAACCGATGACCCATACCATCCCCGAGGCGCTGGAAATGGCGAAGGTTTCAAAGGAGACGGGCCGCGTGGTGCAGGTGGGAAGCCAGAGCCTGAGCATGCAGTCCACCAATTGGGGCAAGCGGCACCTGGACGCGGGCGACATCGGCAAGGTCTTCATGGTGCAATGCGAGATTTACCGACCCGACCCGGTGGGTGCGTGGAAGTACCCCGTGCCCCCCGATGCGTCGCCGCAAACGTTCGATTGGGAGCGCTTCTTGGGGAATGCGCCCAAGCGGCCATTCGATGCCGCGCGCGCCTTCCAGTTCCGAAACTGGTGGGATTACGGCACCGGCATCGTGGGTGATGAGTACATCCACCTGCTCTCGCGTGTTCATTACCTGATGAATGTCCAATATCCGCTGAGCGCCGTGGCGAGTGGGGGTCTCTACAAATGGACCGGCGATCGCGATGTGCCTGACATTCACAATACGCTTTACGATTACGGGACCTTCCAGGTAGTGGTGCTGGCCAACCTCGTCTCCAACTGGGACGGGGGCGAGATTGTGCGTTTCATGGGCGACAGGGGCACGGTCGAACTGACTGAGGAAGGGGCGTCGTTCAAACCCTACGACGAAGAGTGGGATTTCAGGTATCCCCTGGAGAGTTGGCCCGCAGATACCAAGGGTCAATTCGTGGCTGCCCATAAGGGCGACCCGACGGCCGATATCAGCACCTGCGATAAGCCCGAACCTCGCGCACAGCAGTCCATGCGGCAGACCAACGAGGGCTCGGTGGACCACATGCGGAACTGGTTTGAGGCCATCAAGTCACGCCGGCAGCCCATCGAAAACGTGGACTTTGGTTGTGGCACGGCTGTGGCTTGCCACATGGCGAATGTTTCCTATCATGAAAAACAGCGCGTATACTGGCACGCGACCGAAGGAAAGCTAACCGGCGAGAAAGGCGAAGTGGACATGTACTGGCCGGGACCGAAGAAAGGCCTTAGCGTAAGTTAGTTCGGTAGCGCAACGCAGACTGAAGGCCGTAACCAAATTGCAGGGACCCGCGGTGCCGGCATTTGGCCGGCCGCCGTTCAGACCGAGGTCGTAACGGGGTCGCGCAGACCGCCTTCCCGAGGCCTGCGAGTGTTCAAGTGTGTGACGTACAGAAGAGTTGCATGCCTAAAGAGTAGGTCTGCTACCCCCTTGCGAGACTCAGAAGCTGTTGCGGGACGTGAGTGACTCTCTCCCTTCGCTCCCAACCTCAACTAAGGAGCAGGGTTACCCGCCAAATGGCTCAGTGCGTCGCGCGCGGCGCTAAGTTGCGGATCGAGCGCCACCGCCTGGCGAAATTCCTTCGCGGCATCGCTGTCGCGGTTCTGCTTGCGAAAGACCAGCCCTAAATTATAATGCGTGTAGGCGGACTTAGGCTGCAGGCGGAGCGTCTCACGGAACTCCGACTCCGCCTTATCCAGGTCACCCTTCTGGAGGTAGAGGCTTCCCAGCGTGTTGTGGGCTGCGGCGTCGTCAGGATCGAGGCTGAGTGCCGCTCGAAGGTGTTGCTCGCCCAAATCCCACTGCCCCAGCAGTATGGCCAGCGCCCCCAGATTGTAATTCGCGGCGTAGTCGTGGGGATCGATGCTCAAGACGTGCTCAAAGCGCTCGCGCGCCCGGCCGTAATCGCCGTTTCGGAGCGCGATGTTGCCCAGCAGGTCTTCCGCCCGGGGGTAAGAAGGCCAGATGTCGAGCGTAGCCTGGAATTCTCGCGTGGCTTCATCCAGTTTCCCCATTTCAAGAAGGCTTAGCCCCAGGTCGAAATGCGCTTTCACGTTCAGCGGGTCCTTCTCGAGTATCTGCTGGAACTCACGCGCCGCTTCGTCATGCCGCTGCAGGCGCTGATCGTTCACTCCTAAACTCATGCGCACGTCGAGGAGTTCCGGATGCCTCGCGAGCAGCCGGTTGAGAATAGCGTTCGAGTCCTCGATACGGCCGCTCGAGCCCAGGAGGAGGGCGCGTCCGTAGTCCTCAAACTCCCCAATGCGATCTTTGGGATCAGGCCCGCTGTCGGCAGAACCCGATTCCCCGGAACTCCCCGCGACGTATCCCAGGGAATTAAGGCGTGCCACCGTGTCAGGGTCGAGCGCCCTGTGCGCCATGGGATGTGGCCCGCGCAAGCGCGTGGAGAGCGCTGCCAGTTTATTCTTCGAGTCCAGCGCCAGCGACGCTTGCTGAGCGTAAAGATTCTGCGTCTCGCCAGGGTCAGCGGCCAGATCGTAGAGTTCAGGCCTCGGGCCCTGAATGTATTTATAGCGTCCTGTGCGCAACGCGCGCAGGGAACTACATCCAAAGTGGTTGTGCGCATAGAGGCTCTCGCTGTAAACGTCGCGCGCGGCTTTCGGCCTGTCGGAACGAAACACGCCAAGTAGACTGCGCCCCTGAAACTCCGGAGGCAGTGAAATGCCGGCGAACTGCAGGATGGTAGGCGCCACGTCCATCAGGGACGCAGGCTCGTCGACCTTAGCTGCGAAGGTCGCACTCCCCACCGGCCAATGCACAATCAGCGGCACCCAAAGCGTACTCTGATAGATAAAGTAGCCGTGCGTTTTTTCCCGGTGCTCTCCCAGGCCCTCACCGTGGTCGGAGGTGAGTACAATCAGGCTGCTGTCAAACAGATTTTGGCGGCGCAGCGAATCCAGGAAGAGGCCCACCCGCTCATCCACGTAGCGAAGTTCGGCATCGTAGCCCGTGCCGAAGCGCGCGCGGTAGCTTGCGGGAAGATTGTAGGGGGTGTGCAGATCATAAAGATGCAGGAAGAGAAAGAACGGGTGGGCGGAGTTGGCGTCCAGCCACTTCTCTGCAGCTGCGACCACATCTGCACCCAAACGTTTGATATCCCCAGGATCGGATCCCTCTTGCCGATGTAGATCAAAGGTGCTGTCGTAATCGTCGAAGCCCTGGTTCAGTCCGAACCGGCTGTCCATCACGAACCCGCCCACAACCGCTCCCGTGTGGTAGCCGTGCGATTTCAGCAGCGTGGCAAGCGTGACGGCCTGGGGCCGGAGGATTTCACCGTTAACCTCGATGCCATTGAAAAACGGATACGTAGCGGTGAACAGAGAAACATGGGAAGGGAAAGTCAGGGGAACCTGGGAATTAACCGCCGAGAATATAGTGCCTCCCTTGGCCAGCATATCCAGGTGAGGTGTCTCGACCCGGCGGTAGCCATAGCAACTCAAGTGATCGGCGCGCAGGGTGTCGATGGAGATTAGAATGATGGAGACCGGTTTTTCCCCGGCCACAGGGCTGCTGCTCCCCACCCAAACAAGGAGGAAGCTCAACAGAGCGGCCAACGAGATCGGAATCGACGACTTCATTTAATGCCGATTATTATATGTGCATTCCAGCCATGCTGTCATTCCAAGCGGAGAGGACTCTGGCAAGTCCAGCTATTCCAGCGGAAGCCGGAATCCGTTTCGCAGGCTGATGTACCCCCTTTGCGGGAGCCACAACGGTGGCACCTCTCCAGGGGCGGAACGGCGTGTGTGTCCTCTTTTCCCGCCCTCGAAGTTCGTAACGCAGAAGACCGCGAATTCAAAACGGGCGATCTCTCACCGGACCGAGGTGCTCTCTTCAAGACTCCAGAGGCTTTCTAGAACGAGAGCTTCAGCCCAAATTGGATATCCCGGCCATCGCTGGCGCCGGTGAGCTGCCCGATAGCAGGATTGCCAACTGCAGTGACCGGATACCCGAAGTGCGCTTGGTTCCCGATGTTGAACGCCTCGGCCCGGAACTCCAGCTTGTAGCGCTCGCCAAAAGCGAAGTCTTTCAAGAGAGCCAAGTCCACGTTGTTGAGGCCGGGCGCATCCAGGATATCTCGACCCGAATTCCCAAAACGTGGTGTCCCAGCTGCCAGAGCTGCTGACAATGCGTTGGTGTTAAAGCAACTCGCATCGAACCAGCTACTGATCGTTTTACTGCCCACGCCGCTGCAGGTCCGATCCGGCCGAGCGCTCGTAGAACCGGTGTTCGAATAGTCTGTACTGGATAAAACGGTAAAGGGGAAACCCGACTGGACCTGCCAGACGCTGGTGACCTCCCAGCCTCCCAGAATGCCATTCACCGCCCCAGTGCGATTCAACCAGCGCCTGCCATTTCCGAACGGTAACTGCCATATGGGGCTAAAAACAAAGCGCTGACGCGCGTCGAACATAGTGCGCGCCCAGTTCGCTCGCCAGTCGTAAATGTACTGTGGGAGCTCGGTGCCCCCGCCCTCGTTGCCTCCTCCGTCGTCCATACTCTTAGCCCACGTATACGAGATCAGGAAGGTGAAACCGTTGGCAAACTTCTTGGTCAACTTCGTCTGCAGGGCGTTGTAAAAGGAGTTATTGAGGGAGCCGAAGTAAGCCATGTAGTCGAAGTCCGGATATGGCCGGCGAGGCTGCAGGTCGCCAACGCCCGGCGCAGGCTGGTTGAAAAACAATTCGTACGAGTCAAGGTGATTTGCCTTGGTGCCAATATAGTCCGCTTCCAAGGCCCAGTTCGCGGCTAACTGTGACTCGAGGCCAAAACTCCACATCTGGACTCGCGGGAATTGGAAGTCCGGCGTCACCCAGAGGGCTCCGTACTGCTGGCTAAGTGGCGGAACCCCACCGGTCGCGAAAACATTCTCCGTCGTCGTCGGCAAACCAAGCGTCAAAGGCGGAGGAGAGCCGAAGGCGGTATTGTAAACGGGCTTCTCCGAAAACACAGGGTTGCCAGTCACGAACTGCATGACATTCAAATTGCCGAGGTCATAGAAGATTCCATATCCGGTGCGCACTATGGCTTTATCCGACGACAGCGGCCGCCAGGTAATACCGAGGCGCGGCGCGAAATCCCGCAAATTCGTCGTCATGATCGATCTCCGCCTACGCCCGGTAAACCCTAGATTTGCCCGCTCCTGCGAACTCGCGATCAGGCATTCCCCGGTGGCGGAAATCAGATAGGAATTGTTGGCGCACAGTGCGTCATTCTGGGCATCGGGCAGAGCTGTAACCAACAGTCCGTTTCCCGGTTGCGAATCCGGCGGTCCCACCGCAATGAATTGCACGATGTTGTTCAGCTTGTCCACCGGCGGCCGGCGAATCTCCCAACGCATACCGATATTCATGGCCAGGTTAGAACTGATCTTCACATCGTCCTGGCCGTAAAAGCTCCAGAACCTCCCACCCACCTGGTTGGCGTCGGTGTAGGTAAGCGTGCTGCCGGCGCTCGCCGGATAGCCAAGTTCGAGGTCTGCCAGGTCTGAAATTCCGCTCGCGGCCGGAACCTCCCCTGCCAAGCCGGAGAACTGGCCGTTGAACGAGAATTGGCCGTGAGGTGAATAGGGATTCTGCTGTCTCAGATCCTGCCAATCCTGCAAGTCAGCCCCGAACCTCACGGTGTGCCGTCCATGCATCCAAGTCAGATCGTCTTCCAGCTTCTCCACCATCTCGAAGTTGGAGATGGGAACATAGTTCTCGTCCCCGACGGAGGCGAAGTTAGCCATGCCAAAGTAGGGGAACCCTTCCTCAAGAGACTGGCTGGTATGCAGATTCTTAATCCCAAAACTCTCAATGAAGCCCGCAGGGCGGGGGCAGTTCACACAGTCCAACTCGGGGTTGTTCCGGGCATATCCAACGTGCATTTCGTTCAGAAGGTGAGGGCCAAAGGTGTGTATCCAGGCCGCCGTTACGTTCTGCCCTCGGTAGAAGATTTTCGCGCCAAATCCCGGGAGCGTGTCGTAGCCAGCGGAGGGATCTGTGATGCGCGATTGAGAGAACAAGTAGTGGGCGAACAACTGATCCTTGGCGCTGACCGAGTGGTCAATCCGAACACCAAATTGGTTGTCGTCGCGCCTCCGAGGTGTTTGGTTGACGTAATTGGGGTAGCCGGCACGGTTGGGCTCAGGGTAGCCACCCAATACCTTCTGACCGGCACCGTCGATGGTAGTGATGACATTGCCAGGAACCGGTGTTCCCACCAGAATCGTTGATCCGGCATTGGCGCCCGAGGGGCATGTGTACAGCGTTTCGGTGCTCGGCTCGAACAGTTGTCCAATGTCGAAGTTCATGCTGGCGGGCCCGCCCGCGCCGCAGAGATTCGCCGTCTGGCCCGTGAGAAAGCTGCTGAGGTCTCCGGATTTCTCCACGTCCGTGGGCACTTCATTGGTCAGTGATAAGCCTTTGATTTCGCGCAGCGCGTCATAGTAAACAAAGAAGAAGGTCTTGTCTTTGCGGATTGGGCCGCCCAGTGTGGCGCCAAACTGGTTGCGCCGGTATTCAGGTCGAGCGGTGCCTGGAATGTCCGCCCCCGTGATCGGATTGGTGGCGTCCGTCGCAAAGAAATTCCTCGCATCCAGATCGCTGTTGCGCAAAAACTCGTAGGCATCGCCATGGAACTGGTTGCTGCCTGCCTTGGTTACCAGATTCATGGTGGAGCCTGCCGTCTTACCAAACTCTGCATCGTAAATGTTGGTTTGAATCTTAAACTCCTGCACGGCGTCGGGCGGCGGCAATTGGGCAAAGCCCCCGGTACTCCAAGCCCGCGATTCCATGCCGTCCAGAAGGAGGGTGTTACTCGAGTCGCGTGCCCCTCCGGCCGTATAGGTCACATCGACGCCAAATGGTGAACCACCTGCCGGAACTACGGCGTATCCCTGGCCCCGGTCGTCCACGGTTCCCGGTACGAGCTCGGCCAACGAAGTGAGTCGCCGGAGGTTCAACGGAAGGTCAACCGCCTGCTGCTCGCCGATCACCGTCCCCACGCTGGCTGTTTTGGTTTCGACAAGCGGCGCCGCGCCAGTGACTTCGACCTTTGTCGTGACTCCCCCTACTTGCAGTGGGACGTCGACACGCGCTTTCTGGTCAACCAGAAGCGCAACGCCGGAAATCACTGTTGTTTTGAAGCCGTCCCTTTCAATGGTAATGTTATAGGTCGCGGGAGGAAGCGAGGGAAACGTGTAGTTCCCCGCCGCGTCCGTCACGGTTTTGCTTACGACTCCCGTTGCGACGTTCGTGGCGGTGATGTTCGCTCCTGGTATGGCGGCGCCTGACGGATCTGAAACGGTCCCGTAGAGGCTGGCGTTAATAACCTGGGCATGACCCAATGGCGCTAGCCCCACTGACCCGAGAACCAAAAACAAGGCCTGCAATAGCAAAACATGAATGATCCCTTGTCTGCTGTAACCTTTCGTCTCCAATAACGAATATCGAGAACACTGATCGGTCATGAAACACCTCCTTTGCTGCAGGTTGGGGTAGAGTACTCCGACATGCTAAGCGTAGCGAATGTCTGTGTCAAACCGTTTTCTAGCCGTTTTCTAGGTCCTTTTCTACGTATCGAACCTGTAAAGAAAATCCTCAAACCACAACAAGTCGCGGTGGCACATTCCAAACCAGGCGAGCGGATATCCACGAGTTAACCGCTGATCGTTAACGAACGTCCAAGAGTGGTTTAGCGCCGAGTCTGTGACGAGCAAGCGCTGCGGCACCCAGAACTCCGGCCTTATCGCCCAATCTTGAGAGAACCAAGCGATTGCGTAAACCATCAAATCTCTCCTCGCCCTCGAACCATTTTCGCAACGGATCAAGGTGTGGCCACATACCTCTTGAAACGCTTCCGCCCAAAACCAGTACATCAGGAAAGTAGAGATGGTGAAGGGTGTGCAGCGCGCCCCGCAAGGCGCCGATGGCCCGTGCCAGGCATTCTTCCGCCAAGCGGTCGGACGCGCCGAAGCGGCAGATCTGCTCGCTATCCGCCGGAATACTGAGCTTGGAAGGAAAAAAGCGCGCCGCGCATTCATTGGCAGCCGCCGCTATCGCTGTGCCGCCGGCGAAGGACTCCAAACACCCGGAGACCCCGCAGTAACAGAGGTTGCCCCCAGAGAACTGCACTGACATGTGCCCGCCCATCGCCCCATGGTCGGGAGGCGGGTAGAGCCGGCCGTCGATGTTCCAAGCGAGTCCCACGCCGGTGCCCAGCGTCATTACCACCAGCGAGCGCGGCTTTCCCCAACCGCCGTATTCGAACTCGCCAGCCGCGTGGGCTCGGGCATCATTGTCTACCCAGGTAGGAATCTCCAGCCTTTTCTCAACTTCGACCGAGAGGTCGCACGCTTCCAGGAAGGGCACCGTTCCGCAAGTGGTCAACACTCGGCGTTGGTCAGGGTCGCACGGACCGGGAACTGCAACTCCGATCCCTGCGAGATCCTCCCGATAGGGCCGCGCCGTGTTGGCCAAGGCCTCACAAAACCGCCGCAGGGTCAAGCCGGAGGTCTTTAGCTTCCTCAATAGCTGAACCTTGCCCGTTGAGGCCGCCACTACACCAATCCGGTAATGAGTGACGCCAAGATCAATTCCGACCATCAAACGGCGGATGGAGTTCTTGCTCATCAGACCTCCTACAAAATTACTCAAGCGACCATAGCCATGCAGCGCGGAGTCGGGGCGGCAGGCGAGGTAACTCGCCGCTCATCAACAGCTACCGATCACCGGTCATTGTACGGTAGTGGCCCGCCTCACGTAGCGGCTCCCCAACCGCTCGATCAAAGCTTGCGTCAATGCCTGCGGAACCAGCACGGAGGTCAGCCCTTCCCAGCCTTCGGGTACCGGTTCAATCTTGACTGTCAAAGAACCCTTAGCGTTTTGTACCGGGTCGCGGTCCACAACGAGCACTGCCTTGCCGCCCCTCGCGACGCAATCCTCGGCAAGCCGACGGCCCAAGTCCCGCGTCGCGCCAAGGGCCAGGATAATGGCCACGTGCGTTGAATCGACGTCCATAAGGGGGCCATGACGGAATGCTCCGCCGGAGTAGCCGTGGGCTCGCCATTCAGTCATTTCGCGGACTGTCAACGCTCCCATAAGAGCGCCGCCTACGCCCGCGCCACGGCCGACGATCTCCAGCGAAGCTATACCGCGGCAAAAGGATTCGATTTCTTGCCGGCGCGTGAACGCCTGTTCGAGAGCTTGCGCGAAGGCGGTTTCCACTCGCGCAGCTTCAGCCTGCCAGGGCTGTCCGAGAAGTTCAGAGGCCAGAATCATGCAGACCGCCGTGCAGTTGATGTAGGACTTGGTTGCGTTGCCCCTCTCTTCTCCAGCCAGGATGGGCAGATGGATAGCCGCCGCCTTCCAACACGAACTTGCCGGTTGGTTGCAAATCAGCAGGCGAGGAAACTTCTCGGGCCGGCCGCAAAGCTCGACCAGTTCCGCGCTCTCGCCCGAAGTCGTAATCAGGATGGGACCCCCAACGTCATCCCACGTGGTCGCAGCGTGATGCAACCATTCACTCGCCTCCACCGGGAAAGAAGGCCGGCCTGCCAGAGAATACCGCGTGGCACCCGAGATCGACGAGCAATAGGACGCGCCCATTCCCAACCAGACAAGGGGAAGGCCCGCACGGATACCTTTTTTCGCGCGTTCGAGTTCGGCGCGGATTTCGGGATCGACCGAGTAGGCGGAAAACACTTCGTCCAGGAGTGCTTTCTGTTCCATGCACTCCGTGCTGAATATTTCGCTCATTTCAGAGACCAATTCGTCGTTCAAGTTGAATGATCCTCCGTATCTTTGCTAGGCGTTAATAGGGTGAGCCTTTGCGTACTGAGAAAGAGCTCGAACGTTCTCCGGCGGAGTGTCGCGAGGAATTTCGCAGCCCGCGCCGATTACGAAACGGTTACCCGCCTGGCGGTGGCACTCACCAAGGTCCCGCCCGATGGTTTCCGGCGTACCATCGCGCAAGCTGCGCACCGGGTCGATATTTCCCATTAACACCTGCTGAGGCCCCATCTTTTCGCGCGCCAATGAAACCGGAGCGAGATAGTCCAGGTCCACAATATCGCAACCTAGGCGCCCCATGTTTTCCAGTATCAACCGGGTGTTCCCACAAATGTGCAGCCGCACGCGAGCTCCCGTCGAGTGGATGGCATCGACCATTTGCTTCTCGAAGGGCCAGACCATTTCGGCGTAGGTTCGCGGGTTGACGAGTGAGGCGGCGGCATCCCCGATGGCAATCAAGTCTGCGCCCGCTTCGATTTCTGCCATGGCCCATCTCAATTCCATTTCGACCACGAAGGCAAATAGATCCCGCACAAAGCTGGGATCGTCGTACACATCCAACATGATGGCGTTGATGCCCCGCAGATCGGCCGATTCAGCGAGCGGCCCTTCCACCCAGGCCTCGATCAGCTTTTCCTTCCCCACCCGTGCCTTAAACAGTGCAACCGCCTGGAGGCCGTTATTCATCCTGCCCGGCGCGTAGGGATCGGGTACCCGCAGCGAGGCGAGCTTGAGCTTGTTAGCAAGGAGGGCTTGGGATTCATCGATCGCCGGCGGTTGGTCTGGGAAATACATCACCGCGGCGCCGCAGTCCGCAGCTTCACAGGCAGGATCAGTGCCGAAGCTGACGTAGTCAAAATCGAAGTCCTCCGCCACCCTGATCTGCCCCTCCACGTGGACGCGGAAGGCCGTAGCGTAGTCCAGGTACTTGGCGCCGATTCGGTCCGAGGCAAACATCATGGTGAGGGGCATGCAGGGAAGGCGATCCACCGCACGCCCCGCCAAGAATGCCAATGCGCGTTCGCGTCCGTTCATCGTAGTTCCCCCATCGCGCCAGCTTCCCGGTTGACGCGCGTTCACTGTAGAGCTGCGTCCATCATGCGGTGCGCTTCATCCAGCTTACTCGCCGGCGAAAGCAGCAAAATACACTGAGATTGCGCCTCGTCGACTCTAAACGTCACGCGGCCGTCGGCGTGCCGGGAGGGGACCCGCTCCAGCACATGGAAATGTCCGTCAACCACCTCGCCTGCCTCGACCATGTCCATGCCCGCCAACGTTCTCACGGAAACGCTGCCCACGCCGATCGGGAACAGGGCAACCGCCTCCGACTCGCGCAACGGACGCCGGTCGAGACTCATCCCCATCACGTGCGGTTCGGAAGCCACCAGCAGCGATCCGTTCTCCTTGAACTCACCCTGGCCTTCCAGCGCATCAACGGAGGAACCCTTCTGAACTGCCACCAGGCTTACACCGTAGGCGCCCAGAGGGAGTTCGATTTGTTGGTCATGCAGACGAAGAGTGTAAGTTTCGGGTGCATCAATCCAGGGGCCATTGGGTGTAATCCCGGGGCGGTCCGCTTTGGCCGCAAACAGCGTGTAGATGCGGCCGCCGTCCGCGCGTTCCAGTTCAATCACGGGCCGGTTGGCGCGCACGGGGGAAAGCGGCGTTCGCGGGGCGTCCACCTGATCCAGGAAGAGCGCCAGCGCGCGACGCGTTCCCTCCATGCTCACGTCGGAAGTGTAGACAACCTTTCCCTTACCCACGCTGGAGGTCGTCACTACCGGGCTTCCGTCAGCGTCGTCTGCAAGCGCCTCCGCGCCGTTGAGCTTAAAGCTGGCGAGTGGCGTCCCAAGGTATGGCAGAAGCAGGGCTGTCGCGGAAGTTGGCGCCACACCCGACTCGCCGCCGGGCATCCGGTCAGCCAGCCAAGTCAGACCCGCCAGGCGCTCGAACCAAGCCGTCTCGCGTGGGGCGTTCTCTTCCAGCGGTTGAGTGAAGTCCCCGGAGAGGAAGAGACTGTCGCCCGCCTTCACCCGCGCCTGAAGTTTCTCAAGAATCTCGCGCGACGCGTAACGAGGATCCGGATAAATCAGGATATGGCCCGGCCCTGTGAGGCGATCCAAGTCGAAATCGTCGACCACTGCGAATTGCACGTTCTCGTCCAGAAGTTGCCTCAAAACGGATTGCAGGTAAGGCGTAAAGACCCGCCAATCACGCATGAGGTGCTCTTTCGCAAACAGCACGATTACTCGAGGAGGGTTAAATGCCGGTTGGAAATGACCAAGGAAGTAGCTTTCGTTGCGGAAAGCGATCAGTGTTTTCTTGGGAACGAAGTCGTTGGCCTCCACAACGCCCCAGGGGAAGATCGTTTGCGGCGGGTCGTTCCACATCCAATTCAAGATATAGGGTCCGCCCAGTGCAAATGCCATGTGTGGTTCCAGCAGGTAAAAACTATAGTCACCGGCGAGCGTTCCTGAGGTGTACTTGGCGAGTTCTGCTTGGGGATTGTAGTCGCCGGGCCGGGACCCCGAGGCATACACGCCGAACTCCGAGGTATGAAAGTTCTTACCCGCAACCCGCATGTCCACCAGGCGCTCGAGCGCCGGGTCGCCAATGAAAGGCGGGTAAAGTCCACCGGTCGCAAAAGTGAGCGCGGAAGTCGCGTAGCGCTGAAGCTGGGCGACCGTTCGATCCATCTCAGCCATCACGACATACTTTCGCCCTCCCCTGGAGAAGGCGTCGACGCACGCTTTCGACCAATTCCTGAAGACTTCAAAGGGAGTTGTATACGCTCCATCGTCAAAGATGTAGAACATGATCCCGGGCACCTCGGCGTAACGCTTGCCGATTTCCTCGCAGAACCTCGCGCTCAGTTCGGGCTGCATCATGGCCGAGTGCCGGGTTACGAAGAACATGTTAGGGGCATAGATCAATCCGTGTTTCTGGGCCAATTGCACCTGCGCATCCATCAGCCGCTGAAGCTGCGCGGGGACTACCGGGTCGCCTGCCTTACCCCACAGGAAGCCCGGGATGTACTCACTGAAAAACACGGGTGAGTAAACTCGCATGCCCTCGTTGTGCATCTGTTCGAACATCTGATCCCATCCCGGCACGTCCTCGACCACCACTCCATGCGGGAAAATCCCTTCCGAGCGTGCACCGACCAGAAAGTGCGGGCGGCCTCCCGACTGAAAGTAGAGATCCTGGAGGTCAACTTTGGGCCCTTGCGCGAGCACCTTGGGATCCCACACGACAAATCCCGTCTCGATCTCGTCGACTTGCGCCCCCGCCTCAGAAAGTGACACTCGAACGGTGTAGAGGTCGGAATCGAAGTGCGGAGGTTGCCAGATGGCGCCAGGTCGTTGTCGTTCTTTCGGCTTTAGTCTTAGCGGAATGGTTTTGGTGAAGGCTGGGGACTGGGAGCCCTTGGCAATAAAGTCGAATTTGAGGGTGGCGGAGCGCGGTTCATCGCGGAAGTTGTCGACCACGGCAAAGACCTTGGCCGCCTCTCCCTGGCGATAGCAGTCCATGTCCGAGGCTGCGTCGTGCAAGAACCAGGAGCGGCGAAGGAAGGCGAGCGACTCCAGGAGCGCCCGCGTAAACTCAGGATGCCGGGGAGAGAAAAGGTCTTCGCTCTCGACTCCGCAATAGATCCAACCTGAGCCCGCATAGGGTTTGTCGTAATTCATCAGCAAGCTCAAGATCGACCCCTTCAGCTTGCCCAGGCGGTCGTAAGCATTGACGAGAGGTATCCAGCGCGAACGCTGCCAGTAGAAAACGTAGCCGTCCAAAGAGTCGAAGGGGACGCCATCGGGGTAGCCGTTCACGAAGGAGCCGACGTTCGCAAGACCTGCGCGGGCCGCATGGGCGTAAGCCGGATAGATACCCTGCTCGGCCAGGCGGCGGCCGTCCTCGAGCGAGGTCCGCTCTCCAACCATAGCCGAAGCGACTTCGCCGTGCAGGGGGCCGTCCAGCCGGAGCACGGTCTTCACCACGCTTTGGCCCGGCGCGATTTTTGCGTCGGCAACGTCCTCGAGGCGGCGATAGCAGTTGTAGAACATGCCGAGCTGATCCCGGTAGGGGAGTTCGTAATTGAACGGCCGCGTCACTGTAAGTGTGACGCCGGGGTCGTAGTGGGCATCAACCAACTTGCCTGCGGGGGTGAACATCAGGGCACGCCGAAAAGGATGCCCGCCCATCGTGATCAGATGGCCGCCCGCTCCAAGAAAGTCGAACAGGAGCGTGCCGGTTGGGAAGGCTGCGCCGAAGGGGTCAACGAACACGTCAAAATTCTTACGGTTGAAAATCTCCGGAAGGCAGAGCATGGGCGTACTCAAGAAGGTCACGCCGTACCCGGCTTCTCTGAAGACCGAGGCGAGGTAATCCGGGGATGAGGAGTTGGGAGTGGGAACCGGGAGGTCATCGCGATAAATGGCGACTCGACCCTGAGGTCCGGATTCGACGGGCACAGAAATCTCTTGCTCGACAAACGGTTGAGGCAGATTCAGACGATAGATCCCGACCTGCAAGATCCGCGCCAGTTCGTCGTCATCGTACATGACGTCTTCTTCGTTGCCGGTATTGACGCCCGCTACAACGATGCGAACGGCGCTGACCTTGAGAGGCAGCGTCGGTTCAACGATGGTTCCCGCCGTGTTGGCGCGGACGGAGGCGGGAAAGCCGACCGGGTGCCACTCGCCGCCCAGTTTGACCAGGATATCTACGTTCCGCACTCCCAGCCAGTTCAGGCCCCGCATCACCGGTGGGAAGGTTTGGATGACAATGGTATCGATCTCTTCTTCTCGTGGTAAATGAATCTCCAGCCAACAAGGAAACTCATGTTTCTTGGCGCTTTGCCAGCCATGCCCCTTGCCCCAGTTCTCCGCCGTCCAGATGCCATCCAATACACCCTCTGGCGAGAATCCTTCCGCCGTGCTGGAGGCCGTGACGCTCGCCCCGGCGCTCTTCAACGCCAGGTCCGGAGCATCTTGAGGGATTCCCAGCGCGGACCATGTGGCGTGTAAGGTGTGCGTTTCCATGCCCACCGGCTTGGCGGCAGGAGAAGTGTTGCGGTCATCTCCAGCGGCCGACCCCATGCTTCGCGGCTGGAAAACTCCCAAGGAGATCAAAAGGGCAAACGAGATCGGCCATAACACACTCAACTTTTTGGAGATATTCGATTCATTTGAAGCCATAATCACCTTCCGCGGAAGTTTGTACCTGTAACAGCCAGCAAGACTCGTGGCGCAGACGTCTCGTTTGTTGTTCTCCGTCATCACGCGTCCGCCAGGGGAGTTGACCGCTAGCGCAGCTGGCCGCGGAACGCCAGCTCGAAATCCCAACCGGTGAGAGCGCCTAAGCTTGACGGTAGCCAGGCCAGCTAATATAGTAGGCAGCGATGCTTCACTCCGAGTTGTTCTTGGTGCTTGGGTCCAGTCCCCTACGGCCAGTGGGCCGTCCCACCAAGCCACGCCGTATGCGCGGCTTTTCTTAGACCTGAGGTTCTGCCTAATGCACACGTCGGTCAACAGGGGAGACTTTGGATAAACAAGACCTGCAATCGCTCTATGCGGTGATTGAGCACGCTTATCGGCACAAGATTGAGAGCGCTGAGGAGGAGATCTCCGCCGTTCCCGCTGGCCCGGAAGAGGCTAGAATCCTGCAAATGAAGGTCGGCACCACGATTCTCATGATCAGGGAAGTGACTTACGACACCTTGCATAGTCCATTGGTGTGTAGTACTTCCCTGTTTCTCGGTAATCGCTACATCACCATGACTTTCTCCCGGCGCCGGCGATAGGATCGTGTGAACAGTGAGGTGCGAGGCGCGGAGAACGGCAAGAAACTCGCTCCCACATCGAGAGAGGGCGCCAAAAAGCAGAGCAGGAAGGTGAACGGGACGTTGGCGCTCAAGAAATCCCTTCAAGGATCACAGACCTCCCGAAGCATGCTGGTTACGAGTGGTACGGTCCGCCACGCTCACCAGGGACGGGTTGCGAACCGGGAGCCCGGGACAGGTTGTACTACGCAACATAATATGCTGTCAAGTTGACTTTTGCTCCTGGATCCATCACCCGTAAGGGCGCAGGGGAGCGGCAGGGGACCTTTTATTGCGTCGCGTCGTCATGAGTCCGACTCAATCTCACGAGGCAGAAATGTTCATCGTCGCATCAATGAAAGCGAAGTGGTTTTGGTATTCTGCGCTCTGCGTCCTGTTCTGGGGCGGGTGGATCATATGCTCGAAACTCGGGACCAACACAGGAATTCCCGATCGCACCATGCAGTTCATCTTTCCTTTCGGTGCACTTCCTGTTGTGGTGGCCTTGCTTCTTGTCAAAAACCTCCCCTTCGAGAAGAGTCCGAAAGGAATCTTCTACGGCACCGCCAACGGAGTTCTCTCGGCGGTCGGTGGCTTGGCGCTTTTCGCCGCGCTGAGCCCCCAGCATCATTGGAACACTTCTGTGATCACCGCTGTGACGGCGCTCTACCCTCTGGTCACTGTCCTCCTGGCCCTAACCGTTTTGCACGAGAGCCTGACGTGGAAACAGGTGGTCGGATTGGGATTCGCGGTTGCAGCCATTATTATTTTCTCTTTTTGAAGGTGGTCGGATGCATCTTCCTCCCTGGTTTTGGATTGCGATGGTACCGCTCATTTCTTGGGGGATTGTGGGTCTCCTCCAAAAACTCTCTACTAATCACCTTTCCGCAGAATGGTCCGTCGTTTGGTGGTGCGTTGGGATGTTCCTTGTCGCACCTTTCGTGTACACCGGCGCGGACATGCTGAAGTACCCCGCCCGAGGACTCGTTTGGGCGCTTTTGAGCGGGGCGTTCAATGCGTTGGGCGCGTGGGCACTCTTTGCCGCACTTCGGAACGGAGGCAAAGCCTCGATCGTCTCGCCCTTCGCCGCCTTGTACCCGGTAGTCGTTGTCTTCCTGGCTCCGATTATCTTGCGGGAATCGATCAGCCTCTTGCAGGGATTAGGAGTAGTGTGTGCCTTAGTGGCGGTGGTCCTGCTCTCAACCTGAAATTAAACCCAAACGTCGCGGCTACTGATCGAGTTCGCTGCGAATCCGCAGGATCTTTCTGGATCGCCGCTGGATATTCAGCCGAAGGTATGGCTTCAGGCACTCGCCTAGTTTGCGGAGCTAAGTGATAGTCAAAATTCTCGATTTTGCAGGCGGCAGTTATTATGCGCACACCCCAGCTCGAGTTTTGACCTTTGAGTCTAATCGGGTATCTCGTATGTTGGAGATCCCTTGTCACCACAAATCCGGCCAGCGACCGGAAGGCCTGGCGGAGAAACAGATTCTGGATTGTCACTTGACATGTACCGACGCTTTCTGCAAACCAACCGGATATCGCCGTCATCGAAAATTGGCTCAAGCTCCTCTACCAAAGTGCCGGAGCGATTTCTTTCCCGCGTGAGTTCGGGTGACCCGCCACAAGCGGTTGCGTGCGCTTCTATTGGGATTACCACGTGCCTTCTTGCACTGACTTAAAGCTCTTGTCGCCCAACTCCAGGGACAAGGAACTTTCGAATGAAGTTGATCAGACCAACGCGCCGAAGGCTTATTCCAAGTCGGTGACTTATCCCACAGGGGTCGCGGAAGTGAATGGCCCCCAGCGGGAGTTCTACTTGCGACAGGACATCCAGTCGATTGCTCCAGAAGACTCGCTACATGGACTTACCGCAGCAAATTGAACGAAGGCAAGAATGAGGAACATCATGAGCTTTCCCCGAGCCTGCAATTCGGCACGTTTTTCTATCGGAACACGAAGACCCGGTCCGATCAAACGCGTCCGGAAGAGAGCAGGAAGCGATTGCTTTCCTGCTGCCCTCACGAAGGACCACAAAGGCAGAGGCTGTCACGCGGAATCTTCCTCAGTTTGGCCGGACTGTCGTACCAGTAGTGGGACTGGCTGCGAAGTTCACTGAACTGAACGTGGAATCGGTCAGTTTCCGACCCGATGGCCAACCCGATGCCGGACGAACTTACAAGCACTTAGCGGAAGTTAGCAGCCCCTGTGAGCACCTGTAAGTTGTTGTAAAACCTATGAGCCGCGGATTGACACGGTAGAGGTCAGTGGGCAGGTTCCCTGTCCAGGCTCGACTGAGAGATGACGGTCGCTGAGATGGCCCGTATAGGGGGACTCGCGAGAGCCAAGGCCCACAGTAAGGCCGAACTCCGTGCCTGGGGAAGCAGGGTGGACGGCCCGGAAAGCTAGGCCGCAAAGCCCGTGCGCGGCTGAGAAAACTGTTAGCCAGTGGGAAGAGCCAGGCAGTATGCGCCGCTGCGCTGGGGGTGTCCGTCCGCACGGTAGGCCGAGTGGTGGCCCGAATGCGTAGGGGCAAGATATGACTTTAGTGGAAGGTGCGGCGGTAGCTTGCTCGACTGCCTTTCCATGATCAGATGCGGCGATGGTGTTGGTCTGGTTGGAAACCGGCAGCCGGCCGTTTATGGGTGTCCTTTCTTAGCCAGTGCCGGCTTGGCTTGCGATCAACGATAGCAGATTTTATCCTTAATCGTCACAAGAAGAGCATACATCGTGGCACGGACCTGTCAAGATCTGGTACGATGACTTCCCGGAGGATCAGCCGTGGCCAACCCCGAACACCTCGCCATCCTCAAGCAAGGCGTGCCCGCTTGGAATAAGTGGAGGTCAGAGAATCCATTCGCCACTCCTGACCTTCGCGAAGAGAACCTTCGATATGACTTGCTCAGGGCAGACCTGATCACACCAGAGCACCACGAAGCGGAGTTCTATCTGGATGAAGGGCTAGGAGTGCCTGATCTTCGCGGAGCCGACCTCAATTGGGCAAATCTTCACGGGTCGAGTCTCCGGGGGGCCGATCTTTACGAAGCAAACCTGCATATGGCAAGTCTTACTGCGGCCGACCTAGGTGAGGCGAATCTTGCGAAGGCAGACCTAACCGGAGCCAATCTCCGCGGGGCCGATCTCAGCAACTCAGACTTTACTGGTGCTCGGGTCGGTTGGACCGTGTTCGGGAACAACGACTTCAGTACAGTAAAGGGACTGGACTCCGTATACCATCAGGGGCCATCGATTATTGGGATTGAGACGATTTATCGCTCCAAAGGACGCGTTTCAGAAGCGTTTCTGCGTAGGGCGGGGGTACCGGAAGATTTCGTTGTTTACATGAGGTCCCTGGTCGCGAAGCCCATCGAATTCTATTCCTGCTTCATCAGTTACTCCACTACAGATCAAGAATTTGCCGACCAGTTATGTGCTGGCCTGCAGGCGAGGGGAGTGCGGTGCTGGTTTGCACCGCACGATATCCAGGCCGGGCGAAAAATCCATGAACAGATCGACGTGGAAATCGGCCGGCACGAGAAGCTGCTGCTCATCCTGTGACCCGACAGCATGAACAGCGCGTGGGTCAAGAGCGAGATTGCCAAGGCGCGGAAACGTGAAGTGGGGGAGAACCGACACGTGCTGTTTCCGATTCGCCTGGTCCCGTTCGAGGTGGTGCGCGACTGGGAGTGTTTCGATGCGGACACGGGCAAAGACTCGGCGCGGGAGATCCGGGAGTATTTCATCCCCGACTTCAGCAACTGGAAAGACCACGATTCGTATCAGGAGGGGCTGGGGCGATTGCTGCGCGACCTGAGGGCGGAAGCAACAAACGCGCCACAAGCGAAGGCCGGAGAGCAGACAGGCCAAAAATAGAAAAGCTGCCCGAGGACGGCGGGTGTGAGGAGATGCGAGGCCTCAAAACGCGAGGTTATGATACGTCCTATATGGAACACATTGGAAGCAAAGTAGTTGTTTCGCTATTTTTGAGGAGTCGGAGACTGCCAAATAATTGCCAAGGTGCGCACGGCGGCGTGTCCGGCCTGTTGTACGTCCCCGCCTTAGTCGTCCCCGGGGGTGCCGTTTTTCACGGCCCTGAATGAGGACTCCCCCAACCTTCATTTGCTGGTTCGCGAAGGTCCCGGCGTTTTCGGGGTCGCCAAGGACCGGACCAAGCACGAGCCCGCCAATCCACGACATTGCCGCCACGCCTAATGGTTCAAGTTGGCTTCCCTCGCCACGATGCGAAAAAAGCCTCCTCTCCCGAGAGCGATGGTCCAGCGGAAGATTGCCTCTCCCGTTAGAAGCCTCTTTAGCCGACTCATGTTGACCTTCTTGTCGTGCAGTTTGGACCCCGAGAAACGGAACGTCTTTCAAGCTCCACAGTATGTCGGCTCCGGCGCCATCGACGCTGTGCGTGCATCCGCACGCCTTAGCCGCTTCGCGCAGTCCACTCAGTGCCGCCTCCTTCACCGACGGGAACGAGTTCTTATCTTCGCAGTGTTTTATCCTTTGCTGGATGAAATTTTTGATCATATAGAACAAGCCCTTCGGCAGGTTGCTTTTCTTGCCGATTTTCCACTGGGTTTTCGTGCCCAGCTCCCCGGTCTGGGTGAATCTGCGGACGGTCATGCGGTTTGCATCCTGGTAAAGCCGGAGCTTGAATATCTGCTTAGTCATAGTCGCCCTCCATTTTGTTCGTCCTCGGTCTCGAAAATGGGAACTGCGTAAGTCCCTTTTCTGCGGTGAGAGAACGGGCCTTTTTATTTTCTTTTTGGGCAGTATGCCTCTATAACGGAAGACTTTACTCTACAAAGGCTTCCTTCTACTCTATAGAACCCAAATTATGCACTGATTGAGCCCAGAGTTGGCATCTGAGCCGGCCTCTTGACGTTGATCATTGCCACCCCGCC
>Ga0209415_10004096_pt1 | contig 26847 bp, 27 predicted proteins | sample PeaSoiSIISIP2007_FD_187696 | JGI IMG/M metagenome (GOLD analysis project Ga0209415, IMG submission 187696) | Peat soil microbial communities from Weissenstadt, Germany - SII-SIP-2007 (SPAdes) (version 2) | ecosystem: Environmental > Terrestrial > Soil > Wetlands > Peat | place: Germany... | reverse complement strand
GTGAGCGCGACGGTGCTCACCTCCGCCAACGCCACACGCGACCCTCCGGCCTGACCCGAAACGGATGGATTCCAAAGGCTCCGCCTTTGGTGGGGGTCCCGGGGGCAACGCCCTCGGGTGGGGTCCAGGGGCAAAGCCCCTGGCCTTCACCCACCAACCGCAACGCAGCCGCATCATGACGGCAGCCACGGCTCAGGCGCGCGGCAGTCGATGTCGGTCGCGACATCCACCACCACCGTCTCGTCCGACGCCAGCGCATCCCGCAGTGCTGGCGCGATCTGCGACGGTTGCTCCACGCGAATACCGCGCAATCCGAACACCCGCGCCACATCGGCGAAGTTGGTCGGCCCGAAGCGCACCAGTTCGCGCACGTCGCCCGGCTTGTTGCCTTGCTGGCGCTGGATGTTTGGCCAGCCCTGGCCGAACCCCGAGTTGTTGTTGATCACCAGCACCACGGCGATGCCGCGCCGTCGGGCCGTCTCCAATTCGGTGAGATGGTAGTAGATCGCGCCGTCGCCGGACCAGCAGATCACCTTGCGTTTCCCCGCCGCGCATTTCGCACCGAGCGCCGCGGGGAACGACCAGCCAAGCGATCCCGCCGCGCGCAGATAGGTCTGCCCGGTGCCGTTCAGTTCGATCAGCGTGCTGGTCCAGATGCCGGAATAGCCGGTGTCGGCGACCAGGATTCCGTCCTCCGGCAGCGCGCGGGTGATTTCGGCGCACAGCCGGTCGGGGAAGATCGGCACCGCGTTGTTGGCCAGCAATGGCGCGCGCGCTTCCCGCCACGCGGCGACGATGCCGGCGGCGCGGTCGGCAAACGCCGTGTCACGCGCGGGTTTGCCAAGCGCCGTCGCCAACTTTGCCAGTGTCGCCTTCGGATCGCCCATCAGCCCGAGCGTATTCGGATAGGTCCTCCCCAGCTCCTGCGGATCGATGTCGATCTGCACGCATGACGTGTCCATCGACGGAATGCGCCAGGTATGCGTCACCTGGTCGCCGGTGTCGCAGCCGACGAACAGCACCATGTCGGCCTCGTGTACGATCTGGTTGGCCGGCGGCGCCCCATAGTTGCCGACGCAACCAATCGACAGCCGATCCAGTGTCGGGATGGCGCCGCGCCCACCCAACGAGGTGCCGATCGGCGCCGCCAGCACCCGGCCCAATGCGAGCAATTCCTGGCCGCCCTGCGAGGCGGCAAGCCCGGCGCCGGCGACGATCGCCAGCCGCTTCGAACCGCGCAATGCGGCGGCGGCGCGCTCGATCTCGTCATCCGCCGGGGTCGGTCGAAACGGCGGCATCCGCAATTGCAGTGCCGGATCGGCGTCGGCGGGTTCGGGCACCGAGCCGGTTTCGATGATCTCGCCTTGCAGCCCGTTCAAATCAAGATGCGCCGGCCGCGGCGTGCCGGTCATCGCCGCGCGCCATGCCTGACGCAGCAGCCGCGGCAGGTCCGCGGCGGCGTCCACCTCGGCGCTGAACTTGGTCACCGCCGAGAACAGCGGATGGTGCGGAATCTCCTGATAGGCGTTGCGATGCTGGTGCGCCGGCGCCTTGCGGCCGGTGATGGCGATGACCGGGCTGTGCCCCAGGAACGGGTCCTGCAATCCCGACGCCAGGTTGGCCGCGCCGACCGACTGCGCGAAGCAGATGCCCGGACGGCCGGCGACGCGCGCATAGCCGTCGGCCATGTAGGCCACCGCCTTCTCGCTGTGACCCAGGATGCGCCGCACGCCGAGCGTACCCAGTTCGATCAGCGTGCGGCGGACCACCGCGTCGATGAAGAACACATGCGTGGTGCCGTTCGCGGCCAGGCTGCGTGCCAGCCACTCGGCGCCGGTGAGTTGCTCCGTCATGCGCGTTTCCTCCGTGTGGTTGGGCAGGACTGTAGGAGCCGCCACCTGGGACGACAATGTCGGCTGGATCTGCTATGCTGCGGGCGCACCGTTCGGGGAGTGGGCAATGCTGCCAACGCCAAACCTGCCGATGCTGCAATTCCTCGCCTGGGTCGCCAGAGACAGGCGCACCCACGCTGACGTGATGGACGCATGGCAAAGTTCCTGTCCGCGGCTGTCGGTCTGGGAGGATGCGGTGATCGACGGCTACGTGCAGTTCGCCGGTGATGCGGCGCGCAGCGTCGTGCTGACGACGCGCGGCCGCGCCGCGCTGGACGCGCAGGCACAGACGAGCAGCAAACTGGCAGCGGACTGATCGCTTGGGTCAGCGTTTGCGCAGGCGCTGGTGGTCGAGAAACCGCTGCATCAATCCACGCGGCTCGTCGGTCTCCCAGGCGGAGGCGAAGCAGTCGACGCCGCGCTGAATCGCCGCGCCGACCGGCAGGGTTTCCCAATCGCTGATCAGGCTCTTCTGCAATCGGATGGCGCGCGGGCCGGACGCAAGAATGCCCGCCAGCGCCCGTTCTACCGCGGCGTTCAATTGCGCGGCCGGCACGACTTCTTCCACTAACCCCCAGGACAGTGCGGTCGCCGCGTCGATCGTTTCCCCGGTCAGCAACAGACGCCGCGTGCGTCCCCAACCAATCAGCCCCGGTAACAACGCCGCCTCGACCACCGAAGGAACGCCGACGCGCACCTCCGGCATGCCGAATCGCGCATTGCTGCTGGCGAAACGCAGGTCGCAGGCTGCCGCGATCTCCAACCCGGCGCCCAGCGTCCAGCCCTGGATGCAGGCGATCGCCGGCACCGGCAGGCGGCGGAACACGTCGCAACTGCGATGTACCAGCGTGATAAATTCGCGCGCCGAGGCGGTGTCCAGCAATGCCATTTCGCCGATATCGGCGCCACCGATGAACGCCCGCGCGTCTGCGCCACGCAGCACCACCGCGCGTAATGCCGCATCTTCCGCCAGACGCTCCACCGCGGCGATCAGCGCGCTCATCACCTCCCGGTTCAGCGTATTGAGCTTGGCCGCGTTGTCGATCGTCACCGTCGCCACGCCGCGTTCGTCATGCCGGATGTTGACCCATTCCCGTGTCGGCATCCTCGATCCCCTGTTCACCTTGGTTGCCGCAGTGTGACATCGTGGACGGTGCGGCCCAAGGGCGCGCTTGCATGCGGCTGGTAAGAACCGAACCTTTGGTTCGGTTGCTACAGCGATCCCGTCTTCAACAACTCCGCCGCCGCCGCGTAGCCGCCGCGGGCGCCATCGATGAAATGCATATGATTGCTCTCGCTGGCCGACGGCGTGAAGCAAGTGATCAGCGCCGCGTCCTGACGGTACAGCCCGTACCGGACCACCCCCGCCGCGGCCGCATCGCGCAGCAGCGCCTCGACTGCATCCGCCAATTCCGGCGGGCAATCTATCGTCATCCGCAGCCCGTCACCGAATTTGCGGAAGTCGGAATTCTCCACCAACTGGCGCAGATAGGTCCGGGTCTCGAACCCACCGATGCGGACATTGCGGCGCATGATCCAGTGATGGCCCACGGTCCACGCCAGCACTGCCAGTCGCCACAGGATCAGCGGCGTCCGCGCGCCACGCCGCGCTCGCGCCTCCAACTCCGTCCCCGCCGGCGGCCAGTGCAGTGGCCCGCCGCCGGGCGGCACCGGGCCCGACCGGTCGGGACCCGCCTCCGCCAGCGCAACGACGTCCTCGATCACGGCGCGAAACCGGTCCGGGTCGCCGCCCGCGGGTACAATCAGCACCGACAGGATCAGTCCACGCCGCGACGGGATTTCCGCGAAGCGGCAATAGAGGCCCGACAGGTCGGGCCGCGCGCCCGGCGGCGCCGGTGGCACCGCGAAGTCGCCACGCTTCATCGCCGCCTCGGCCCAGGCCAGCCCGCCGCCGGCGAACATCGCGTAGGCGACGTTGTCGGAGGGCGCGAAACGGGCCACGAGCACATCGAGTCCCGCCGCGCGCACCGCGGCGACCGGCACCAGCGCGAGGCGCATGGTCAGCTTCAATTCATCGCGCACCCACGCGCCGGTCCTCGCCAGCACGTCGCGCGCCCGGTCCTGGTCGATCGCCGGTACAGCGAAGCTCGCGCCGTCGCCCCCGAACACGAACGGGATGTCGCGTGGCCCGCCGGCACCGCGTTCGCGCGCAGTCCTGCCCAGCATGTTCTTCACCGCCGCGACGACAGCGGCACCGGCCATATTCACCGCCTTGTAGCGGTGTTCTGCGATCGCCTGCGTGGACTGCACGACGTCGGTCAGCCCGATCACCCAATCGTCCGGCAACCGCTTGTACAACGCCGGTTCCATCACGCTGGCGAAGCCGCGGAACACAGGCACATCGGCGTAGAACCATTCTCCGTGCGACGAAGTACTGGCCTCGGCCATCGGCGTCATTCCCCGATAAGGAAGCGCCCGATATTATCACCCAAAATATCCGCCGCCGCCATCGTACCGGGTCGGACGCCCAGTCGGCGCGGCCGGCGATTGCACGCCGCCGGCGCAACAGCCCATACTGTTCCGAAGGTGGGCCATGAGTCGCGCCCACGACCACTGCAATGAGACGGGATGAAAATGGCTCCGCTGCAGCCGCACCCTTCCTGGTATCGGCGCTTTTGGTACCATGAACGCTCGCCGCTCGATACGCTATTCGATCGGGTGCTGATCTTCGCCATCGTCGCGCTGACTCTGCTGGCCGGCGGCATGATGCTCGATCGGCCCGATAGCATATCGCGCAACCCTACCACAGCGACGGTCAGCCAGGCGGCACCCTGAGAATCCGCGCCATTCGTGGACGGCATGGCGCCGCGCCGCTACACTTGAGCCAATCGGCGCCACCACCAATGGGTACGCCGTACCGCAGGGAGGAAGATCGCATGGCTCTGACACGGGCGCGCTTCATGACGCTCGGCGCCGCCACCGCGACCGCCGCGCTTGCTGGCAGGCGCCCGGCGCGGGCCGCTGACGCGAAGCGTTACAGCTTTGGTTACGACCAGCCACACACCACCGCCTATGGCGTCGGGGCGGACATGTTCGCAGCCAAGCTGGCCGAGCTCAGCAAGGGCACCATGCTGATCGACCAGTTCCCCGGCGCGCAGCTCGGCCAGGAGCCGCAGATGCTGCAGAAGATCCGCACCGGCGACATCGACTTCATCTTCAGCGCCTCGGCCAACGCCGCGACCCTGTCGCCGCAATCCGGTGTGCTGTCGATCCATTTTTTGTTCCGATCCGAGGCGCATCTGGTGCGGGCCGTCGCCACGCCGGCGCTGATGGGCGCGGTGCGCGCGATGTTCGACGACACGGTGAAGGACGCGCACTGCCTCACACTGCTGACGCTCGGCCTGCGCAACCTTTACGGCAAGAAGGAAGTGCACGGCATCGCCGACGTGAAGAACGTGAAAATCCGCGTGCAGGCGACGCCGACCGAGGACACCATGTTCCCCGCCTATGGCGCGCAGATCGTGCACATGCCGTTCGGCTCGGTCTATACCAGCCTGCAGACCGGCGTGGTCGACATGGCCGAGAACGGCGTGAACGTTTATGACAGCAACAAGCACTATGAAGTCGCCCCGATCATGTCGATGACCGAACACGAGGCGAACTGCAATCTGCTGTGGTGCAGCGGCAAGATGTGGAGCTCGCTGTCGGTCGAGCAACAGGGGTGGGTGCGCGAGGCGGCGAACGAGGTGGCCACCAAGGAACCGGCCCAGGCGATCGAGCTGGAGCACAAGTCGCGGGCCAAGCTGGAGAAGATGGGCGTGAAGTTCGTTGATCCTGTGGACAAGTCGGGGTTCATCAAGGTAGCCGAACCGTTGCAGGAAAAGATCGCCGCCGATCTCGGCCCACACGCGACGAAGATTTTGCAGCTCTGCCGGACGATTGCGTAACGCCGCGATGTCCATGGTTCCCCCTCCCCTCGAGGGAGGGGGGGAGAAGGGCGCCACCAATGACCGCGCAATCGTCCATCGTGCTGGCCACCGACCGCCACCTTAAGTGGCGCGCATTCGATCCGCTTGAGTATGCGCTGATGCTGTTGTGCGGCATCTGCCTGGCGGGATTCACCCTTTCAACCCTCATCGATGTCGTCACCCGCGAGAGCGGCCATCCGCTGCTGTCGCTGCAGGAGGTGACCTCGGCCTTCTTCATCTACGGCATCTTCGTCGGCAGCGCCGTGGCGACGCGGCGCAACGACCACCTGTTCCTCTCCGCCATCACCGAGAAGATGACCGGCGCCACCCGCCGCTTCTTCGAAGTATTCAACCGCGCCGTCGTACTGGTGGTCGGACTCTGCATGGCGGTGTTTGGCTGGCAGAACTTCCTGACCGGGTTCGGCAGCTTCCGCATGCCGTCAATGCTGCCGATCGCGTATCTCTACATCGTCATTCCGCTCTGCGGTGTTCTGGTCGCGCTGTTCAGCGTGGAGCAAATCGTGAATGGGCTGCGGAATGGATTTGCAACCCCGGTGGGTGAGGGCGTGCTGCGGGACACCGGCATATGACCCTGCCGAACCCGGTATTGCTGGGTCTTATGACGGGGCTGTTCCTGGCGCTCGGCTATCTCGGGGTGCCGGTGGCCTTCGCTCTGATTGCCGGTGTGCTGGTCGGCACGCTGTTCACGCCGATCACGCTGCAATCGATGATCGCGCAACTGTTCAACGGCGTCGATTCCGAGGCGCTGATGGCGATTCCGTTCTTCCTGCTGGTCGGCGAGCTGATGACCTCGGCCAACGTGGTGATCCGCATCGCCGAACTTTCGCAGGCGTTGGTTGGCCATATCCGCGGCGGCCTGGCGCAGGTGACGACGGTGTTTTCCATGTTCTTCTCCGGCATGTCCGGCTCGTCCTCGGCCGACGTTGCGGTGCTGTCGCGTACCATGGCGAAGCCGATGGCGAACGAGGGCTACCGCCCCGAATTCACCGCTGCGCTGATCGCCGCTGCCTCCACCATCGCCGCGCTGGTGCCGCCGTCGATCATGGCGGTGGTGTACGGCGCGATCGGCAACGTCTCGATCGCGGGACTGTTTCTTGGCGGCATCGTGCCGGGCCTGATGGTCGGCTTCGGCCTGATGATCTACTGCTATTTCTTCGGTCCCGCCGGGTTCCGCCGTCCGCGCGCGACATTCCGCGTCCTCGCCAGTGCCACCGGCTCTGCCGCCCTGCCGCTGATGATCCCGGTCATACTGCTCGGCGGCATCCTGTCCGGCTGGTTCACCCCAACCGAGGCTGGCGTCATCGCCATCAGCTACATCCTGCTGGTGGTGATCCCGTGCCTCAATCCGTCGCACCTGCGCAACGTGCCGCGCGACTTCGTATTGGCCGGCATGATCTATTCGCTGCCGATGATCACCATCGCCGCCGCGTCGGCGTTCGGCTGGTTGCTCGCCTACCTGCGTGGGCCGATCGTCGTGTCGGGGTGGATCGGCGGCGTATCCGGCAACGACCCGCACATGATCATGTTCCTGCTGGTGCTGGTGTTCGTCATCGTCGGCGACTTCATAGAGCCGGTGCCGGCGATCATCATCTTCATGCCAGTGGTGAACGCGCTGACCGACGCGGCGAACATCAATTCTGTGCACATGGGCGTGGTGCTGATCGTCACGCTCGCCTTCGGATTGATAACGCCGCCGTACGGCCTGGCGCTGCTGATGGCGTCCAAGTTCCTCGACGTGCGCTTCTCCGCGGCGCTACGCGCCAGCCTGCCGATCTACGTGATCTTCTTCGCCACCATCGCCTTCACCATCTTCGCGCCGGAGGCGATCCTGTGGCTGCCGAAGCACGTGTTCCCGGAATCCGTCGGCTGTTTCAAGTCGCCGACGGGATCCGGATATATCTGCCCCTGACGGTCAGGTGCGCGGCGGCGTTCCGTTGGTGACGGGATGCGGCGGGTCGCCGACCTCCAGCAGCTTCGGCCCATGCGACGGCACCGCCGGCGCCGCCGGAGTGATCTGCCTGATGCTCTGCGGCGCGCCGGTGCCGAGCGGACCGCAGGCATCGCCGGACTGCGACGTCGTCACGATCGGCGCGCTGCCGTCGCCGCGGTCGACGATCCTGATACTCTGGCTGCACACGCCATGTCCGCCGGCCAGCGGCATAATCGAGACATTCAGCGGTGCGCCGGGGCCGAACGCCGCGCGCAGCAACCGGCTCGGATCCGGTAACGGCGGGAACATGGCGTTCATGTCGGCGATCATGTGCTGCATTGCCGCTTGCTGCTGAGCGATCAACTGCATCATCGGCATGGCCTGAGGCACGCCGGCGGTCACCATGTTCGGTGCGGCAACGGCGCCCGGGCCCGGCAGGATCACCACGGTGGCGCCCGGCGGCACGTAGATCACCCGCCCGCCATTCGGCTGTGCCGGCTGTGCATGTCCGGCGGAGGCGGCGAGGGGCAGCGCCAGGCAGGCGCAAAGCAAGCTGGTGCGAAGCGTCATCATCGGCAACCTCTCAGTGCAGAACGGTTCGACGCTCGTCATTTTGGGCAGCGCGCTTTGCCAGCGCAATGCTGGCGGATGAAAATTCGTTCATGTTTGGCGTCACTCAACTGCAACCGCCGTGTCATCGGCCGGTCGCGCGATCCGACTACATCGGGTCACACGCTCCGTCATCCGAGGAGATTCCCAATGTCACAGCACCCACCCCTCCTCGGCCGCCGCGAGGTCATCGCCGGCGCTACGGCCGTCGCCCTCGCCACGACGCCGCTGTCGCATGCCCTGGGGCAGCAACCCGCGGCGGAGACCGCGGACGGCACGGTGTATGACGCCGACAGCAATCCTCGCCGCGGCTTGCCGGGTGTCATGGTGTCAAACGGCGCCGATGTGGTGAAGACCGACGCGCAGGGACGCTGGTCGCTGCCGGTGCGGCGGGGTGAGTCGCTGTTCGTCATCAAGCCCGCGGGCTGGGCCACACCGGTCGATCCCCTCACCAACCTGCCGCAATTCGCCTACATCCACGCGCCGGAAGGCACGCCGGACCTGGGATTCCGTTTCGCCGGCCTCGCACCCACCGGCAAGTTGCCGGATTCGATCGACTTCCCGCTGCGGCGGCAGCCGGAACCACCGCGCTTCGAGGCGGTCCTGTTCACCGACCCGCAGCCGGAGAGCCTCGCCGAGGTGGACTATATCCGCGATGACGTGGTCTCCGTCGTCGAGAAGGAGGGCGTGGCGTTCGGCATCACGCATGGCGACGTGATGTTCGACGACCTGTCGTATTACCCGCGTTACAACCGCATCGTCGGCAGCATCGGCCTGACCTGGTACAACTGCTGCGGCAATCACGACATGAACCTCGAGGCGCCGGACAATGTGCTGTCGCGCGAGACCTTCAAGCGCACCTACGGCACTCGGTGGCACGCCTTCCAATATGGCAATGCGACGTTCTTCATCCTGGACAACGTCGATTATCTCGGCACCGATCCGTCGAAGCCGAACGGCTTCGGCAAGTACCGCGGCTTCTTTGGAGAGCAGCAGATTGGTTTCATCCGAAACGTGCTGGCTAACGTGCCGCAAGAGCAATTGGTGGTGTTTAGTTTTCATATTCCGCTGCGCACGCTGGTCGGCCCAGATCCGGCGGTGTCCACTGTCGATATCAAGGAGTTCCTGACGGCGATCGGCACGCATCCGAACAGCGTCAGCTTCTGCGGTCATACCCACACCAACGAGCACTGGTATTTCACCGCAGCCGACGGGTTCGCCGCCGGCACGCACCATCACCATGTGCTTGCCGCGGTGTCGGGAAGCTGGTGGAGCGGGCCGTTCGATGCGCGCGGCATACCGATGGCGCTGCAAAGCGACGGCAGTCCGAACGGGTTCCATATGCTGTCGGTGGACGGCGCGGGTTACACCACCACGCTGGTGCCGGCGCACGATCCGGCGCGCGGACAGATGCGCATCGTGCTGGACAGCCAGGTGCACGCCAGTGGCGGCGAGGTGATGCACGAGTACCCGGCCGGCGTTCTGCTGAGCGGTCCGATCTCGGCCGATCGGCAGGGCTCGACCCGGCTGGTGGTGAACCTGTTCGACGGTGGCCCACGGTCTAAGGTGGAGGTCTCGCTGACGGGTGGTACGTCGCGCGAGATGCAAAAAGTGGAGCGGCTCGATCCGTTCGTGGTAGAAGTCTATACGCGAAACGCCAATACGAAGAAGCCGTGGGTGGAAGCTGGCAAGTCGAGCCATATCTGGCAGACGACGTTGCCCGCGAACCTGGAACCGGGCACCCATCGCGTGACAGTGCGCGCCACGGACGAGTATGGACGGACGCACACGGCGGCAATGGTGCTGGAGGTTACCGCCTGACGCCCATTGTCATTGCGAGGAGCGAAGCGACGCCGCTATCCCGGCATGGGGAGTTGCTGCGCGTCACGCAGGAGATTGCTTCGCGTTCGGCTCGCAATGACGCGGCCCGACCTACTTCTTCACCCCCAGCCCACGCATGAACTGATCGCGGATGCGCGCCGGGTCGCGTTCTGTCGTATCCTTCGGCTTGTCGCGATCGATGCGGCAGCCGATCAGCCACGGGCCGTCTTCACGCAAGGCCAGGTCGACCAATTCCTCGAAGGCGCCTTCGTCCGCCGCCCAGGCGCTTTGCACCAGCCCGGCGCCGCGCGCGATCGCGACGATGTCGGCGCCCTGGTCCGTCAGCGTCTGCTGCCCGCCGGTGATCTGATAGGTGCCGTTGTCCATGATGACGATGGCCAGGTTTTTCCGCGCGCGGGCGGCGACCGTTGCGAGTGAACCCAGTTGCATCAGGATCGAGCCGTCGCCTTCCAACGCGAACACGCGGCGTTGCGGCTGCGCCAGCGCGACGCCGAGCGCGATCGGCACCGCGAGGCCCATGCTGCCCAGCATGTAGAAATTTTGTGCGCGTTGCCCGGCGCCCCAGAGGTCGAAATTGGTGTAGCCGATGCCGCCGATCACCGCTTCGTCGTGTTTCAGCCGCGCCACCAGGCGCTCGGTGATGTCGAAACGATTGAGCACCTTCGCCTGCGCGCGGTTGGTCGGGTGGTTTGCTGAGAATGACATGCTGTCCCCCTATGCCGCGAACACTTTGCCGCCCGTGAGCAGGGGCGAGAGGATGAAACAGCAGGGGGCTTGGGTGGCGACGGCTTGGGTGATGCTGCGATCGACGATGAACTCCACCTCGTCCAGCCGCGTCATGGTGTGGTGTTCGACCGCCAGCGCTTGCAATACCGGGCGCATGGTGCGGGCGACCAGCGACTGGCCGATGTTGAATTCTCCCAGTGTGCCGCGTTCGGAGACCATCATCAGCACCGGGATCTGGAACGGTACGGCGAGCGAGGCGATGACGTTCGGTAGCGTCGCGAAACCGCTTGTCTGCATCAGCAGGATGCCGCACCTGCCGCCCATCCAGGCGCCGGACAGGATGCCCAACCCTTCTTCCTCGCGTGCGACGGCGAAGGCGGTGAAGAACGGATCGGCATGCACTGCGTCGATCAGCGGGCGCAGCACGTTGTCCGGGACATAGGTTACCAGCGATACGTTGTGGCGCTTCAGCACGTCGCGCACGATCTCGTGCCAGGCACGGTCCGGGGCTTCCTCATCCATTGCTGCGGTCCCGTCAGGTTGGGAGGGTGACTTTGCGACGCCTTGCGCGCGCGGGCAACCGTCCGTAAGGAGGGCGCAGATGCGATTTTGCAGGAGGTCCTCCATGCCGGACGCCGGCCCGTATGACGTGATCGTGGTAGGCGCGGGCAACGCCGCGCTGTGCGCCGCCCTGTCCGCGCAGGAACAAGGCGCACGTGTGCTGGTGCTGGAGAAGGCGAGCGAAGAAGAACGGGGGGGAAATTCCACCTTCACCGCCGGCGGCTTCCGCTTCGTACACAACGGCGTCGAGGACCTGCGCAAGGACGTGCTGGTCGATCTGTCCGACGCCGAGGCCCGCAGCATGCATATCCCGCCGTGGACGGCGGAGATCTACATGGACGACCTGATGCGGGTCACCGAGAACCTGTCCGAACCGGAGCTTGCCGACCTGCTGATCAACCGCTCGCGCGAGACGGTGGTGTGGATGCGCGAGAAGGGTGTGCGCTGGATTCCGATGTTCAAGCGCCAGTCGTACTTGGTGAACGGGATCAACGAATTCTTCGGTGGCATGGCGGTAGAAGCGGTTGGTGGCGGCTGGGGCCTGGTGGACTTCCTGTTCAAGTCGGCCGAGCGCCATGGCATCGCGGTGGGGTATGATACCGGGCTGCGGCGGTTGATACAGAACCGCAAGGGTGAGATCACCGGCGTCACGGTATTCGGCCCGGATGGCTACGAGGACATCCACGCCAAGGCCGTGGTGCTGGCCTGCGGCGGGTTCCAGGCCGATCCGGAAATGCGGGTGCGCTACTATGGACCGGGCTGGGAATTGGCGAAGGTGCGCGGCACGCGACACAACACCGGCGAAGGCATCAAGGCGGCACTGGAGATCGGGGCGGCCGCGTTCGGTGGCTGGTCCACCTGTCATGCGGTGCAGTGGGACATCAGCGCGCCGCCCTTCGGCGACCGCGTGGTGCTGGACAACTACCAGAAGCACTCCTACCCGATCGGCATGATCGTCAATGTCAACGGCGAGCGCTTCGTCGATGAGGGCGCGGATTTCCGCAACCACACCTATGCGAAATACGGCCGCGAGGTGATGAAGCAGCCGCAGCGCATGGCGGTACAGATCTTCGACAAGAAGACCATCGACATGGTGCGCGACGAGTACCGCATCCGCCAGGTGACCAAGGCGCAGGCGAACACGCTGGAGGAACTGGCGCAAAAGCTGGAGATCAGCGCTGAGGGTTTGGTGCGCACGGTGAAGGAATTCAACGCCGCGTGCCAGCCGGGCGAGTACAATCCGTCGATCCTCGACGGCAAGTGCACCAAGGGCATCACCCCGCCCAAGTCGAACTGGGCGCTGCCGATCGACGAGCCGCCGTTCCATGGCTTCGTCGTCACCTGCGGCATCACGTTCAGCTTCGGCGGGTTGAAGATCACCACCGACGGCGAGGTGGAAGATACGACAGGCCGGGTGATTCCAGGGCTGTTTGCAGCGGGCGAACTGGTGGGCGGGATCTTCTACCAGAATTACCTGGGTGGCGCGGGCCTGATGGCGGGCTCGGTGTTCGGACGGCTTTCCGGCGTTTCGGCGGGGAGATACGTCAAGTAGTGAGCCCCTCCCGCGCTGTGCGGGGGAAAGGTGTGCTATGCCTCCGGCCGGAATCCCATGATGCGCTCGAAACGGTCGCGATAGGAAGGCCACACCTCGGGATTCAGCAGCCGTGGCGGGCGCTTGCCATCCAGCACGCCGATCAATTGCTCCGCCGCAATCCGCGCTATGTTGTGCCGCGACTGGCGCGTGATGCCGGCGATGTGCGGACTGACCAGCACATTGTCGAATTTGAGCAGGGGATGATTGGTGGCCGGCGGCTCGTCCTCCCAGACGTCCAGGCCCGCACCGGCGATCTGCTTCGCGGCCAGCGCGTCCGCCAGCGCATGCTCGTCATGGATGCCGCCGCGCGCCGTGGTGATGAAATAGGCGTGCGGTTGCATTTGCGCGTATTCGCGCGCACCGATCATGCCTCGGGTTTCCGCGGTGTGCGGGCAGTTGATCGACACGTAGTCCGCCTGGCGCAGCAGATCGTCCAGCACTTCCATTTTCTCCGCGCCGCGGGCGGTTATCTGCGCTTCGGTGAGATACGGGTCATAGGCCAGCACCCGCATCTGGAACAGCCCGCGGCACAGTTCCGCCACGCGCGAGCCGACATTGCCCAGACCGATGATGCCGATCGTCCGACCCACCACGTCGTCGCCCATGAACTCGCGCCGCGGCAATTGCTCGCCGCTCCGCATCGAATGATCGGCGAGCATCAGGCGCTTCGACAGCGACAGCATCATCGCCATCACATGTTCGGCCACACCCTCCTTGTTGCCGCCGGCCTGGTTAACCGCCGCCACGCCGGCCTTGGTGCAATCCTCCAGATTCACCGTGTCGTAGCCGGCGCCGGTGGTGGACAACACCACCACGTTGGGCATGCGCTGCAGCAACGCGGCCGTGCCATGGAACTTGCGCGCCAGCTCCTGACGTGCCGAGCCGATCTGGAAGGCGTGCGCTCGCGCCAGTATCGGTTCGACCTCATCCTCCGGGCTCTCGTTCACCAGTTTGTCCACCTGGATGTCCGGGCGCTGGCCTAGCAGCTCCAGGAAGATCGGCGCAGAGACGTGGTTGACGTAGAATACACGCTTGATGTTGGGCGCCATCGCAGGTCTTTCCGGTTGGTTTGGGTCAGCGTAATTGCGCGAAGTTTTCCGGGCAAGGCATCGCCCCGCCCTGTGATGGCGAGGAGCGCTGCGACGAAGCAGGCTGCGGCCCGCCGAGCGATGGCTCCCGACGCTGGAGATTGCTTCGTCGCTGCGCTTCTCGCAATGACGGGGGGTGCTGACGGTACGGCGCTTGACCCTTGCTGTCGCCTCTGCGACGGTTTCGCCAATAGCGCAGGTGCAGCATGAAATTTGGCATCTTCTACGAACATCAGCTTCCGCGACCATGGACCGCGACGAGCGAATACGATCTGTTCCAGCAATCCCTGGCGCAGCTCGAACTCGCCGACCGGCTTGGCTACGACTATGTGTGGGAAGTGGAACACCATTTCCTCGAGGAATATTCCCACTCGTCGGCGCCGGAAGTGTTCCTGGCCGCGGCGACGCAGCGCACCAAGCGCATCCGGCTGGGCCACGGTATCGTGCAACTCACCACCAACCAGCCGCATCGCGTGGCAGAGCGCGTCGCAACGCTCGACCTGCTGTCCGGCGGGCGGGTGGATTTCGGCATGGGCGAAGGTGCCGGCCCGGCGGAGCTGCATCCATTCGGCGTGCGCGTGCGCGACAAGCGCGAGCGCTGGGAGGAGGCGGTGCGTGCCATCATCCCGATGTTCACGCGCGACTCCTGGGAATTCCGTGGCCAGTACTACGATTTTCCGGCGCGCAACGTCATCCCCAAGCCGTTCCAGAAGCCGCATCCGCCGCTCTGGGTGGCTTGCTCCAATATCCGTACTATCGCCGACGCGGGACGCTGGGGCATGGGCGCGCTGGGCTTCAGCTTCGTCTCGCCCGACGCGGCGCGCGCCTGGGTGCATCGCTACTACAACACGCTGATGCACCAACCGCAGCCGTTGACGGACTATGCCGCCAATCCCAACATCGCCATCGTCAACGGCTTCATGTGCGCCGAGACTGACCAGGAAGCGGTGGAGAAGGCGTCTGGCTGGACGTTCTTTATCTTTGCGCTGTCGTATTATGGGCGAAAGGGCGTCGATGCGCCGGGCGCCGGCAATCTGTGGCGCGAGTATCAGGACTGGCGGAAAACCGATAAGGCGCGGCAGGCGCTGCGCAACGGGTTGATCGGCTCGCCAGAAACCATCCGCAAGCGGCTGCGGCTGTTCGAAGAAGCCCATGTCGATCAAGTCATTCTGCTTAACCAGGCCGGCAAGACGACACACGAAGATATCTGCGCCAGCCTCGATCTGTTCGCGCGGGAGGTGATGCCGGAATTTCAGGGGCGCCAGCCGGCACAAGAGGCGTGGAAGCAGGACGTGCTGGCCGGGCGCATCGCACTGGAGGAACTCGACACCGAACCGTACGACCTGTACGCGCATCAGAACGAGGACATCGTGCGCCTGACGCCCGAGCAGTTGAAGCAGCGCATGGCGGAGAAGGAACGCATGGCCGCGAGCGGATAATGGAGCGATCCGCCGTCATGGCGGGAGAAGGCCCGCAACGGCATTGTCCAACGGAGCAGGAGGAAACCATGATCTACGAACTGCGCACCTACACGTTCCACGCCGGCAAGCTCCCCGCCTATCTGGAGCTGCAGGAGAAGGTCGGCCGCCCCGTGCGCGGCGACGACTATGGCAAGTGCCACGGCTACTGGACGGCCGAGTTCGGTCAGCTCAACCAGGTCTGGCACCTGTGGAGCTATGCCAGCCTGGACGATCGCGCGAAGCAGCGTGACGCGCTGGGACAAAACAAGCGCTGGACGACGGAGTATGTGCCGAACGTGCGTCCGCTGCTGATGCGCCAGGACAGCCGCTTCCTCAACCCGGTGAAGGACATCACCCCGCCGAAGACACCAGGCGGCGTCTATGAACTGCGCATCTATCGCATGCACCCCGGCGCCGCGGGTCCGTGGGCGCAGTCGTTCCGCGACATCATGCCGGTGCGGGAGAAATACTCGCAGAATGTCGGCATCTGGACCGGCGAAGCGCCGCAGCCGAACGAAGTGGTGCATATGTGGAATTATCCCGATTTGAACACCCGGATGACCACCCGCGCTGCTGTGTTCAAGGATCCCGACTGGCTGGCCTTCGTCGCCAAGGGCGCCGGCGCGATCGTGGAAATGCATTCCACGCTGCTGCTGCCCACCGTCTTCTCGCCGATGAAATAACATGAAGCTCGGTCTCTCGATCGGCTATTCCGGCGCGCAACTGAATGTGCCAGTGGCGCTGGTGCAGCGCGCCGAAGCGCTCGGCTACGATTCGGTGTGGACCGCGGAGGCGTACGGCTCGGATGCGGTGACGCCGCTGGCCTACCTGGCGGCGGTGACGAAACGCATCAAGCTTGGGACTGGCATCATGCAGTTGGCCGCGCGCTCGGCGGCCAACGCGGCGATGTGCGCCGGCACGGTGGATGCGCTGGCCGGCGGTGGACGCTTCATCGCCGGGCTCGGCGTCTCCGGGCCACAGATTGTCGAGGGCTGGTACGGCGAGCCCTGGGGCCGGCCGTATTACCGGCTGCGCGACTACGTCGCCATCATGCGCAAGATCTTCCAACGCGAAGAACCGGTAACGCACGAAGGGCGCGAGATTAGCCTGCCGTACACCGGCGAAGGCGCGCTGGGCGTCGGCAAGCCGCTGAAGTCGATCCTGCACATGAACCCGAACATTCCCATCTACCTGGCGACCGGCAACGAAAGCACCGTGAAGCTGACAGCGGAAATCGCCGACGGCTGGCTGCCGAACGGTTTCGTGCCCGGGTCGCTGCCGGAATATCTGCCGTGGCTGGAGGAAGGTTTTCGGCGCACCGGCAACGGCAAAACGCTGCGCGACTTCGACATCCAGACGTCGGTGCATGTGCGGGTGAGCGACGACGTGAAGGAAGCGCTTGCCGCGCTGAAGCCGGAGGTGGCGCTGTATGTCGGCGGCATGGGCCATCGTGACAAGAATTTTCATAAGGATATGATGGTGCGGCGCGGCTTCGGCGAGGCCGCGGATCGCGTGCAAGAACTCTATCTGGCGCACCGCAAGGACGAAGCCGCCGCCGCAGTGCCGGACGATTGGGTGGACCTGAAATCGCTGGTGGGGCCGCCGGCGCGCATCCGGCAACGTTACCGCGCGTGGGAGGAGTCCGGCGCCACCGGCCTGACCGTCCGCTCGCGCGATCCGGCGGCGATCGACATCATGGCGGAGGCTGCGCGGCTCAATCGCTAGCACCGCAACTGGTCATTGCGAGGAGCGAAGCGACGAAGCAATCTCCTGCCCGCTTAGCCGGCAGTTCGTCAGGCGGGAGATTGCTTCCCCGGGTCAAGCCCGGGGACCGCTTCGCTCCTCGCAATGACAGTGGAAGGGGGCCAAACATGCGGTTCAAGGACAAAGTCGCGCTGATCACTGCCTGCGGCAGCGGTATTGGCCGCGCCACCGCCGGGATCATGGCGAACGAAGGCGCGCTTATCGTCGCGGTCGACAACGACCAGCGCCGGCTCGACATGACGGTCGAGGAACTGAACATGACGGGAGGCCGCGCCGTCGGCCACTGCATCGATGCGCTGCAAGAGCAGGAGGTGAATGCCGTCATCGAGGAGACGGCAAAGCATTACGGAATAGATATATTGGTCAACGCGGTCGGCGGCAGCACGATCATCGCGAAGCCCGGGGCAACGGTGGACGAGCTGTCGCTCGACGACTGGCAGCGCATCATCGCCTTCAATCTGCAGGGCACATTCCTGTTCTGCCACGCGGTCGTGCCTGTCATGAAGCGACAGAAATCCGGTAAGATCGTCAATCTGGCCTCGATTGCCGGGCGCGGGTTGTCGCAGACGTCGTCGAGTGCCTATAGCGCGGCGAAGGGCGGCATCATCGCCTTTACCCGCAAGCTGTCATTCGAACTCGGGCCGTTCGGCATCAACGTCAACGCGATCGCGCCCAGCCTGACGCTGACCGAGCGCATCCGCCCGCATTGGAACCAGCGTCCGCCGGACGCGCAGGCGGCGGAAATCGCCCGCACACCGCTGCGCCGTGTCGCCGAGGCTTCGGACCAGGCAAAGGTGATCTGCTTCCTGGCCTCGTCGGACGCAGATTTCATCACCGGCCTGACGATCGACGTGACCGGCGGGTTGTAGGGCAGACGAAGCCCGCCGCGGAGCGGCGGAGCATGCCGAGGGTGTAGGTCGCCGTGCGCGAAGCGTTCTCAGCAGTGGAGGGGTACCGGTTTCGAGGAGGGCATTCGACCGAACGGAGACATTCGCACCGGTTCATGGGATACTAATTGGCGGCCCGATCGCATCCGGAGGCAGAGATGATCGACCTTGAGCTAAAGGATTTGTGGACTCCAGCCGGGGTTCTGTTGGGCTTTGAGGTCACGCTCTTCATGTGGCGTATCGAGCGGGAAGCGCAGATCGGTGACGAGGGAGATATACCATGGCTGGCCCCCGCCGATTACGTCGGGATCGCCGGCATGATAGTCTTTGTCTTTGGGGTATTTCTATTTCCCTTAAGCGGTATAGGAGGAACATATGCAGCCCGCATAGCTCTAGGCGTAGGCGCATTACTATTTGTTGGGCAATCCCTCGGCCTATGCGGTCATTACCAGTTGTTCAATCGGAGTAAGCTCCGTAGATTCTTGTGGTTCCCAATGCAGGAACGAGTTGTAATCATAGCCACCCTGGTAGTTGCAGTCGGCTATGTCGTGAGGGCCGCAATCTACCGACCATAGTGACGACTCAAGAGCGGAGAAGGCCGACGGCACAAGGCCGCCCCACCCGTCCTGCCCCATCCCCGATCCATCCTCGCACCCCGCCCCTCCCCGTTCCCACCACCACGCTGCCCCCGGTATATCCCTCCAACCGATGACCCGGACCCTCACCCCGTGACCACCTTGCTGACCGGCGCGACCGGCTTCGTCGGCTCGGCTGTCGCGCGCGTGCTGGCCGCGCGTGGCCACAGCCTGCGCCTGCTGGCCCGCCCCACCAGCGACCGCCGCAACCTGGCCGGGCTGGACGCCGAAATCGTCACCGGCGATCTGACCGATCCCGCCTCGCTGGCCCGCGCCGCCGCCGGCTGCCGCTACGTGGTGCATGTTGCCGCGGATTACCGTTTCTGGGTCCCAAACCCGGCGGAAATGCTGCGCGCCAACGTGGAGGGCACCGTGGCGGTGATGCGCGCCGCGCAGCAGGCCGGCGCCGAGCGCATCGTGCATTGCAGCTCGATCGCTGCGCTTGGCCGGACCGCCGACGGCACGCCGGCCGACGAGACGACGCCGGTGGACGTGGCCGGCATGGTCACCACCTACAAGCGCTCGAAATACCTGGCGGAGCAGGCGGTGCTGGAGCTGGTGCGGGGGGAGGGACTGCCGGCGGTGGTGGTGAACCCGGCCGCGCCGGTCGGGCCGCGCGACATCAAGCCAACGCCGACCGGCAAGATGATCAGGGACGCGGCGAACGGGCGCATACCGGCGTATCTCGATACCGGACTGAACGTGGTCCATGTGGACGACGTGGCGGAGGGCCACGCCCTGGCGCTGGAACGCGGGCGGATCGGCGAGCGCTATATCCTGGGCGGCGAGAACCTCGACCTGAAAGACCTGCTCGCCCTGGTCGCGCATGTCGTGGGCCGGCGCCCGCCGACCATCCGGCTGCGCGAAGCGTGGGTCTGGCCGGTGGCGCTGGGCATGGAAGGGCTGGCGCGGCTTACCGGCATTCCGCCGCTGATGACCCGAGACCACCTGAAAATGGCGCGCAAGAAGATGTTCTTCAGCTCCGCCAAGGCGATCGCTGAGCTGGGCTACAACCCCCGCCCGGCCCGCCAGGCGGTCGAGGATGCAGTCGCCTGGTTCCGCGCCAACGGGATGGTGCGATGACGGCGGAGCGGCCGGTTACCTCCCGCTCCCCTTGTGGGCGGGGTTGGGGAGAGGGGTGCGTACCGTCGAGGTCGGTGGATGTACGCACCCCTCCCCCCAACCTTGGTCCGCTTCGCGGCCCAAGCCCACAAGGGGAGGGGGAGGCTGATAGCTGATAATGGTCCTTCTGACCGCTCTCGCCTGCCTGGTCTGGGTCTATCTCCTACTTGGCCACGGGCGCTTCTGGCAGTCAGGACCGGAGCTGCCGCCAGCCCGGCCCGACGCCACTCCAGCGGTGGTCCCAATGGTCGCCCCAATGGTCGCCATCGTGGTTCCCGCCCGCGACGAGGCCCCGGTCATCGCGGCCACCCTCCGCTCCCTCCTCGGGCAGGACTATCCCGGTCCGTTGCGCATCATCCTGGTGGACGACGGCAGCAGTGACGGCACCGGAACCATCGCGAGCGGCCTGTCCCCTGTGCCCCCGCACGCGGCGGGACCGCTCCTGACCGTGCTGACTGGCGCCTCCCGCCCCGCCGGATGGAGCGGCAAGCAATGGGCCGTCGCCCAGGGCCTGGCAGAGGCGGGCGACGCCGAACTCTTGCTGCTGACCGACGCCGACGTCGAACACCAGCCCGGCCATCTCGCCGCCCTCGTCGCGCAGCAGCAGCAGACGGGCTGCGACCTGGTCTCGGAAATGGTGGCGCTGCATTGCGACAGCCTGGCAGAGCAGGCCCTTGTGCCCGCTTTTGTGTTCTTCTTTCAGTTGCTCTATCCATTTTCCTGGGTCAACGATCCACAACGCGCAACGGCGGCTGCGGCGGGCGGCACGATCCTGCTGCATCGCCGCGCCCTGGCGCGGATCGGCGGAATTGAGGCGGTGCGAGGCAAACTGATCGATGACGTTGCCCTGGCGGCGGCGGTAAAGCGGGGCGGCCGCATCTGGCTCGGCCACAGCACCCTGGCACGCTCTGTCCGGCCCTATCCCGGCTTTGCCGACATCTGGCGGATGGTGACGCGCACAGCCTATGTGCAGCTCCGGTATTCCCCGCTGCTGCTGCTTTGCACCACGCTGGCGATGGCGCTGACCTGGCTGCTGCCACCGGCCGCCGCGCTGTTCGGCCATGGCGCGGCGCGCTCGCTGGGCTTCGCTGCATGGGCGATGCTATCCGCCAGCTACCTGCCGACGCTGCGCCGCTATCGTCGCAGCCCACTCTGGGCGCCCTTTCTTCCCTTGGTGGCGGCGTTCTACATGGCTGCGACGCTCGGCTCGGCGGCGAACCACTACCGGGGCAGCGGCGTCGCCTGGAAGGGCCGCGCCTATACGGGGGCGAGTGGGTGAACGACGTCGCCAACGTCGAGACATGGTCAGGCAAGGATCGCGGCGATGAGAACTTCCCGGTCGGCTCGCGGCTGATCCGCCCGGCGCTGCGCCCGCACGTGCACGCCTTCTACGCCTTCGCGCGCAATGCCGACGACATCGCTGATTCGGCGACGCTGGCGCCGGAGGAAAAACTCGCCCGCCTCGGCGTGATGGAAGACGTCCTGCGCGGTCGCAGCGAGCAGGGGTCGCCGAGCGCGCTCGCGTTGCGGCATAGCCTGGCCCAGACCGGCGTGACGCCGGTCCACGCCAGCGAGCTGCTGATTGCCTTCCGCCGTGACGCCACCAAGCAGCGCTACGCCACACTGAGCGAGCTGTTGGAGTACTGCCGCTACTCTGCCGCGCCGGTCGGCCGCTACGTGCTCGACCTGCACGGCGAGAGCCACACGACGCATGCGCCGTCGGACGCGTTGTGCGCCGCGCTGCAGATTTTGAACCATTTGCAGGACTGCGCCAGCGACCTGGAAACGCTTGATCGCTGCTATCTGCCCGAGGAACTGATGACCGAGTTCGGCACAAGCGTCGCCGACCTGCGCAAGCCGGCCCTCACGTTCGGCCTGCGCAGGGTGTTCGACTCGCTGCTGCACCGCGTGGACCGCATGACCCACTTTGCCGTCGAGCTGCCGAAGCGCACACGGGACCGGCGGCTGCGGCTGGAGACGGCGGTGATCGTCGGCCTGGCCAAGCGCCTCGCCACCCGGCTCGAGCGGCAGGACCCGCTGGCGGCGCGGGTGAAGCTGACGAAGCGCGACATCGCCACCAGCGTCCTGGTGGCGTTGCGCTTCCTGTGAGCGAAGCCCCGCCGGTGAGCAAGCCCGTCCCATGAGCGAGGCCGCGCTATGAGCAAGCCTGGGCCGCTCGGTGCCGCGCCGGAGGACCTGCAGGCGGTGGAGGCGATCGTGCGCGCCGCCGGCACCTCGTTCTATCGCGGCATGCGCGTGCTGCCGCCGGACCGCCGCCACGCCATGTACGCGATCTATGCGTTCTGCCGGATCGTGGACGATATCGCCGATGAACCGGGGGAGCTGGGAGAAAAACTGTCGCGCCTGGCCGCTTGGCGCGGCCGGATCGCCGGGCTTTACCGCGGCGAGGCCGACGGCCCGGTGACGCGCGTGCTGGTCGCGGCGGTACGGCGGTTCGACCTGCGCCAGGCGGACTTTGTCGCGGTAGTGGACGGCATGCAGATGGACGCCGAGACGGTCATCGTCGCGCCGGACCTGGCCACGCTGGATCTGTATTGCGACCACGTGGCCGCCGCGGTGGGGCGGCTGTCGGTGCGCGCGTTCGGCGACGCTTCGGCGGCGGCGGATCGCGTGGCCCGGGCGCTCGGCCGGGCGTTGCAGCTCACCAACATCCTGCGCGACCTGCGGGAGGATGCCGAGCGCGGCCGGCTTTATCTTCCCCGCGAATACCTCGACGCCGCCGGTGTGCCGCTCGACCCGGATGCGGCACTGGCCTCGCCTCGGCTGGGCGAGGCGTGCGTGCGCGTCGCGGCCCTGGCACACGGCTATTTTGCCGATGCGGCCGCGGCGATGGCGGAATGTGACCGGCGGGCGATGAAGCCGGCGCGGCTGATGGGCGCGACCTATGCGGCGATCCTGTCGCGCCTGGAGCAGCGTGGGTGGTCGCGGCTGGATGAGCGTGTGGGGCTGGCGGGTTGGCAGAAGCTGTGGCTGGCGCTGCGCTACGGGCTGACATAGCACAAACCTCGCGCGGGCTGCGCGCGGGGGCGATCCGGATGAAGGTGATCGGATCGACGCGCGGCACCCTCACCCTCGCCGCCCACACGTCTCGACCTCTCTCGCTTCGTGGGCGAGTTGTGCTGTGCGCCCCCTTCCCGAAACCCGGATCGAGCCTATGATCTGACCGGCAACCAACCCACGGAGAGACCGCCGATGCTCGCACGCACCCTGGCGCTGAGCTGCGCCTGCCTGCTTGGCCTCATGGCCGGCGCCAGTGCCCAGGCACCAGCCGCCGCACCACCGGCCGCCGCACCGCCGGCCGCCGCGCCGCCAGCCGCTACGCCGCCAGCCGCCATGCCACCAGCCGCCGCACCACCCGCCGCACCACCTGCCGCGACACAACCGGCCGCCATGCCGCCGGCCGCCGCCCCGGCCACGCCGCCGACCCGTATCCGCGGCACCATCGCCGCGGTGGCGCCGCACATGCTCACCATCACCAGCCGCGACGGCTCCAAGGTGGACGTCGCTTTGACCGATCCGCTGACCGTCGTCACGCTCAAGCGCGTGCCGCTCGCCTCGATCGCCGACGGCGCCTATCTCGGCGTCGCCACCCGCACCGGTCCCAACGGCGTGCAGGAGGCGCTCGAGGTCCTGGTGTTCCCGGAAGCGATGCGCGGCGCCGGTGCGGGCCACTATGCCTGGGACCTGCAGCCTGGCAGCATGATGACCAACGCCCCGGTGACCGCCGTGGTGAAGGGGAAGTCGGGCCGCGACCTGACGCTGACCTACAAGGATGGCAGCGTCACCATCCACGTACCGCTGAAGGCGCCGGTGGTGACTTTTGCGCCCGCGTCCGCTGCCGACCTCAAGCCCGGCCGCAAGGTGTTCCTTGCCGCGCGAAAGGACGCCGACGGGCACTTCTCGACCGGACGCGTGACCGTCGGGACGCATGGCGTCAATCCGCCGATGTGACAGCGGGCAACGCAGGGGTCGGCGCAGGCCGGGCGCGGCCGGCGCCGACCGTTATGGGCCGGTTGCGCCGTCTGCGCCGTCCCTGCCGGGAACCTCGGCTCAGACTTGTCCGTCGCATCCGGATGATGCAGAGGACTGGAGTTAGAAACCGATGTTGATCGATCATCGCACCTACACGCTCAAGCCCGGGACAATGAGCAAGCACCTGAAAATCTACGAGGAATACGGGTTCGAGGTGCAAAAGAGGTACCTGGGCGAGCCGCTGGCCTACCTGGTCACCGAATCGGGCGAGTTGGATACCTTCGTCCATATCTGGGTCTATCAGGACGCGGCGGACCGCGCTGCCAGACGCGCCGCACTCCAGGTCGATCCGGATTGGCAGACCTATCTCGCGAAGAAGGCCGAGGCAGGCTGCGTCATCAAGCAGAGGAACAAGCTGATGACGCCAGCAGAATTCGCGCCGATCAAGCGCTGATCCTGGCACCGAAGGAAACCGGGGCCAGCCCAGCTCGATCGTCACGAGCGCGCCGTTCGCCGTCTTGCGGCAAATCCTGACGGTCGAGGAGGTCGCCGTATCTGCCAGGTTGGCGCCGTTGAGGCTTGTCCCGGCCGTGACGGCCCTGGCGAGCGCTACCGACGGACACTCAGGTCGCCCGTCCCATGCGTCATGCCGTCGCCCCGCCGTCCACGGCCAACGCGACGCCATTGACGAACGAAGCCTCGTCCGAGATCAGGAACAGCGCGGCATTGGCGATTTCCTCCGGCTGTGCGACGCGACGCATAGGATTCAATCCACCGCGCTTCACCACCAGCGATTCCGGCGTCTCGCCGGGCGGCAACTGGCTGTCGGGACGCGCAACGAACACGCGCAGCATCGGCGTGTCGGTGGTGCCGGGGCAGACCGCGTTGACCCGGATCTTTTCGTGGCCGTAGCGTTTCGCCAGTCCCTTCACCAGGCCCACCACGCCGAACTTGGCGATGTTGTAAACCGGGCTGTACGGCGAGCCGACCAGCCCCGAGGTGGACGCCGTGAACAACAATGCCCCGCCGCCGCGGGCGCGCAATTCCGGCAAGGCCGCTTCCGTGGTGACCAGCACCGTGCGGACGTTCAGGGTCATCGCGAAGTCAAAATCTTTCCAGTCGATGCCCTCGATCGATGCGGGCCCCGGCGTGCCGACATGGTTCCAGACAAAATCCAGGCCGCCGAACTGCCGCACGGTCTGGCGCACGATGTCGCGGGCGAAGTCGTCGCTGGTGAGATCGCCGATGAGCGCGATCGCCTTGCCGCCACCATCGGTGATCTGCCGCACTACCGCATTGGCGGCGTCGCCGTTCAGATCCACCACGCCGACCGCGGCGCCTTCCTGGGCGAAGCGCAGCGCACCGGCGCGGCCCATGCCGGAGCCGGCGGCGGTGACGATGCCGATCTTGTTTTGCAGGCGCATGTTCGTTTCTCCCTTCCCATCACGGCCGGGCGTGACCCGGTCATCTGTGCGCGATCGTGCGTGCGCGGATGGCCAGGTCAAGACCGGCGCGCATCCGGATGCGGCGTGCGCACGGAAACATTCCTACCCCCGGTGCGAAAGATCATTTCTGTTCGCAAACGGCGAAGCGCTCCTTCTCCGGCACCTTCGCATCTTCTAGCCCGTGCCCACGGATCGCCTGTCAGCCGCTGTGCTCCGCGAATTTGAGCCGCCGACTCTCCCGGTATGGGGCCTTTTCGGGAGAGTTGGCGCCGAAACTACGGCCGATTGACGGCGGTTGTTATCGCATGCGGGATGGTTGGAGGTACACGCCTGTCACGCGAATGGTGGCCGTGGGACATCGATCGAATTTGAGGAACCGGACATGATGCAGCGGCGTATCTCGGCAATCGTGGTTCTCAGTGCGCTGGCATTGCCCGCGAGTGCCCGCAGTGCGCCGAGCGAGCAAACGTTCGTCGTGCGTACGACGGGTGACCTAGCCGATCTCTGCGCCGACACCTCGGCGTCGGATCCGCTAATGACGGCCGCGCAGAACTTCTGCCAAGGTTTTGTAGTGGGGACATATCAGGTCCTCCTGCAGGTCGATGCCGGCCGAGCCAAGCCGGCGTTCTGCGTGCCCACTCCGCCGCCGACCCGGACCGAGGCCGTCGCCGCTTTCGTGCAGTGGGCGAAGGCGAATCCGTCAGAGACGGCGCGACCGCCGGTGGACGGCGTGTTCGAGTTTCTCACTCAGCGCTTCCCGTGCCCGGCCAAACCATGATCACTCGCTGGGGAGACCACTCATGAAACGGATCGTCGTTCTCACCGCGGCCGTCGCTCTCCTTGCTGGTTGCGCCGATATGACGCAGCAACAGAAGGCGGCAGGCATCGGAACGCTCGGCGGCGCTGCCGGGGGTGCTGTGATTGGTGCGCTTGCGGGCAACGCGGCGCTGGGCACCGCGATCGGTGCGGGCGTCGGCTTGGTCGGCGGCCTGGTCTACAACCACGTCAAGGAGAACCAGCAGGCCGACCAACAGGCCGCCTACAGCAACGGCTACGCGGCCGGCCAGCAAAGCAGGCAATAGGCGCTTGGTGGCGCTGACGCTGCTTGTCGAAACGGTTCTGGTGCAAAGATAATATAGAGAACCGATCGCCGACAAACTATGGAGTCGGATCTAACGATCTGGACGATCCGCCCGTCATGCTGGAGGCTGAACAGCACGATCGCGTGAGACTGATTGGACATTCGTCCAGCTAAGCCACGGCGTTCGTTTTTGCCTAGTACCCTGAGTCGCTCATAATGAGGGGTACAGCCGCTTCAGCTTAACGCGGGCATCGGCGGTGGTGAACTG